>Ga0153915_10001540_pt1 | contig 21154 bp, 21 predicted proteins | sample Opewatmetagenome_2_FD_107003 | JGI IMG/M metagenome (GOLD analysis project Ga0153915, IMG submission 107003) | Freshwater wetland microbial communities from Ohio, USA - Open water 3 Core 3 Depth 3 metaG | ecosystem: Environmental > Aquatic > Freshwater > Wetlands | place: USA: Ohio, Lake Erie...
CTGCAGGAGATCAACCGCCAGGGAACCACCATCCTGCTCGTCGAGCAGAACGTCTACCAGTCGCTGCGCATCTCTCACCGGGGATACGTGCTGGAGACCGGCCGGGTGGTACTCTCTGGCAGCGGCGAGGGCCTCCTCGCCGACGAGCACGTGAAGAAGGCCTTCCTGGGGATCTGAGCCATGGACGAGAAGATGACCAAGGTGGCGCGCTGGATGACGCCCAACCCGATCACCATCGAGGACACCGCCACCATCGTGGAGGCGATCCACCTCCTGAAGGAGAAGAACGTCCGGCGCCTCCCGGTGATGCACAAGGGCAAGATCGCCGGTGTGGTGACCGAGAAGATGTTGAAGGACTTCACCCCGTCGAAGGCCACCTCCCTCGACACCTGGGAGGTCCACTATCTCCTCGCCCGCACGCAGGTGACCGCGGCCATGAACCCGAAGCCTCACACGGTGACGCCGGACACCGAGATCGTCGACGCCGCCAAGCTCCTCCACGACCGCAAGCTGAACGGCGTGCTGGTAGTGGACGCGAAGGCCAACCTGGTCGGCATCTTCACCACCACGAACGCCCTCGAGGCGCTCATCGGCTTCGCGAAGAGCTTCCCGGGGTAGCGACGCGGCGGAGGCGCTCAGCCGGCGCGGAGCAGCTGGATCGCCACCGCCACGCCGAAGCCGATCACGACGAGCCGCATGAGGAGCGCCGGCATCCGCTGGGCGAGGTGCGCTCCGGCGTAGCCGCCGGCGAGCGAGGTCACGGCCATGAGGCCCGCCTCCGGCAGGTGGGCCGCCCCCACCGCCAGGAAGTACACGGCGGCGATGCCGTTGATGAGCATCGAGAAGAGGACCTTCAGCGCATTGGCGTGCTGGATGGTATCCGGCAGGAAGATGGCCATGCCGGCCAGCATGAGGATGCCGATGCCGGCCCCGAAGTAGCCGCCGTAGATCGCGATGAGGAACTGGGACGCCCACAGCGCCGGCGGGACGCTCTGCCCCGCCGCCGGGGTCCGCCGCGCCACGAAGCGGGCCACGGGCCCCTGCATCGCGAGCAGCCCGCAGGCGAAGAGGATGAGCCACGGCACCACCGCCCGGAAGGCCTTCTCCGGCGTGTGGAGCAGGATGACCGACCCGAGCAGGCCGCCCGCCAGCGAGGGCCAGGCGAGGATCACGGCGCGCCGGCGCTCCTCGGCGATCCACGTCCGGTAGGCCCAGACGCTGGAGAGGGTCCCCGGCCAGATGGCGAGCGTGTTGGTGGCGTTCGCGGCCACGGGCGGCACGCCGGTGAGCATGAGCGCCGGGAAGCTCACCAGCGACCCGCCGCCCGCGATGGCGTTGATGACGCCGGCGGCGAATCCGGCGACGGCGAGGAGGATCCAGGAATGGGCGATCATGGGCGACGCATCCTACCTCAACCGGAGTCGCGCCCGCGGCCTCGCGGCGCTAGACTCGTCCCCGGAGGCGCGCATGAAGGTGGCCACGCACGACCGGGGCGAGATCATCCACTTCGCGGGCCTCCTGGGGCTCTCACCGGCCCTGAAGGACGGGGCTCCGGCCTTCTCGGTGGGGCACGACCCCGCCCGGAAGCGTTGCGGCTGGGAGGCCTTCTTCGCCGAACTGGAGGCCCGCGGGCTCGAGCCCACCTTCGACACCGAGGACCCGGGCGCGGCGGCGCTCCTCGCGCGGAACGAGGCCCGCGCCCTCGAGCGCGGCCACGCCTCGCCCGGCGAGGCGCTCGCCCACTCCGGGCGCCTCCTGCGCGCGCTCCTCGGCCGGCCGCGCGAAGGCTAGCGGCGCCGTCGGCGCCCGCGGCCCCCCTGGCCGCGCTTCGCCTGACCCGCCCGCGCCGGCTTCCCGGAGGCGCCGCCCTGGACGCCACGCCTCGGCGGCTTGCCGGTCGGGGCCCCGTCGCCGGGCCGCCAGGGCCGCGGCGCGCCCTCCCGGCCCGCTCGCCGCACCTCGCCCGCCTCGACGAGCCCCAGGTCGATCTGCCGCCGCACCGGGCTCGCCGCGAGGAGCTCCACCAGGACCTCGTCCCCCACCCGGAAGGCGCGTCCGCTGCGCCGCTCGACCAGGGCATGGGCCTTGGGGTCGAGCTCGAACCCCTCGCCCAGGTCCTCGACCTTGACGAGCCCCTCGACGAACCAGCGCTTCAGCTCCACGAAGAGGCCGAACTCCACCACGGTGGCGACGACCCCCTCGAAGCGCTCGCCCACCTTGTCCTGCATGAAGAGCGCGGCGTGGTAGGCCGCGACCTCCCGCTCCGCCTGCATGGCCGCGCGCTCCCGCTCGGAGGCGAGCGCGGCGATCTCGGCGAGGTCCTCGGAGCGCGTGCGCCGCTCCTCCCGCTCGCCGCGCCAGCGCTCGGCCTGGCGCATGAGCCGGTGGACGACGAGGTCGGGGTAGCGGCGGATGGGCGAGGTGAAGTGCAGGTAGTGGTCGGCGGCGAGGCCGTAGTGGCCGATGTTCTCCGGGCTGTAGACCGCCTGCATCATGGCGCGCAGGAGCAGCTGGTTGAGCGCCCGCTCCTGGGCGTGCCCCCGGAAGCGCGCCAGCAGGGCGTTGAGCGCCCGCGGGCCGGGCGCCTCCTCGGCCATCTCGAAGCCGTGCGCCCGCGCCAGGTCGAGGAAGCCGGCGAGCTTCTCCTCGTCGGGCAGGCCGTGCACGCGGTAGATGGTCGGTAGGTCCCGCTCGCCGAACCAGCGGGCCACCGCCTCGTTGGCGGCGAGCATGAACTCCTCCACCACCCGGTGGGCGCGGTTGCGCGGGCGCTTCTCGATGGCCAGCACCTGTCCGGCGTCCCCCAGCACGATGCGGGCCTCCGGCAGGTCGAAGTCGATGGCGCCGCGCAGGCGCCGCATGGCGGTGAGCTTCTCCTGCAGCTCGCCCATGAGCTCGAAGTCGGCGCGCAGGAACTCCCGGCTCGGGACCCGCTCGCCGTCGAGGACGCGGGCCACCTCGGTGTAGGTGCAGCGCGCCGCGCTGCGCATGACGGCCGGGTAGACGTCGGTGCCGAGCGGGTGGCCCTGCGCGTCGACGCGCATGTCGGCGACCATGCAGAGCCGGTCCACCTCCGGGTTGAGGGAGCAGATGCCGTTGGAGAGGCGCTCCGGCAGCATGGGCAGCACCTGCATCGGGAAGTAGACGCTCGTCCCGCGCCGCAGCGCCTCGGCGTCCAGGGCGGAGCCGGCCCGGACGTAGTGGGAGACGTCGGCGATGGCCACGACCAGCCGGTAGCCGCCCCGCTCCTTGCCGTGCCCCTGCAACCGCTCCACGTACACCGCGTCGTCGAAGTCGCGGGCGTCCTCCCCGTCGATGGTGACCAGCCGCAGCCCGGTGAGGTCGCGCCGCCCATCCCAGTCCTCGGGCCGGACGCGGTCCGGGACGCCTCCGGCCTCGAGGGCCACCTCCTCGGGGAAGAGATCGGCGAAGCCCTTGGCGTAGGCGACCCGCAGCACCTCCACGCGCGGCTCGCCCGGCGCGCCGATGCGCTCGACCACCGCGCCCGCCAGCTTGCCGGTGGGCTCGATCGCGACCTTGACCGCATCGCCGTCCTTGGCGAGCCGCGTCTCCGGGACCGGGACGACCCCCTCGAGGGCGCGGTCGGCGGGGACGACGAAGCTCTGCCGCCCGCGCGCGTGGTAGGTGCCGATGAGCAGGCGCCGCCGCCGCTCGACCACCTCGACGATGCGCCCCATGGTGCGGCCGCGCGTCCCGGGGACGATCTCGACGCGGACGAGGTCGCCGTCGAGCGCCTTGGCCGCCTCGTCGGGCGGCACGAACAGGTCCTCGCCGGCGCGGTCCACCCGGGCGACGAAGCCGAAGCCGTCGCGGTGGCGCGTGAGCGTCCCGAGGACGCCTCGGCCCCGGAGCGCCGGCCGCTTCCCGCCGGCGCGCGGCCCGCTCCGCTCCGCCGCGGCCTGGGGCGCGCTCTCCGCGGCCGCCTGGACGAGCGCGAAACGCTTGCCGTTGCGCCGGAGCACGCCCTCGCGGATGAGGTCGCGCAGCGTCCGCTTCACCTCGGTTCGCTCGCCCGGGTGGACGCGGGCGCGCTGCATGAGGTCGCCGGCGGACAGCGGGCGGCCCTTCGCCTGCGCGAGCTGCGCGAGCAGGACCGCGCGGCGGTCGCCTCCCGTCTTCTCCCTCGGCACCGGCGAAGTCTACCAGCGGCCCCTACACCGCGCCTGCGAAAACCCCCCGGCCGTGCGCGCATTCGCGATGCGTCTGGGCTCCGATCGCCCGCACCGGATCGGCTGCTCCGGACGCCGACTAATTTGGGTTCCCTCCGGATCGAGCCCATTGCGCTCGCCGCGGGCGCGGCTTAGCGTTGCGCGGTTGACGCCGCTCAAGTCACTCTCGGTCTCCGAGGCTTCGGCATGGCTAGGCGCAGGCGAGCGTGGCGTGAACGCGGAGCGTCGGAAGCCGGCATGGGCCGCGCGCGCTCCACGAACCTCACCGACAGGAAAGGATCGTCCATGACGCGCTCGCGCAGCGTTGCGATGAAGGTGCTCCTCGCCACGGCGGCACTGGCCGCGGCGGCGCCCGCAGGCGCGATTCCCGCCTTCGCGCGCAAGTACGGGACGAGCTGCCTCACCTGCCACACCGTGTACCCGAAGCTGACGCCCTTCGGCGAGGCGTTCCGACGCAACGGCTACCGCTTCCCGGGCGTGGACAGCGACTACGTGAAGCAGGAGACCGTCCCGCTGGGCCAGGAGCAGAACAAGAAGACCTTCCCCGACTCGGTCTGGCCGGCGAGCCTCCCCGTCTCCGTGCCCATCGCCATCGGCGCCAACGGGACGATGCGGGTCTACCCCGACAAGACGGCGAGCGTTCCCCGCGGGAACAACGGCACCCAGTTCGCGCTCGACGACTTCGTGGGCGAGGCGCACCTGTGGGCCGGCGCGGCGCTCGACGACACCATCACCCTCTGGGCCGAGCTGACCATCGCCGACGGCGGCGCGGAGGTGGAGCACGCCCAGGTGCTGTTCAACGACCTCGTCGGCCCCAAGCACGCCGTGAACCTCGTCGTCGGCAAGGGCTTCCCCATCATCACCAGCTTCGGCGCGCACTCCTCGTACATCGCCGACCAGGGAATCGCCAGCGCACCGGTGAGCGCCATGCTCCTCGGGAGCGGCGACCCCTTCGTCCTCGTGGACAACGTCACCGGAGCCGAGGTGAGCGGCGTGATCGCGGGGCGCATCGACTACAACGTCGGCCTCACGGCCGGGAAGAACACGTCGACCTTCGGCGGGTTCAACAGCGAGAACTGGTACGCCCACGCCGGCTTCAAGGTGGGCGGCATGCGCCTCGACGGCGAGGGCTCGACCGGCGCCGAGGACTCCCTCCACCCCTGGGCCGAGACGGCGCTCACGGTGGACGGCTTCTACTACCACTCCAACGAGCACCTCGACGACCCCATTTCCGGCGGCCCCCTCGCCGACGTCTCCTCCACCGTGGGCGGCCAGCTTCGAGGCCAGCTCGGCTCGCTCGAGCTCGACGTCGGCTACTACAGCCAGCAGCACGACCGCGGCTGGGTCAACGCCGCGGCGCTCGCCAAGGTCACCGCCGGCGTCTTCTACGGCGAGCTCTCCTACGTCCTCTTCCCGTGGATGGTCCCCTCCATCCGCGTGGAGAACATCTCGCTCGACCCCTCGGGCGGCGCCCGCGTGAGCGACCTGCACGTCATGCCCGGCATCGCCTTCCTCATCCGGCCCAACTTGAAATTCGTCGTGGCCGGCAACATCGAGAGCACGAACGGGTTCCCGCTCGACACGGGCGGCAATCCCACCGCCTGGCAGGGCGGCGCCGCCGACTGGGGCGCGTTCGTCGCCAGCCCGTCCCCGAACTACACCGCAACCACCAAGAAGCAGGAGTTCGAGTCGCTCTCCTTCTTCCTCGCATGGGCCATGTGAACCGCAGCCATACCCACCAAAGGAAAGGGTCACCATGAGCCGCATCTCGCCGCCGCACGCATCGCGTCTGCTCGCCGCTGCCCTCTCGCTCGCCGCCGCCTCGCTGGCCCGGGCCGAGGGTGGGACCATCTCCGGCAAGGTGGACGTGCAGCCCGCCAAGTACCTGGAGGAGACCATCGTGTACGTGAAGGCGGTCCCGGGCACCTACACGCCGAAGACGCACGACATGGATCAGCAGGGAATGAAGTTCGTGCCGCACCTGCTGGTCGTCACCCAGGGCGACACCGTGAAGTTCCTGAACCACGACAACGTCGTTCACAACGTCTACTCGCCGGACAACGAGGGGTACAACCTCGGCTCCTTCAAGCAGAACGAGGACCGGAGCTACACCTTCAAGAAGGCGGGCGTCTACTCGCAGCTCTGCAGCGTCCACCCGGAGATGCTGGGCTACATCTTCGTCGGCCAGAACCCCTACGCCGCGGCCGTGGACAAGAAGGGAGGCTACGTCATCAAGAACGTCCCCCCCGGCAGCTACCAGGTCGCTGTCTGGAACTCGAAGCTCAAGGGGCCGGAGAAGCCGGTCACGGTGACGGCGGGCAAGACCGTCGAGGAGAACCTCACCGTCAAGCGCTGAGGGGGACCCTCCGTGCGCGTCCTCCCGGCCGCAGCCGCCAGCGCACTGGCCGGGGCGCTCGCCCTGCTCGCCGCGTGCCGGGCGCCGCCCCCGCCCGAGCAGCCCATCCGGTTCAGCCACCGGATCCACGCCGGCGACAACCACATCGGCTGCACCTCCTGCCACGGCTACGCCGAGCGCGGCCCGGTGGCCGGCATCCCATCGATGGCGCGCTGCCAGGGCTGCCACAAGTTCGTGAAGGAGGACCAGGAGAACCCGGCCATCACCGCCGAGATCAAGGCGCTGCTCCAGAAGCTGGAGGACGGGACGGCCGTGGAGTGGGTTCGGGTGCACCGCGTGCCGGACCACGTCTTCTTCACGCACGAGCGGCACGTCCTCGGGGGCGTCCGCTGCCAGGAGTGCCACGGCGAGGTGGAGAGGATGGAGGTCATGCGGCAGGTCTCCCCGCTCACCATGGGCTGGTGCCTCGAGTGCCACAGGCGCAAGCAGGCCGAGAAGCCGCTCGAGCGCGCCCGGCTCACCGACTGCTGGACCTGCCACAAGTGAGGGCTTCCGTGACCGACCCCAGCGAGAAGGCCCTCGGCCGCCGGACGTTCCTCAGGATCGCGGGAGCGCTCGGCGTCGTCGCGGGCTGCTCCCCCAAGGCGGCGACGCAGAAGGTCATCCCGTTCCTCGTCCCGCCCGACGACATCGTCCCCGGGACGCCGCTCTACTACCGGACGGTGTGCCGCGAGTGCCCGGCCGGTTGCGGCGTCACCGCGCGAACGCGGGAAGGGCGGGCGGTCAAGCTCGAGGGCAATCCCGAGGACCCCATCGGCCGCGGCGCGCTCTGCGCCCGGGGCCAGGCGGGCATCCAGGCGCTCTACGCACCCGACCGCTTCAAGGGGCCGATGCGACGTGGCGCAGACGGGCGCCTCGCACCGGTCGGTTGGGACGAGGCGGAGGACGCCCTCTCCAAGGCGCTGGTCGCGGCCCGGGAAAAGGGGCCCGGGGCGATCCGCATGGTGACGCGCCCCGAGCCCGGCAGCGCCGGGGCCTTCCAGGAGGCCTTCATGCGGGCCGTCGGCGGGGCGGCCGAGGACCGGCTCGTGCTCGATCCCTTCGACCCCGCGCCGCTGCGCGCCGCCGGCGAGGCGCTGTTCAGCCGGACCGAGATCCCGGTCTACGACCTCACGCGGGCACGGTCGATCGTCTCCTTCGGAGCCGACTTCCTCGAGACGTGGCTGTCGCCGGTGGAGTACGCCCGCCAGCTCGCCGAGGGCCGCGGCCGCGTGGGAGAGGATCGCACCCGGCTCACCTGGGTGAGCCCGCGCCTCTCGCTCACGGGCTACTCCGCCGACGGTTGGCTCCGGGCCCGCGCCGGCGGCGAGCTGGCCGTCGCGCTGGGGCTGCTGCGCTGGCTCGCCGACCCGGCAAACGGCGTTCCCGGCCTCGCGCCCGAGGCGCGTGCCCTCTTCCCGCGGCTCGCCGCGCTCGATCCCGCGGAGCTCTCGCGGAGGGCGGGCGTACCCTGGGCCGGGATCGAGCGGCTCGGCCGGGAGCTGGCGCTCCGGCGCCCCTCGGCCCTGCTCGGGCCGGGCCAGTCGAGCCAGGGCCCGGACGCGACGCAGCTCGCGGCGGTGATCATGCTGCTCAACGTCGCGCTCGGGAACCTGTGGCAGACGGTGTACTACGGGCTCGATCCACAGGAGGACCCCCCGTCCCCCTTCGCGGAGGTCGAGTCGCTCGTCGCCGACATGGCGGCGGGGCGCGTGCAGGTCCTGCTCGTCCACCACGCCGATCCGGCAGGTACGCTGCCGGCGGCCCTCCGGGCGGGTGAGGCCCTGGGCAAGGTCCCCCTGGTCGTGAGCTTCGGCGACCGGCCCGACCCGACCACCTCCCGCGCCCACCTCGTCCTCCCCGACCACCACGCGCTCGAGGCCTGGGGCGACGTCACGCCGCGGCTCGGCGTCGTGAACCTCTGCCAGCCTGCGATGACGCCGCTCGCGGACACGCGCGCCGCGGGCCAGGTGCTGCTCGAGGTGGGCGCGAAGCTCCCCTTCCCCGCCGCGCATTTCCCCTGGCCGGACTTCTACGACTACACGCAGACGCGAGCCCAGATGTACGCCATGGTGGCGCTCGGGAAGTTCCCCGACCTCATGGCCATCCAGCGCGACGCCCTCCAGCGTGGCGGCTACTGGTCGTACCAGCTACCCGCGCGCAAGGAGATGCCGGATCTCCTGCGCGGCGCCGCCGAGCGCTTCCTCTCCCTTCCGCCCTCGCCTCCCCCCGAGGGCGGCGACCTCGACCTCGTGGTCTTCCCCACCGTCCTGCGCGGCGACGGGAGGGGCGCCGACCTGCCCTGGCGCCGGGAGGTGCCGGACACCGTCTCCAGCCTCTCGTGGATCCCCTGGGCCGAGCTCTCGCCGGCCACCGCCCGCAGGCTCGGCGTCGCCACCGGCGATCGCGTCTCGGTGACCACCTCCGCCGGCCGCGCCGAGCTCCAGGCCTACGTCTACCCCGGGCTGCGCGACGATGCCGTCGCCCTCCCGCTCGGCGGCCCCGAGGCGCTCGCCGTCCTGCCCCCGGTCCGCGACGGGGGCTCGGGCGCTATCGCGTTCCGCTCTGCGCGTGCGGCGGTCGCGCGGGCCGGCCGGGGCAAGCCCCTGCCCATCCTCGAGGGGAGCCCCTACCAGCACGGGCGCGAGATCGTGCGCACGGTGTCCGCGGCGGCCCCGGCGCTCCGACGGCCCGACCTCTCGCATCTCATGTACCGCGAGCCCGAGCACCCCACTCACCGCTGGGGCATGGCCATCGACCTCGACCGGTGCACCGGATGCCAGGCGTGCGTGGTGGCCTGCTTCGCCGAGAACAACGTCCCGGTCATGGGGCCCGAGGCGGCGAGCCAGGGGCGCTACATGGGCTGGATCCGGATGGAGCGCTACCTCGGCGACGAGCCGGGCGGCGAGCTGGAGGTGAACCTGCTGCCCATGCTGTGCCAGCAGTGCACCAACGCGCCCTGCGAGCCCGTCTGCCCGGTCTACGCCACCTACCACACCGCCGAGGGCCTCAACGCGCAGGTCTACAATCGCTGCGTCGGGACCCGCTACTGCTCCAACAACTGCCCGTACAAGGTCCGCACCTTCAACTGGAGGGACGCCCAGTTCCCGAAGCCGCTGCAGATGCAACTCAACCCCGACGTCACCGTGCGCTCCAAGGGCGTCATGGAGAAGTGCACCTTCTGCGTCCAGCGCATCCGCTATGCCGAGAACCAGGCCCGCGACGAGGGCCGCCCGGTGAGGGACGGCGAGATCGTCCCCGCCTGCGCCCAGACCTGCCCGGCCCAGGCCATCGCCTTCGGCGACCTCCACGACCCCGGGTCGCGCGTCTCCCGGCTCGCTGGCGAGAAGCGCGGGTTCGGCGCGCTCGAGGAGCTGAATACCCGGCCGGCCATCACCTACCTCGCCCGCGTGCGGGAGAAGGAGGAGCCGTGAGCCTCTCCTTCGAGCGCCTGCAGGCGACGGTCCGGGCGACCCACGGAAGGCCCGGGCGCGGCTACTGGATCCTGCTCTCCCTGTCCGCCGCCCTGGCCGCCTGGGGAGGCTGGGCCTACTCGCTCATCGTCCGCAACGGCCTCGTCCTCACCGGCCTCGAGCGCCCGGGAGGCTGGGGCAACCTCATCACCGACTTCGTCTTCTGGGTCGGCATCGCCCACTCCGGCACGCTCATCAGCGCGATCCTCTTCCTCTTCCGTGCGAAGTTCCGGACCGCGGTCTACCGGGTGGCGGAGATGATGACGGTCTTCGCCGTCATGACGGCGGGGCTCTACCCCATCTTCCACCTCGGGCGCCCCTGGTTCGCCTACTGGCTCTTCCCCTACCCCAACGAGCGCGGCATCTGGGTGAACTTCCGCTCGCCCCTCATCTGGGACGTCTTCGCCATCTCCACGTACTTCATCGTCTCCACGGTCTTCCTGCTCGTGGGCGTGGCCCCCGACGCGGCGGCGCTGCGCGATGGCGCCACCGGATGGCGGAGGAAGCTCTACGGGCTGCTCGCCTTCGGCTGGCGCGGCACCGACGAGCAGTGGCGCCACTACACCCGCGCCTACCTCTTCTTCGCCGCCTTCGCGACGCCGCTCGTCGTCTCGGTGCACAGCGTCGTGTCCTGGGATTTCGCCGTCTCGATCCTGCCCGGCTGGCACTCGACCCTGTTCCCGCCCTACTTCGTCGCCGGCGCCATCCTCTCGGGGGTGGCCATGGTGATCGTCATCCTCGTGCCGCTGCGTCGGTGGCTGCACCTCGAGGAGATCATCACGCCGCACCACCTCGACATGCTCTCGCGCCTGGTGCTGCTCACCTCGCTCATCGTCACCTACTCCTACTCCACCGAGATCCTCACCGCTCTCGGCGAGCCGGCGTCGGACCCCGAGCGCTCGACCTTCCTCTACCGCATGACCGGAGACTACGCCCCGCTCTTCTGGCTCATGGTGACCTGCAACTGCGTCGGCCCCGCGCTCCTCCTCTCGGGCAAGGTCCGCCGCAGCATCCCCGCGATCTTCGCCATCTCGCTCCTCGTGAACGTGGGCATGTGGCTCGAGCGCTTCAACATCGTCGTGACCTCGCTCGCCCACGACCGGCTCCCCTTCGACTGGAGGGTCTACACGCCGACCTGGGTGGAGTGGGCCATGACCTTCGGCGCCTTCGGCTGGTTCTTCTTCTGGTTCCTCGTCGGCCTCAAGGTCCTGCCGCCGGTCTCGATCGCCGAGATGAAGGAGGATCTGGCGCACGCGGCGCACGCGTCCGGGGAGGTGGCCCATGCCGGTTGAGCCGGGCGTCCTCGGGAGCTTCGCCGAGCCGGCGGCCGCCGCCCGGGCGGTGCGCGCCCTCAGGGCCGGCGGCTTCGCCGACGTGCGCGTGGCCATGCCCGCCCCCTTCCCCGAGGTGGTGGCCGCCATCGGCAAGCCTCGCAGCCTCATCGACTTCATCACCTTCCCGGGCGCGATCGTCGGTCTCCTCTGCGGCATCGCCCTCACGGTCGGGACCTCGCTCGCCTGGCCGCTCGTCACCGGCGGCAAGCCCATCGTCTCCGTCCCGCCCTTCGTCATCGTCATCTTCGAGGTGACCGTGCTCATCGGCTCGCTCACCAACCTCCTGGCGATGTCGGCGGGGACCTGGCACGGCGGCCGTGCGCGGTTCTTCCCGGCCCACCAGAAGTTCAACGCCGACCGCATCGGCGTCTTCGCCGTCGGGGGCGAGCCGGCCCGGGCCGAGCGCCTGCTGCGCGAGAGCGGCGCGGAGGAGGTGGGCCGTGTCGGCTAGACGCCTCCTCCCGCTCGCCGCGCTCCTCCTCGGCGCCTGCTCGAACGACTGGCGCACCGACATGTGGTACCAGCCGTCGATCCGGCCGGAGGACGCGCCGCGTCCGGAGCCCGAGCATTCGGTGCCGCTCGGCGCCGCGCCCCGCTACGAGAGCCGGGACGACACCGAGGAGCTCGGGAGCCCGGTCCCGCCCACGAAGGAATCGCTCGCCCGCGGCGAGGCGCTGTTCCTGGCCCGCTGCGCGCCCTGCCACGGCCCCGACGGCCACGGCGGCGGGCCGGTCTCGAAGTTCTTCCCGCCCGCGCCCGACCTCGCCTACGTCACCGTCCAGAACCGATCGGACGGCTTCATCTGGGGAACCGTCACCTATGGCGGAAAGGCCATGCCGCCCCAGCGCGAGGGGCTCTCGGCCGCCGACCGCTGGAACCTCGTGAACTGGGTCCGCGCCATCCAGGGAAAGGTGCCGAAGCCGTGACGGCCCTGCCGCTCGACCGCTGCTCGGCCGCGTTCGGCCGGGCGATCGCCCGCCTCGCCGCCGCCGGGGCGGCGCTGGGACTCCTCGCCTTCGTCCTGGGCCTCCTCCTCGGCCGCTCCGGGACGGCCCTCGCGGCCCTCGACGCGAGCTTCCTCTTCTTCGCCGGCCTCTCCGCCGGCGGTGTGGCCCTGGCCGCCGCGGTGCGGGTGACGCACGGGCGCTGGGCCCGCCCGCTCCTCCCCATCGCCGACGCCTCCGCCGGCTTCTTCGCCCCCGCCCTGGCCGTGCTGGCGGTGCTCCTCCTCGGCGCGCGCGCCTTCATCCCGTGGACCACCGCCTCCGGGGCCGGCCACGTCGCCGCGCTCGTCCTGCGGCAGCTCGTCCCGACCGCTCTCCTGTTCGCCGCCGGCCGCAGCTTCGTCGCCCGCGCCCGCTCGCCCTCGGCCGACGAGGGCCGGGTCCGGACCGCGGCCGTGGTCTACCTCCTCTGCTACGCCGTCGTCCTGTCCTTCTGGGCCTTCGACCTCGTCATGGAGCTCTCCGACGCCCCGCCCTCGACCGTGATTCCCGCCTACTACTTCCTCGGCGCCTTCCTCTCGGGGCTCGCCTGGGTGGCGCTGGTGGCCGCCCTGCGGGGCACGTCAGGGCCGGACCTCCGCCACGACGTGGGAAAGCTCCTCTTCGCCTTCATCGTGGTCTGGAGCTACCTGCTCTGGGCGCTGTTCCTGCCCACCTGGTACGCCAACGTCCCCGAGGAGTCGGCGCAGCTGCTCCGGCGCTGGCACGGCGCGTACAAACCCATCGCCGCCTTCGTGCTGGTGGCCGTCTTCGCCTGGCCCTTCTGGCTCCTCTTCAGCGAGCGGCTCAAGCGGCGGCGCGCCACCCTGGCGATCGGGGCGGGCACCATCCTCGTCGGGCTCCTGGCGGAGCGCTTCCTCCTCGTGCTGCCCTCGCTCGAGGTCCCGGGGGGGTCGGCCTCGTGGCTCGTCGGCGCCGGGGTGGCGCTCGGGGTCGCGGGCCTGTTCCTGCTGAGCGTCGGCTCCCGCCTCGCCTCCATCGAGACCGGCGACGCCACGGCCGGCTGACGCCTCGAGCGCCCGGCGCCGCCGTCTGGACAACGCGGGCGCACGGTGGGAAAAACGAGGCGTGCTCGAGCCCGGCGCCGCGATCCGGCGCATCCTGGATCGGCTCTCCGACGTGGCCCCGCTGCCGCCCGAGCGGGTGGCCCTGCGCGACGCGCTCGGCCGCGGCCTCGCCGCGGACGTCGTCGCGTCCCGTCCGCTCCCGCCCTTCGACAACTCGCAGATGGACGGCTACGCGTTCCGGGCCGCCGACGCCCCGCGCCCCGGCGCGCGCCTCCGCCTCTCCATGGAGGTCTTCGCGGGGGACGCTCCGGGGTCCGCCCTGCCCGAAGGGACCTGCTGCCGCGTGTTCACCGGCGCGCCGCTGCCCTCCGGCGCCGACTGCGTCGAGATGCAGGAGGAGGCCGTGCGCGCCGGGGCATTCGTCCGTTTCCGCCGGGCCGCCGAGAAGGGGCGCTTCGTGCGCCCTGCCGGTGCCGACGTCCGGAAGGATGCGGTGGCGCTGCGGCGCGGCGCGCCCGTGGACGCGGGAGCCGTCGGCCTCGCCGCCGCGCTCGGCCGCTCCGAGGTCCTGGTGCACCGGCGGCCGCGCGTGGCGCTCCTCGCCACCGGGAACGAGATCGTCCCCATGGATCGTGCGCCCGCCCCGGGGGAGATCCTCGACTCCAACAGCCACGCCCTGGCCGCGGCCTGCGTCGAGGCGGGAGCGGAGCCGGTGCTCCTGGCGCTCGCCCGGGACGAGCGGCGATCGCTCCGGGCCGCCGTCCGCGCGGCGCGGGGCTTCGACGTCCTGGTGACGAGCGGCGGGGTCTCGGTGGGCGAGCGAGACCTCGTGCGCTCGGCCCTCGAGGCGGCGGGGGCGCGCATCGATTTCTGGAAGGTGGCCATCCGGCCCGGCAAGCCGTTCGCCTTCGGCCGCTGGGGGCGGACCGCGGTGTTCGGCCTCCCCGGGAACCCGGCGAGCGCGTGGGTGACGTTCGAGGTCTTCGTCCGGCCCGCGCTCCGCCTGCTCGCGGGCCTCGCCGGGACCGGGCGCGCCGTGGTCCCGGCGCGCCTCTCGCGGGCGCAGGAGAAGCCGCGCGGCCTCACCACCTACCTCCGGGCCCGGGCCCGCACGTCGCGGGGCGAGATCTGGCTCGACGCCCTGCCCACCCAGCAGAGCGGCCACCTCTCCTCCCTGGTGGGCATGGACGCCCTCGCCGTCCTTCCGCCGCGACCGGCCCGGCTGGCACGCGGCACCCGCGTCCCCGCCATCCTGCTGCGCCCCCCGTCGGGTGAGCGCGACCGAGAGTGAGAAGGTGGTATAAGGGCACGAGATGGTGGCGCCGGCCTGGGACAGACCCGAGGAGTGCGACCACGTCCTCGTGATCGCCGACGACGACTCCCTGCACCTCCAGAACCTGGTCGAGCGGCTGTCGCGGTCCCCGGGCCGTGCCCGGGTCTCGGCGCTGGGGCGCTATCCCCGCTTCCGCATCGTCCCCGTGGCCGACGGCGAGGAGGCGCTCGTCAAGGTGACGTCCGAGGTGTCGATCGCGGCCCTCGACCTCGTCATGCCGCGCCGCAACGGCATCGAGGTGATCCAGGAGCTGCGGACCCGGCGGCCGGACCTCGCCATCTTGGCCTTCACCGGCCACGCCCCTCCGTCGGAGGCGGTGGCGGCGGTGATGGCCGGGGCCGACCACTTCCACGAGATCACCGACCTCGAGAGCTTCGAGCACGCCATCGACCTCGCCGTGGACCGGCGCCGGCTCACCCGCCTCATCGAGCAGAACGAGGCCGAGGTCGAGGAGGCGCGCAAGCGCCTCGCCCATATGTCCGGCAATCCCGGGACGTCGCTCCCGGGCCTCCGGCCGCCCCAGACGCCCGAGTCGGTGATCCCCTTCGACGAGGCGGTGAAGCGCTATCTTGCTGCCGCCACGAAGATTTTCGACGGGGACCCGCAGGGGCTCGCAACCCGCCTGGGTGTCTCCTATTTCGCGCTGCGCCGGCTCCTCAAGCGCTACGGCGTCGCCTTTCCGGGGCGTACCCATAAGGCGGGTACACGGAAGGGCTAGACCGCTCCCGGTGAAAGTGGTAGAACCCGCAGTGCGTGGCGGTTTCCGCTAAACCATTTGGCGGAAACCGCAAATTGACAGCGGTCAACCCCAACAGGAGTCCCCCCATGGCTGCACTCGCTGACCGTTTCGCGGTGAACCTCAAGAACGAGCGGCTCCGCCGAAAGCTCTCCCAGGAGGCCCTCGCCGCAAAGGCCGGCCTGTCCGTGTCCTACATCTCGATGCTGGAGCGCGGGCAGCGCACCCCCCCGCTCGACACGCTCGAATCACTCGCAAAGGCGCTCGCCGTGGCGCCGGTGTCTCTCTTGTCGTAGCGGTTCCGCCGGGCTCCTCCTCCGAGGATGGCCCGGCGGGTGGCGGCGGGCTGGCGGGGGCCGCCGTCGTCGGCAGCGTCGGGAGGGGACCCGCGTTTCCCTCGATCCCAGGGTCTCCGGCACGGCTCGAACGGCCGCGGGCGGTCCCCTTGCGTCCGTGCATCCGGGGCCGGGATCGCTTATCTTTTCGCTCCACCCACGACGAGAGGAACGGCTCACGATGGCTCGGATGGTCTTCTGCAAGAAGCTCGGAAAGGAGTTGCCGGGCCTCGCCTTCAAGCCTCCCTTCCCGGGCGACCTCGCACAGCGGGTCTACGACCACATCTCCCAGGACGCCTGGAAGATGTGGCTCGAGCACTTCAAGATGGTCATGAACGAGTACCGGCTCTCGCCCGCCGACCCGCGGACGAACGAGATCCTCTTCACCCAGGCGGAGCAGTTCTTCTTCGGCGAGGGCGCCCAGCTCCCGCCGGACTACGTTCCCCCGCCGGCCAAGGGGTAGACCCCGATGCGGGGCGAGGGAGACATCCTCCTCGTCTCGACCTACGAGCTCGGGCACGCGCCCCACGGGATCGCGCTTCCCGCCGCGTTCCTCGAGCGGGCCGGATTCCGCCCCGCCGCCCTCGACCTCGCCGTGGAGCCCTTCGACCCGGAGCGGGTCCGGCGGGCCCGGCTCGTCGCCTTCTCGGTGCCGATGCACACGGCGCTGCGCCTCGCCATCCAGGCGGCGGCCCGCGTCCAGGCCCTGAATCCCGGCGCCGTCCTCTGCTTCCACGGCCTCTACGCCCCGCTGAACGCCGGCCTCCTCGCCGGCGCGGGCGCCTCGGCCGTGCTCGGCGGCGAATGCGAGGAGGACCTCGTCGAGCTGGCGAGGGCCGTCGAGCGCGGCGCGGACCTCTCCGGCTTCGTGCAGCGGGGCGGTGCCGCCGCCTGCCGGACGAAGCTCGACTTCCCCGTCCCGAGCCGCCGCGCCCTCCCGCCCCTCTCGCGCTACGCCCGCCTCGTCGATTCCAGCGGGAAGGAGCGCCTCGCCGGATACGCCGAGGCCTCGCGGGGCTGCCTGCACCTCTGCCGGCACTGCCCCATCCCCGCCCTCTACGGCGGCCGCTTCTTCGCCGTCCCGGCGGAGGTGGTGGTCGAGGACGCGGCCCGCCAGGCCGAGGCCGGTGCGACCCACGTCACCTTCGGCGACCCCGACTTCCTGAACGGCCCGGGACACGCCCTGCGAGTGGCGCGAGCGCTCCACGCCCGCCTCCCGCACCTCACCTTCGACTTCACCGCCAAGGTGGAACACCTCGTCCGGCACCCGGCGGTGGTGGCCGAGCTCGCGGCCCTGGGCGCGATCTTCGTGACCTCCGCGGTGGAGTCGCTCTCCGACGCCGTGCTCGGGAAGCTCGCCAAGGGCCACACCCGCGCCGACGTCTTCCGGGCCTTCGACCTGTGCGCCGAGGCGGGCCTCGCGCTGCGCCCCTCGCTCGTTCCCTTCACGCCCTGGTCCACGCTCGACGACTACCTGGAACTCATCGAGACCTTCGAGGCGCGCGGCTGGCTGACGGTCCTCGATCCTGTGCAGCTCTCCATCCGGCTCCTCGTCCCGCCCGGATCGCTGCTCCAGGACGAGCCCGAGTTCCGCGGCGAGGGGCTCGACGAGGCGGCGCTGACCTGGCGCTGGACGCACCCCGACCCGCGCATGGACGCCCTGCAGCGCAAGGTGGCGGTGGCGGTGGCGGCGGGAGCGGCGCGCGGCGAGGACCCGGTGCGACTCGTCGGGGAAGTGAAGGCGCTGGCGCTGGCGGCGGCCGGGCGCGAGCACGTCCACGTCGCGCGCCCCTTCTCGGGCCCGCGCGCGCCGCGCCTCACCGAGTCCTGGTTCTGCTGAGCGGAGCCCACCGAGGGGCAGTTGGCCTCCCTGAAGACCTAGAACGCCCCGAGGAGCGCACCACCATGCAGAAGATCACTCCATTCCTCTGGTTCGACAGCCAGGCCGAGGAGGCAGCCAGGCTCTACACTTCCGTCTTCAAGAACTCGAAGATCCTGAGCGTCACTCGCCACGGAGACGCAGGGCCTGGGCCGAAGGGGTCGGTGATGTCCGTGACGTTCCGGCTCGAGGGACGGGAATTCATCGCCTTGAATGGCGGCCCGCATTTCACGTTCTCGCCCGCCATCTCGTTCTTCGTGAACTGCAAGTCGCAGAGGGAGGTCGATGACTTGTGGCGGAAGCTCTCCCGGGGCGGAGAAACCCAACGATGCGGCTGGCTCAAGGACAGGTACGGGGTGTCGTGGCAGATCATCCCCTCTGTCTTGGGTGAGCTGTTGCGGGACAAGGATGCGGGGAAATCGCAGAGAGTCATGAAGGCCATGCTCGAGATGGACAAGATCGACATCGAGCGCCTGAAGCGGGCTGCGGCGATGGGCCCCCGAAAGAGAAACGGGTAGCGTCCGGCGCGGCGCGACGTGCGCCGTCCCGTTCGGCGGCGTCCTAGAGGGTGGGCAAGGGCGCGCGGATGTCGAAGCGCAGCAGCGCGTGCGCCGCCCGAAGCGCTGCCTCGACCTCCTCCGGCCGCTCGCTCCGGGCGAAGAGAAACCCGAGGTAGGCGTCCCCCTCGGGGAGCGGCACCACCTCCCGCCCCTCGGGCGCGGTGATGGACACGTCCTCGACGCCCGGCACCGCTCGCGCCTCCTCCACGCCGGCGACGCCGTGCAGGATCCCCCGGCGCGGAATGGGCAGCATCATCACGCCCGACGCGCGCGCCTCTCGCGAGAGGGAGGCGACGGGCAGGCCCATGGCGTGGGCCACCACGATCTCCTCGAGCGAGAGGCCCGCCCCGAACCGCAGGGAGCGCGCGCAGAGCCCGCCGATGCTCCGCGCCGCGACCTCCAGCACCGCCGGGCCCGCGGGCGGCAGGCGAAGCTCGGCGTGGACCGGCCCTTCCGCGAGGCCGATGGCCCGCGCTGCGCCGGCCACCCCCCCGCCGATGGCCTCCTGCAGCGCCGCCGGGTGACGGGAGGGGGTGACGTAGATCGTCTCCTCGAAGAAGGGGCCGTCGAGCGGGTCCGGCTTGTCGAAGAGGGCGAGCACCTCCAGGTCCCCGCCGCGCAGGAGCCCCTCCACCGCCACCTCGGCGCCGGGGACGAAGTCCTCGACGAGCACCTGGCGCGCCGCCTTCTCGTCCGCCGGACGTCGCTCGGCCCTCGCCGCCCTCAGGATGAGGGCGAGGCGGCGCCAGGCCTCCGCGAAGGAAGCCGGGTCGTCGGCGCGGATGACGCCCCGGCTCGCCGAGAGGAGCAGCGGCTTCAGGACGCAGGGGTAGTCCACCCGGCGTGCCGGCCCCTCCGGCCCGGGCGCGAGGTCGAAGACCCGGAAGCGCGGCACGGGCACGCCCGCCCTGGCGAGCGCCTCCCGCATGGCGCGCTTGTTGGCGGCCCGCCGCGCCGCCTCGGGCGGATTGTGGGGCAGCCGCAGCTTCTCGGCCGCGAGGGCGGCGATGACCGCCGTTCCCTCGTCCACCGGGACGACGCCGCGGATGGGGCGCCGGCGCGCCGCTTCGGCGATCTGCCCGGCCGCCTTCCGCGGATGGCGGTAGTCGAGCGAGAGCAGGTCCTCGGTCTCCCCGAACGCCTCCTCGATGCGGTGGCAGCGGTCGCTCCCGAGCACCAGCGGGACGCCCAGGCGCCGGGCAGCGGCGCGGAAGTCCTCGGTCCGGTAGCTCCGGGTCGGGACGAGGAGGAGGAGCTCGCCTGGACGCTGCATCCCGGGACTCATGGCCGGCGGCGCCTCCCCACGCAAGGGAAGATGCCCTAGCCGCGGCCGCAGACGCGGTCGATCTCCCGGAAGAGCTCGGCGCTCTCGAAGGGCTTCACGAGGACTGCCTCGGCCCCGAGGAGCCCCTTCAGCTTCGACGAGGCGAGGCCGGTGAGCACGATGACCGGAAGGCCGGCGAGCCCTTCCTCGCTCCGGACCTTCGCGAGCAGCTCGGCCCCGTCCATTCCCGGCATGAGGAGGTCGAGGAGCAGGGCACAGGGGCGCGGCCCCGCGCGCAGCCGCCGCAGGGCCTCCTCGCCCGTCGCGGCCGCGGCGACCTCGTAGCCGGCCGCCGCCAGATCGTCGCTCAGTGCCTCGCGAACCTGGTCGTCGTCGTCGACGAGGAGGACGGTGGCTTTCCTGGCTTCCACGCGCGAGAACCCATACGCCCTCCGCGCCAGCCGATCAACATGCGCCGTCGCGCGAAAGGCGACGGGCGCCAGGTTGCCCCGGCGCCCGCCGATCACTTCCTCGATTTGGTGGACCCGACCGGGATCGAACCGGTGACCTCTTGAATGCCATTCAAGCGCGCTCCCAGCTGCGCCACGGGCCCGTATGCCGCTATGTCTCGCTCGGCTGTTCCCCCTGGAGCCGCGCGACCTCCCGCTCCTCGCTCGCCATCCTCTCCTCGAGGAGCTTCACCTTCGCGACGAGGCCCTCCAGCTCCCCCGGCACCGCCACCCGGCCCTCCCGCGCCAGGCTCCGGTACCGTTGCCCCAGCTCGAGGAGCTTCTGGTCGAGCTCCCGCCGGGCGAATGCCAGGTCGAGCTTGCGCTTTCCCAGCTGGGACCCGCGAATGACCCGGTCCCTGAGGTCTTGGAGGATCTTCCCGAGCTGCACTGAACGTTCCCGGGGGGCCCGAGCGCCCCGAGGGAGCGCGGTACTTAACGCGCCTCGGCGTGCCCAGTCAAGGCGCTTGTGGCGGGCCGGGCGCCCCGACGACTCCCTCGCGGGCGAGGGCGCCGTCCCCGTCAACCGCCTGCCGTTTCACGGCTTCGGGCGTGCGACCCTCCCAGACAGGTGGCATTCCGGACGTCCGGGCTTACCTTTTCCTCGTTGGAGGTCTCGTCGTGCGCGCGCTCGCCACCGGCCTCGCATCGCTCTGGCTCGCATCCGTCCCCGCCCTGGCCGAGGAAGGCGCGGGCGCCGCCGCCCCGGTCCTGATGGAGGACGGATCGGGAGTCCGCTCGCTCGCGAGCGGGAAGGCGCTGGCGCTCGCGCAGGACCGCACCGCCCCCGCACCGCCCCGGACCCCGCAGCCGTCCAGCGGGAGCCACACCGCGCCCGCTCCGTCCCGGTCGCCGGGCACGGCGCCGGCGCCGCCGCCGGGCACGGCGCCGCCTTCTGGAACCCGGCCGGCGCCTCCCGGCCATCCCGGCTACTACGGGCGCGACGGCGCCTGGTACTACGACCCGTACTTCGGGTGGTTGGGGTGGGGCCTCGCGTGGGGGCTCTACCCTCTCTACCCCGAGCCCCCGCCGCCTGGTCTCGTGCCCAGCTGCGCGGAGGGGGGTGTACTTGGGATTCTCCCCGGAACGGTCGGCACGCTGCAGGCCACCGAGACAATCAAGCTGCTTCTGGGAA
>Ga0153915_10001541_pt1 | contig 21147 bp, 17 predicted proteins | sample Opewatmetagenome_2_FD_107003 | JGI IMG/M metagenome (GOLD analysis project Ga0153915, IMG submission 107003) | Freshwater wetland microbial communities from Ohio, USA - Open water 3 Core 3 Depth 3 metaG | ecosystem: Environmental > Aquatic > Freshwater > Wetlands | place: USA: Ohio, Lake Erie...
CTCGATCTCGGCGAGCACCGACTGCGGCAGGACGCGTCCGAGGTACTCGCGGAGGAAAGGGTCGCGTTCGTAGGTGTTGCCGAGGCGGGGCGGGTCCTGGATGAAGGCCATGCGCCAAGTCTAGCCACGACGGGCCCGATGCGGAACTGCCGGGGCTCGAAGGGGTCGGCGTCGGGGTATGGGCGATCGCCCCGTCACGCAAGGGGTCCCGTCCCTCCGCGAGGGAGGGTGTAGAAGACGCGGATGGCAGAGCGCGAGATCGCGGTGCGGGCGAACGGCCTCGACTTCTTCGCCGTCGAGGATGGCCCCGAGGGCGGACCGCTCGTGCTCCTCCTGCACGGGTTCCCCGAGCTGTCCCGGTCCTGGCGCCACCAGCTCCCGGCGCTCGCCGCCGCCGGCTGGCGGGCAGTGGCCCCCGACCTGCGCGGCTACGGACGCAGCGGCCGGGAGGGCCCGTACGACCTCCGCACGCTGGCGCGCGACGCGGCGGGGCTCGTCCACGCCCTCGGAACGGAGCGGGCGGTCGTCGCAGGCCACGACTGGGGCGGCGCGGTCGCCTGGGCGACCGCGGTGTACGAGCCCGGGGTCGTGGACCGGCTCGTGGTGATGAACTGCCCGCATCCGGGGGTCCTGGCCGACGAGCTCGCCCGGAATCCACGGCAGCTCCGGCGCTCGGCCTACGTGTTCTTCTTCCAGCTGCCGTGGCTCCCCGAGTGGCTCCTCACGCGCAACGGCGCCGCCGCGGTCGGGCGTGCCCTGAGGGGCGGTTCCCACGCACGGGACGCCTGGCCCCGGGAGGAGACCGACCGCTACCGCGAGGCCTTCCTCCGGCCGGGCGCCGCGCGCGCCGCCCTCGGCTACTACCGCGCCATCTTCCGCCGGCCCTTCGCGATGCGCCGGGACGGTCGGGCGCACCCCATCGCCGCCCCCACGCTCGTCGTCTGGGGGGCGAAGGACCGGTTCCTGGGACGGGAGACGGTGGACCTGCACAAGATGGCCCCGTACCTCGCGCCCGGAAACGTCCCCACGATACGCTTCGTGGAGGAGGCCGGCCATTTCGTCCAGAGCGAGGCGCCGGAGGTCGTGAACGCGGAGCTGATCGGCTGGCTGGGACGGGCCTCCTAGCCCCGGGGATCGGGCGGGGAGACGCGTGATCGGATCGCTTCGACCCTGGGCCGTGCCGGCCGACGCGCTGGCCCGCGCGCTCGGCTGCTCGCTCGCCGGGCTCGGGGAGGCCGAGGCGCGGGAGCGGCTGGCGCGCTTCGGCGCGAACGAGCTGCCGGAACCGCGCCGGCGGCCGATGCCGCTCCGGCTCCTCGACCAGCTCACCCACTTCATGGCGCTGCTCCTGTGGACGGCGGGCGCGCTCGCCTTCCTGTCGCGTACCCCGCAGCTCGGATGGGCCATCTGGGCCGTGGTGGTCATCAACGCGGCCTTCAGCTTCTGGCAGGAGCACCGGGCCGAGCGGGCGCTGGCGGCGCTGCGGCGGGCCCTGCCCCACGAGGCGCGGGCCTACCGGGAGGGACACCTCGTGCGGCTCCCGGCCCGCCTCCTCGTCCCCGGCGACGTCATCGAGATCTCCGAGGGCGACCGCATCTCGGCCGACGCCCGCCTCCTGGCCGCCGACGGGCTGCGCCTCGACCTATCGCTGCTCACCGGCGAGTCGGTCCCGGTGGAGCGCGCGCCCGTCGAGTCGGCGCCCGAGATTCCGGCGGCGGAGGCGCCCTGCGTCGTGCCGGCCGGATCGAGCGCGGTGGCGGGCCGCGGCCGGGCGCTGGTGTTCGCCACCGGGCGGCACACCTTGCTCGGCAAGGTGGCCCGTCTCACCGGGGAGGTCGAGCGCATGCCCTCGACGCTCTCGGTCCAGGTGGCCCGGCTCGTCCGCTTCATCACGCTGCTGTCGGTCGCCATCGGCGCGGGCGTCTTCGTTCTGGGGCAGGTCCTCATCGGCCTGGACCTCCGGGAAGGCGCCCTCTTCGCCATCGGGATGATCGTGGCCAACGTGCCCGAGGGGCTCCTCCCCACGGTCACGCTGGCGCTGGCCCTCGGGGCCCAGCGCATGGCCCGGCGCAAGGTGCTGGTTCGCCGCATGCCCGCCATCGAGACCCTCTCCGCCGTCACCGTCATCTGCACCGACAAGACCGGCACGCTCACCCAGAACCGGATGACGGTGCGGGAGGCGTGGATCCCGGGCGGGCCCGTCGACCTGTCGCGGCCGCTCCCGGCGGAGGGGCCGGGAAGGCGCGCCCGGCTGCTCCTCGCCGGGGCGGCGCTCTCCACCGAGGCGGGCGCGGTGGTCCTTCCGGGCGAGGAGCGGGCCGTGGCCCGTGACCCGATGGAGGCGGCGCTGCTCGCCGCGGCGCGCGACGCGGGCCTGGACCCCGGAGCCCTCTTCCGCGCCGCCCCGCGGGAGCGGGAGCTGCCCTTCGACTCCGGGACCCGGATGATGACGGTGGTGGCGCGCTGGGGTCTCTCCGACCTCTGGCCCCCCCGCGCGCCCCTGCTCGCGCTCGTGAAGGGCGCGCCGCTCGAGGTATTGAGCCGCTGCGACCGGGTCCTGGAGGGCGAGCGGCTCGTTCCCCTCGACGAGGAGCGCCGGCGCGCGGTCGTCCGCGAGACCGACGCGCGGGCGGCGCGCGGCTTCCGCATGCTGGCGGTGGCCCTCCGCGAGGACGGCGAGCTGCTGGCGAGGGCGCCCCGCGCCGAGGTGGAGCGCGGCCTCGCCTTTGTCGGGCTCCTCTCCATCCAGGACCCGCCGCGTCCCGGGGTGGACCGTGCCGTCGCCTCCTGCCGTCGGGCCGGGATCCGGGTGGTCATGGTGACCGGCGACTACGGCCTCACCGCCGAGGCCATCGCGCGCGAGGTCGGGCTCTTGTCCGGCCCGGCCCGGCTGGTGAGCGGCGCGGAGCTGGAGGCGCTCGGCGAGGACGAGCTCCAGGGCCTCCTCCGCTCCGGGGCGGAGGCCGTCTTCGCACGGGTGGTGCCCGAGCAGAAGCTGCGCCTGGTCCGGGCCTTCCAGGCACTGGGCGAGGTCGTTGCCGTGACGGGCGACGGCGTCAACGACGCGCCGGCCCTCCAGGCCGCCCATGTCGGCATCGCCATGGGCGCGAGCGGCACCGACGTGGCGCGCGCCTCGGCCGACCTCGTGCTCCTCGACGACGACTTCCGCAGCATCGCCGCGGCGGTGGAGGAGGGGCGCAGCATCTTCCAGAACATCCGCAAGTTCCTCGCCTACATCCTGACCTCGAACGTCCCCGAGCTCGTGCCGTTCCTCGCCATGGCGACGCTCCGCATCCCGCCCGCGCTCAACATCCTGCAGATCCTGGCCGTGGACCTCGGGACGGACATGGTCCCCGCCCTGGCGCTCGGCGGCGAGCCCCCCGAGCCCGGGCTCATGGACCGGCCGCCGCGCGCGAAGGAGAGCCCGCTCCTGGACCGGCGGCTGCTCGTCCGCGCGTACTTGCGGCTCGGGCTGGTGCAGGCCGCGGCCTCCATGGCGGCCTTCCTCGCGGTGTGGTGGCTCCACGGGGTGGGGCTCGAGGGGCTGCGGACCCTGATGCCTGCGCTCGTGGAGCACGCGGCGCCGCCGGACATCACCCTCGTCCAGCACACCGCCACCACCGCCGCCCTGGCGGCCATCGTGGTCTGCCAGATGGGCAACGTCTTCGCCTGCCGCTCGGAGCGGATCTCGGCCTTCCGGATGGGCGCCGCCTCGAACCCGCTCCTGTGGATCGGGCTCGGCGTGGAGGCGGCGCTCCTCCTGGCGGTCGTCTACGTTCCCATCCTGCAACGGGCGTTCCTGACGGCGCCGCTCGGGCCGCTCGCGTGGGCGGCTCTGCTGGCGGGCCCGGCGGCGCTGCTCGCCGTGGACGAGGGCGCGAAGCGCCTCGCCCGGCGCGGGGCGGCTTGACACCCGCCGGACGCGGGGGCTTCATGGCCGGACCCAACCCGGGAGGCATCCATGTCCGGCTTCGCTCACCCCTGGCGCGCCGCGGTCCTGTCGGCGGCGCTCCTGCCCGCGGTCGCCGTGGCGGCGCCCGTGAAGATCGGCGTCATCAACTCGATGACCGGACCGCAGGCGCCCATCGGGGAGAACCTCACGAACGGCATCAAGCTGGCCGAGGAGGAGCTCAAGGCCAAGGGAATCGACGTTCAGCTCGTCTGGGAGGACGACACGGGCAAGCCGCAGGTGGGCCTCTCGGCCATGGAGAAGCTGGCCACCCGCGACGGCGTGGCGGGCGTGGTCGGCGCCTACACCTCGGCGGTGACCAACGCCGTCGCCAAGAAGGCCGAGCAGTACAAGGTGCCGCTCGTGAACCCCGTGTCGTCGAAGGAGGACATCACGCGTCAGGGGTACAAGTGGGTCTTCCGCGTGTCCGCAACGACCGGCGACTACGCCGGGGTCCTCATCAACATGGCGACGTCGCTCGGCAAGCCCAAGAGCATCGCCATCCTCAACGAGAACACCGACTTCGGCGTCTCCGGCGCCAAGAGCGCCAGGACCTACGCCGAGAAGATTGGAATCAAGGTGGTCTTCGAGGAGGCCTACTCGCCGGGCGCGCCCGACTACCGTTCCACGCTCCTCAAGGTGAAGGGGACGGGCCCCGACCTCGTCTTCATGGTCTCGTACGTCGCCGACGCCATCCTGCTCATGCGTCAGTCCCGGGAGATCGGCCTCTCTCCCGTGGCCTTCCTCGGTGCCGGCGCTGGCTTCTCCACCGCCGAGTTCGCGAGCGAGAAGAACATCTCCGACGGCGTCTTCTCCAGCACCCAGTGGACCCCCGACGTCCCCTGGCCCGGCGCGCGCGAGTTCGCCCAGCGGTACGAGAAGCGTTTCGGCAAGGTGCCGACCTATCACGCCGCCACCGCCCACGCGGCGATGACGATCCTGGGCGAGACCGCGGCCAAGGCCGGCGGCGACCGGGAGAAGACCCGCGAGCTCCTCGGCTCCGGCGCGTGGAACGGGATCGACGGCCAGGTGAAGTTCGAGGGTTACGAGGGCTACACCAACCAGAACAAGCACGAGATGCTGGTCGAGCAGGTCCAGGACGGGAAGTACTTCACCGTCTGGCCACCCAAGTACGGGTCCGGCAAGCCCATCTGGCCGTTCCCGGGCTGGAAGTAGCGGGCGGTCCCCGGCGCGAGGTCGGCGGCGAGAGGCCGGGCCGTCAGGCGGCGCGGATGGCGGCGGCGAGCGCGGCGAGCTCGCCCCGGTCGCCGCCCGTCCCGAGGGACTGCACGCCGCGCCCGCCCTCGTCGTAGCGAGGCAGGACGTGGACGTGCAGGTGGAAGACGTGCTGCCCGGCGCCGGCGCCGTGGTTCCAGCCGACGTGGAAGGCCACGGGCGCGAGGGCCCGCGCCACCTTGGCCTGGACGGCCTTCACCGCCTGGAAGAGGCCCCCCACGGCCTCGTCCGGCAGGTCGAGGAGCGTCGGGGCGTGCAGGCGCGGGACGACGAGCACGTGGCCGCGCGCGGCGGGGAACCTGTCCAGGAAGGCGACCGCCGCAGGTGACTCGTAAACGAGGTCGGTCGGAAGCGCCCCGCTCGAGATCCGGCAGAAGAGGCAGTCCGGCATGCGCGAGTTCCTCCGCGCGCCATCACATCACGTCCGGCCGCCGCCCGTGCATCGAGCGGCGGCCGTCACGCCCATTCGAGGAGCGCTGCGCCAGTCCTCACTGGGCGGTGGTGATGCCGTTCACCGCCTGGGTCGAGTTGAACATGACCTCGTGCACGAAGGACGGGTTGTGGACGCCCTTGCTGTCGTCCAGGTCGACGAGCTCGTAGTTCCAGTTGACCTTCGCGAAGAGGTTCGTGTTGACCGGGTTGTTGGTGGCGCCGCCGGTGCAGGTCGTAGCCGGCGCAACGGGGGTGCAGACCACCGTGTTCAGGTTGACCGCCGCGGCGCCGTCGATCGACACCTGGGGCGTACGACCCGGGATGAAGCTCACCGTCGTGGCCGTCGGAGCGTAGACACGCTTCACCGCCGCCTCGACGGCCGCCTTCAGGACGGCGAGCTCGCTCGTGACCGCGTTCTGCAGGCCGGCCCCGTCGAAGCTCCCGTGGCAGTTCGCGCAGATGGTCAGGTTGGCCTCGAAGATGTGGTTGGTCGCGGTGGGATACCCGAGCTCGGGTGGCGGCGGCACGGACTCCATGTGGCAGGCGACGCAGGTGTTCGGGATGTTGGAGTGGGCCGAGCGGACGCCCTGGACGAAGTAGGCGTTGCGCCCCAGGAGGACGTCGCCCTGGCAGGCCTCGTGCGGAGCCGCGTACGCGGTGAGCGTGCCGAAGACCGAGTTGCCGTCCTCGTGGAGGTTCACGACGCCGGAGCCCGACACCGCCTCCCCGTTGCGCGAGTTGTGGCAGGTGATGCACATCGCGCCCTTGCCGACGCCCACGGCCATGAAGCCCCCGGGGAGGAGCGGCGTGTCGTTGTCGATGCGGGGGTGGACGTCGTTGCCCAGGATGGAGCTGGAGATCGTGCCCGGGTTGTGTGGATCGTGGCAGACGGCGCAGGTCTGCGGCTCCACGTTGTCGGGGGTCATGCCGGACAGGTTGGCGAGGCTCGCCGCGGTGAGCGTGCGCGAGGCGTTGCCGCCCTGCAGCTGGGCGAAGTACTGGAGGGCGCCCTGGGCCGTGTGGCAGCTGGCGCAGCTGCTCCGGATGGCGAGGGTCGCGTCGAAGCCCTCGCCGATGGCGGTCGCGTAGTTGGCGTGGCCGCTGAGCTGCCACTCCTGGTACCGGCCATGGCGGGCCGGCTCGCCGTGGCAGCGCGCGCACACGCCGGCGTCCATGCTGACGCGGCGGGCGAGCTCGGTTGCGGAGAAGTCGTGTCCGGAGTTCGGGCCATGGCAGTTCTCGCACTGGATGTTGACCATGTGAGCCGTGGCCGGGTAGGTGGTGAGGATGTTCTTCCAGTTGAGCGGGTTCGTAGGAGGAGACCCGGCGACGGTGAAGACGCCCGCCAGCATGGCCGCGTAGCCGGTCTGCTCATCCACGCCGTTGTTCGTGACGGACTTGTCGAACCCGACGGTGTGGCAGTCGAAGCAGGCCTCGCTGTAGTGACCGCCCGCGTTCACGTTCTGGGTGAAGATCTGGGCGTGTCCGGACTGCGACCAGGGAGTGAACTTGTCGGGGGCGAAGCCTCCGCCGCCTGGAGCATGACACCCGGTGCAGGCAGCGCTGCCCACCGGCGTCCCCTGGCCGCTGGCATCGAGCGCGGCCAGGGTGAGGGCCGCGTCGATCTCGCCCACCCAGGTGCCGGCCACGATGGCCGTGGAGAAGCCGCTCGTGCCCTCGGCAAGCGTGTAGGTGCCGGCCACGTCGGGCGTGAACGCGGGGTTCTGGGCGGCTGGGTCGTCGAGTGCCGCCGTGGAGCCGGTGGGCCCCGTGAGGGAGTAGACATAGGGGCCAACGCAAACGCCGTTGACGTCCTTGTTCAGGCACTTGCCGTGGACGACGACGGCCTCGCCCACCGGCACCTCGGCGATGCCGGTGCTCGGCTTCCAGGGGATCGCGGTGTTCACGACCTTCGTGCCCGAGTAGGTGCCGGAGGAGGTCGTGACCTGGAATTTCAAGGTGACCTCGCCGGCGCGCTCGACGTCGAAGTGGTTCACGGCCTGGACCTTGAAGCGGTCCTGCAAGCCGCCCTGGAACGGGGTGCCGCCCTCGCCGCCCGAGCTAGGATTGTCGTCGAGGTCCTGGGTGGGGGAGACGGTGAGGGCCTTGAAGAGCTGGACCTTGTAGTCGGCGGCCGTTCCCAGCGTCACGTCGGTAGTGGAGGCGTTCGCGGCGCTGAAGGCCACCGGCGCCCCGCTAACCAGCGACCAGGTGCCGCTGCCGGCCGTCACGGTCGAGCCGTCGAGCGGGGTGACCGTGGACGTGGCGCTCAGCGTCCCGCCGGGAGTGGCGGTTCCCGTCACGGCGATGCTGACGACCACCGGCGCGGTCGCGACCAGGGCGACGTTCTGGGTCACGGTCTGGTCGGCCGTCAGGCTGATGGTCTTGCTCTGCGCGACGAAGTTGGTGGACTGGTAGGTCACGGTGTAGACGCCGATCGGCAGGACAGCGGAGTAGTTGCCGCTCGCGTCGGTGGTGATCGCGCCCCCGAACACGGGAGAGGTCACGACCGTCGCCCCCACAACGGGCAGGGCGGGGCTCGTGCCGGAGATGGTCACCTGGCCCGCCAGGGTTCCCGTGCTGGTCCCGGTCCCGTTCGTCCCGTTCGTTCCGTTGGTCCCATTCGTTCCGTTGGTCCCATTGATGCCGTTTGCCCCGTTGTCGCCCTTGCAGCCGGCCCAGGCGAGCGAAAGCGCCAGCAGGGCGACGGCGGCCACCTTCTGAGATGCCTTGGATGTCCTCACCGGATTCTCCTTCCGAGTTGAAGCCAGCCCCTGGAACGGCGCACCGATCCGCCCCCTCTGCCCCAAGACCGCACCACGGGGCCTCCGTGCGCCCGAGCTTCACCGAGGCGATGACGCTAGCGCCTTGCGGCATGCCGTTTCAAGCCGACCTCCCCAAAAGGGGAGTAAGCGAACGGCAGCCACGGGACGGCTGGCGGATCCGGGATGCGCCCGCCCGCGCCGTCAGAAGTGGATGGCCCTCGCCCGGGAGACCTGACGGCGGAGGTCGTCCTCCCAGCCTTCCCCCGTGAGCCTTTCGGCGAGGTCCACGGCGATGTGCCGCGGCGTGAGCCCGAGGCCGGCGCTCCGGCCGAGCCCCTGCAGGCAGGATGGGCAGTTCGTGAGGATCATCGCCCCGGCCGGCCGGGTCCGGAGCGCTTCCTTCAGCGCCTCGGTCTTGCGGTGGAGCATGGCGTCGGTGATGTCCGGGCGCGACAGGGCGAGCGTGCCGGCCTCGGAGCAGCAGTGCGGCACGGGCTCGATCTCGTAGCCGCCGATCTGCCGGAACACCTCGGCCGCCTTGCCGTCGAGCGAGTCGTGGCAGGGAGCGTGGTAGAGCGCCTCGCGCCCGCCGGGCAGCCGCAGCCCCTGGCCGAGCGCGAAGCGCGCGACGTCCACCACCGGGGCGCCGAAGATCTCCTCCATCCCCATCGCGTCCAGCCCCTCGCGGCAGGTTCCGCAGGTGACGACGACGCCGTCGAAGGCCAGGTAGGAGAACATCTCCCGGATCTGGCTGAAGAGGATGGTGTTCCGCAGCACCGTTCGCCCGTGCTGCTCGGTGCGGGCATTGGCGTGGTTGGGGAAGCCGCAGCAGAGGAACGGCGGGGGGAGGATGACGCGCGTGCCGGCCTCGAGCAGCACGTGGATGGCCGCCTTGGAGACGCGCGAGGAGAGCCGCTCCGAGCCGCACCCGGGGAAGTAGAAGACGGTGCTCCGCGCCTCGCCCTCGGGCTCGAGGACCAGCACCTGGTCCGGCCGGCAGGGCGGGAGCACGTCGCGCAGCGTGCCCTCGTCGGCGCGAGGCACCGGCGAGCGGAGCACCCGCAGCGCGTACGAGCGCGGCGCGCCCTCCTCGGGCTGGAACGACGCGGCGATCTCGCATCCGGCCCGCTGCAGCGCGCCGCCGAGGCGGACCACGCCGGCGCGGAAGAGCTTGTTGAAGGTCGGCGACCGGGACTCGAGGTACCGGAGCGTGAGCCGCGTCGCCGCCGCCATGTGCTTCTTGCCGCGCGCCGCCAGGATCTCGCGTTCCAGCACCGAGACCTCCCCGGTGTCGATGTCCACCGGGCAGGGCTTCAGGCACTTGTGGCAGATGGTGCAGTGATCGGCCACCTCCTCGAGGTAGCGCAGGAGCTCGAACTTGCCGGAGCGCTCGCGCTGCGCGTCGTAGAGCAGCGCCTCGACGAGGGAGCCGATGGCCAGGTTCTTGTTGCGCGGGTGGTAGAAGAGGCCGCGCGCCGGGTGGAAGACGCAGCAGTCCGGCTTGCACTTGCCGCAGCGAACGCAGGTCGCGATCTCCTTCGCCAACGTCTCGAGCGAGCCGTGCCGGAGGATGCGGGCCTCCAGCTCCAGGAGGTTGAAGGACGGCGTGAAGACGTGGTCCAGGGCCTGGAGGTCCGACAGCTTGCCCGGGTTCATGAGGCCCCTCGGGTCCACCTCGCGCCGGTAGGCCTCGAGCTCGGCCATCCGCTCCGGCTCCCAGTACTTGAGCTTGGTGATGCCGATGCCGTGCTCGCCCGAGACGACGCCGCCGAGCTCCTTCACCCTGGCGAAGACCCGGTCCACCACCACCTCGGCCCGCCGCAGCATGGGCCGGTCGTTCGAGAGCACCGGGATGTTCACGTGGACGTTGCCGTCCCCGGCGTGCATGTGGGTGGCGAGGACGATGAGGCGCGCCCGGACCTCGGCGGCGATCGACACCAGCGCCTGCGCGACCTTCGGGTAACCGCGCACCAGCTCGCCGAGGTCGTGGCGCAGGCGACGCAGGAGCGAGAGCGACCGGACGGTCTTCTCGTCGGCGGCCGCCAGCTCCTCGAGCGCGCGCTCGCACAGCGCGAGGGCCGCGGACAGCTTCCCGGCGAGCCAGTCGCCGTCCTCCTGCGGCGGCGCGGTCCTGAGATACGTGGCGAGGCGGCGCGCCAGCGCCTCCTGGTTGTGCCGCTCCTCGTGGAGGTTGAGCGCGTCGATGAAGCGCGCGAACTCGGCGAGCGACGACAGCGGGAGGACGACGTCCTCGTTGATCTTGAAGGCGTTGGTGCGGCGGGCGATGGCCCCGAGCTTCTTGCGGTCGGCCCAGAAGCGCTTCCCCTCCGCGGCGTCCTTCGCGAGCGTCAGCTCGGTCGAGGCGTGGCCGCGCAAGAGGCCGCGGATGGTGGCGACGCCGCGGTCCACCTGCTCCGCGGAGTGACCCACCACGTCCACGATGATCACCGCCTTCGGCGTCTCGGGGCGGGGCGCCTTCACCTTGTAGTCGATGGCCCGGACGTACTGGTCGTCGAAGTGCTCGAGGGCCATGAGCGCTTCCTGCCCGCGGTCGGGCATGGCGCGGGCGATGTCCTGGATGACCTCGCTGGCCTCGTCGAAGGAGGGGCCGAAGAACTCGAGGCACAGCGTCCGCGTGAAGGGGTAGGCCGGGTAGAGGATGAACTCGGCCGAGGTGATGACGCCGTCCGTTCCCTCCTTCTGGATGCCCGGCAGCCCCTTCAGCGCCTTGTTGGTGATGTCCTTCCAGAGCCCCTTCTTTCGGATCTCACCGGCGTCGAGCGCGATGGACCGGATCGGCGCTCCGTCCTCTCCGAGGACCTCGAAGCGGACCACGTCCCCGGGAAGGATCTTTCGGACGTGGTGGTTCGTCCGCCGCACCGTCCAGGACCGGCCGTTCGGCATGGCGATGCGGAAGGCGATGACGTTGTCGATGCAGGTTCCCCACAGGACGCAGTCCTTGCCGCCGGCGTTCTCGGCGATGTTCCCGCCGATGGTGCAGGCCCAGGCGCTGGTGGGGTCGGTGGCGAAGACGAGGCCCCGGTGGGCCGCGAACTCCATCGCCGCCTCGGTGATGACGCCGGCCTCGAGGGAGAGGACCTGCGCCGGGACCACGCGGCCGTCGTCGAGCCGGAACTGGCGCGTCTCCATGCCGCGGATCCGGTTCAGCTTCTCGGTGTTCACCACCACGCAGTCGGGCCGTAGCGGCACCGCGCCGCCGGTGAGGCCCGTGCCGGCGCCGCGGGGGATGGCGTGCAGGGCGAGGTCGGCGATGGCGGCGAGGAGCGGCGCCACCTGCGCCTCCTCGGTGGGCGTGACCACTCCCACCGGGAGGTGCAGGCGCCAGTCGGTGGCGTCGGTGGAGTGGGAGACGAGCGTGAACGGGTCGAAGAGGACGTTGCCCTTGCCGACGATGGCCCCGAGCGCGCGGCGGATGCGGGCGCGGGATTCGGGCGCGCGCGCCACCTCCTCGCGGAACTCGGCGAGCAGCCGGCGGCACTCGCGCAGCACCTCGAGGACCAGCGTCTCGCCGCCGGCGTTCTGCTCGATGACGCCGAGGTTCTCGTCGATGGCCCGGAAGAAGCGGCGGCGGCGGGGGAAGGACTCGAGGAGCTCCTGGTAGAGGTAGGGGTTGCGGCGGTGGACGAGGATCTCGCCGAAGAAGCGCATGAGCAGCCGCGCCGAGCGCCCGGTGACGCGTCGGCTTCGGAGCTCCTCGAGCCTCTGCCAGACGCCGCGCCCGAGCAGCAGCGAGACGGCCTGGCGGTCGTCGGCGGAGGTGTAGTTGTAGGGGATCTCGCGGTGGCTGGAGGCGGTCATGAGGGCGGAACGGACGCGAACCTAGCAGGTTCCATGCCCGCGAGGAACCTCGTGATTTCGCCCTCGTCGCGCCTGCTTGCGGGCGTCCGGCCGCGGGCATCGGCAAGGTTTGCGCACCGCGCCCCTCCCGCGGCGCCCGATGCGCCGTTCCCGGATCCGGTCGCCCGTCCGGCGGCTAGCTCGGCTGCTTCAGCGCCTCGGTGAACGCCGTCGCCGCCGCGTGACGCGCCTCCCGCACCGCCACCGGGACGCGCTCGGCCTTCTCCTTCCCCTGCTCCGCCATCTCGACGATCCTGCGGCGGGTCTCGGGGCCCGACTTCGGCGCCAGCAGCAGCGCCGCGACACCGCCGACGACGGCGCCGCCGAGGAACGCGAGCAGCATTCCGAAGCCGCTCCGCTCCCTCCTCGTCTCGAGCTCGTTCATGTCACGACCTCCCTTCTCCATCCTCACTCCACGGGATGCGGGGCCTCCGGCTCCTCGCCGTCGGGGCCGTGGGCCTCGCCGGGCTTCGTGGACCGCCAGGCGTGGACCGCCGCCCCGACCGCGGGGCCGACGGCCGCCCCGACGGCCGAGGCGACCTTGAGCGTGTCGCGCAACTGGGCCACGGTGTTCGAGAGGGCGGTGATGCCGTCCATGAACGCCTCGATCTTCCTGCCATCCTCGAGGCGCCTCGCGAGGGCGTCGAGGCGGACGGTGATTTCCGAGACCGACGTGATGGTCGTCTCGAGCTGCTTGCCGGTCCGATCGAGCAGCTGGCGCGCGCTGCGCAGCGTCGAGGCGAGCAGGACGAGCGCCGGGAGCGAGGCCCCGAGCAGCACGGCGAGCAGGATCACGACGGCGGTCTGCCAGCTCTCCATGTTCGCCTCCGCCCGACCTGGGCCGTGGAATACGCATCCGGAGGCAGTGGGCGCCGGCTCTCTCTAGCGCCGTACGCGGTTTGGCCGGCCCGAGCCCGCGCCTCCGGATGCGGTCCTGGCATTCAAATGGGAACCCGGAGCGCCGCGAAACAGCCCCGGGCGGGGCGTCGCCCCAAGGGGGCCAGAAGCCCCGCCGGCCGTTATCAGACGGGGTGGGGGCGCGCCGGCCGGGCCGGCAGGACCGAGGAGACGAGAGAGCACATGGCCACCACCGAAGCCGACGTCCGGCAGGCGCTCGCCGCCAAGAAGGCGCCGCGCCCCGAGCCCCGAGCGCTCGTGGTCAACGACTTCAGCATCCAGGTCGCGACCGCGAACGGCTCCGGCTCGCAGAGCTCCAACACGGTGCTCCTGCGCGCCCTCTTCCAGATGGGCGTGCCCGTCTCGGGCAAGAACCTCTTCCCGTCCAACATCGCGGGGCTGCCCACCTGGTACACGATCCGCGTGAGCAAGGACGGCTACCTCGCCCGCAAGAAGGAGATCGACGTCCTCGTCGCGATGAACCCGGAGACGGCGCGCGAGGACGTGATGGGCCTGCCGGCGGGATCGGCGGTGGTCTTCGACGAGCCCCTCGGCGTGGCCGGGCTGCGGGACGATCTCACCTTCTACGCCGTGCCCTTCGAGAAGCTGGTCTCGCCCATCGCCTCCGACGCGAGGCTCCGCCGGCTCCTCAAGAACATGGCCTACGTGGGCGTGCTGGCGCGGCTCTTGGGTGTGGACATGGCCGAGGTGGAGAGCGCCATCGGCAAGCAGTTCCCAGGGAAGGCCAAGGCGGCCGGCCTGAACGTCGCCGCGGCGCGCGCCGGCTTCGAGCACGCCGCGAAGGAGCTGCCGAAGCGCGACCCCTTCGCCGTGCGGCGCATGGACGCCACGGCCGGCAAGATCGTCATCGACGGAAACTCTGCGGCGGCGCTCGGGGCCATGTTCGGCGGGGCGACGGTCGTGACCTGGTACCCCATCACGCCATCGTCCTCCCTCGTGGAGACGCTGATCGGCTACCTGAGGCAACACCGGGTGGGGCCGGACGGCAAGGCCACCTTCGCCGTCGTCCAGGCCGAGGACGAGCTCGCCGCCATCGGCATGGTCATCGGCGCCGGCTGGGCGGGGGCGAGGGCCATGACCGCGACCTCCGGCCCCGGCATCTCGCTGATGGCCGAGTTCGCGGGGCTCGCCTACTACGCCGAGGTGCCGGCCGTCGTCTGGAACGTGCAGCGCGTCGGCCCCTCCACGGGCCTTCCGACTCGCACGGCGCAGGGCGACGTCCTCTCGACGGCGTTCCTCTCCCACGGAGACACGCGGCACGTCCTCCTCTTCCCGTCCTCGGTGGCGGAGTGCTTCTCCATGGGCGTCCAGGCGTTCGACCTCGCCGAGGAGCTGCAGACGCCGGTGTTCGTGATGAGCGACCTCGACCTCGGCATGAACCACTGGATGTCGGAGCCCTTCGCCTATCCAGAGGCCCCCATCCGGCGCGGCAAGGTGCTCGCCAAGGAGGACCTCGACCGGCTCGGCGGCTTCGCCCGCTACGCCGACGTGGACGGCGACGGCGTCGGCTGGCGCACGCTCCCGGGCACCGACCACCGGGCCGCCGCCTACTTCACCCGCGGCACCGGCCACGACGAGCAGGCGGCCTACAGCGAGCGGGCCGACGTCTTCGAGCGCAACATGGCCCGGCTGACGCGGAAGCTGGACGGCGCGCGCGCGAAGGTGCCCCGACCCGTGGTGCAGGGCTCCGGCCGCGCCGAGGTGGGGATCGTCGCCTACGGAACGACCCACTGGGCCGTCGTCGAGAGCCGCGATCAGCTCGGGCGCGAGCACGGCATCGAGACCGACTACCTGCGCGTGCGCGGCTTCCCGTTCCCTGCCGAGGTCCAGGAGTTCGTGAAGAGGCACGAGCGGGTGTACGTCGTGGAGCAGAACCGCGACGGCCAGATGGCACAGCTGCTGAAGCTCGACCTGGCGGAGCCGCTCGTCCCCAGGCTCCGCTCCGTCTGCCACATCCACGGGCTCCCCGTGGACGCCCGATCCATCACCGACGAGATCGCCGAGAGGGAGGGCCGCTGACATGGCCACCGCCGCCACCCCCGCCGCGCCAGCGGCGCAGAAGACGAACCGCATCGGGCTCGCCGTCCTCGACTACAAGGGCCTGAAGACCACGCTCTGCGCCGGCTGCGGCCACAACGCCATCTCCGAGCGGATCCTCGATGCCATGTTCGAGCTGGGCGTGCCGCCGGAGCGGGTCGCCAAGTTCTCCGGCATCGGCTGCTCCTCGAAGAGCCCCGCCTACTTCATGAGCCGGTCCCACACCTTCAACGCCGTGCACGGGCGCATGCCGTCGGTGGCCACCGGCGCGATCCTGGCGAACCACGGCCTGCTCGCCCTGGGTGTCTCCGGCGACGGCGACACCGCCTCCATCGGCATCGGGCAGTTCGTGCACCTCATGCGGCGCAACCTGCCCATGGTCTACGTCATCGAGGACAACGGGGTGTACGGGCTCACCAAGGGCCAGTTCTCCGCCACCGCCGACGTGGGGTCGAAGCTCAAGACCGGCGTCGTGAACGAGCTCGCGCCCATCGACACCTGCGCCCTCGCCGTCCAGCTCGGGGCCACCTTCGTGGGCCGCTCGTTCTCCGGCGACAAGAAGCAGCTCTCGGCCATGCTCAAGGCGGCCATCGCCCACCGGGGCACGGCCATGCTGGACGTCATCTCGCCGTGCGTGACCTTCAACGACCACGAGGGCTCGACCAAGAGCTACGGGTACATGAAGGACCACGACGAGCCGCTCCACGAGGTGACGTTCATCCCCGCGTTCGAGGACATCGCGGTCGAGTACGACCCGGGGACGACGGTGGACGTCCGGATGCACGACGGCTCGCACATGAGGCTGCGGAAGCTGGAGGAGAGCTACGACCCGACCGACAAGGTGAACGCGCTCCACCGCCTCGCCGAGGCCCACGCGAAGGGAGAGATGCTCACCGGGGTCTTCTACGTGAACCCCGCGGCGCCGACGTTCCTCGACCTGCTGGGCATGGGAGATCGGCCGCTCGCGACCTTGCCCGAGGAGGCGGTGCGCCCCTCGCGCGAGGTCCTGGCGGAGATCATGGACGAGCACCGGTAGTACGCGGTGCGCGGTCGGGCCGCGCACCGCCGCGGATCGGCCCCCGCGCCGCGCCCCCTACTGGGCTTCCGCCGCCGGCAGATCCTTCCTGTAGCTCGGCAGGTACGGTCCGGCCGGGAAGCCCGGGCCGGGATAGATCATGGCCGCCGCGTTGACCTGGCGCGCGAGGGGCATGTAGTTGGGCGCGGCCTTGGTCACCGCGGCGCTCACCACCGCCGCGATGAGGCTGCCGAGCCCGCCTCCACCACCGCCGCCGTTCGACGAGTAGACCATGGCCCGCTTGTCCGTCCAGAGGGTCTCGCCGGTCTTCCCGTCCTTGAGGGCGTACTCGAACTCGACGGTGACCTGGGTGGTGAGGACCACGTACTTCGCGTCCCACCTCTCGATGCTGACGAGGAGCACGGCGTCGGCGCCGAAGAGGTTGCACAGCTTCATGGGGTCGGCCGAGTGGACGAGCGACGCGTCCGAGAGGCCGTCGTCCTCGAGCAGGCGCTTCACCAGGTTCACCGGGAAGACGTAGTAGCCCCGCTCCGCCACCGGGATGGGGAGCGTCGAGAGGAAGTAGGCCGGGGCGTCCACGTCCACGCTCTTGTTCACCACCGGGACGACCAGGATGGAGCGCGGGCTCGCCGCGATGAACTTGGCGTAGTCCTTCTTGGGGGGAGCCGCGGCGCAGCCGGCGAGGAGCGCCAGGGCGACGGCAGCGATGGAAACATTCCTCGTCATGCCTAACTCTTCTCCAGCGTCCCGGCCGGCCCCTGCGCGGGCGTCGGGCTCGCTGGCTTCTGCCGCTCGGCGTTGCGGATCATCTTCTCCATGAGGGTGCGCGACTCGGGCCACAGATCGCGCTCCTTCTGGAAGTAGACGACGGCCTCGACGTACTGGCCCTCCTCGTAGAGGGCGTAACCGTACTCGGCGTTGACGCCGGGCGGGACCCTGCGGCCCTCCTGCTCGGCCTGGAGGAGGACCTTCTTGAGGTTCTCGACGAAGGCCTCGCGCTCCTGGGGGTCCTTGTAATGGGCGTAGAGCGCCTCGTCGTAGGCGCCCCAGGCGTAGTAGGTGGAGGTGGCGCAGCCCTGCAGGGCGGCCGCGAGGAATGCCGTCGCGGCGATGCCGGTGGCGCGCGTCATGGTCAGTGCACCCGGATGGTCTTGAGCTCGCTCTCCACGAACACCTTCTGCCGGTAGAGCGAGGCTCCCTCCGGGGACCGGATCTCGACGTCGTGGACACCCGGCTCGAGGAGCAGGACGTTGGGCTGGCCGCTGTAGGCGGGGGCGGGGCCGACCTGCAGGCCGTCCACGAAGAGCAGGGAGCCCTCCGGAGCGCCGGCGATGGCGATGCTGGGCCGCGTGTCGGCCGTGCGCACCACCGTGGTCGGCGGAGGGCATCCGGTCACGAGCGCGAGGGCGAACAGCGCGAAGGCGATCTTCCTCATCCCCCACCTCACCTGGCCGGCTCGGCCACGAAGAGCTTCTTGAGCTGCGCCTTGTCGACCGTCCCGGAGGTGACCTCGCAGACGGCCCCCTCGTTGGTCTCGGTGTCGCCGAAGAGGCTCACCACCTTGAGCGTCGCCACCTGCTTCGCCGGCAGTGGGACGTCGAAGCCCGACTGCTGGCTCTTCACGACGGCGCCGGAGAGCATCACCACGAGCGGGTCGCCCGCCTTGAGCCCCTGGTTCTTGCCGCCGCTCACGAACACCTGGGCCCCCTGGACCTCGAGGATGTCGGTGCGCCAGGGCCGGTCGGCCAGCGAGTTGAGGAGCCGATCGATGACGTCGGAGACGGCGGCGGAGATGGCCCGGTCGTTGAGGGTCGCGTCGTACTCCGAGCGGCTGCCGAAGCCGGCCACCTCGCCGACCTCGGTGGACGCTTCCCCGGCGCCCGTCGCTGAGAAGTAGGCGTGGCCGGTGCGGGCGTCGACGAGCCGGACGTCCACCTTGGCCCGGGCGAGCTGGACCTTGGTGCTGGAGAGGAAGCCGGACTTGCCGCCGACCGAGCGGCCGAACTCGGTCACCGAGCCCATGATGAGGGTGTCGGCGCCGACCAGGGCCACGTTCCCGACGAACTCCTGCTCGCGCTGCAGCTTGGCGAGGTCGGGCCGCTCCAGGACGACGAACAGCTTCGACATGATGAGCCGCGAGGCGAGCATGTCGGAGGCCTGCTTGCCGATGCGGTCGAGGTCGGCGTCGCTGAGGAGGCTGCGCCCGTAGTTGGTCTCGTTGCTGAACCGGGCGATGGCGACCTTGGTCTTGTACCGCTTGGCCTCCGGGACCTTGGCGGCCGCCTGGGCGGCGACCTGCTGCGCCTTGGGGACGGTCGATTCCCAGGCCTGGGGCTTCTCGGAGACCGTGGCGCACCCCTGGAGCGCCAGGATGGCCAGGCCCACCGGCACCGCTCTCGTCATGGATTGCCCTCCTCGTCTCCTCGGCCACGGGAGCATTTCGTGAGTCTGCCACATTGCAGTGCCCCCGGGTGAACCCAAATTCGGCCTGGCTTGCCCCGGGAGACCCGGCACTCCGCGCGCCGGGCTTGCCAGCCGTTGCGCGCGGAGTCAAACTGGGCCGGCTTGCTGGAGGAGCCGCGCCATCCCGGCCCGGCACCGTCTTCGAAGGGGGACTCCATGCGCGGCTACGTCCTCGGAATCGCAGCACTGGCGCTCGTGGCGGGTCCGGCGAGCGCCCAGGTCCCCCCGATCCCGGCGCCGGCGCAGGGCGTCACGCTCGGCGCGCGCGCCGCGTGGGCGATCCCGGCAGGCAATGCGACGTCGGGCAGCTCGCTCGGCGGCGACTTCCAGGGCGCCGTGCCCCTGTCGCTCGACCTCCTCTACCGCTTCGACTGCTATTTCTCGGCCGGCTTCTACTTCACCTACGCTCCGGGCTTCGCCAAGGATTGCCCGCCGGGAATGACCTGCTCCCAGAGCTTCACCCGCTTCGGCTTGCAGGCCATCTACACGCTCGACCGTTCCGGGAGCCTGCGGCCGTGGCTCGGCATCGGGGTCGGCTACGAGTGGCTCAACCTAAAGACGTCTTCCGGTGGGGTCACGGCGAGCGGCTCGCTCTCCGGCTTCGAATGGGTGAACCTGCAGGTGGGAGGCGACTTCGCGGTGACCCCGCGCTTCTTCGTGGGCCCCTACGTGGCCGTCAGCTTCGCGCAGTTCTCCGACGCGAGCGGATCCGCGGGCTCGGGCGCCAGCATTCCCTCCGGCGACCGCCGGTTCCACGAGTGGATCATGGCGGGCCTGCGGGCGCAGTACGAGTTCTGACTGGACCCCTCGGAAACCTTGAGCCGGAGCCCATCCGGTGGTCTGCTATGCGCGGGAGGCGAGGCATGACCGAGCAGGCGTTCCAGGACGTCCCCGTCGAGAAGGTGATGACCCACAATCCGGCCGTGGTGGAGCCGGAGTCCACGCTCTCGGAGGCGGCCGAGGCCCTGCTCCAGGGCGGCTTCCGGCACCTGCCGGTCGTGAACGGCGAAGGCCGGCCGCTGGGCATGATCTCGGAGCGCGACCTGCGCGCGCGGCTCGGCACGGACCTGTACGGCTTCACGCGCGCCACGGTCGAGGCGCTCTCCGAACCGGTGTCCGGCGTCATGACGCCCGACCCCATCTCGGTGAAGGCCGGCACCCGCATCGGCGCGGTGCTCGACAGCTTCGCCGACGAGCGGGTGGGGGCGCTGCTGGTCGTGGACGAGGCGGACCGGATCACCGGCATCCTCTCCTACGTGGACCTCCTGCTCTGGCTGCGCGACCACCCGGCCGGCGGAACCGGCGGCGAGACGCTGCCGCCGCGCAGCGAGGCCGGGGCGCCCGCGCTGCGCCGGGCGTCTGCCCGGAAGCCGGCGAGGAAGGCCGGGAAGAAGCGCTCGGGTGCGCCGGCGAGGAAGAAGGCCGCGAGGCGGCGGGGCCGGCGACGTTAGGGCGCGGGCGGGAGCCCGGGGCCGCTCCCTCTCCCCCCGGCCCTCTCTACAGCTTGTAGCCGATCTTCCGGAGCAGGGCGTGCCGCTCCTGCACGTCCTTCTCCTGCTCCACGCCGAGCGGCGGCTCGCCGTCCACGACGCCGACGATGCCGCGCCCGCGCGGCGTCCGCGCCACGAGGACCTCCACCGGGTTGGCGGAGGCGCAGTAGACGCCGCACACCTCCGGGACCATCTTCACCTGGTTGAGCACGTTCACCGGGTACCCCTGGCGAAGGAGCACGATGAAGGAATGGCCGGCGCCGACGGCGAGGGCGTTCTTCACCGCGAGATCCACCAGCTCCGGGTCGTTTCCCGAGCGGCGGACGAGCCTCGGGCCCGAGGACTCGCAGAAGGCGATGCCGAAGCGGAGGCTGGCGCTCGTGCCGGCGAGCGCCTCGTGCAGGTCCTCGACGGTCTTGATGAAGTGGGACTGTCCGACGATGACGTTCACCTCGTCGGGCTTCTCGATGGGGACGGTCAGGATCTCCATGGCGGCCTCCTCGCGCTGACGGCGATGATGGGTCGGGCCTCCGGCGCTGGCGAGGCCCCCTTCAGGGCTGGCGGCCGCGCCGACCGCGGAATCGCTTGAGGCGCACCGCGTCCTCGCGGGAGCGCTCCTCCAGCGCCTGCTCGATGCGCCCCTCCTCGACGGAGAGGCGTGGGATGAGGAGCTGCTCCAGGGCGTTGATCCGGCGGGAGGTCTCCTGGATCTCCTCGCCCAGCCGCCGCAGGTGGAACTCGCGCGAGGCGATGTCGAGCAGCACCTCCAGGGCCTCCTCGTGGCGGCGCGCCGCCTCGGAGGCGGAGAGCCCCCAGGACACCGGCGAGGCGCCGCGGGCGTCGGAGGCGCGAGAGAGCCGGGGCGACGAGACGCGGGGGACGGGAACGCCCCATACGCGCCGGTGGCGCACCTCCACCGGGATGTCTCGCGCCGCCGCGAGCGCGAGCGACTCGAGCGCCTGC
>Ga0153915_10001542_pt1 | contig 21142 bp, 23 predicted proteins | sample Opewatmetagenome_2_FD_107003 | JGI IMG/M metagenome (GOLD analysis project Ga0153915, IMG submission 107003) | Freshwater wetland microbial communities from Ohio, USA - Open water 3 Core 3 Depth 3 metaG | ecosystem: Environmental > Aquatic > Freshwater > Wetlands | place: USA: Ohio, Lake Erie...
CCGATTCCCCCGCTCGCTGTCTTGCGATCAAAGTCAGATGGATCGTCTTTGTACGGTGATGGCCGATACCCGAATCCCCCCCGGAGGCGGATGCCGCTCTTGGCAATGTCATACTCCGCACCCAACCGGTATTCCAGCGTGGAGGTGAAGAGAGACCTGATATTCTTGTTCTCCTGCATCAAGTCACTCTTAGCATCGGTAAATTCCATTGTTGTCCAATCCGTAAACTCCACATCTCCGGAGAGCACAAGGTCCCGAATAGTGACCGATGCCCCGCCGCCGACAACCCATGGGGTTCGCACATCGTAATCTGAAGTTGCTTCACTGTTGTAATCAAGCGTTTGACCATTATCAAAGGTCGACTGAGCCGTCAATCCATAGTTCTCTTTGATCGAGAAGGCCGTTGGTGTCTTGACTGTGATCCCGATTCTGAATCGGTCGGGTACCCGGTACATCAGTCCGAATTTTGCCGTGACCCCTGAGATATCTCCCTCGATGAACTCATCCACCTGAAGTTTGTTGAAGTCGAACGGGTAAGTCTGATAGTAATTATTTCGATCTTCCTCTGTATAGGAACGATCATACCGATATGAGCCAGCCACATAGGTCAGTGTCACACCAGCAGAGAGGTTCGGACCGATATCAAGGGCAGCAGCAACAGACCAATTGTTCAGTCCTCCTGATTCCGTGACATCCCCGGTCTGAGTGACCCGGTTTGTGATAAGGCTCTGGAATACGTTATTGATCGTGTCCGCCTGAGCCAGGCCGAGATCTTCTGCTATGGAGATATCTTGTGTAAGCGGACCATTGTTGGGCGCCCATGATTGGATGATGCTGCTGAGTGGATTAAAGCCGCTGAATTCCAGCCCCGAGTTGAAACTCGCTTCTCGCTGAAACCCGAAGGCAAGTACCAAACTGCCACGACGAACAGGCACGGGGTGAGTAATCCCGAAGCTGTTGAAGTTCATGACGTTGTTCGATGCACCCTGGGTGGGTCCGAAGCTGTTAGTGTTCGTAAGGTACTGCGGAGTATTTCCTGTAGTGCCGAACAACGTGCCATCATCTTGCGCATTCAGGTATGAGAGTCCCATCGAGAATTCACCGAGGGTTATCTGAGCCAGTCCTGCCGGGTTCCAGTAAATTGCACTGTAGTCGCTTGCGACACCGGTGTAAGCACCTCCCATTCCAAGCGCGCGCGCTCCTACACCAAACCCCGGCGTAGATAGGCGCAAAGCATCCTCAGGAAACTGAGCCATAGCCTGCATGAAACCGAGACTCAGTACGATTAGCAGGTACAGACTTTTTCTAGGCATAAGTGCATTCTCCCCTTGAGCTCAACTCCGGTAATTTCCAGATCATTATTACTCAACGACGACTACCACCTGAGCGCCGTTCCCCTCCTCCACTCCTTGATTCACCACCCCTTGAAGCGGGTGCTGGCGAAGAATGCGACGGCGGAGAAGATGGAGGCGAATACGTACGTCCGCTACCCGAGGAGCGCGCCCCACTGCTACGTCCCTCCTGACGGGGAGGAGAACTGTATCGCGCACTGCGGTCACGGCCAGCACGATTGACTGAACCATCTCGCGATGGAGAGCTGGAACGCTGGTCTCCGCGACGGCCCGGCGAAACTCGCGGGGACGGGAGATTCGATGGAGTGCCAGTCGATGTACGACCGGCCTTTCCGAGGGACCGCCCGGTACCCGCTGGAGGCAGATTCGTACCCGATCGTGTCGCTCCAACATTATAGCCACCGTAGCTACCGCGAGTACTTCCTACCATCCGTGAGTTACCGAATGTACGTGTCACGTTGTATCTTCCATACCTCGACCCATAATAGGAACCGTAATAGGACCCGTAATGCGGATACCAATACCCCGGTTCATAAATCGGTGGATACGGACCCCATGCCCAGGCGTTGTAGATGAAAGGATCGTAATACCAATTACCCCATCCCCAATATGGCCGCCAATACCAAGGACTATAGTAACCGAAACCGATACCAAAGGTGAATCCTGGATAGTACGAATCATAGTAGAAACGATGGCGGGCATAGCTGTAATCATCGTCCGTGTAACCACTCGAATCATTGTAGGTGGTATCAACGTCTGTCCCGCGGTATTCCTCCCCTGAAGAATAGTCGCGGTCTTCGCGTACCGACCCGACCTGTGTATAGCAGCCGGAGAACGACCATGCCGCAAAGAGCAGCAGGACGCTCAGCAGACTGAACCGTGAAATGTTCGCCATGGTTGACTCCTTCCTCATGGACCAATTCTCAACAAACAGGGCGCAATATCAGTGCCACGAACGACAGGCAAGCTACTGATGCAATTCAGCCAAAACCGACAATTCTGAGGCTTTTCGATTCAATTCTCCGTCTCTTCCCAACTCATTCTGTACAATGAAGTGGACAGCGGTGGCCTCAACGTATAGGAATATCTACACCTTCATAACCGGGAAACAATCTCAAGACGCGCTGTCCGGTTGACCAAGCTGACCCCGCGGGCGTTCCGGAGAATGTCCTTCACATTAACCCCGAGGGTGAGCCCTCCGGTGAACGCCCACTTCAGCGCCATGTTCAGATATCCTCGCCCTTTCCCAATTGCCTCCCCGCTGTTGTCATTTAACGCAAGATTATATTCGGCAAGCAGAGACAGAAATGGCCCGATTGTCTTTTCAGCTCCCAGATAGATGTTGAAACTCTTGTCACCATCTAGTCGCTCGAAGCTGTAATTGACACCCCCGTGAATACTGAAATAGCCAGCCAAGAGATAGTTCTTGCTGGCGACAGCATACAGTCCGGGAGATTTCACTGCATATCGGTCCAGTTCCCTCACATACCCATCTTTCCCCTGCGAATCAAATCCGAGCGCAAGTGCGGGCAGGGAGACAGATTCCTCGAGCAGCCGAACCTTTATCGTGGCCCCGGGGACAGGATTCATAATCGCTTTCTGTGATCCCAGCAACCGAGAGCCACCGTATGACACGCCGAATGTCAGTCGGTCGAAGATTCCGGCAGAAAGCGTCCCCAGAACGCCGCCTTCCTGATAGAATTCCACGTCAACTGCGAAGCTTCCCTTTGCCAGCATGCCTGCGGTAGGCATATCAACAATGAATCGTGGCTCTGCATCCCCTTTTGTACCCGCAGATCCCTGGGCTTGGAGCGGCGAAGCAAAGAACACGAGGATCAGCAGGCATGCACCCTTCAACCGGTACTTACGCATCTTCATCTCCTCCGAATTCCCGTCGCACATCGGTAGGTAGTTCTGGCTGCTTGAGTGATTCCTCTGCCGGAGGGGTTACCGGAGAAGATGGCCGCGAAGAGGACTGATCAACCTTTGGAATACCTGGCCGTGGTCCAATAACTGTGAAGCCTTCTTCGAAGCCCTCATGCTCAGGAACTTCTGGTGTCTCCCGCGGAACAAAGGGGATAATCTTTGCTTGATGGAGCGGGTCCAGTGGAACCTCTGAAGGGACCGGAGCAGACTCCTCCACAGCTGCCTGCGGAGTATACCACTTCGTCAACGTGGTGCGGAATCCACTTAAGATATCAGCTTCAGTTATCGTCGCAAGCTCACCGCAGCTAACTGCAAATTGACCGTTGATCATAACCTCCGTAACATTCTGGGCAGTCAGGTGGGCTACCAGATACTCCGCCAGCTCCCGTGCTGCTGACGATCCCGAGATCATTGGAAGACGCAGGTCCCGCACCGAGAGGAATACTGCATCCGCACGCTTTCCCATCTCGATTGATCCAATTTCCGCTCCCATGCCGATTGCTGCAGCACCGTTAATTGTTGCCATGCGCAAGAGTTCCAGGGGAGAAAACGCAGGCACGCCAGACACAAGCCGGGGGAGCTGCGCGAGGAACCTCATTTCCTCGAGCATATCAGTGTTTGCCCAATCGGATCCAAGGGCAAGGCGGATATTCCTTGCTGCAAGATGGCGAAGGACTGGATACCCCGTCTGCTTCAGTGCAGCCGAGCGCGCACAGAGAACAATTGTACACCCGGCATCTTCAATCAATTCAAGATCCTGTTCAAGGAGATGGTTGGCGTGAACCAGAACCGTGTCTGAACGGAGAAGACCTAGATCACGCAACACCTGCCCCAAGCTTTTCTGGAAGTTCCTCCTGACCGTTTCCTCATCCTCCTGACGTTCAGCAACATGTGCCAGGAGCGGCATTTGCATCTCCCGTGCGGTACGGGAGAGATTACTTAAGTTGTAAACTGTAAAATCCTGATCCGAGCCAAGACTTAGAAAGAATCGTTTGACCCCCTTCAGTCCAGCCTCCGCCTGCTCGACCTGCTGCCAAGTTTGGAGGGCAAGCACGGAGCGAAGTTCTGTGCGCGAGACTGATTGTGCCAGGATTTGAATTGCCTGACTATCGAATGCTGGAGGAAAATCTGCAACCGCGCCTGTTCCGCACTTCACGTGTGCAAAGGCCGACGCGAGTGTCAGACTACGGACATCGTCGTACGAGTCAGGTTGCAAGAGTTGCGCCGTAGCGCTGCGAATGCTCGAATCCTGCGCCCAAAGCCCAAAGTGGAGCCCGTCAGTTAAAGGGCGAAGGAGTAGACTCTCGGAGTGAAAATGGGCATTCACCAAGGCCGGAATGACCAACTTGTCTGTTGCATCGATCACCTGTGCCTCGGGAAACTCTCGAGAAAGCGCTCCAGTGGGTGCAAGACCAGCAATCCGGTCACCGCGGATCATTACGTCCAACCGTCCACCACGGTTTGCGGGGTCACAGGTAAGCACATAGCCGCCCTCAATGATCAGGACGTCCTTTTCCATCTGGTCCCCTCGCGTTTATCTTCCAGAACAAAGCCGGCTCGGGCAAGAGCATCGCGTATTCTATCTGAGAGCGCCCACAGCTTCTGCGAACGAATCTCGGTTCGAATGGACACGATAAGATCCATCAGAGCAGCGGTAATATCCGACTGGTCTCTTCCACCGCCGGGATTGACGTTAAAAGTCAGGCCGAGAATCCGACCGGCATGTTCGCTGAAAAAATCGTCGACCTCCCGCAAAAAGGCTGCGGAGACAGGTGTTTGCATCGCGAGCACCTGGTTCACCTCATGGGACAAATCGAACAATGTTGCGATCGCCTGTGGGGTATTGAAGTCATCATCCATGGCTTCAAGAAATGAAGTCTTATAGTCACGAAGGTCGACGCCTGCACGGGCCGGGATTTGCTCCGCCGTCCGGAGGGTGTCTCGGACATCCCGGATTGTATTCGCAAGCTTCTCCAAGCCTTTGGATGCTGCTTCCACCGCATCGTTACTGAAGTCCAGCGTGCTGCGATAATGGCTCTGAAGGACAAAGAACCGCACGGCCTGTGGATGCCAGCGCTGGAATGCATCCTTTAGCGTGAGGAAATTGCCAAGTGATTTCCCCATCTTTCGACCGTCGACCGTCACCATGTTGTTATGAAGCCAATATTTCACAAACGGTTTTCCCGTCACTGATTCACTTTGTGCGATCTCACATTCATGATGCGGGAATTGATTCTCCAGGCCACCACTGTGAATGTCGATGCTTTGTCCGAGATACTTCATCGACATGGCAGAGCATTCAAGATGCCATCCCGGAAAACCCTCCCCCCATGGGCTCGGCCAACGCAAAATGTGGCCTGTCTCGGCCTTCTTCCAGAGGGCAAAATCAGCAGGATGATGTTTGTCAGGGTTTATCTCAACACGGTGCCCCGCCACGAGTTCCTCCACACTACGTCCAGATAATCTGCCGTAGCCGGGAAACTTACTGACGTCGAAATAGACAGATCCACCAGCTTCGTATGCCAGCCCTTTCTTCAGAAGCTCCTGCACAATGGCAATCTGTTCCGTTATGTGCCCCGTCGCACGCGGAGAGATGTCAGGGCGAAGGATATTGAGTGCGTCCATATCCTCGAAGAAACTGCGGGTGTACATCTCCGCCAGTTCCATCGGGTGCACACGGTCAATTTGCGCTTGCTTCAGGATCTTATCTTCCCCTTCATCTGCATCGTCGCTGAGGTGGCCGACATCTGTGATATTCTGGACATAGAGCACCCGATACCCAAGGGCGCGGAGATATCGGACAATCACATCAAACGAAACATAGCTCTTCGCATGACCTAGATGCGAGTGTCCGTAGACCGTCGGTCCACAGACATACATACTCACATTCTTACCCTGCAAAGGCGAGAAGGCTTCTCTGGATCGGCTAAGGGTGTTGTACACTGTCAGTGCCATAGCATCCCTATTCAACGACTTGTTATTTCAGCCCCATGAGTTCGCGGGCACCGGCTAACCCGGCTTCCGTAACCTCCGCCCCACTCATCAGGCGAGCGACTTCCCGGACCTGCTCGTCAAGCTGGAGTTGCCGGATGGATGTCTCTGCACGTCCCTTCTTCACACGCTTCTCCACTACGTAATGAGCATCTCCTAGACTAGCAATCTGGGGAAGATGGGTGATCGCAATAACCTGATGAAAATCTGACAGACTCTTCAGGCTCTTCCCCACAGCTTGGGCGATCCGTCCGCTCACCCCGACATCGATCTCATCAAACACGAGCACTGGCAGACGATCTGACTTTGCCAGAACACTCTTGAGTGCGAGCATCACACGAGAAACTTCGCCTCCGGAAGCCACCCTTGCTAGAGGGCGTTCTTCTTCACCCACATTGGTTGTAAGATAGAATTCTACATCGTCATAACCGCGTGGGTTGAGCTCAATCCACCTTTTGACTGATCGAACCGCGAGGGGATGTTCCCGAGAGTCAACCTGACGAATTCGCGTTGAAAATTTCCCGTGTGGGATTCCAAGCTTCTGCAATTCGCTTACGACTGCTCGATCAACTTTCCTGGCCGTTTCATGTCTTTTAGCCGACAACCGTTGTGCGATCACGCTGCACGACGTGCGTGCCGTTTCAACCTCTAAGGAAAGTTTGGTGAGAATCTGCTCAAAATTCTCGGCGAGAGAAACATCTCCTGCAATACGTTCGCGATAGTCTAACACTGCCTCCAGCGAACCGCCGTACTTCTTTTTCAGGTGCACAAGTTTCCCGAGACGATCGCGCAGCTCCTCGAGCCTCTCCGGCCTGAACTCAACCCTTGCATTATAGCTTTGGATGAACTTTGCCAGCTCTTTGACAACGGTCTCCGCAGAAGCACACTCTGCCGCAGCAGAGGAGAATTGTTTGTCGATCTCAGACAGGTTCTGCAGTTGGTTGCGAGCGACCACGAGCAGGTCGTGCACCGACTGATCTCCCTCGTACAATTGCTCGTAGAGCTTAGCAGTCGCACCGAAGAGTCTTTCCGCGTTTTCCAGGATCCGCAATTCCGATTCAAGATCTTCCTCTTCTCCACCGCGCGGATTTACGGCGTCGATTTCCTGAAGCTGAAACTGGTAGAATTCCCGCTTCTCGCGAAGCTGGCGCTCACGATGACTAAGTTCTTCGAGCTCCGCAGTGCGTTCCTTAAGCTGTTTGAAGGCCACCTGAAATTCGGACACCAATCCGTCAAGTCCCCCGAAATCATCAAGCATAAGAATATGCGTATCGGTTCTCAGGAGCGATTGGTGCTCATGCTGGCCGTGAAAGTCAACAAGGTATTCCCCGATTTGCTTCTGCAGTCCGATGGTAACCGGTGAATCGTTAACAAAACACCGGCTCTGCCCCTTAGCCGAAACTTCGCGCCGGACAATCAGTTCATCCCCTGCTTCGATGTCATTGGCCGACAGGAGGGCACCCAGCCGCCTATTTCCGCCAATCTGGAAGACTCCCTCGACAACTGCTTTGTCCGCTCCAGCACGAACAACGCTTGAGTCCGCCCGCTCGCCAATCACGAGGCCGAAGGCATCGATGATAATGGATTTCCCGGCCCCGGTTTCACCAGTGAGAATCGTGAGGCCATTCAACCACTCGACGTTGATTTCGTCAATCAACGCATAATTCTTGATCGAGAGTGAACGCAGCATACTCAGCAGTCTGGGAGTACGTGGGCAATCTACCCATCTTTTAAAAAAGATACAACGAGCGGCCGGCGGCTCGGGAGGACGTTAGTCCTCATCGCGGGTAGACGATGGCTCGAGGTAGTGTAGGTCAGCAACATCGGGAAGGATTCCGTGGTAGAACGCATAGCGGAGGAACTCCTTGAGCCCCTCCTCAACTTCTTCGCTCATTTCAAACACAAATTTCCCAAGATAGTCGCGTGCTTCAACAGCATTGATTGCACCAAGGCTGTGATCCGCTGGCGCAGCCTCAGCAATTTCATCCAGCAGCGCCACTCCATCAAAACAGTGCTGTTGCAGGCTTGAGATCTGTTCTCCCGTCAACGCATGTTCCCATCCGCACCAGAACCCATGGACGTACGGAAGGTCGGTGAGGTCATTCCATTCTTCGATGACATCAAGAACGTTTCCATGTACGTGTAGCGTTCGGAGAGATTCATCCCCGACGAGCAGCGCCGCATCTGCCCTTGCTAGAGCCCCTTCAAGTCCCCCTTGAAATGGAACAATCTGTGGTCGAAGGTTGAATTGTTCTGTAAGGAGAATCTTCGCGAGGACAATTTCGGAGACAGATGAGGGATCGGCGGCAAGTGTGCGAATTTTGTGGAGGCCTTCACGGAAATGGAGTGTTACGCTCGCATCTCCGGAACACGACGCCACCACAATCTTCGGTACGATGTAGTAAAGCGAACTGCTTTTAGCATAGTCGATGGGAGTCAGGAAGGCGAGGTCAATCGCCCGTTCACGCAAAGCGATGGCACTTCTCGCCGGGACTTCACGCCTCCAATCAAACTCATCGCGCCTTCCCGGGGCACCTCGCAGGGGCTCACAGTACAAATGTGGCGAGAGGCCAAGACGCTTGCGGATTGTCATGGGAACCTACGACTGCAGCACTGGGAGAGAGGGAAGACTCTGACTCGCGGTTCCTCCCGTGTGCTAGGCGTTCGTCTTCTGACGAATAGCTCTACTTGCCAGCTCACGGAGATAGTACAGCTTCGCCCGGCGCACATTGCCCTCTTTCACCATTTCAATCTTGGCGATTCGGGGAGAATGAAGCGGGAAGATACGTTCAACGCCAACCCCATCCGAGACTTTGCGAACCGTGAACGTGGCATTCATCCCGGCACCGTGGCGCGCAATCACAACACCTTGAAATTGCTGTATCCGCTCCTTGTCACCTTCGATGACACGAACATGGACATTGACTGTGTCTCCAGGCCAGAAGGTCGGGAGATCCGTCCTCATCTGCGTTGCCTCAACCAATTTCAGCTTATCCATGGCAATGCTCCAGTAAACAAGTGGTTACGAATGTTTCAACAAATCCATCCGGCGTTCCTCTGTCCGCTTCCGCTGCTGCTCCTGTCGCCAAGCAGCAATCTCAGCATGGTTACCGGATAGCAGGACCTCAGGAACCTTCATCCCTTGAAATTCCGCGGGCCGCGTGTAGCACGGGGCACCCAGCAGCCCTTCCTGAAATGAATCATCGAGAAGTGATTCACCATCATTCAGGACACCCGGCAGCAGCCGAACAATCGAGTCGATCACAACGAGCGCCGGAAGTTCTCCCCCCGTAAGAACGTAATCCCCGATTGAAAGCTCGAGTGTCACCAGCGATTCCCGGATTCGCTCGTCAATGCCTTTGTAGTGACCACAGAGGAGGAGCAGGTTCGTGTTCAGGGATAACCTGTTGGCAATGGCTTGTGTGTACGGAATTCCATCCGCGCTTAGGTACACGATGTTGTCGTAATGCCGCTCAGCCTGCAGTTTCTCGATGCACTCGAAGACGGGCTCAGGTTTGAGCACCATTCCGGCACCACCGCCGAAGGGCGCATCGTCAATCGTCTTATGCCGATCGTGTGTGTACTCACGGAGGTCGTGCACCACGATCTCCGCCAGCCCTTTCTCCCGTGCCCGCTTGATGATACTCTCATTCAGGGAACCTTCAAGGAGTTTTGGGAAGCCAGTAATTACGTCGATCCGCATTCATTTCTCCAGCATACCCTCAATCAGCCGCACCCGCATTGTGCCCTCCGTTGGGTTGATACTGAGGATGAATTCCTTCACCGCCGGGATCATGATCTCGCGACCATGGTGGTTTATCACATAGACATCATGACCGGGCAGTTTCAGGACCTCCCGTACACGTCCCAGGGGTTGCCCCTCGTCATCAACCACTGCAAGCCCAACTACCTGGTGGACGAAGTAGCGTCCCCGCGGAATCTTCACCCGGCGTGTGCGATCGACGAACAAGAACTGGCCTACGAGTCCAGCGGCTGCGTTGCGGTCATTGACGCCTTCAAGTTTCATCCGAATACCTCGTGGTTCCACGGACACCGCTTCGACGCAATTCTCATGAGTACTTTTTGCATCAGGGCCCACAAGCACAGCTCGCAAGGCGCCAAACCGGTTGGGGAAATCTGTCAGCACCCGTACCACAAATTCGCCGCGGATCCCGAACGGCTTGATGATTTCCCCAATTGCGAGGAGCTCCTGATCCTGCATTGTCACTGCACTATCTCAAGCAATGCCCGTTTTCCCTCCCGCGCCGCGACTGCAATCATCACCGTCCGCAAAGCCTGGGCTGTGCGGCCCTGCTTGCCGATCACTTTTCCAACGTCTAACGGATCCACAATGAGCCGGAAGATAATTCCCTGTTCGCGTTCTTCAGATTCCACGCGAACTCTGTCTGGACGGTCGACCAGACGCCGGGCAATGAGTACCAGGTATTCCTCCATCCGCGCCTCCTTTCCGCTCCTCAGCCCGAAGGCTGTGAACGGCATTCAACACCACTATGGAGAGAAAGAACAAGGGACAGCTGTTTCCTGTATCACACTTGGGCCGGAGCCGCTTCTCCCGCAGGAGCCGCGCTTTCTGCCGGCTTTTTGGCCTTCCGGACAGCCTTCCGCCGCGCTTTGCGCGCTTCGTCCCGCTGCCGTTTCTCTGCCTGAAGCATCTGCCACTTTTCCATCTCCGTGGCAATCGTCGCCTGATCCAAGCCCCTCTTCACCATCGACCATTTCAGCCAGAGTCCGGTTCGCTGCATCAGGCTCCGCACAGTATCGGTCGGCAGAGCACCGCTCTTCAACCAATACAACACTCGCTCTTCCCGTGTTGTGATCACCATCGGATCTTGGAGCGGCTTATAGTGGCCAACGACTTCGAGAAATTTACCATCACGCGACTGACGAGAGTCTGCCACTACGATGTGGTACATCGGCATTTTCTTCTTGCCTACGCGACGCAAGCGCAAACGTACTGCCACTGGACTGCCTCCTTACGACTGATTCATTGTTTGAAGTACTGTTCGTTGTTCAGAATCTCGCGGGGCCGCGTATCATCCGATTCATACGGCCACCTTTGCCCATCGTCTTCATCATTCGGTGCATTTGTTCATATTGTTTCAGCAGACGGTTGACTTCCTGGACCGTTGTTCCGCTTCCTGCTGCAATTCTCTTCCGACGAGTACCGTTGATGATCTGTGGGTGCTCACGTTCATCGGGCGTCATTGAACGGATGATCGCCTCGGTCCTCCCAAGCGCTTTCTCGTCCACCGTCGCGTCGACTGGAAGCTTATTCATCCCTGGCAACATTTCCAGAACCTGATGTAGCGGACCCATCTTTTTCACTTCCTGCAGCTGTTCCAGAAAATCCTCAAGGGTAAATTGCGATTTTCTGATCTTCTGCTCCAGGCGCGCGGCAGTCTCCTGATCGAACTGTTCCTGCGCCTTCTCGACCAGGGTGACGATATCCCCCATGCCGAGAATTCGCGATACCATCCTGTCGGGATGGAATCGCTCAAGAGCATCCAGCTTCTCGCCAGTGCTCAAGAATTTTATGGGTGCGCCAACGGTCGCACGCAGGGATATTGCTGCACCCCCACGGGCATCTCCGTCCATCTTAGTCAGGACTGCGCCGTCAAACTTTAGGCGCTCATGGAACACCTTCGCCGTGTTCACCGCGTCCTGCCCCGTCATTGCATCGACGACGAAGAGCACTTCGTGCGGCTGAACCGCATCGCGGATCGCCTCGACCTCGCGCATCATCTCGTCATCGATGTGGAGACGTCCCGCAGTGTCGACAATCACTGTATCGCGTGCGTTCTTTCGCGCGTATCCCGTTGCGTTCCGTGCAATCGACACCGCGTCCACCCCGGTTTCGCTGTACACTGGCAACCCCAGTTGTGCCCCCAGGGCCTTCAGCTGGTCCACGGCCGCTGGACGATGGATGTCGGCCGCCGCAAGTATAGGATGGCGGCCCTGTCCATTCAGATATCGCGCCAGCTTTGCGGAGAATGTTGTCTTCCCGGAGCCCTGCAGCCCAGCTACAAGGATAACGCTTGGTGGGATTGATGCAAATCGTATCTCCGCACTGGTAGAGCCGAGCAGCGCGATCAACTCATCAGAGAGAATCTTGACGATAAGCTGACCCGGTGTGATGCTGTGCAGCACATCCGCGCCAACCGCGCGCTTGGTGACGCTGTCAATGAACTGTTTGGCGACCTTATAGTTGACATCTGCATCAAGAAGAACACGCCGAACATCACGCAAGGTTTCCGCAACGTTGGCCTCGGTGATCTTCCCCTGCCCTCGCAACCGCTTGAGAACGCCGTCGAGCTTCTTACTTAGATCTTCAAACATAGGTGCCCGTATGACGGAAAAACCCGCTCACGGTACCGCAAGCGGGACAGGGTACTTAAGGTACTTAAATCTCTAAACTCATGCAAACGGTGCTCTAGGCTTGGATGAGGGCCTCCGCTCCGGCCACAACTTCAAGCAGTTCCTTCGTGATCGAGGCCTGACGCGCTTTGTTGTACTGAAGCTGCAGGTGACGGATCATATCACTGGCATTCTTTGTCGCGCTCTCCATGGCCGCCATTCGGGCCCCCTGCTCTGCAGCATTAGACTCCAGAAGCACCCGCCAAATCTGGAAGTTCACGTGCTTAGGGATCATTGCCTCAAGAATCAGTTCCTTTGATGGCTCATAAATATAGTCCACGGCAGCCGTGGCCGATCCATTGCCCATCTCGGGAACGGGGAGAAACTCCTCTCGCACAATCTGCGACCTCGCAACGGTCTTAAATTCATTGTAGAACACCTCCACCCGGTCGTATGCTCCACGCAGATACCCTTCCACGAGGTCACGCGCAATTACCTGGGCTTGGCCAAAAGTAAGTTGATTGTAGACGCCAATATACTTGCGTGCAATGGAAAAATTCTGTTTTGCGAAGAAGTCAGCACCTTTCTTGCCAATGCAGAAGAGCTGCACCTTCCCCCGTTCATTCCAGCCGGAGTACGTTTGAGAACAGTACTGAACAACAAACTTGATCAGGTTTGAATTGAACGCACCACACATACCGCGATCTGCAGTTACAACGACCAATGCCACAGCTCCCACATCACGCGACGTCAGCAGCGGGCCACTTTGTTCTTCCATTTGATGGGACAGGTGCTGCAAAAGCTGTCTAATCTTGTTTGCGTACGGGCGTGCGACAACCACAGCATTCTGGGCTCGTCGCAACTTTGCAGCGGCCACCATTTTCATGGCCTTTGTGATCTTCTGTGTCTTCTTCACGCCACTGATGCGACCGCGAACTTCTCGGAGTGTTGCCATGCTACGTCTTCACTGTGGCTTTGAATGAGTCCGTAAACTCTCGCAGGATTTCCTTGACCTTTTGCATGACATCATCAGACAGGTCCTGTTTCTCTGCGATGGTCTGGAGAAGATCAGCATGTTTCAGATCCATAAATTCCAGGAATTCGCTTTCGAACCGACGGACATATTCCACCGGCACCTCATCAAGGTAGCCGCCTGTACCAGCGAACACGACGATGATCTGTTTCTCCACAGGCATTGGCACATACTGATCTTGTTTGAGGATCTCCACCAATCGCGCCCCACGACGCAGTTGTGCCAGCGTCGCCTTGTCAAGATCAGAGCCAAATTTCGCAAACGCTTCGAGCTCACGATACTGAGCCAGCTCCAGTCGGAGGCGGCCGGCAACTTTCTTCATTGCCTTGATCTGTGCGTTGCCACCGACACGGGACACCGATATGCCGACGTTGATCCCCGGACGAACGCCCGAGTTGAATAGCCCCGGTTCAAGGTAGATTTGCCCGTCGGTTATGGAGATAACGTTTGTTGGAATGTAGGCCGACACGTCACCAGCTTGGGTTTCGATTACTGGCAGCGCCGTGAGGCTGCCACCCCCTAATTCCTCGCTTAGCTTGGAGGCACGCTCCAGAAGACGCGAATGAAGATAGAAGACATCGCCTGGATAAGCCTCCCGTCCCGGCGGACGACGCAGCAGCAGTGACACTTGGCGATAGGCCTGCGCCTGTTTTGTGAGATCATCATAGATAACCAGTGCGTGCCGGCCTGAATCACGGAAAAACTCACCCAGTGTGGCAGCAGAGTAGGGGGCAATGTATTGCATTGGGGCCGGATCACTGGCGGTCGCCGCGAACACCGTCGTATAGTCCATGGCGCCCTCCTGCTGAAGCTTGTCGACAACTTGGGCTACAGTCGCGCTCTTCTGTCCCACAGCAACATAGATGCAGTAAACCGGTTTGATACCCTCGCGCTTCGCCTTTTCCGTGTGGGTATATTGCTGATTGATGATTGTATCAAGCGCGATCGCAGTTTTGCCCGTCTGGCGGTCACCAATTATCAGTTCGCGCTGCCCACGCCCGATCGGAATCATGGTATCAACCGCCTTAATCCCGGTCTGTAGCGGCTCCTTCACAGGTTGCCGCTGAATTACACCGAGTGCCTTTCGCTCGATCGGCATGTATGTGGTTGTCGAAATCAATCCCCGACCATCCACGGGCTGACCCAGAGCGTTGATGACGCGTCCCAACATCTGTTCGCCGACCGGCATCGATGCAACGCGCCCTGTACGTTTGACAGTATCGCCTTCTTTAATCTCGCTGCTTTCACCGAAGAGGATACATCCAACATTATCCTCTTCCAGATTGAGCACCATACCGTACACACCACGCGGAAACTCGATCAGCTCACTCATCATCGCTTTGCTGAGGCCATAGACGCGCGCCACGCCGTCACCCACCTGGACCACCGTTCCGACGTCGTAGACATCCGCCTCCTTCTCAAACCCGGCGAGTTGCCGTCGGAGTATTGCGGAGACTTCTTCGGGTCGTACTTCAACCATTCCAATGTCCTCTTATCATGCGTTGGTAGTTATCCGGGAATCTCCTCCAAGCAACCATTCCCGGACCCGCTCAAGCTGGCGTCGTACACTCAGATCCAGCACTGTATCACCGATGCGGACAACAAGTCCGCCTTTGATTGCCTTGTCAACCGTGAAGCGCATCCGCACCTTTTTTCCGGTGTGTTCCTCTAAGCGTCCGCGGAGTTCTCGTCCCTGCGTTTCCGTTAGCTCCTCCCTACCGGTAACATCTACTGTTACAATCCCCTCTTCTTCATCGCGGAGGAGATTGAACTGTTCGACTACGTCGGGAAGGAGCATCTCCCGTCGCTTCTGCAGGAGCAGATGCATAAAGGAGAGCGTGGTCTGGCCAATCCTGGTTCCGAACAGCTCTTGGAACACCGTCTGCTTCTTCTCTTCCCGGATCACCGGACTGGCAACGAACAAGCGCAGTTCCCGTGATCGATTGAGCACTGTGCCCATAAGATCAAGGTCTGTCGCCACGGCGTCGATTTCATGTTGCTCCTCCGCAATGGACATAAGTGCTTTGGCATAGCGTCGTGCGACGCGGACATTCTTCATTTGCGGCTACCCTTTGCTCACTTCCTTGATCGCGGCATCCGCCAGCTGGCGTTGCTTTGCCGTGTCCAGATTAGCATCCAGGATCTTCCCCGCGACGCCGATAGCAAGATCTGTTACCTCTGTTCGAAGTTGCGTCAGTGCCTTTTCTTTTTCTCGGCCGATTTCGTCCTTGGCCTGCTCTATCAGGTGGCGTGAGCTAGCATTTGCCTTTTCAAGTATCTCCGCCTTCAGTCGCTCGCTCATATCACGACCTTCTTTGATAATCAGCTGCGACCGTTCTTCGGCGGCTGCAAGTTGTCTCTTGTTCTCCTCCAGAACCTTCATAGCCTCGTCGCGCGCACGTCCAGCTTCCTCCAACGAGGCGCGGATCTTTTCCTCGCGCGCAGATAGTATACCTAAGAGTGCTTTCCAGGCAGTCAGGCGAAGAATTACAAGGACGATGATAAAGGTAATGATCGTCCAGAGGATCAACCCCGGGTTGATATCGAGCATGATTGGTCCTTGCTAATGCTCACCTAGTCGCCAGAATGATGCAGATTGCCAGCGCGAAGAAGGTTGCTCCTTCAATCAGCGCCGCGGCAATTAGCATGGACGTGCGGACCTGACCGCTCACTTCAGGCTGTCGTCCGCTTGCCTCCATCGCCGCTGCCGCCAGCTTGCCGATTCCCAGGCCGGCGCCAATCACAGTGATTGCGGCACCAAAGCCTGCTGCTAGATATCCTAGAGCTCTAGGATCCATGAGTGTCTCCTTGTATGTAGAGAAGAATAATAAAACGAATGTTGTGTTTTTGTGTACTCACCGATGCACCTCGAGATACTCACCGTGTACACCCTCGCCTTCGCTCTTCATACCCAGTCCCATGAAGAGCGCGGTAAGCATTGTGAAGATGTAGGCCTGTAGGAACGCCACAAACAGCTCAAGAAACATTATCCCCACGATCAGGCCGGCTGGAGCAATAGCAATAAGATACGACTGGAAGATGAAAATCAGTCCAATGAGCGACACGATTACTATGTGGCCACCGGACATGTTTGCGAAAAGACGAATGCAAAGCGCAAACGGCTTTGTAAATAGCCCGAGAATCTCAATGGGTATCGTAATCGGCCAGAGAACCCAATGAACTCCACCTGTCAGATGGGCCAGATAATGGCCAATACCCCGCGCCCGTATGGCCGCCCACTGGATCATAAAGAACGCGATGATCGCCAGCCCAGCTGTCACACTGACATTTGCCGTTGAGGATGCTCCATAGGGGACGAGACCGAGCAAATTCATGATGAGAATAAAGAAGAACGTGGTCAGGAGATAAGGCATGTACTTGGGACCGCCTGGTCCCATGTTTGGCAACGCAATTTCATCGCGTATGAACACAATAAATATCTCAATCAAGTTGCCGAAACCCCGCGGCACCGGTCGACGGCCGTTGCTGCGCGCAACCGCCAACGCCATGGCAACAACGAGCACCCCTGCTATCCAGAGAAAGACCACATGCTTGGTGATGGAGAGGTCGATTGTCACCCCACCAATTTGCACCGGAGGGAATTGCGGCAGTTCAATTGTACCAAAAGGCGTACTAAGCGCATGCGAATCCTGGAGGTGGTGAAGCAATTCGGTTATGACGCTTCCTCCTCCCTGGCCTCCGCCATGCTCTGCAGCAGCATGAAGTGTGTCCGCTGCCGTGTGCTCCACCGCACTCGTCTGAGCTGCCATGTTAATGTGTGTGGTATCCATCATTCCTGATTCTTCACCATAACCTTCTTCTGCAAATAGAGGATCTCCAACACAAGGTAAACAAGATATAAGCCGAAGATGGAAAGCGTAAACACCACCGTGTGCAGATGTAGCACTGCAATCATTAGCATCATCGCGCCAAGCAGGGCGACCATACGAAGCCCCATTCCACCAAGCACTGCCTTGAGAAAGGTTGTATACGATTTGTCAAACGTTAATTCGATCGTCAGAAACCCAATGAGAACATTTGCAGTGCTCAGTCCAGCGCCCGCAAGAAATGCAATAATCACTTCTGGCGAACCGCTCCGCGCCAGCGGGTAGGCTGCTGCAACAATACCCGTGAGCAAAACCCACGCCACCCTGCGGGGAAACATCCAGTCAATGGTCATGCTGCACCTAGTGCTCTTCAGCTTCTTTGTCCTCTTTCTTTCCCAGCGCAAGAGCAGCGCGGAAAAACTGAATCAACCCTCCAATGATGCCTATTGCCAGACCGGTCATCATCAGCCACGGCGCACAATCAAATACGCCGTCAAGCCACCGTCCAAGAAAGAAGAATACCACCACCGCGAGGGCGAGCTGGATTCCCATGGTGAGAAACGGGCCGAATTCCGATGCCCAAGTCTTGCGGGGTTCTTCTCCCATACTCACAGTCTGACTGCTACGTGCATTGTGCAACAGTGTGCTACAGTGCGGGGTGCCCTCCCGGCCGAACCTGATCTGCTTCGGGCTTCGACATCGTGCAGTGCCCGTCAAACGATGCACCCTCGTCTACAACCAACCGAGAGGCACGAATGTCTCCCTTCATCACCGATTTGTTTTCCAGAATCAACTTCTCGGCAGCAATGACCGATCCCTTCACGTGCCCCGATAAAGCGACGTTCTTTGCCTTCACGCTACCTTCTACTGTACCCGTGAGGCCGATAGCGGCATTCGCCTTCGCGACCACATCGCCCACGAGTTTTCCGTCAATGCGAATACTTCCCTCCGTCATCACCTTCCCTTCAACGACGGTGTTGGTGCTGATGAGACTGAGAGTTCCTTCTGTCGCATGTTTATCGGCCATGGCATCCTCGCGCTAGTCTCCCCGCACAGGGGTAAGCATATAGTGATTTGGATCCTGAGGGATCCCGTCTTTCCACACTTCAAAATGTAGATGTGGACCGAGACTGGTCTTGCCTGATGTCCCAAGCAGCGCAATCGCCTCACCACGGCTGACGCTGGTCTGTGCCGAAGTGAGCAACACCTGATTGTGTTTGTATACAGTCACATACCCGCCGCTATGCTGGAGAATGAGCAGGTTGCCATCATCGGGTGACCATCCGGCGAACACCACTCGACCATCCGCGGCAGCGTACACGGGGGTACCGCGCTTTCCTGCAAAATCCATTCCAAAATGATTATGAGAGGGATCAAAGCCCTGGGTTACATAGCCATCCGTCGGAGTCATCAGTGGAAACCGGAACTTGGTGTTCTCGCTCCCTGTGGTCACAATTGAGAATGCTCCGGGAGGAGACTCTGGCATCTGATCAAATTCAGGCACTGGCCCATGCTCTGTGTACGTTGGCAGTGTTCCGCCTGTATCGACGCGCGATGACACAACCGGTGCACTCTTTGCTCTAGAGGTATCTCTCCCTCCACCTTCGCCAAGTGCCTTTCGAAGCTGTTGATTGTAATCTCTCAGAAGGAGAACATCCTGCGCTAAACCATTCAGACGTTCCTGTGTCTCACGGATCATGCGACCATACCTAGCCTCAAGTTCCGGATTCGGAATCGGAACGTATAAAGCAAGGGGAGTAAACATCAGCACCGCAAGGGTCAGCCCAACAACGGCAACAACCACAGCAAAAGCGAGCAGCAGCAGCCGAGCCCAGCTAGCATGAAAGGTATGGGCTCCTCGGCCCTCTTCAAGCGGGACAATAACGATTTCAAATAGATGCGATTTCTTCCTTCGCGGGGTGCCCTCTTTGGGCATAGTTGATCCTGAAAAATGACGAAACAAAATATACGCAAAAGGGAACAGTCTGTCAACGCAATACTCCCCTAAGATATTCTTATATCGACACTTGGGGGAATCGTCCCCCAAATTCCGCCCAGTGTCGCACAACAGTCTCACGCATACGAGACTTATAAACCTCTCTGTCAAAACCCAGCGCAAATTGGCGGATTTTCGCCGGATCGAATTCTGTCTCGGACAATTTCCTAAAGGCATCAACCACTGAGTCAACTGTTTGCTTTGTGAAAAGGACACCGGTTCTCAGGTCAGGCCGGTCGATCACGGTCTCGAGAGCACCACCATGCCCGTAGGCAATTACCGGCTTTCCGGTTGCCATTGCCTCGACCGGAACAATGCCGAAATCCTCCTCTCCCGGGAAAAGGACTGCCCGACATCCGGCGTAGTAATCTCGGATTTCATCGTTTGAAATCCATCCAGTAAACTCCACGGTGGGCCCCGCCAAGCCTCGCAGGCGATCCATTTCACGTCCATCACCCACAACAATGAGCCGGTCCCCGGTCTTGGCAACGGCCTGGATGGCAAGGTCAATCCGTTTGTACGGGACGAGAGCGCTCACAACCAGATAGTAGCCGTCATCTCGGGTACTGAGGGAGAATCGGCCGGTGTCCACGGGAGGATAGATCACCTCCGCTGGTCGTCGGTAAATGCGTTCAATTCGCCGCCGCACATTTTCAGAAATTCCGATGTAGTAATGAGGATGCGACGAGGTACGGACATCCCACCATTGTAGAGGACGGCGCAACACTGTCATCCCCACCCGTGTGACAAACCTGTCACGGCCAGGCCCAAAGTACTCATCAAACTGATCCCAGATATAACGCATTGGAGTATAACAGTAACACAAATGGAGTGTTCCTTCAGGAGTGGAAACAGCCTTCGAGATCGCCGCAGAACTACTGATGATGCAATCAAAACCTTTTACCCGCAACATCGCAATGGCCACTGGCATCAGCGGAAGATAGTATTGATACCGTTCGATTGCAGAAGGCAAAGATTGCAGGAATGAGGTATGGATGGGATGTGCTTCGATGGTGGACGAGACCAAACCACGACTGTGGATCAAGGTGAATATTTCAGCCTCCGGAAAGCACTCACACAGCGCTTCCACGCATTTTTCCCCTCCACGCATGCGTACGAGCCAGTCGTGGACAATCGCAACGCGACGGGGACCATCTATGTTGCTTCGGGGAGCGCTCATCGCTATATTTACGCCATGAGTATTTTGGTCATTTTGTTGCTCTTTGCGCTGCTCTTCCTGCTCTTCGCTTCGCTGGTCATTTTCGTGATAGGGCCGGTGATGCTATTGCAGCCCTATCGAAGAACGCTGGCTTACTACCGCAGGCACACCTCTATACTCCATCCCGCCGATCTTCGCCTGCCGTATGAGGAGTTTATATTGAAGACCGCTGAGGGGATTCCACTAAGCTGTTGGTTCATCCCCGCCTCAGAGGGACCTCACGGCACAGTCATCTATCTGCACGGCGTAAGCGAATCGAAGATTGCGGCACTCCCCACGGCAAAGCTGCTGCACGAGAATGGATTTCACGTCTTTCTCTATGATGCTCGCAGACATGGCGAGAGCGGCGGCACATTTTGTACATATGGCTTCTATGAAAAACATGACCCGAGTATGATCATCACCTACCTTTTATCACGCTCA
>Ga0153915_10001543_pt1 | contig 21141 bp, 16 predicted proteins | sample Opewatmetagenome_2_FD_107003 | JGI IMG/M metagenome (GOLD analysis project Ga0153915, IMG submission 107003) | Freshwater wetland microbial communities from Ohio, USA - Open water 3 Core 3 Depth 3 metaG | ecosystem: Environmental > Aquatic > Freshwater > Wetlands | place: USA: Ohio, Lake Erie...
GATGAGCTGCACCCGGTCGCGTCGATCCAGGACGATGACCCCGATGGGCAGGTTGTGGATGATGCTTTCAATGTAGGAGCGGAGGACGAGAAATCGATTTGCGTCTTCCCCCAGCCGCTTCCTGTTCATAGCAAAGGAGTAGGTCAGCTCGAACAGCCGGTACTTGTCGAGGTCTCCGACTACCTCCGTTCCCCGGCGATACCCGTCTTTCAGGATCGTCACCCGGTCGGCGAGCTGGAGAACCTCGTCGATGTTGTGCGTGATGTAGATGACGCTCCCTCCCTGCTGGCGCTTCTCGTTGATGATTCGGTAGATCGGCGTCATCTCGTCCGGGGTGAGCTTGTTGGAGACCTCGTCGAAGATGATCAGCTGGGGGTCCATCATCCAGATCCGGGCCAGCTCCGTCATGTACTGCTGCCGGAGGGAAAGCTTGTACAGCGGAACGCCGGGGTCGATGTGCAGGTCCAGCTTCTCGAAGAGGGCAAGGGTGCGGCGCAGCATCGTGGGATAGTCGATGAACACCAGCCGGCGGGTGAGCATCTGGCCGGCAAAGATGTTCTTCACGGCGTCGAGGTTGGGAATGATTCTCAGCTCCTGGTACACCATCCCGATGCCGTGCTCTGCCGAGGTCCGCGTCGTGAAGTGGGAGAAGCTCTTGCCATCGAAGATGATCTCTCCCTCCTTCTTGCGCACGGCTCCGCTCAGGACTTTGGCCAGGGAGGACTTGCCCGCCCGGTGCTCTCCGATGAGCGCATGGACCTCTCCTCGATAGAGGTCGAAATCGATGCCTTTGAGGGCAGGGACATCGCGGTACGCGACGTGGATGTTGCGCATCTGCAGAAGCAGCTTGTCCGATTTCATGCCCGCGCCCGGACTACGAGCCGATGTGGTACCGCTTCATCTTGCGATACAACGTTTTCCGATCGATCTTCAACAAGGTCGCCGCCTTCTGCTTGACCCCGCCGCTTCTCTGGAGAGCTTCCAGGATGAGCTCGCGCCCGCGGTCCTGGTAGCGCTCGTCCAGGGGCGGTTCTGCCCGGACTTCCGTGATGACCTGGTACTGCTCCGGGATGGCCGGCACGTCGATGCAGTCGCTTTCGCAGAAGATCACCGCCCGCTCGATGAGGTTGCGCAGCTCCCGCACGTTTCCGGGCCAGTCGTGGCGGAGGAACAGGTCGCTCACCGGGGCGGACAACGCCTGGATGCTCTTGCCGTAGGTCCGGTTGAACTCCTGCAGGAAATGATCGGACAGCAGCGGGATGTCTTCCCGGCGATCCCGGAGCGGCGGCAGGCGCAGCGTGACCACGGAGAGGCGATAATAGAGGTCTTCCCGGAACACCCCCTTCTCGATGAGGCCCTGCAGGTTCCGGTTGGTCGCCGTCACGATCCGGCAGCCCGCCTGCAGCGTTCGGGAGCCTCCCACGCGCGTGAAGCTGCCGTCCTGGAGGACGCGCAGCATCTTGGCCTGCGTCTTGGGGCTCATGTCTCCGATCTCGTCCAGGAAGATCGTCCCGTTGCGGGCGAGCTCGAACATGCCCGGTTTCTGGAACTTGGCGTCGGTGAACGCGCCGCGCTCGTGGCCGAACATCTCGCTTTCAAGGAGGTCTTCGGGGATGGCAGCGCAGTTGATCTTGACGAACGGTCGGTCGCCCCGGGCGCTGTAGCGGTGGATGAGATCCGCGATCAGCTCCTTTCCCGTGCCGCTTTCTCCCGTGATGATGACGGCGGCATTCGTGGGAGCGGCCTTCCTCGCCAGCTCGATCACCTTGAGCATGGCCGGATTCTGCGTCACGATGCGCGCCGCGGCGGCGGACCGTGGGCGGTTCTTGATGCTCGCCAGCCGTTCGATTTCCGAGATCAGCCGGGAGTTGTCGATGGGCTTGGTGTAGAAGTCGACGGCCCCGTACTTCATGGCGACCACGGCCGACTCCACGGTGGCATGCCCCGATATCATGATCACCGGCAGGTCGGCACCCTCGGCCCGGACGGACCGCAGCACGTCGATGCCATCCCGGCCGGGCATCTTGACGTCCACGAGCAGGAGATCCGGAGATTCCGACTTCAGGGTGGGCACGACCTGCAGCGGGTCCGTGCAGTAGAGCGCATCAAACCCGTGCCGCTTCAGGATGTCCCGGAGGGTGCAGCATACCTTGAGCTCGTCATCGACGATGAGCACGCTGAAGCCCATTTGAATGGCATAGTATACGCCAGGACCGATAGAATCGTCGATAGGGTCGGGCGCCTGGAAACGACGTCGCATAGACTCGCTGCCGCCGGTGTGGTAGCCCTTTTCCCATGAGCGGTTTCCTCACGGGGGCAGTCCTGGCGCTGGTTGCCGCTGCGATCGTCCTGGTCTTCGTGCTGACGCGACGGCGGAGGAAAGGCTCGGCGTCCGAAGGGATGGACGGGCGTCTCCTCAGGGGCGTCGGCCGGCGATGGCCGTGTCCCCTCTGCGGCGCGCTCCTTGCATCCGGTGAGCGCGTCCACTCCGTCGTGCTACCGTCTTCGAGCGGAGACCGGCTCATGGAGATATCCGGTTGTCCTCATTGCCGCCCGCCATCCTGCCGGAAGCGCACGTGCCCGGTCTGCCGGGCGGATTTGGGAGCCGACGACGTACTCGTGGCCCGGGTCTTTGATCGCTCAAGGCAAGGGAAGAAGCCCCACGTGCACGTGCTCGGGTGCAGTCGCTGCCGACGCTGATCAATGCGAGCCTAGCTGCGATACGATCGTCGATAGGCGGCCGGCGTGGTGCCCTGCACCTTCCGGAACGCCGCGTAGAAGCGTTGGGCGTTCCCAAAGCCCGCTTCAGCGGCGATCCTGGCGATCGTGAACGTGGTGTCCCGAAGCAGGCGCCGGGCCGCCTCGACGCGGCGTCGGATGATCTCCTGGTGAACGCTCCGCCCCAGCGCGGCCTGGAACCTCTTCTCCAGCGTACGCCGCGAGCAGTGGGTCCAGAGCAGGATCTGGCTCACCGTCAGCCCCGGGGATGCCGCGCCGTGGATGACGGCGAGTGCCCGGTCCACGAGCTCATCGCCGGTTGCGATCGCACGCGTCGATTCCCGCTCCACCACTTCGCGGGGAGGCACGACGACGGGCACGCCACGTCCGGGTCTTCCATCCATGATCGCGGCCAACGCCTCCGCTGCTTCCCACCCGATGCGCTCCAGATCCAGCGCGATGCTGGAAAGCGGCGGCACGGAAAGCTCGCAGAGGATATCCTCGTTGTCCACGCCCAGGATTGCCACGTCCGCCGGGACGGCGAGTCCGAGCCTGCGGCAGGCGGCCGCTGTCTTCAGTCCCACGGTGTCGTTGCAGGCAAACACCGTCGCCGGGTGCTCCAGCCCGGCCAGCCAGCGGTCAAGAGGTTCGGAGCGGTGAAGTTTCTCCCACCAGAAAAGTGATTGTTCGAACACGGACAGCCGGGCGACCGCCAGCGCGCCGCGGAATGCCTCGCGCCGGGCTCGCGACCATCCTACCCGGCTGACGCCGCAGAAGGCGAAACGGCGGTTCCCCAGACCCGCGAGGTGACGCCCGGCGAGTCGTCCGGTGGCAGCGTCGTCGTTGCTCACCTGGCGGAAGCCCGGCCGCAACCAGGCGCCCGCCACGTCCACCACGGGGATCCCCCGGGCAGCGAGAAGGTCCGCATCCCGGGCCGACTCGATGCGCGCGATGATACCGTCCCCGTCCCAGCGATCCAGCGAGCCCATGGCCTGGAACATCCACCCGTAGCCGTACAAGTCCCAGTCCGGCCGCCCGCGCGCGAAGCGCACGACTCCCCGCGCGATCCCGTGTTCGTAGTGGTCAACGAGCCCCATGAACAGCCCTATGCGTCGGCGTCGATGAGCCCGCATTCTTCCATGCCTCCTGCGTGCGCCCCGCTGGTATTCGCAAAACGTTACAAGTATAGCCATTTCGGGCATTCCGGAAAGCGAGTATTCGTGATGGCTGCCGGCACTGGCGTGGGCTATATGCGCAAAGCCGCGCGTGCTCGTGGTATAGTAACAGGGTGAGACACCCCTCACGTGCAGCCCTTGCGCCAATCGCCAGGATGGCCGCCCTGCTGGCCTTCACCGTAGCCCTCGCGGCCGGGTTGGCGGCTTGCGGGCCCTGGAAAAGCCCGAGTACCGGTTCCAGCCTACCGCGCACAATCCAGGTCATGGCATCGGACGGCTGGATCTACGACGTCATGGGAGAGAATGCAAAGCGCTTCGAAAAGGAGACCGGTATCAAGGTCACCTTCACCATCTACGCTCCCCATGTCTACTTCCGGGCGCTCCAGACAATGCTAGCCTCGGGGGAAGCCGCGGACATTTTTCTCATGCAGTCCACCAGGTGGTACCTCGCCGGCGAAATCGACCCTCAGAAGTATTGCATTGATATGACGAACGAGGAGTGGACCCGCCGGCTGAAGCCGGAATGGCTTCCGGCCGTTTCCTACAAGGGCCACGTCTATGGCCTGATCGTGTGGGACGACACGCTCGGCTGGGTGTACACGTACAACGACAAGATCTTCAAGCGGCTGGGGCTGCGCCCGCCTCGAACGACGCAGGAGTTCATGGCTGTCTGCGAGCGGATCAAGCAGGCCGGCATCGTCCCCATCTACGAGCCGGGGGCGAGCCGCTGGCATACGTCCCTCACCTTCTTCGAGATGGGCAGCACGTTCGAGCAGAACGACCCGGGGCTGTATGACCGGCTGAATACCAACCGCCTGACCTTCGGCGGATATGGGTCATTCCGCCGTGCCCTGGACCAGATTCTCCTCGCGGTCAATCGCGGCTTTTTCGGCGACGACTTCATGGCGAATACCATAGAGGGATCGAAGACGGCGCTCATCTCGGGTGCCGCGGCAATGACGCTGAACAAGATCGGGTTCGCCCGCAGCGTCCTCAAAAAGAACCCCGATTCGGGCGCGCAATCCTGGGGAATGTTTCCCATCCCGTGGCTCGACAACCGGACGGTGAGCATCGAACGCTCCGCGCCGACGTGGTTCGGCAACGCCAAAAGCCGTGACCCGGCCGCGGTGCTCGCATTCTTCCGTTTCCTGACCCGGGAGGACAATCTCTACCGCTACGCGCTGGACCAGCCCGAAGGGACGAGCCTCTCCTTTCCCACCCGGCCCGTGCCCCTCCTTCCGAACGAGCAGTCATTCCTCGGCTCCGCGCGCCTCGGGGGAGAGCCCTTCCAGGGCGGGGTCAAGTACATCATGGGACAGTGGATGGAGATCGAGGCCGACTTCGAGCAGATGATGGTCGGCGCCATGACTCCGCGGCGATTCCTGGCCGGCGTCGATGCCCGGCGGGCCAACATGGCCGCCGCGGCCCGGGATCCTGCCTGGCCCTCGCCTACGGCCGCCCCCTCGATTCCTTGAAGGCGGACGGGTTGAGGCCGGTCTCCTTCTTGAACAAGCGGGAGAAATACAGCGCGTCGTCGTAGCCGACCGCCGCTGACACCTGCTTGATCTCGATGTGGGGATGTCCGACGAGCAGCCGCTTGGCCTTCTCGATGCGAAGATGGATGAGATCCTGCGTGGGGGTGCGACCGGTAACCTTGCGGTACAGCCGCAGGAGGTAGGCCGGCTTGCATCCGAACGTCGAGGCCAGCCGCTCGAGGGAATAGGGCCGGCGGTAGTTCTCCTGGAGGTAGACCTCCACCGACTTCGCCAGCTCCGTTTCCCGCGCACCGATCCGGTCCAGTCCGAACTCGGCATCCTCCGTGCCAGTGGAAGCGTCCAGGCGGATGCGGACCCGCCGCAGGACTTCCCGCAGTCTCTCCAGGTCGATTGGCTTCAGAATGTAGTCGTCCACGCCCAGCTCGATCCCCTGGCGCGCATACTCGAACTCGCTGAAACCGGAGACGATCAGGATCCGCAGCTCGGGGTTCGTGCGGCGGATGCGCTCCACGAGCTCCAGCCCGCCCAGCACCGGCATCTTGATGTCCGTGATGAGGAGGTCCGGGAGGTGACGCTCCACTAGCTCCACCGCCTCCTCGCCGTCCGCCGCCGTCCCGGCGCATTCGAAGGCGGGGTCGAGCTCCGCCGTCTTGCGGGCCAGGTAATCCCGCATCCGTTCCTCGTCCTCCGCGACGACGAAGGTGAGCTTCCGCTCAGCCATTGAGAACCGCCCCGATGACGACGCGGGCGCCTCCTTCTGGCCGGTTGGCGACATCGAAGAGGGTTCCCTCTCCGAACGTGAGCCTCAGCCTTTCGTAAGAATTGAGGATTCCCATTCCCGAGATCGACATGGGTGAGAGGCCGCCGCCCGTCCGCTCGCGGGAAGCGAGTCTCTCGGAAATCCGCGTGAGAGTCTCCGGCGCGAACCCCGGCCCGTTGTCGAGGATCTCTATCATCCACCGACCGTCTTGACATCCGCCGCGCAGCTCGATGCGCCACGGAGGCCGGGTGGACGTCCCGTATTTGAAGCAGTTCTCGATGAACGGCTGCAGGATCAGCCGCGGAACCGCGATCTGTCGCAGGGAGCTGGAGATGTCGATCACGTACTCGAGGCTCCCGCCGAACCTCGCCCGCATAGCGGCAAGGTAGCTCTCGGCGTAGCTCATCTCCGTTCCAAGGGTCGCGGTGGTTCCCTCCGTGGAGGACACGTAGCGGAGCACCCGGACCAGGTTCATGATCAGGCCCTGGATCGCGGCCGGGGAGCTCTCCTCCGCCATGATGCCGATGGTCTGCAGCATGTTGTGCAGGAAGTGGGGGTTGAGCTGCGATTGGAGGGCTACGAGCTGGGCCTCTTTTTCGTGCGCGCGCAGCGCGACGGCCTCGCGGATTGACTCGTTGAGCTTCCCCCTCATCTCCCGGAAGGCCAGACGCAGCGCGTCGATCTCGCCTAGGTCGGGCCTCGCCGCACCCTCCACGGCCTCGTCCAGGTTTTCCAGGTCCAGCGCCTCGATCTCCGCGTGCAGCGCCTTGATCGGCACCGTCACCCTGCGTGCAATGAAGTAGGAGGCCGCCAGGGAGCAGGCGATTGCCGCCAGCGTGAGCAGCGCGATCCGCACGGCGTACTGCAGGACGCTCGCTGCCAGTCCCGCCGACGGCTCCCCGATCAGGAGCGTCCATCCGCTCGTCCGGGAGGCGGCCGCCGCAAGGATCTGCGGCTCCCGCGCCCCGGGGATGACGCCGGCCATGATGGGGCGGCGCACCGCCTGGGCGGCGAGGCGCAGGAGCGTCGAGCGGTCGGCGGGAGCACCTTCGTAGGGGTAGAGCTGGTTTCCGCTGCTGTCGAAGACGAAGAGCGACACGGACGAGCCGCGCAGCAGGTCCAGCTCGGCGAACAGGGTGTCGCAATACTGCTCCACCTCGACGACCCCCTCGGTGGACAGGAGGGCGTCCTGGAACGTCCGCAGCAGAGACACGTAGCGCTTGTCCTTGACGATGATCGAGGTCTCTTCCAGCAGGGGATCCACGTGGGGCAGTCCGATCACGTGTTCGCCGCCGCCGCGCTTGACGTCGGGGTACCACGGTTCGCGCGTCACGTCCCGCTCGATGAGCCGGCTGTAGTACCCGGCACCGATCATCTCGCCCCTCAGGTCGTAGACGTTGACTTGCGGCGCGGACCGGTTGGGCCCGAGAACCGTCTCGCAGATCTCGATCAGTGCCTCCGTGTTCTCCAGCTTGGCGATTCTCTGGGCGGCGGACCGGGGGGCGCGCGGAAGGGCGAGGTGGCGGGCGTACAGGCCCTGGAACACCCGCGAGTAGATCAGGGTCAGGCTCAGCCGTTCCATCTCGGCTACCTGGGCATCCAGGTTCGTCACCAGGGACTGGGAAAGCGAGGTCAACGTGTCGGCGAAACGCTCCCGCGCCACGACCGAGACGTAGTCGTATACCACGAGCGAGAAGGCGACGAGCGTGCACACCAGCAGGATCGAGACGTAGAGGAAGATGGATCCCCGGACGGTCCGATAGCGCGACACGGCCTCATGATAGCACGCGGCGCCGGGGCTCGGCGCGGAATTTTCTCCATGCTGCCGCGCAATCCGGTCCATTTACGGGGCTCCGGCACCGCCGGATACTCAGGCTGCGAACAATCCCCGGAAGGAGGCACGTATGATCAAACGATCGATTCTCAGCTTCGCACTCGTTGCGCTCTGCGCGACCGGTCTTGCTGCCCAGACGCTCACCGTCTGGGACTTCAAGTACAGCGAGGTTAACCCGGGCGGGGCGCAGGCCCCCATGAAACAGATCGACGCCCTGTTCCAGCAGAAGAATCCGGGCGTCACGGTCAATCACGTGGCACAGCCCCTCGAGCCGCAGTACTACCAGATCATCCAGGCGGCGGCCACCGCAAACCAGGGACCGGACGTGGCGATGTTCCACCCCGGAGCCCGGGAGTACGGGTTCGGTGACATCCTGATCGACCTGACCCCCTTCATTCAGGACGTGAAGAACCAGTTCACGGCCGCGAGCATCGCGATGGTTTCCATGGACGGCAAGGTCGGTGCGCCGATCAAGCTGCTGCCCATGACCATGCAGGGGTTCGGCATCTACTACAACAAGGCCTACTTCAAGAAGGCGGGCCTGAATCCCGACCAGCCCCCCAAGACCGCGGCGCAGTTCCTGGCGGCTTGCGAGAAGCTGAAGGCGGCGGGCTTTGTTCCCGTTACCGTGGGGCAGACCTACACAATCGACTTCCTGCTCCGCTGTCTCGTGGCCAACGCCTACGGGCCGAACGTCGCTGGTCTCAAGGACGGTTCCCAGAAGTACACCGACCCCCTGTTCAAAGAGAGCGTCCGGTTCGTGAAGACGCTGGTGGACAAGGGCTACTTGGAGAAAGACGGGTTCTCCCGGCCGTATTTCATGGACGGGATCGACAAGTTCGCGGCTGGAACCGGCGGCATGTTCGTCGGCCTCCTGTCGGACGTCGGCAACTGGAAAAGGTTCTCTGACGCGCTGGGCGCCGACAATATCGGCTACTTCCCCACCATCAACTTCCCGGACAGCAAATACAAGGACCAGCAGGTGGCCCAGGGCGCGGGAATCGGCTACGGCGTCATGACGTGGTCCAAGAACCAGAAGCTGGCCGTTGCGTATGTGAAGTTTGCCACCACCGGAGAGGGAGCGGGGATCTATGCCAGCATGACCGGCGCCCTGTCCCCCAACTCGGCGGCGGGCGGCTCCGGCACCGGTTACCCGGCCCTCAAGACCATCCAGCAGTACCTCAAGGGCGGCCTGGCGCTCGACTACCTCCCGATGTTCTACAACGGGTACGAGGACGACACGAACCGGCTCAACGACCGCCTGTTCGTGACGGGCGAGCTCACCGTCGATCAGTACATCGCCGAGTACCAGAAGCTCATCACGAAGTAGAGTTCTTCCCGGCAGGATGGGGCGCCGAGCCCCATCCTCCCTATTCCAGCCCGGAGCACCTGCCATGCGCAATCGAGGGCTCGAACGAGACGGCATCGCCCCCTATGTCTTCCTGGCGCCGCTTCTGGTGCTCCTTGTCGCCTTCATTCTCTATCCCGTCATCATGAACCTGGTGGCAAGCTTCACCGAGTGGAAGGGATACGGTCCCATGAAGTGGATCGGTCTGGCCAATTACCGGTCCATGCTCGCCGACCAGGCGTTCTGGACGTCCATCCAGAATACCGCCATCCTTGTCTGCTACATCCCGCTTAGCGTGGCGGTCACGGTGTTCGTCTCCGCGCTCCTGCGTGAAGGGCTACGAGGCTGGCAGGTATACCGCGCCGTCCTCTACATCCCGAACCTGCTGGGGCTGGTGATCATCGGCGTGGTCTTTTCGATCTACCTCCGCGACGACGGTCCGATCAACCTCACTCTTAGGTGGGCCGGCGGCCCGACCCTGCGCTTCCTGATCTCTCCTTGGCTCGCCATCAACTCGATTGCCATCATCAAGGTCATCTGGATTCACCTGGGCTTCGGTCTCATCTACTTCCTGGCCGCCATGAACGGAATCGACCCGGGGGTCTACGAGGCGGCGATCATCGATGGCGCGGGATTCTTTCAGACGCTATGGCGCGTGACCGTGCCGAGCATCCGCTTTGCCATCGAGTTCTGGGTCGTCTTCAACTTCATAGAAGTGTTCGCCCGCATGTTCAGCCTCATCTATACCCTCACTCAGGGCGGGCCCGGGTATGCCACCTTCACCCTGGAGTACGGCATCTTCATCCAGGGATTCGCGAAGTTCCGCGTCGGGTACTCCAGCGCGTGGGCCATGGTCCTGTTCCTCTTCTGTGCCGTCATTTCCGTCGTGCAGATCCGCCTGATGCGGCGGAGCAGCGTATGAGAAGAAAGGCCTCTTCCATCGGCGCCGGGTGGCGCGTCCTCGTCCACGTCTTCCTGATCGCGCTGGTCGTCGCCTCGATCCTCCCGCTGTACAACGTGATTGCGGCCAGCTTCAAGTCCGCGGACGAGTTCGTGATGAACCCTTTTCTTCCGCCCCAGTCTCCCACCGCGGACAACTACGCCTACGCGGCCATCAGCGGGCGGCTCCTGCGGTACGCGGTCAACAGCCTCGTCCTGGTGCCGCTCGGTCTGCTCGTGTACCTGGCGGTGTGCATTTCGGCGGGCTACGCGTTCGGCAAGATGCGGTTTCGCCTCCGCTTGCCCCTGTTCCTGCTCGTGCTCTTTCTCACGATCTTCCCCCAGCTTCTCCTTGCCACCCAGGTCTTCAAGCTGACCTCCCTGCTGCACCTCACGAACACGGGTCCGGGCGTCATCCTTGCGTGGGTGGCGTACTTCTCGCCGTTCGGCACCTACATCATGACCACGTATTTCGCGGACATGCCCTACGAGCTGGTCGAGGCCGCGCGCCTCGACGGGGCTTCCCAGTTCCGTATCCTGACGCGCGTGATGACACCCCTGGCCGCGCCGATGATCGCGACGATCGCCATCATCGGGTTCCAGTCCATGTGGAACGAGCTGCCGTTTTCCCTCCTGATCCTGCAGGACCAGGGCTCGCGCACCATCACGCTGGGCATCGCCATGATGAGGGGGGAATTCGGCCTTCGCGTGCCGATCCTGAGCGCCGCCGTTGTCATCGCCATGGCCGTGCCCCTGGTTATTTTCTTTATCTTCCAGCGCCGGGTCACCCTCGGGGTCACCGCCGGCGCGATCAAGGGGTGATTCGTGATCCAACACAACCGCTTCCGCGAGGACATGCTCGACCTGGAAGACCCGGCCGCAGCCTCCGACCGGGTCTTCATCGCGGGGCCACCCAGCTCGGCGCGCGTGGACGGGCACTCCGTGGTGTTCGCCCTGCCCCTCGTCGCCCGAAAGACAAGCTCGTTCGAGGCAAACCTCGATGCGGACCGGCTCATGGTCTGGCTTCGGGTCCAGTCATGGGGCGGGTGCATGGTGCGGGCGAGGGTGAGCTTCAACGGGGAAGGCTCGGCCGCGGTCGATGACCTGGACTCGAGCCCCATGATCGAGCGGGACCACGGCCTGGGTCCGGACATCCTCACCGTGGTGGAAGCCTCCGCCGGCGAATACGTGGTGCGGGAAGCCTCTGGTCGTGCCGTATTTCGGACGCTGCCCTCCCGCGCTCCCGCGCATCCCTGGAGCAGCCTGCTGCCGGATCCGGATCCCGTCTTCGACGCCGTCGTGTGCCCGATGGGAGCGACGGAGGTCCCGTTCATGGCACACGACACGTTCTTTCCGGCTCACCGCGAGTCGATCGGGCTGGGCTGTGTGACGCGCGGCGGCCGTCCCCGCCTGTCCTTGTTCTCACTGCACGCGCGGCCCGGAGAGCGCTTCCTGGGCACCGGCGAGCGCTTCTCGCGCTTCGGCCTCGCCGGTTCCACCGTCGTACTGGAGAACACGGACGCGCTGGGAGTGTCCTCGCGCCGGGCGTACAAGAACGTGCCCTTCTATGTGTCCAGTGCCGGCTACGGCCTTTTCATCCACACGTCGTACCGAACGCGCCTGTCGTTCGCCGACGTCTCCTCGCGCGCGGTCCAGGGTGCCGTCGAGTCCTCGGTCCTGGACCTGTTCTTCATCGGAGGAGACTCCGTCCCGTCGATCCTGGCGGCCTACCGGCGCCTCACGGGGGTGCCGGCGCTTCCGCCCCTGTGGAGCTACGGCACGTGGATGGCCCGGATGACCTACTTCTCCGCCAGGGAAGCGCTGGAGGTGGCCGACGGGCTGCGCAGGGGAGGCTTCCCCAGTGACGTGATCCATCTGGACACGGGATGGTTCCGGACCGACTGGAGATGCGAGTGGGAGTTCAGCCCCGAGCGGTTCCCCGACCCCGAAGGCTTCCTGCGGGAGATGCGGCAGAAGGGATTCCGCGTGTCCTTATGGCAGCTTCCCCTGGTGACCGAGGGGACGAGCCTGTTCGCCACAGCGCGGGAAAAGCAGTACATCGCGCCGGGCACGCAGCCACCTTCCGAGTCGAAGTTCGATGATGCCCGCGGCTGCACCATCGACTTCACGAACCCCAAAGCCGTGGAATGGTACAAGGGCCTCCTGCGTCGGCTCCTGAACATGGGTGCTGCGGCGATCAAGACGGACTTCGGCGAGGCGATCGACATGCAGGCCGCCTATCGAGGCATGGACGCTGCACGCCTTCGCAACATCTATTGCCTGCTCTACCACCGCGCGGCCTTCGAGGCGACCCGTGAGGTCTATCCGGACGGCATCATCTGGGCCCGATCGGGCTGGGCGGGAAGCCAACGCTACCCCGTGCATTGGGGCGGCGACGCGGCGTGCACGTGGGACGGCCTTGCCGCCACGATCCGCGGTGGGCTTCAGATCGGGCTCTCGGGCTTTGCGTTCTGGAGCCATGATGTGCCGGGGTTCCACTCCCTTCCCAGCTTCATGAACGACCGTCCCTCGGACGACCTGTTCGTGCGCTGGACCCAGGTGGGCGTGTTCACGTCGCATCTGCGGTTCCACGGATCCTCTGCGCGAGAGCCCTGGGAGTACCCGGCCGTCGCGGGTGTGGTACGCGAATGGCTGAAGCTCCGCTATGCGCTCATTCCCTACCTCCTCCAGGAAGCCAGGGCAGCGGTTGCCAACGGCATGCCGATCTTCCGCTCCCTCGTATTCCACCACGACGACGATCCGATCGCGTGGACCGTCGAGGACGAGTTCTACTGCGGGAGCGCATTCCTCGTGGCGCCGATCCTGAACGCCTCGGGAGTTCGCAGCGTGTACCTTCCGTCAGGAGAGTGGATCGACTTCTGGACAGGAGAACAGCTCCGTGGCCCGGCGATGCTGGATCGCGTTCAGCAGCCGCTGGAGCGGGTGCCGCTTTTTGTCCGCAGCGGCTCAAGGGTCCCGTTCTATCCGGAGCTGGTGGCCTGTACGGATGAGATGGACCTGTCCCGGACGGCCGAGATCGTGCTCGATCGGACCTACCGTGGCTTCCGTTCGTCCACGATCGGGGCCTTCATCGATCTGTGACCGAGGTAAATACGCAAAACGTGATAAAGCATACGCATTTCGGGCATTCCGGAAAGCGGGAACTGCAGTAGGGTACCCAATGGAGGAATGCAAATGGACAAGAACGATCTAGTCGTGGTGACCGGGGCAGGCGGGTTTATTGCCGGGGCCTTGGTCCGCTATTTCCACGATCGCGGGTTCACCCGAATCCGTGCCGTGGACAAGAGACCGATGCGGGAATGGTACCAGCGAACCCCGGGGGTGGAGAGCCTCAGCCTGGACCTGAGCGAGCAGGACAACTGCAAGCATGCCGCGGAAGGGGCCGCGGAGGTGTACAACCTCGCCGCGGACATGGGCGGAATGGGCTTCATCGAGCGCCACCGGGTGGACTGCCTGCGGAGCATACTCATTAACACGCACCTCATCGAGGCGGCATGGCGCGCGGGGGCGCAGAGGTACTTCTTCTCCTCCTCGGCCTGCGCGTACAACACCGATCTCCAGAAGGATCCGAAGGTCCGGGCGCTCAAGGAATCCGACGCGTACCCGGCCATGGCGGAGCGCGGCTATGGCTGGGAGAAGCTGATCTCTGAGATGTTCTGCCAGGAGTACACCGCCGAGAGAAACCTGCCGACGTTCATCGCGCGCTTCCACAACGTGTACGGCCCCTTCGGCACCTGGGACGGCGGACGGGAAAAGGCGCCGGCCGCCCTCTGCCGCAAGGTCATCGAGGCAAAGGATACGGGGTCGGGTGAAATCACCATCTGGGGAGACGGGACGCAGACGCGCAGCTTCATGTACATCGACGACTGCACCAAGGGCATCGACATGATCATGCACTGTGAAAAGCTCGTCGCCACGCCGATCAACCTCGGGTCCTCCGAGCTGGTGTCCATCAACGAGCTCGCCACGCTGGCGGAAGGCATCGGCGGCGTGAAGCTCACGCGGCGCTACGATCCCACGGCCCCCCGGGGCGTGGCGGGCCGCAACAGCGACAACACGCTGATCCACCGGATCCTCGGCTGGGAGCCGGACACCCCGCTGAAGGACGGCCTTGCGAAGACCTACCGCTGGATCGAGCAGCAGTACCATGACCGCAAGGCCGGCAAGGTCACGGTGAGCTGAAGGCCCATGGCGCGTGATATCGCGGAGGTGATCGGGCCGATTCCCTACCGCATGGCATTCGCCGGCGGGTGGATCGACCAGCCCTTCGTGTCACGGCTGAACCCCGAGCCCCCGGGGTCCATGGTGACCGTGGCCCTGGAGCCCACGTTCCGATGGATGGATCGCTGCGGCATGGCCACCTCGACGCGCAACGTGGCGCTTCGCCACTGGGGCGGCCGCATGCCGTCGGGTGACCCGAAGCACCTGGTACGGGAGCTGTACACGGTGGAAAACCGGGGGAAGGCGGAACCCTCCGGCTCCCAAGACATGGTGGGTCTGCTGTACCCGGGCGTCTGTCGCCTGGACTACGACGCCTCGGTGGAGGGGGGAGTCTTTCCGGCGCGCGTGGAGAACTGCACGGACCGCGAGGTCCTCCGTTGGCTGGAGCGTGTCATCAAGGTGCTGCCGGTGGCTCCGCGGCCGCCGGGATACGAGCCCCTGGCCGTGCAGAAACTCGACCCCGCATGGATCGCCCGACTGGGCAGGTCGGGCCGGGCCTGCTGGGACGCGATCCTGGCGAGGGACGCGCCGGCCCTCGGCGAGTCCATGAACGAATGCATGCGCTGCTGGGAAACACTCCTGCCGCACGTCGTGCGCCCCCCATCCTCCGCGGTGGACCTGGCAGGGCTACTGTGGCAGTATCAGAAGCGCTCCCACGGGGCGATGTACTCCGGGTGCGGCGGAGGCTACCTCTACGTCGTGAGCGAGGAACCGGTGCCGGGTTCTTTCGGCGTGCAGGTTCGAACCGGCGAGGCCGGCCGGTGAGCCGGCCCGCCGTCCTCGTCACCGGTGGCTTCGACGATCTGAGGCTGCTCCAGGTCCGATTCCTGCAGGAATCGTCGCGGCTCGGCGAGGTCACCGTGCTGCTGTGGACCGATGCGGCCTTTGCCGCTGCCGTCGGCTGCGCCCCGAAGTCTCCGCTCGCCGAGCGGCGCTACCTCCTCGATTCCCTGCGGTTCGTGAGCACCGTGCGGTTCGTCTTGAAAGCGGCGGGACTCTACGTCTACGCCGGCCAAACGCGCGCCTCCCCCTCCCGAGGCGAGGTGAGCTACGGGGGGGCAGGAGCAACGTCAAGCCGGGTCCGACGGCCCTTCGGTCGCTACTTTTCGTCCCCCCCGCGATCGTAGCTGGAACCCCGCGGCCGGGTCTGCCCGTCGATGTCGGTCGTCACGCTTCCGAGGGCCGCGCTGCTCGTGTCCATCCCCTGGTCGACCGCGTACACGGCGCCGGTATCGAGGAGATGGTAGTCGCTGGTATGGCCATCCGAAAAGTCCGCGTCATAGGAGGTGGTGTTGAACACCGTCAGGAAGATGTCTGACGTGACCAGCTGGTTCGTGCCGTCCGGAGTGAAGCCGCTGCAGTTGGTCGCGAAGTTGAAGACCAGGTTGTCCCGGAAGTCCAGGGTGGATCCGGAACCATAGGCTGCCCCGACCCCGATTCCCCGGCCGCCCAGGATGTTGTTCACGGCGGTCACGGTCCCCGTGTTCGTCGAACCGATGGCGTAGGCGTACGATCCGGTGGCCACGATGGTATTGTTGACGATCCGAGTCAGCGTGTGCGTGTTGACGAAGTAGACGCCGTAGGATGTGCCCGCTCCGCTCACCGAGATGAAGTTGTTGGTGAGATTGATCTCTCCGCCGTATTGCTTGTCGATATCGAGAGCCCGGGTGACCGCGTTACCATAGGCATAGATCTGGTTGCCGGAGACGATGACGTTGCTGCCCGCCACGTTTGCCCGTAGCTCCATTACTCGCACAGCATGGGTGCTCGTGCAGTTGGTCCGATAGCACCAGATCCGATTGTTGAGGAACCGGGCGTTGCGCACGTAACCGCCGCTGGACACCACCGCAAACAGGGTGGGAGTATCTGCGCTCGTCCGCTTGAGTCGGATCTCGTTGTTCTGGATCGTGGGTGAGCCCGACCCGTCCAGGTTGATCGCGATGACTGCGGCGCCCTCGATTGACTCGAGCCGGAAGCCGTCCACGACGTCGGCATTGGTAACTGTCGCCGGCCGCGCGTCGATGATCTGACTACTGGCGCCTCCGGTGATCGTGCTGAGATACGCGGCGGGGTTACGGCTCAGGAAGCTGGCCGTGTACCCTCCGTAGAGGGAGACGCCATGCGCCAGCGTGATTGCCTCACTGTAGGTTCCCTGCGCCACCCTCACTTCCCCGCTGGTTCCATAGGTCAGCACCGCGCTCATGCCGGCGGTGATCGTGGCTTTCGCGGTCAAGGCGGTCTTCCCGTTGTTCGCGTCACTTCCCGGAAAAACACTGTTCACGAACACGATGTTGGGCTCGAAGTTCGCCTTGACCGTCGCGTTTCCGCCGCTGAGGGTGACCGTGGTGCTGGCGGAGCTGGCGTCTGCGATATCGACGCCGGTTCCGCTGGTAACCGTCCAGCTCGAGAAGCGATAGCCGTCCATCGGCAGTGCGGTCACGCTGAAGGGCGCGAACTGGCCGACCTCGACGCCGCCGGACGGTGAGGTGGTGCCAAAGGCATCGTTGGTGAGGATGAGGTTGTACTTGGTCGCCAGGACCGATTTCACCTTCTCCAGCACCTGATCCAGCGTGCAGCCGGAGAGCAGGATTGCGGCCGCCAGGAGCGCCGCCGGCGTTATTCTTCTGAGAGCCATTCCACTTCCCCCTTGGCCCCGCTGAGATCCGCGGCGCGCGAGGCCTCGTCACCGCGAAGATCCAGGTATGCGTAACGTTGCGCCAGGTCGGGTTGGATGAGCTTCAATTGGCCGTAGGTTTTGCCCGCGGCGCCATAGTTCTCCATCCGGTGGTTCGCCTGGGACAGGGCCAGCAGCACCTTGGGATTGTCCGGGGCGCCGGCGCGGGCCTGTTCGAGGTATGGGAGCGCCTTCTCGGGGTCGTCGCGAAGCAGGTAGATGTTGCCCATGTTGAGCAGGGCGGGCACGAAGCTCTGGGGTTCCGCTCTCTGGAGGGCTCTCTTGAACTCCCGCTCCGCCCGGTCGTAAAGGCCATAGCTCGCGTACAGCACTCCCAGCTTGTTGATGAGGCGCGGCGTCTCACCGCCCTGCTTGATGTCTCCCTGGATCTTGGCGACCTGGGGGAAGATCTCGGTGTCCACATAGCGGACCATCTCCTCCAGGAAGGCCCGTACGATCTTGTCCTCGGAAGGCAGGGCGACGGCCGCCGCCGCGCCGGGGAGCTGCGCCGGCTCGTAGACCTTCCAGGCGTCTTCGACAGGATAGAAACCGGCCTGGTTGCGGGCGGAGTAGAGGCGCCACTGCTTGGCACCGCTCTCCCAGGCCTTCAGGAATCCCGACTCGCGGTCCGTGAGCTCCAGGGGAATCCAGGCGCGATCCCCAATGATGATCAGGTCCCCTACCCGCGAGAAGCGCTCCCGGGCTCGTTCCGCGCCGGTCTCCAGCGCAAAGGCCAGGTAGATGTGTCCGGGAACGGTGACGAAAGCCGTCGGGATGCTGATCGACTGCAGCAGGGCGCTGAACAAGATCGACAGGTCGTCACAGTCGCCGGCGCGGTGCTCGAGAACCTGCCGCGGAAACTTGAGGAAGTCGACTTCGTTCTTCTTTGTCGAGAACTCCTTGTAGGAGCTGTTCGGATCGACCTGGTAGGCCACCCCGTACAGCCGCATCGTTTCGTAGATCGCCATCGCGGACAACAGGTTGCGGTCCAGGGCCCGGCTCCCGCTGGATTTCGTCATCGCCACGACGTTGTTGGACAGCGTCATGACCGTCGGGTCCATGGCGGTCACGAACGCGGCCGCCCGACGATCGTCGTCCCAGGTCATGGAGTTGCGTCGGAGGATGCGCACGGTCTCGACCTTGGTCTCCTGGTACCACTTGTCTTTGATCCTGTACTTGAGGTTCAGGTCCACAGGGACCTTGGTTCCCTCGGTCAGGCCCAGGATCTCCTCGGTGAAGAGGGCGTTGAGATCGATTTGCCGGCTCTCTCCCGGTTTCAGCTCCGAGGGAACGCTGCATGGTTTCGGCGACGACATGTATTCCTTGATCTGCAGGGAGAGCGAGATGTCGGCGATCGGGTCTTTCTCGAGGTTCACCAGGGTCGCTGAGCCGATAGGGTGGTTGTCGTAGTAGGTGTGGAATACGGGGAACACATCAGTCCAGGAGAGCTGCCGGATCTGCAGGCCCTCGTTGCTGCCCTTGAGGCCGCTCACCTCCAGCCGCTCCGGTCTCGGTCCGGGTTGCTGCATGAGCGCACCCCGCCTCTGCGGTCCCGAGAAGTCCCAGGCGAAGCCCGCCTGCACCAGGATATCGTCGCTGAGCCCGAACATCTTGCGGTAGGCGCCCTGAATACCGAGACTCAACGACGGCGTGATGAACAACTCGATTCCGGCGCCGGCGCCAACCGCCGGGCCGTAGCCGTTGGTGCCGACCTTGTCGAGCCCGGCGTAGGAGTAGCCACCGAAGGCCATCGCCCGCACGGTCAGTGTCGGCGTCAGGTCCACGACCACCCCTGCGCCGGCGAACGCCGAGGCCGATGTGGTCGTCAAGACCGTATTCGTCACCTGCTCCTGGCCGGCTTGCAGACTCCCCATGAGGAACAGGGGAGAGAGCGAACGTATTCGATAGTGGGCAGCGATCTCGACGAGCGGGCCTATGCTGAAGTAGCCGGCGGAGTCGCCAACGGGGAGATTCAGCCCCGGGAGCAGATGCAGCGAAAGCGAGGGCGGTTCGGGCCAGAGCAGTGCTGAGACGAGCACGAGCACAAGCACGAGCACGAGCTTCCAGAGACTCCTCTTTCTCATGGTTCTGTCCTTTCCGCTGACAAGGCGCGGCACTCCTTGCGCCCGTGGATGGCGTTGGATTCATGCTCGTTCTCCGTGGTGTGGGAAACCCGGAAAGAGGGACCGGAACGAAGGCGCGAAATGACGCGTTTTCCTGCCGACTTTGCTTTCTTCATGCGGCCGACCTGACAATTGGGGCTGACCAGCTGCAGGAGACCGTCTGTCAACTATCATACCACATCCTGTTCGGCCCGTACATCCCGCAGATGGGTGACGGTGGAGGGGCGAGGGGTTCGATGAAGCCGGGATTTACGGATCGATGCGCGCCTGACTTTCCGCGGCGCGGGGTGTATACCGCTATCAGCGGCCTCAACCTTGGCGCTCTCACGGGCTGCCCGCTCCCGTTCGATTACAGCGGCGGCGGGGCCGGCAGCTCCCAGACCACGGATCCCAGCAGCCCGAAGGCTAATGCCGCGGTGGAAGTCTCCAATGCCGGGGAGGGAGGAACCTCGGGGACCATCCCGGACAAGGGTGAGCTCACCCTCGGCAGGACGACCGCGGTCACGCTTTCGACTGCGACGGACAACGCCTTCATCTACTACACCGACGATGGCAATCCGATTACCGACGTCAACGCGGCCAAGAAGTTCCGCGGTTCAAGCGTCACGATTACCGTCGCCCGAACGGCATCGCGGCAGTCCCTGGTGGTCCATACGGTTGCCATCGGTCCCAACATGGTCCCCAGCGCGGTCGTAAAGGCCACCGTGGCCGCCTCCAGCCCCCCGGTTGACGACATTGATGTGTCCTTGCAGGTCAGCGGGACGTTTGAACCGGGCGATTTCCCGGGGACGCTGCCTGCCACCGCGACCCCGGCGGCTGGCAAATGATAGGCAGCTCGATTGCGAGGACAGCCCTGCCTTTTGCGGTGAGCGCGATTGTCGCGACGATGGAACTGACGGCGCCGTGAGGCGAGCCGGGCTGGCGCCGCGGCTGGGGCCACGTCGGGTCGAGGCGGCCTCCATGAGAGCCGCACGTTGGAGGAAGGGATCCGTATTTCCCCCGCGGAGCGAGCCGGAGGAGATGCTCGCGGCCGAGCTTTCCCTTGCGCGCGCCAACGGCTGGAGCAAGATGCAGAGGACCCTCACCTCCCAGATCACCGTGGAGCTCGCCCTGGACGGCGCACCGCAGAAGCTCCCCATGCCGGCCCTCATCAATCTGAGGACGCATCCGGCAGAGCCGGTGAGGAGACGCGCGTACGAGGCTGAGATCGCGGTGTGGGAGAGGCGTCGCCGCAAGGGGCTCGCGCTCGGGCGTGAAGGAGTCGCGCATCCTCTGCAACTTCGACGGGACGCTGGAAGAGGTCTCCACCGTGGCGCACGAGCTGGGTCAACGCCTTTCACAACGATTGCGCCTGGCGCGCGGGAAAGAGAGCTCCAGCAGGTGACCCCCATGACCCTCCCGGAGAGGGCGTCCATCATGTGCGAGAGCATCGTGAGCCACGCCGTTCTCTCCCGCGTGCATGATCGGCTTGCAGGAGACACAGGGGTCCTGGAAAACTTCGGGGCGTTCTCCCCCGAGCTTCGCCCGTTCGCCGAGCGCGCATTCAAGGGAAGCTGGATCGACGCAGAGTCCTTGCCCATGCGCCGCGCCTTGGCGCTGAAGTACCTGCCGAAGGAACGGAGCGACTCCCTCATCGACTCGAGCAGGGCTTGCAGCGTGGCGCGATCGATCCCCGTCAGCGCGTGAGATCTCCATGGAAGGGAAGCGGCGGGCAAATAAAAAAGCCTGGCAACGACCTACTCTCCCACCGTCATGCGGCAGTACCATCGGCGCGGCAGGGCTTAACTTCCGTGTTCGGGATGGGAACGGGTGGTTCCCCTGCGCCATAGTCA
>Ga0153915_10001544_pt1 | contig 21124 bp, 19 predicted proteins | sample Opewatmetagenome_2_FD_107003 | JGI IMG/M metagenome (GOLD analysis project Ga0153915, IMG submission 107003) | Freshwater wetland microbial communities from Ohio, USA - Open water 3 Core 3 Depth 3 metaG | ecosystem: Environmental > Aquatic > Freshwater > Wetlands | place: USA: Ohio, Lake Erie...
GCGTCCCATCACATCGCGCGCGTACACCGCCCCGATGTAGGCGAAGCCCTGCAGCTCGCGCGGGGAGCAGTCCACGTTGGCGCCGGCGTCGAGCACCAGCACCGGGTCCCGGCCGGTGGGAAATAGGGCGCCGATGGCGGGACGCTGCACGCCGGGGTGCAGCCCCAGCAGGATGGTGCTGGCGGCCATGACGGCGCCGGTGTTCCCCGCCGAGATGAAGGCGTCCGCCTCACCCCGCTTCTGCAGGCCCAGCCCCACCGCGATGGACGACCCGGGCTTGCCGCGGACCGCCGCCAGCGGCTTCTCGCCCATGCCGACCACATCGGGCGCGTCCACGATGCGGAAGCGATCCGGAGTCGCGCCGTGCCGGGACAGGAGCTTCTTGATCTCCTCCTGCCGGCCGACCAGTTGAATCTCGCAGGACTCCGGGAGCTCGGCCGCGGCCGCCAGGGCCCCTTCCACCGGGACCTCTGGCGCGAAGTCGCCTCCCATCGCGTCCAGCGCGATGCGGATCACGCCTTGGCGTCCTCGATCTCCAACCGCTTGACGCCCCCATAGTAGCCGCAACTGGGGCAGACATGGTGGGGGCGGCGCGGATCACCGCAGCGCGGACAGGGCTGCAGGGCGATCGCGGGGGCCCGATAGTGGTTGCGACGCTTCCGCTTCTTGCTCTTGGAGGTTCTACGCTTGGGGACGGCCATTCCTTACCTCGGGTCGTCGGGCAGCAGGTGCCGCAGGCTTTCCAGCGGACCCCAGCGTTGGTCCGTGGACGGCCGGCAGCCGCAGCTCCCGACATTCAGATCTTGCCCACAGCCGGGGCACAGCCCCCGGCAGTCATCGCGACACAACACGTATTCCGGCACCGCCAGAATCACTTCCTCGCGGACCGCTTCGCTGAGGTCGAGCACGGTCGCGCGCGCATCCAGCACCCGGGCCGAAGGATCGTCGGCCAGCTCGTCGTCGGTGAAGAGCACCCCGACCGGGGCCTTCACCGCCACGTCCACCGGGGCCAGGCAGCGCCGGCACTGGCCGTGGATCGACGTGGACACCTCTCCGCGCCAGTAGTAGCGGCCGTCTCCAGCACTCGCTACCTGCCCACTCACCCGTACCGGCTTGGTCAACTCGAAGTCGAGCCCCACCCACAGCGGATCATCGGGCGCGAGGGAACCGACGACCTCGACAGGGCCCTGCTCAAGAACCCGGAGGTCGATGCGTAACATAGCCGCTAAATGTAGTTGTGGCTACGACTTCGGTCAAACGGGCGGGAGGGGCGGCAAAGGCGGTACGGGCGGTAAGCGCTGCCTCTTTATCCCTCAGCGCACCCACCGCCTTTACCGCCGTTACCGCCTCTACCGTCATCCCCACAACGCTCTCAGCTCGCTCTCCGGAAAGAAGAACCCCACCTCCCGCTGGGCGTTTTCCGGCGAGTCGGAAGCGTGAATGGCGTTTCGCTCCTTGGACTCGGCGTAGAGCTTGCGGACCGTCCCCGCCGCCGCCTCGGCCGGGTCGGTGGCGCCGATCACCGTCCGCAGATGAGTCACCGCATCGGCGTGCTCCAGGACCATCGGCAGGCACGGCCCCCCCGTCATGAAGGCTACCAGGGGCTGGTAGAAGGGCCGCTGCCGGTGGACCTCGTAGAACGCCTCGGCCTGGGCCTTCGACAGGCGAGCCATCCGCGCGGCGCGGACACGGAAGCCCGCCTTCTCCAGGTGGGCGATGATGACGCCGGTCTTGTTGGCGGCTACGGCGTCGGGTTTGAGGATCGCGAGGGTGTACATCTGCCTCCCACTGGCAAGAAGAGGGTCTCAGTTCACGGTCCAAAGAGCCGTCGGACGATATCTCCCCGGGTGATGAAGCCGACCAGGACTCCTTCGCGCACCACCGGGAAACGGTCAATGTCCTTGGTCACCATCAGGCTGGCGATGTCGGCCAGGGTCTGATCCTCCGAGATGCACAGCACGCTGCGATCCATCGCCTCGCGCACCGGGATGGTGGAGGGCTCCCGCCGGTCCGCCGGATCCCGCCGCACCGGAGCCAGGAACTCCCCGGTGCTCACCCGCTTCACGTACTTGGGCAGGAGCAGCCGCAGCACCTCGCGGTGGCTCACCAGCCCCAGCACCTCGCCGGTCTCGGAGACGACGGGCAGCGAGGGGATGCGGTGCGCCACCATGAGGCGGGCCGCGTGCTCCAGGGTCTGCTCCGGGCGGACCGACAGCACCTTGGGGTTCATGAAATCCCGGATCATCAATTGTCCCGGCAGCGCGGTGTCCGTGAGCGCCGCCGCTTGCAGCACGTCCTGGGGCGTCTTGGCCTTGAGCAGCGTGTCCACGATCTCCCGCCGCCCCAGCGCGCGGGCGAAGGCGCTCGCTGCCTGGAGATAGGTGGCTGCTTCCTTCTGGGGCGCCACAATCAGAACCACGATGCGGGCCCCGCGCCGGGCCTGCACCTCCCGCCGCCTGGCGATGGGGGCCTGGGCCACACCCAGGGCCACCGCCAGGCACTTGACCGCATCGGTGCGGAAATGGATGAAATAGGCCTGCCCACCCAGGGTCACGGCGTCCTCCGGCAGCGCTTCCGCCGTGATCTGGCGCAGCTGCTCCGGCTCGCCGCTCACCCCGGAGGCGATGAGCGCCTCGACCAGCACCTGCCCCGCCTCGCCCAGATTCTGGGCCGCCAGCGGAACCACCACGCGCTCCGGAGCGAGCAGGTCTCCCAGCTTCATGGGGCCGGCCCGCCCTACCGGGCTTTCTTGGCCACGCGGCGGGAGCTGCGTTTGACTCCCCCGCCGGCGCGCTTCCGGGGCGCCCCCAACCGCTCGCGCAGCAAGGGCACCACGTCGGCGGGCCGCGCCATGACCGCGATGCCCGCCTCCTTCAGAGCCGCCATCTTCTCGGCCGCCGTGCCGCTGGAGCCGGAGATGATGGCCCCGGCGTGCCCCATGCGGCGGCCCGGAGGCGCGGTCTGTCCCGCGATGAACCCGACCACCGGCTTCTTGACCCGCTCGGCCACGTAACGCGCCGCGTTCTGCTCGTCGGTGCCGCCGATCTCACCGATCATCACGATGGCCTCGGTGTTGGGGTCGGCCTCGAACGCCGCCAGGCAGTCAATGAAGTTGGTGCCGATGATGGGATCGCCGCCGATGCCCACGCAGGTGGATTGCCCCAGGCCGTTCTGGGTCAGCTGGTGGATGATCTCGTAGGTCAGGGTGCCACTGCGGGAGACCACCCCCACCTTGCCGGGCTTACAGATCTGCCCGGGGATGATGCCCACCTTGCTCTCTCCCGGCGAGATCACCCCGGGGCAATTGGGCCCCACCAACCGGGCGCCCCGTTCCTTGACGTACGGCATGACCCGGGTCATGTCCAGCACCGGAACGCCTTCGGTGATGCAGACGATGAGCGAGATGCCGGCGTCCACCGCCTCGTACACCGCGTCCACCGCGAAGCGGGACGGCACGTAGATGACCGAGGTGTTGGCGCCGGTCGCGGCCACGGCGTCCGCCACCGTGTCGAAGATCGGGACCTTGCCCTCGAACTTCTGGCCGCCTTTGCCGGGGGTCACGCCCGCCACCACCTTGGTGCCGTACTCCAGCATCTGCTTAGCGTGGAACGAGCCGTCCCGCCCGGTGATGCCCTGCACCACCAGCTTGGTCCCGCGGTTGATGAAGATGCTCACGCGGCCTCCTTGGCCAGCTCCACGGCCCGCTTGACGGCTTCGTCCATATCGGTCAGCGCGCTGAATCCCGCGTCCTTCAGGATCTTCATGGCCAGATCCTCGTTGGTTCCGGTCAGGCGGATCACGATCGGCCGGTTGAGCTTGAGCTGCTTGGTGGCCGTCACAATGCCGTTGGCCACGTCGTCGCACCGGGTGATGCCGCCGAAGATGTTGAACAGGATGGCCTTTACGTTGGGGTCGGCGGTGATGATCTGGAGCGCCGTAACCACCTTCTGCGGGTTACTGCTGCCCCCGATGTCCAGGAAGTTGGCGGGCTCGCCGCCGTAGTATTTCACCAGGTCCATGGTTCCCATCGCCAGGCCCGCGCCGTTCACGCAACAGCCCACCTGGCCGTCCAGCTTCACGTAGGACAACCCCGCGTCCCGCGCCTTGACCTCGGCCGGCGCCTCGGCGCTGCTGTCGCGCAGCGCCGCGATGGCGGGGCGCCGCTCCAGCTCGTTGTCGTCCACCACCAGCTTGGCGTCCAGCGCCACCACGTTACCGTCCTTGGTGGTGATCAGCGGGTTGATCTCCACCAGCGACGCGCCGGCGCTCCAGAACACGTCGTACAGCTGCCGCATGATGGTGGCCGCCTGGCGGGCTTGCTCGACTCCCCGGTAGAGCTTGAACGCCAGCGCCATGGCCTGATGCGGCAGCAGGCCGTATCGCGGATCCACGGCGATCCGGAAGATCTTCTCCGGGGTCTTGGCCGCGACCTCCTCGATGTCCACCCCGCCGGCCGGGCTCACCATCACCACCGGCCGCTGGGTGGAGCGGTCCACAATCACGCCCAGGTAGCTCTCGGAAGCGATGTCGGCGGCCGGGGCCACCAGCACCTTATTGACCCGAAGCCCCTTGATGGTCATGCCGATGATCTGTCCCGCCTTGACCCTGGCGTCCGCCGGGTCGTTGGCCAGCTTCACGCCGCCCGCCTTGCCCCGCCCGCCCGCATGCACCTGGGCCTTCACCACCACGCGCCCCCCGATCCGGCCCGCGATGCGCTCGGCGTCTTCCGGCGTCTCCGCGACTTCGCCGTCCGGCACCGGAATCCCGGCGGCCTTGAGCAGCGCTCTCGCCTGATACTCATGTAGGTTCACGTTATTCGTCTCCCATGATCCGAGTCCCCGCCTTGCCGGCGAGACCGTCACGGCCCCGCGCCAGATGGGTAATCACGGCTCGGCGTCCTCCCGCACGCACGAACTGCACCGCGGCCTCTACCTTGGGCCGCATGGATCCCACGCCCAACCCCTGCGTTTCCAGCAGGGCCTCCGCCTCGCTCAGCGACAGCCGGCGGATCGGCTTCTGCTGCGGCGTGCCCCAGTCCCGGTATACGGCATCCACGTCGGTCAGAATCAGCAGCGTGTCGCAGGCGAGGCGGTGGGCCAGAATCGCGGCCACCCGGTCTTTGTCCACCACCGCGTCGATCCCCTCCCAGTAAAGCGTGCGATCGAAGTACACGGGCGGCCCACCACCGCCAGCGGCGATCACGATCTTACCTTCATCCACCAGCTGCTTCACGGCGTCCGCCTCGACCACGTCGAGCGGCACCGGGCTGGGCGCCAGCCGCCGCCAGCGCCCGCCGGCATCCTTGCCCACGGCGATTCCCTGCTGGCGCAGCCGGAGGAGCAAATCGTCTGATAGCTCGTGACCGATGGGCTTGGTGGGACGCAGCGCGTCTGCCGGGGCGGTGTCCACCACGGTCTGGGTGACCAGGGTGATGACGTCGCGCTCGACGCCGGCGCGGCGCAGCGCGTTCTGGAGCGATTGCTGGATCATGTAGCCGATCCACCCCGCCGTGGCCGCCACCAGTACGCCCAGGGGCAGCGGCGCCACCCGGTCCCGGGCTCCCTCGTTGCGCAGCAGCTCGTCGCCTACCTGGGGGCCGTTCCCATGCACCACGGCGATGCGCCAGCCCTCGGCCGCCAGCTCGACGATGGGGCCCAGGGACTCGCGGGTGTGCCGGAATTGGTCGTGGATGCTGGCCCGCTCTCCCGGCGGCGCGAGTGCGTTGCCGCCGAGCGCGATCACGATGGTGCGGGAGTAAGAAGCCACAACAGCGCCTCAACGTACCGCCGGGCGGAAGCCCGGGCAACCGCCCTCAGGGGACACTGTCGCTCCGCGATCCCAGCAGCCGCCGCAGCTGCTCGTAGGCGCGCCCGAAGGCCGCCCAGTCGCCGGCGCGGCGGGCCGCGTCCATGCGCTCAAACCACTGGCGGGCCTCGGGCCAGCCGGTGCGGCCCCCCACTCCTTCGCGGAGGACTGACGCCAGGTCGCGGGCGGCAGCGAGCGGCGTGGGGCCCCGCCCCGCCGCGTCGCCGGAGCCGGCTACCACTTCCTGCAGCCGGAGGGGCCCGCCCTGCGAGTCGGGCGCGCCGAAGACGCTCCGCAGCAGGAGCACGCCTTCGGGAAAGACCAGGGTGGTGACGGGCCCGGTGCCGCCCCCGGACGGCTCGAGCTGGGCCTGCGACGCGGCCGCGAACCGCGACGGCCCGGGTTGCACCCACGGCTCCGCCAGACGCGCCACGCGCAGGACCGGCCGGGTGGCGTCCACGTGGCCGTCCACCACCGCCGCCAGCATGGCGGGGTCGCCCCGCTCCACCACTCCGCGCAGCCGCAGGCGGACGGTATCGTCGCCGGGAAACGTCCCCACCAGCCAGTCGGGCGCGGGTGGTCCCGCGGCCAGCGGAGCCCGTCCGTCCGGGCCCGCCCGGCGGGGGACCGGCAAGCCGTCGGGCGGCCCGCCGGCGACCAGGGACGCCTGCACCGCGAACAACTCGTCGGGATAGCGGACGTGAAGGCGCAGGGCTCGCGGCAGGCGATCCAGCGGCCGCACCAGGTCGGGCACCAGCCGGGCCCAGGCCGCGCTGAGGGGGTCGGGATCGGCCAACAGGTACACGTCCGTGGCTCCACTCTGCGCGTCCACCACGCCGAGCAGGCTGGCGCGCAGGTAGCGCACCTCTTCCCCACGCCAGTCGCCCGCTATCGAGAGGGGGAATCCCTCGGCCGACACGTACCCCCAGGCCGCCCAGAGCAGGCGCCCCTCGGCCACCACCGGGTAGGGCAGCCCGAAGCGGGCAAACGGAGCGTACCGGTCCAGCCGGCGCGTGATGTCTCGATGCCAGAACAGGCGGGCGCTCTCCGGTACCGACCGGGCGGAAAGCAGCCTCGGGGTTTGCAGGGTCCAGGCGAGGGCCAACCGCCGGAACAACCCTCCCGGGGCGATGCCCTGCCGTCCCGGCTCGGAATCCACCAGCGCGTACTCCTCCGCCGACGGACTGAAACGCTGTTGGGAGGAAGCCAGGCTGAGATCCACCAGGCGGGGTGACACGGAGTCCGCGCGGGCCAGATCCGGCACGAACAGGGGCAGGCCGCCCTCGCCGGCCCGGGCCGCGAGCGCGGCTACCGCTCCGCTGGCGTACCGGTAACCGCCCGCGTGCACGCTGACCCAGGACAGCCCGGGATCGGCCTCCCGGGCCGCCAACAGATCCATTTCGCGCGCGGCAAGGTAGACCGGCGTCGGCTGCCCGTCCCGGCCGTGGTAGACGTCCAGCACCGCGCTGGTGAAACGCTGGTACCGGGGCCCGGCGTCCAGCTGGTTCAGCACCTCCGCCATCCCCGCCTGACCCCAGAGGGGGGCCAGGCTGATGTCGGGACCCCGCCGGATCGCCACATCCGGCGCCGGTCGCGCCGGAGGGGCGATGATGGTGTCGGCGGACGGCAGGCCGAATGCGACCCAGAGCATCTGCCGCTGGGCCGCCACCAGTTCCGGCAGCGCCAATCGGTCGCGGCCTTTCACGCCGGCGGCGAAGGTGGGCAGGAAGAAGGTCCCCACCAGGGTGAGCAGGGCCAGGGTCACCCATGGCACCACGACCAGGGCCGCCCGATCCACCCGGATCCACAGCAGCGAGGAAAGCGCCACGACCAGGGCGACGGCCGCGAGCACGCGGCAAACCGGCAACCGGACGGCCACCAGCACGGCGTCGTAGGGCACCTGGCGCAGCCCGGCCACGTACTCCGCGGGATCCAGCAGGAATCCGGCCCCCAGGGCCAGCGCGAACGCCACCAGCAGCACCGCCACGTGGGTGCGGGCCCAGTCGGCCACCGCCAGCCGCCGGCGGGACATGCGGATCGCGCCGACCAGGCCGTACAGCGACGTCACCACTACCAGCATCACGGCGCTCAAGGTGGTACCGAACTGGTGCAGCACGCGGAGCCAGGGCAGCCGGAACAGATAGTAGCCCAGGTCGCGGTGGAGGATGGGATCCGAGAGATCGCCCGAAGCCCGGCTGCCGAGCAACGCGAAGGCGCCCCACCAATCAGCGGCCCCGTGGCTGGCGATGAGCGCGATCGCGAGACCCAGCAGCACCGTGCCGTAGAGGAGGTAGCGGCGCGGCACCGCCTCCACGATCTCCAGGTTGCCCAGACGACGCGGCACGTGCACCGAGCCGATGGTGCGATAGACCAGATAGAGATTGGCCAGGGACCACACCGCGGCCGCGGTGAAGGCAAGGGCCACCAGGGTGAACTGGAGGTCCCCGATGGCCGCGTGGCTGGCTCCTACGCCCAGCGACTCAGCCCACAGCCGATCCACGGCGGACACCGCCACCCACCGTCCGGCCAGCAATGCCCCGAGCGCGAGAACCACCGCGGCCCGCACCCAGGAACGGCGCGTCATCAGGTCAGACGGTCACGCCCTGCGCGCGGAGCCATGCTTCCACTTCGCCACGATGAGCGCTCAACCCGGCCTCCGACGACGCTTCGAACCGCATGACCAGCACCGGCTGGGTATTGGAGGCCCGCACCAGGCCCCAGCCATCGCGGAAGGTGATACGCACGCCGTCAATGGTGGTGACGTCGTAGCGCCGCGCGAAGTGCTCCGCGGCCCGCTCCACCACCTCGAATTTCCGGTCGTCGGGGCAATCCACCCGGATTTCGGGCGTGGTGAAGGTGCGGGGAATGTCGGCCAGGAGGGGCGACAGCGGCCCCTTAGTGCCGGCCAGGTATCGCAGCAGCCGGGCGGCGGCGAACGGAGCGTCGTCGAATCCGTAGTAATCCCCGGCGAAGAACATGTGCCCGCTCATCTCGCCGGCGAGGGGCGCCTTGGTCTCTTTCATCTTGGCCTTGAGCAGCGAGTGCCCGGTTTTCCACATCACCGGTCGCAGGCCCGCGGCCTCGAGCCCGGTCCGCAGCGTCTCCGAGCACTTCACGTCGAAGATCACCGGGTGGCCGCCGCCGGTGCGCTGCACCAGCTCGCGGGCCAGCAGCAGCAGGATGTGGTCGCCGAAGACCACGCGGCCGGTCTCGTCCACCACGCCGATGCGGTCGCCGTCGCCGTCAAAGCCGATCCCCAGCTCGGCTCCCACCTTCTTCACGGTCGCCTGGAGGTCGCGGATGTTCTCCATGACGGTGGGATCGGGATGGTGATGGGGGAAGGTGCCATCCGACTCGCAGTACAGCGGCACCACATCCGCTCCGATGCCCGACAACACCCGTTCGGCCACCAGGCTCGCCACGCCGTTGCCGCAATCCACCACCACCTTGACCCGCCGGGCAATGGGGCCGTTGCGCTCCACGATCCCCTGCACGTAGCGGTCGAGGACCGTGTGGTCGGCGGATTGAGTGCCCTTCCCCTGATCCAGCTCATCCCGCTCGATGAGGCCGAGCAGGTCCTGGATATCCTTCCCGAAGAAAGCTTCTCCGCCCACCACCATCTTGAAGCCGTTGAACTGCGGCGGGTTGTGCGACCCGGTCACCTGGAGCCCGCCGTCCACCTCGAGCACCCGCTCGGCCAGGTAGAGCGCCGGGGTGGGCAGCTGGCCCAGGTCCAGGGCGGCGGCGCCGGCGGCGACGATGCCCTGACGAATCCCGGTGGCCAGATCGTTCCCAGAGGGCCGATTATCCCGGCCCACCACGATCCTGGCCTTGCGACCGATCCGCTTCCGCACCGCGGTGGCGAAGGCGCAGCCCACGGTCTCCGCCAGGGCCGGCGTGAGCTGGTCTCCCACGGTGCCACGGATGTCGTATTCGCGAAAGACTACGGAAGGAACATTCATGGGCTCCACGTACCGCCTTCCCGCCTTACCGCCTTACCGCCCGCCTCGCATGGTATACCGCATCGCGGCGCTGAGGCTCTCTCCGCCCCCTCGCGCGGCATCGAGCGCCGCATTGGGCCAGACGCCGAACAGCAGCAGGGCCACCGCCATCACCGCAACCGCCCACCGGGCGGCTCCCACCAGGCTAATGCCCTCATGGGCTTCGGTCGAGACGGCCGGACGCATGTACATCGCCATGACCGGCGGCAGGTAGAACCCGGCAGAAACCACGCTGGCGAGCACCAGCACCACCGCCAGCAGCCGCTGCTCGGCGCCGATCGCCGCCGAAAGGATGTACCACTTCCCCATGAATCCTGCCGTCCCGGGGAAGCCCAGCAGCGACAGCAGAAATACCGTCATCGCGAAGGCCACCCACGGCCTCCGGGCCCCCAGCCCGCTCAGATCGTCAATCAGCACCTGCCGCTCGCCGCCCGAGCCCGCGGCCGCGAGCACTGCGAAGGCCCCGGCCGTCATCAGGGTGTACACCACCGCATAAAAGAGGAACGCGGCGCCTCCCAGGGTGCTGCCGCTGGCGACCGCCACCAGCAGATACCCGGCGTGGGCGATGGAGCTGTAGGCCAGCATGCGCTTGAGCTGCCGCTGGTGCAGGGCGATCAGATTGCCCACCACCATGGTGATCACCGCGAGCCACCACACGGCCGCGTGCCACACCTCGAGCCCGGCGAACGCCTGCTGCAGCACCCGCACCAGCGCCGCGAAGCCCGCCGCCTTGACCGCGGTGGCCATGAAGGCCGTCACCGGGGTGGGTGACCCGTCGTATACGTCGGGCGTCCACATGTGGAACGGCACGGCGGCCACCTTGAACCCGAACCCGATCAGCAGGAGCCCCACGCCCAGGATCGCCATGACGTTGGCGCCCAGGCCCAGTTCCAGCACCTGGCTGTGGATCATCCACAGGTTGGTGGTGCCGGTGGCCCCGTAGATCAGCGCCACGCCGTACAGGAAAAAGCCCGAGGCGAAGGCTCCCAGCAGGAAGTACTTGAACGCCGCCTCCGCCGCGAACGCGCTTCGCCGGTTGATCCCGGCCAGGACGTACACCGAGACGGACATCAGCTCCAACCCCAGGAAGATCACCACCAGGTCCGCCGCACCCGCCATGAACATCATGCCCAGCGTGGCGAGCAGGATCAGGACGTAGTACTCCGGGATCCGCATCTGCTCCCGTTCCACGTAGCCGAGCGACAACATCACGGTGAGCAGGGCGGCCAGCAGGAAGATCAGCGCCGCGGCGTAGCGGAACGCGTCCAGCGAGATCATCGCCGGCACGCCCACCGGCGTGGCCCGCTGGGCCCACAGCCACGCGACGGCCAGCGCCGTGCTGGCCAGGGCCACCATGCTGAGGAGGCCCATAGTGCGCAGCGCGCCGGGATCCCGGTGACGCCAAGCGGCCACCAGCATCAATAGCAGGATCCAGGCGGTGAGCACCAGCTCCGGCACCAGGGCGATGGTGACGCCCCCGGCGGTCGTGAGATCGAGAGGCATGGGCTACTCCCGCTCCGCGGTCGCGGGCAGGGTTTCGGCCACCGGCGGCGCTCCCGCCGCCTCCCGCACCTGGGTCACCAGCGCCCGGGCCGAGGGCTCGATGCGCCGCAGGATGGGCGCCGGGTAGATGCCGATCCAGAAGATGCAGGCCACCAGCGGGGCCAGCACCACCAGCTCCCGGGGCGACAGGTCGGCCAGCTTCTCGTTCTCCGGCTTGTCCACCTGGTGGTAGATCACCCGCTGCAGGGCCCACAGCAGGTAGGCCGCCGCGAAGATCACGCCCGTTGCCGCGATGGCCGCCGCCCAGGGGTGGGTCCGGAAGGTGCCGATCAGCACCAGGAACTCGCCCACGAAGCCGTTGGTGCCGGGCAGCCCGATGGAAGACAGGGACACCACCGTCAGCACCGCCGCGAAGGCGGGCATCACCCGCGCCAGCCCGCCGAAGTCCGCGATCAGGCGGGTGTGCCGCCGCTCGTAGATCATCCCGGCCAGGAAGAACAGCGCCCCCGTGGAGATACCGTGGTTGATCATGATCAGGATAGCGCCCTGCACGCTTTGCAGGGTGAGCGCCCAGATCCCCAGCATCACGAAGCCCAGGTGGCTCACCGAGGAATAGGCGATCAGCTTCTTGAAATCCGGCTGCACCAGGGAGACCAGCGCGCCGTAAATGATCCCCACCAGGGCCAGCACCACCACCACCGCTGTCACCGTGGGGTTCATGGCCACCGACGGGAAGAACGGCACCGCGAACCGGAGGAATCCGTAGGTCCCCATCTTCAGCAGGATCCCTGCCAGGATCACCGAGCCCGCCGTGGGCGCTTCCACGTGCGCGTCCGGCAGCCAGGTATGGAAGGGGAACATCGGGACCTTGATGGCGAACGCCAGGGCGAACGCCCCGAACAGCCACAGGGACCACGGCCGCACGTACCCGATGTGGGTGAACAGGTGGTCGTAGGCGAAGGAGTACTGGCCGGTGGCGCGGCCCACCGCGAAGTAAATGGTCAGGATCGCCACCAGCATCAGCAGCGAGCCCAGGAAGGTGTAGACGAAGAACTTGATCGCGGCGTACAGCCGCTGGGGACCGCCCCATACCCCGATGATGAAATACATGGGGATGAGCATGATCTCCCAGAACACGTAGAACACGAACAGGTCGAGCGCCACGAACACGCCCAGCATGCCGGTGGTGAGCACCAGCAGCAGGGCGTAGTAGGGGCGCTCGAATTTGGTGATGTAGGTCCAGCTCCCCAGCACGGCGAGCGGCATGGTGAGCGTGGTGAGCAGCAGCATGAACAGCGAGATGCCGTCAACGCCCAGCCGATAGGTAATGCCCCACTCCGCGATCCAGGAGCGCTCCACCGTGAACTGCATGGCGGCGGAGGCCTGGAAGGTCCACCACAGCCCCAGCGACACCACCAGTTCGGCCAGCGACAGGTAGAGGGCCAGGTACTTGGACTCCGACGCCGGCCGCAGCAGGACCAGCCCTGCGCCCAGGAGCGGGAGCAGCAGCATCGCGTCCAGCACCCAGCGCTGGTAGCCCAGGCCGGTCAATGCTTCCGTCATCGGATCACGACCTCAACAGGGCGCGCAGCAGCAGCCACGCGCCGATCACGAACACGCCCAGATAGACGCCCACCCGTCCCGTCTGGAGCGTGCTGCCAATCCAGCCCAGGAAGCGCGCCACCCGGGCGGACCCGTTCACGCCCACCCCGTCAATGACGAAGGCGTCCACGGTGCGCCACAATACCCGGTCCGAGAACCAGATCAGGGGCCGCACCACGACGGTGTCGTAGAGCTCGTCCACGTAGTACTTGCGGGCCAGCACCTTCTGGAAGCCGGTCTCCGCCGGCGCTTCCCGCGCCGGCTTGAGCGCCTCGGGCTGGAGTAGCTTCCAGGTGCCGAAGATGCCCACCAGCGCCACGGCCGACGCTAGGGCCAGCAGGGACCATTCGGTGGTGACGCCCAGCTCGCCCTTGACCAGGAAGAGCGACCCGGCCTGGGTGACGGGCTCCAGCCAGCGCTCCAACCCTTCGCTGGCCGGCAGCACCGCCGGGAAGTTGAAGGCGCCCGCTACCACACTCCCCAGCGCCAGCACCAGCAACGGCCCGGTCATCACCCAGGGAACCTCGTGCAGGTGCTCGCGCTCCTTCTCGCCGGTCCGGTTGGGGCCGTGGAAGGTGTAGAGCAGCAGCCGGGTCATGTAGATGGCCGTGAGCAGCGCTCCCACCGTGCCCACCGCCCAGTACACGTAGAACAACCCCGCCTCATGTCCTCGGACGAAGGTCTTGGCCAGGATGTCGTCCTTGGAGAAGAACCCGGCGAAGGGCGGCACGCCGATGTTGGCCAGGGCCCCGATCCACATCACCGCCGCGGTCCAGGGCAGATAGCGCTGCAGCCCGCCCATGTTGCGGAGGTCCTGCGCGTCCTCATGCCGGCCGGTGTGGTGATAGGCGTGATGCAGCGCGTGGATCACGCTGCCCGCCGCGAGGAACATGAGCGCCTTGAAGAAGGCGTGCGTGGCGAGGTGGAAGATGCCGGAGGCGTACGCGCCCACGCCCACGCCCAGGAACATATACCCCAGCTGCGAGACCGTAGAGTACGCGATGACCTTCTTGATGTCCCACTGCTTGAGCGCGATGGTGGCCGCGAAGAGGGCGGTGAGCGCCCCCACGCCCGCCACCACGGCGCTGGAGATGGGGGCCATGGCGAACAGCAGGTTGGCGCGGGCCACCAGGTACACCCCGGCGGTCACCATAGTCGCCGCGTGGATCAGGGCGGAGACCGGGGTAGGCCCGGCCATGGCGTCCGGCAGCCAGGTATATAGAGGAATTTGCGCCGACTTGCCGGTGCATCCCAGGAACAGGGCCAGGGTGATCAGCGTGATAAGCCCGCCGCCCACCTCGAACGCTCCGGGCGCGGCCTGGAACACTTCCCGGAAGTTGAGGCTCCCCGTGGCCCGGAAGATCAGGAACATCGCCACCAGGAAGCCAAAATCGCCGATCCGGTTCATGATGAACGCCTTCTTCCCGGCGTCGGCGTTCTTCTTGTCCTGGTACCAGAACCCGATCAGCAGGTAGCTGCAGAGCCCCACCCCTTCCCATCCCACGAACATCACCGGGAAGCTGGCCCCCAGGACCAGCACCAGCATGAAGAACACGAACAGATTGAGGTAGGCGAAGTACCGCGCGTACCCCGGATCTTCGCCCATGTAGCCGATGGAATAGATGTGGATCAGGGCGCTGACTCCCGTCACCACCAGCAGCATCACCGACGACAGCTGGTCCACCTGGAAGGCGAAATTGACCTGCAGGCTGCCGGCCGGCATCCAGGACCAGTAGCTCAACACCCAGGGATCTTCCGGCGGCGCCGCGATCACCGCGCGCACCACGATCGCCGCCACCACGAAGGCCCCGACCAGCACGCTCACGCCCACCGCGCTGATGGCGTTCTTGGCCTTGGGGGCAAAGAAGCTCAGGGCACCGTTGACCAGGAACCCTGCCAGCGGCAGGGCCACGGCCAACCACACCCAGGTGACGGCGGGGGGGATCTGGTTCATCCGCGGAGCAGGTTGATGTTCTGAATGTCCAGCGTCTGCTTGTGGCGGTAGATGGCCAGCACGATCGCCAGGCCCACCGCCGCCTCGGCGGCGGCCACCGCCATCACGAAGAACACGATCACCTGGCCGTCGGGCCCCAGGCGCTGGGCCAGCGCGATGAACGCCAGGTTGGCCGCATTGAGCATCAACTCGATGCACATGAAGATGATGATGGCGTTCCGGCGTAACAGGACACCGGCCACGCCCAGGCTGAACAGGATGGCCGATACCGCCAGCGCCGGCCCGAGCAGCACTAGAGCCTCCGTTTCGCCAGCACCACGGCCCCCACGATGGCCGCGAGCAGCAGGATGGAGGTGATTTCAAACGGCACCAGGTAGGTCCGGAACAGCGCGTCGCTGATCACGCCCACCACGCCGCGCTCCTGGGTGACCTGGCTCAACGTCCCGGCGGGGAGCTGGATGGACACGGCCAGGGGCGAGCGCACCAGCACCCATAGCTCCACCGCCACCGCCACCCCCAGGCCCAGGGCGATGAGCCGCCCTACCCAGCCACGCATGTCGGTGGGCGTTCCCCGCCCCAAGTTGAGCAGCATGATGACGAACAGGAACAGGACCATGATGGCGCCGGCGTAGACCATCACCTGGAGCGCCGCGATGAACTGGGCGTCCAGCAGCACGAAGATCCCGGCCAGGCTGAAGAGCGTGGTGACCAGCCACAGGGCGCTGGCCACCGGGCTCCGGCGGGTGATGCAGAGGACCGCCGCACCGATGGCGATCACCGCAAACACCCAGAACATGACCTGGATCATCGCGTCACTCGCCCTTCGGGTCGGCCGGGTCCCACAGCGTAGAGACCTGATGCGTCTGGGCGCAGAGACGCTCCAGATCGTAGACGAAGCGCGAGCGGTCGTATTCCGCGTTCTCGTAGTGGACGCCCACGTGGATCGCCTCCTCGGGACAGACCTCCTGGCAATAGCCGCAGAAGATGCAGCGGAACTCGTCGATCTCGTAGATCAGCGGGTACCGGTTGCCCTCTTCGTCTTCCCCCGGCACCAGCTTGATGCAGTTGGCGGGGCAGATCTGGGGGCAGAGGCCGCAGGCCACGCACTTGGCGCGGCCCTGCTCGTCGGTCAGCATCCGGTGGGTGCCGCGCCACCGGGGCGAGAGGCTCCACTCCTTGGTGGATTTCTCCTCCGGATACTCCATGGTCACTTTGGGACGCAGGATGTGCCTGAACGTCACCACCATGCCCTGGAGCGCCGCCCGGAGGTAGCTGACCTCGCTCTCCGGCCGCTTGACGACTTTGACGCCGATCATGCCGCCATCCTCGGTCTCTCCTGCCGCCGCGAGCCGGCCAGCAGCCGGCCCCGGTCCAGGCCGAACAGCAGCCCCACCGTCAGGACCACGTTGAGGGCCAGCAGCACCAGCCCGTAGCGCAGCCCCAGCGTGAGCCCTGCCCGCTCCAGCACGTAGACCGCCGCGGCCACCACCATCACGTAGCCCAGCGCCACCGGCAGCATCACCTTCCAGCCCAGCTCCATCAGCTGGTCGAACCGGAACCGCGGCAGGGTCCAGCGGATCCAGATGTAGGTGAAGAGGAAGAACAGGGTCTTGGCGCCGAAGGCCAGCAGGGTCACCAGGAACCGCGCCAGGGACGGCGGGCCTTCGTCCCAGTGGGTGAACGGGATATCCCACCCACCAAAGAACAGCGTGGAGATCAGGGCGCACATGGTGATCACGGCCGCGTACTCGGCGATGTAGAACATCGAGAACTTCATCGCGGAGTACTCGGTGTGATACCCGGCCGTCAGCTCGGCCTCGGCCTCCGGCAGGTCGAAGGGCAGCCGGTTGTTCTCCGCCAGCGCCGAAATGAGAAACAGCACGAACGCCACCGTGAGGGCGAGGACGAACCACACCGACCGCTGCTGCGTCGCCACCACCTGCGACAAGGTAACGTTGCCGCTCAGGATGAACACCGTGATGAGGCTCATCCCCAGCGAGATCTCGTAGCTCACCATCTGGGCGCTGGAGCGGATGCCGCCCAGCATGGCGTACTTGCTGGCCGACGACCATCCCGCCAGCACCACGCCGTACACCGCCATGCTGGAGACCGCGAGGATGAACAGGAAGCCGATGGGGAGGTCGGCCACCACCATGGGGACGGGCCCCTGGTAGGTGAACCGTCCCAGCACCGGCAGCGTGAAGTCGAACCCCGGCAGCGGCGCCGCAAAGGGAATCACCGCGAAGGTGAGCAGCGACGGAATAAAGGACATCAGGGGAGCCAGCACGAAGAGGGGGCGATCCACCCAGACGGGCCAGGTCTCTTCCTTAAGGAAGTTCTTGAGACCGTCCGCCACGGGCTGCAGCAGGCCGGCCGGCCCCACCCGATTGGGACCCAGCCGGTCCTGCATGAACGCGGCCTGCCGGCGCTCCAGCCAGGTCGCGAACATGACGCCCACCATCCAGGCGCTGAACACCAGCACGATCTTGACCGATGCGGCCAGCAGGAACCCCTTGAGCTCGGGCGTCACGCGCCCACCTTGGCAGACCGCTGTTCCGGCAGCACCGTGCCCTGCGTTCCCAGGGCCTCGTACGACAGCCCCGCAAAGCGGCCGTCCTCGGCGGCCAGCCAGGCAAATGCCTCGGCGGCGCTATCGAAGGGCCCACCCAGCTTGAGCTGCGCCAGCAGCTCACCCAGCACCCACCAGGCCGGGCGCGCCATCCCCGGCGCGGCCTTGGCCTGGAAGTAGCGCTGCAACCGGCGGTCGCGGTTGACGAAGCTTCCCTCTTCTTCCGTCACGTTCGCCACGGGCAACACCACCCTGGCGCCGCGGGCCGCCTCCGGCAGCATGGTGCCCAGGTAGATGAGCTGGGCCGCGCCCCGCAACTGCTCGGCCGAGATGCCTTCCAGGCCGTCATCCAGCACCAGCCCTACCGCGGCGCCCGCGAAGGCCTGACCCGCGTCCTGCCGCTCGGCGTATCCCAGGAGCGCGGCCCCCGCTACGTTGGGTGCGCGCTCACCGCGCAAAGCCAGGTTGGGGACGCCGGGCAGCGGGGATTCGCCCGCCACCCGCTCCACCCGGAACGCCGCCGTCAGCTGGAAGCGCTCGAGCAGCCGCTTGACCAGGAAGAGCGCCTCGGTGGAGGCGCGGGGCGAGGCCAGGACCACCGCCTTCCCGGAGGCGCCCCGCAGCACCTCCGCCGCCCGGGCCAGGGCGTGGTCCCACGACACCGCCACCAGCTCTTTGCCCTCGGCCACCAGAGGCGCCTCGATGCGATCGCCCCGGTTCATCCAGCGGTACTGCATGCGCCCGTGGTCGCACATGAAGTACCGGTTGACCTCGAGGTTGCCGCGCGGCCGGACCCGCACCACGACGTTGTTGCGGGTGTCCAGGTTGATGTTGCAGCCCTGCGAGCAGCCGGTGCACACGCTGGCGGTCTTGTCCAGCTCCCAGGCGCGGGCCTTGTGCAGGAAGTCCTTGGAAAGCAGCGAGCCCACCGGGCAGAGGTCCACCACGTTGCCGGCCCAGGGATGATCCAGCCGCCGCTCGGGGTGAATGCCGATGAAGGCACGGTCGCCCCGCTCGCTCACGTTGATGATGGGATCTTCGGCCACGTGATCCATGAACCGCACGCAGCGGGTGCAGAGGATGCAGCGGTTGGGGACATACAGGATGTCCGGGCCGAAGTCCTCGACCGGATTAAACCGCTTGGCGTAGGTGGGCGTGTACCGGGTGCGGGCGCGTCCCTCCTGGAAGGTGAAATCCTGCAGCTCGCACTCGCCGGCCTGATCGCAGATGGGACAATCCAACGGATGGTTGATCAGCAGGAACTCCAGGACGCCCTTGCGGGCCTCCTTGGCCTGCTGGCTCATCACGTTGACGACCATGCCTTCCGCCACCTGGGTAGCGCAGGCGATCTGCAGCTTGGGCATCTTCTCGATCGACACCAGGCACATGCGGCACACCCCGGCCACCGGCAGGCCGGAGTGATAGCAGTAGTGCGGAATCATGACGCCCGCCTGCTTGGCCGCCTCGATCAGCATGGTGCCCTTGGGCACGCTGACCGGGGCGCCCTCGATCGTCAGATGGACCAGCTCTTGATCCGCCATGCTCGTCACGCGTGCGCCAGGACCGGTTTCCTGGCGCCCTTGATGTAGGCTTCGAATTCTCCCCGGAATTTCTTGATGCCGCTCACCACGGGCGCGGCACAGGAATCGCTCAGCACGCAGATGGTCTTGCCGGTCATCTGCTCGGACAGATCCAGCAGGAGATCCAGGTCTTTCATGGTCCCCTGCCCCGCCAGGATCCGCTGCAGGATGCGCACGGTCCAGGCGGTGCCCTCGCGGCACTGGGTGCACTGGGCGCAGGACTCATGGGCATAGAACCGCGTCAGCCGCATGATCTGGTAGACCATGTCCGCCGTATCGTCGAACACGATCACGCCGCCCGAGCCGAGCATGGTGCCTTTCTCGACGCAGCCCTCGTAGTCCAGCTTGCAGCTCTCGGTCTCCTCCCGGTTGAGGATGGGAACCGAGGAACCGCCGGGGATGCAGGCTTTGAGGGTGCGGCCGTCCCGCAGGCCGGCCATCTCATTCACCAGCTCGCCCAGCGGGAACCCGACCGTGACCTCGTAGTTGCCGGGCCGCTTCACGTGTCCGGAGATACTGAACAGCTTGGTGCCGGTGCTCTTGGGGTTGGACAGGCTCAGGCCCTTGTACCAGGCCGGGCCGCGGTTGAGGATGTGCGGCACCGCGGTGAGCGTCTCCACGTTGTTGATGGTAGTCGGCATTCCGAACACCCCCGCCGCCGCGGGGAACGGGGGCCGGATGCGGGGGTTGCCGCGGCGGCCCTCGATGGAGTTCATCAGGGCCGTCTCTTCCCCGCAGATGTAGGCGCCGGCGCCGCGATGGAGGTACATGTCCAGCCGCTTGCCGCTGCCCATGGCGTTGGCGCCCAGCGTGCCCTTCTTGTAGGCCTCCGCCAGGGCCCGCTCCATGATGCGCAGCGGCTCGGTGAACTCGCCCCGGATGTAGATGTAGGCCACCTCGGCCTGAATGGCGTACTGCGCGATGGCGCAGCCCTCGATCAGGGCGTGGGGCGTCCACCGCATGATCTCGCGGTCTTTGAAGGTACCGGGCTCGGACTCGTCCGCGTTGCAGCAGAGATAGTGGGCCCGCTTCTTCTCTTTGGGCATGAAGGACCACTTGAGGCCGGTGGGGAACCCCGCCCCGCCCCGCCCGCGCAAGCCAGACTCCTTGACCAGCTCGGTCACCTGGGCCGGCTCCATCCCCAGCGCCTTCTTGAGCGCCGCGTAGCCGCCGCGCTTCACCCAGCCGTCATAGGTCCGCGCCTCGGCCTCGCCGAAGTACTGGCTCAGGACGACCGTTTCCTTGGGGTGCGGCTGGTGCGGGTAGCCCACTAGCGTGCCCTCACTGGTATTTCTTGAGCAGCTCCGGGACCTTCTCCGGCGTCACGCTCTCGATAAAGTCGTCGCCGATCATCACCGGCGTGGGAAACCCGCAGGCCCCCAGGCATTCGACCTCGATCACCGTGTACTTGCCGTCCGGCGACGTGGCGCCCAGCTCCTTGCAGCCGGTGTGCTCCAGCAGCGCCTTCACCACGCCCTCGCCGCCGCACAGGTTGCAGGGGGTGGTGGTGCAGACCTGGATGAAGTGCTTCCCCACCGGGTGCTGATGGTACATGGTGTAAAACGTCACCACGCCCTTTACATAGGCCGGCGTGAGCCCCAGGACCTCGGCCACTTCCGCCATGGCGCGGTCCGAGATCCAGCCGCGCGCCTGCTGCACCATCCACAAGGCCGGCAGCAAGCCCGCCCGCTTGGTGGGGTAGCGCTGGAGCAGCTCGTCCAGCTGCTTCTTGCGCTCCTCGGTGAAGACGGGCTCGTAGGCTGCGGCTTGGTGCGCGCTCATCTATCGACCTCGCCCATCACGATATCCACGCTCGCGTTCGACGCGATCAGGTCGGACAAGAGGCCCCCCTCGCACATCTTGGGCAGCGCCGCCAGGTTGATGAAGGACGGGGGGCGAATGCGCCACCGCACCGGCTTGGCGGTCCCGTCGGAGACGAAGTAATAGCCCAGCTCCCCTTTGCCGTTCTCGATGGGGAAATAGGCCTCGCCCACGGGCGCCTTCACGCCCTCCATCACCTGCTTGAAATGGTAGATCATCGCCTCCATGTCGTTCATGGTAGCGCTCTTGGGTGGCAGAATGACCCGTGGATCCTCCGCGTTCAGCGGCC
>Ga0153915_10001545_pt1 | contig 21119 bp, 19 predicted proteins | sample Opewatmetagenome_2_FD_107003 | JGI IMG/M metagenome (GOLD analysis project Ga0153915, IMG submission 107003) | Freshwater wetland microbial communities from Ohio, USA - Open water 3 Core 3 Depth 3 metaG | ecosystem: Environmental > Aquatic > Freshwater > Wetlands | place: USA: Ohio, Lake Erie...
CAATCCTTGTATTTAAAACCAGAGATTCAGAACCGGCTGAAACGCCAGGCCATTATACATCAATGAAAACTTGTTTCGTCTGAACGAGGGGCAATTATCACGGCAAAGGCCACTAAATTTTATCTATAATGCCATGAATATTTTTTATATCTTATACCTTGCGGTCACGACGATTGTCTTCATCGTCCTCTGCCCTTTTTTATTTTTATATGCCCTTGTGAGCGGCAGGCGCCTGAAAGGGATTAATGAGCGGATGGGATGGGTATCCCCCAGGATTGCAGAATCGCTCACAGGTTCGCCGCGCATCTGGATACATGCAGTGTCACTGGGAGAGGTAAGGGTTGCGGAGGCTGTAATAAATGATTTAAGACATCTGATCCCCGGCAGTTCTATAATAGTATCAACAACGACTCCACACGGCAGAAACCTTGCATCTGATCTTTTTGGAAAAGATATCAGGATTATCTATGCGCCTCTCGATATTTTTTTATTTGTGAGAAAGGCCCTTAACGCAATTCGCCCGGATGCCCTTATCTTTCTTGAAGCGGAGATCTGGCCTGTATGGATATCCGAGGCAAGACGAAAGGGAATTAAGATAGCAATCATTAACGGAAGGATATCCCCAAGATCCTTCGGGCGTTACATGAAGTTAAAACCGCTCTTTAGGCATATCCTTTCCAAGTATGACGCCTTCAGCATGATAACCGAGGAGGATAAAAACCGCATAACTGCCATGGGAGCTGACCCGGCCAGGATTATCGTAAACGGCAACGCAAAATTTGATCTCTTATCAAGACAGGCAAATCCTGCCCTGGGAGAGGAGATGCGCAGGCTCTTCAGCCTGGAAAAGGATGATGACCTGTTAATAGCAGGCAGCACCCATACAGGCGAGGAGGTCATGATTATTGACGCCTACAAAAAAATCATCATGGAATTTCCTGAAACTATCCTCTTTATCGCCCCCAGGCACATCGAAAGATCGAAGGATATCGCAGCCCTGCTTGAAAAAAACCGGCTTGAATATCAATTCAGGAGCGAGCTGAAGGAAGGCTCCGTAAAGCGGGAAAAACAGGTTATAATCGTTGACAGTTTTGGAGAACTTTTTAAGCTTTATAGTATTGGCACTGTTATATTCTGTGGAGGGAGCTTGGTCCCCATGGGAGGACAGAATCCCCTTGAGCCGGCAATATGGGCTAAACCCGTTCTGTATGGGCCGTCCATGGAGGATTTTCTTGATGCCAAGGCGCTTCTGGAAGAAAACAATGCCGGGATAGAGATTTCCGGCCCTGAGATGCTGGCCGAAAAGGCGCTTATGCTTTTAAGAGATAGGTTGCTACAGGAAGGATACGGCATGCGCGCCAGTGATGCCGTATTGAAAAACCGGAAGGCCGCGGAGAGGCACACCGGGGTCATAGCCAATATCCTGACCGGAACTTACTGATATTTATTGACTAATAAATACTTATCATAATAGAATGCAAAACCTGTTACAAAACGAGTTTAAATCATTTTAACCTTTTATGAGGAAAGGAGCACTTTGAGTAGAGGAGATTTAATTGAACTGGAAGGCATGGTGACCAGGATTATGGGCAGGGGGACCATGGAAATTCAATGCGATAATAATGTCATTGTTACAGGCGTCCTTTCCGGCCGCATGAAAAAAAACAGGATTAAGGTTATACAGGGCGACAGGGTAAAAGTAAGCGTATCCCCCTACGATACATCCCATGGTCTGGTAACCTATCGCTTTAAATAGACCTTTTCCTTTTAGTATTAAAAACATTCGACTGAAGGAAAGAGGCTGAATGCTGTTGCTTGGCTTCTTTCTTTAATCAATCCTCTTCACCGTTTATATTTTTCTTTCCCATGAAGATATCTCAGGACTTACTCATTTTGCCCTGTGCCTTAATCTTGCTTTTTATTGAAAGGTGATTTTCATTGAGATTGACACTCTTTAAATATATTTCACGTGAGATATGGTCGGTATTTTTTGTGAGCCTGATGGTTTTTCTTTTTATCATTCTGGCAACAAGAATGATGGACATCATCGATCTTGTGATAAACCAGGGCATTTCTGCGGGTCAGTTCATAAAGATAATACTGTGGATGCTTCCCCAGATCGCGCTATTTTCCTTGCCTGCCGCATGCCTGATGAGCGTCATGCTTGCCTTTATCCGGCTTGGCAGCGATAATGAGATTATTGCCCTTAACGCCTCAGGAATAAGCCTGTATCAGATGCTGCCGCCTGTTATCATTTTCTCTCTTTCAACCTATATCATCGCCGGTTTACTGGCCGTTTACGGCGTACCATGGGGAAACAGGGCCTATAAGGATTATGTGCATGTAATAACAAAAACTAAAACAAATTTTACCATCAAGGAAAGGATCTTTTATAAAGATATCGACAATCTCGTCTTTTATGTCAACAGCTATTCCACAAGCGAAAAAGAGATGAAGGATATCTTCATAGTGGACAAGCGAAAAAAAGATGTGACAACGACAATAGTAGCTGAAAGCGGCATGGTCATCACGGGCATGACACCCAACACCATAAATTTACATCTGAATAACGGCACGATCTTTATGAATGACAGTGACCTAAAAAATCCAAGCACCATGAAATTCCCGACGCTTGACTATCCTATTGCCCTTGGCGACATCTCTTCGAATTTGGCCACAAGGGAAAAGAAGCCCAAAGAAATGTATTTCCATGAATTACGCAACAGGCTTAATTCAAGAGGGATGGATCCTTCAGAAAGAAACGAAATAGGCATTAAACTTTATGAGATGTTTTCAATTCCTCTAGCCATCTTTATATTGGGCATAATAGGGGCCTACCTTGGTTCCCACGTAAAGGCCCACGGGCGCACAGCAGGTGTAATAATTAGCCTTATTGTTTTCATGATCTACTATATCTCTTTAATGGGTTCACGATATCTTTCTGAAATGGGTCTTGTTGCACCCTCAATAGGCGTGTGGGCGCCTGTATTGCTGCTGCTGATAATATCTTTATTTTTACTCTCAAGGGTTAGGAAGAACGGGGCCTTCAGCCTTTTTTATTAAACTCCGATTAATTGCAGTCTAAACATATGAAGGAGAACGCTATGAAAAAAATGATCATATGTATTGGAATAATCTCAATTGTCTTATTAATATTATACAGCCATGCCGTTGCATCTTAGGATGACGATCAATCTGTTTCTGAAGACACTCAGTCTGATGCGCCTGCGATGTCATCAGAATATAGTGATCTTGTTAATGCCGGCAATTCCTACGCTAAAAAAGAAGAATATGATGAGGCGATAGACGAATACAATAAGGCGATAGAAATAGATCCTGAACTAATGGATGGTTACAACAATAGGGGCCTTGCATATCATAATAAAGGGCAATATGATAAGGCTCTCTCTGATTTAAATAAAGCCTTGGAAATAAATCCGGATTACGCAGATGCGAAAAAGAATCGAGAGCATGTGTTAAAAAGAAAGCAGTGATAATTGCCCGTTTGCGATAAAATAGCCCGACGCAGAGCTGCGGGCTATTTTATCGCAAACGGAGCAAAAAATCCTGTTTATTCCCCAGGTATCAGGGCGTTTTTATATCAAAGCTGTGGCAGCTCAGACACTGGTTCTCGGATTCCTTATGGGAATGATGACAATCTCCACAACTCGTAAATTCGACATGGGCGTTATGGGGATCAACGGCCGATGAAGCAACATCCCGATAATCCTCATGGCATGTCATGCAGATCTCCGTCGGCACTTCACTTGCCGGGGGTGTTTCCTTATGACAGTCGCTGCATTCAACCCCTCCCGATTTGTGCGTATCTGCCAGCAAAACGGCTACCGACGCCTCTTTAGTATCAGTGGATGTCGCTTCCGTGGATGTCGCTTCCTTTGTTGCCTGAGTCTCGCCTGATGGAACAGCCTGATCGGAAGCGCCCTGGTCTGCCGGTGTCTGATCGGACGAAACCGATGATTCATTGTTTTTCTGCTCGTTTTCCGCCGTGGCATAGGATATCTGCATGATCAGCAGCATCATAAAAATTCCAAAAATCACCATTATTCTTGTTCTTTTCATTTTAATAACATGCTCCTATAATCCGAATTTATCGGGTAATACAGGCCGACAATTTTTTAGATGGTAAACTGCCAGCTCACCTATTTTAATATATTACTTTCGATCATTACCAAGTGTATAAGTTATTGTCAAGCATGACATCAAACCTGAGAATCGGTAAAGAATCCATTGTGTACACTCCCCTGAACATCGCCGCCGAAATCGCCTATGGTGAAGAACTAGGCCGCTGAGCTTAAAAGCTTAACGCCTTATCCTTCCGGACTTTTCAGATGCGTCTGCGACATCTATTTAAAAAACAGGATCACAACTACACCGGGAATCTTTTTTAAGCCAGCGCAGTTTTCGAAGCCATGCCGGTTGTAACAAAAGCCTGCCTTATACACATAAGAGATCGAAGCCGATTTATCCCCTTTTTATATCATGGCGAAAATTATATAAAACAAATATGGAAATATGATGTCGTTTTATTAAATATTCAGAAAAATAAGAAACCTTTGGCTTGTACTTTAAGCCATGCCTTCAATTTTTCATTGAATAACCTATACATATGATTTCAAAAATGGGGATTAAAACAGGGATAGGATTGAGGTTTTTTGGATTAAAAAACCTTTTTCAGGGATTCTGGATTTCCTTTTAAAAACATTGGAAAGGTAAAAGATAAAAATCGGTTGATGTATTTATGGATAGAGCGGTTATAAAAAGACCGCTCCATCCATGGGAATGCCATTTAGCTGTTGGTTAGAACCAATACAAGACGATAAGCTGAGAAGGTCATAGTGCTGTCATTGAACGTGCCGCGACCATAAAGTCGCCTAATCTTAGCGCCGTCGTTGCACACAGCATTGAGGGCGGTTATGAAATCTGCCCATGTCGTATATTCAGTCCGGGAGTCTTCATCTCCATCTGTAGCTAAAACGAATACATCAGCGCCGTCTCCGTCAGGTTGGACCGTAATGTTTGTCCCGGGATAGTCCTTAACGAAATCGATTATACTGCCTCCCCTGTTAACGCTATGGAAATGCCCGAAAGAACTCATCGCAGTACCGTTCAAAACAAGACAACCTGTTGTTTCAGTCGGGATTTCAAAAAAGACATCCTCCTCATGCTGCCCTCCAGATCCCCAATCCACATTCAGGAAGGCCTTTGTTTCCGATAGATCAATAATGACCTGTGCATCGAAATCCTCAGGCGCAGCCCCGAACGGTTTCATGAATCCTTTCATCTTGATCGGCATGTTGTTTGCCGTTAAAGAGGAGACATCAAGGGCCGGCGCCGGCAGTATCGTATAATCCGTGATGGATGCGTCATGATCTGTATCGATGCCTGTGCCCGTAAAATCGAACAGCGACACATTGCTGACCTTGCCGGGGGAACCGAATCTTGCTGTATTATGGCCTTTTCCCCCTACGTTTACAGTCTCGATTCTATTAAGCGTCATGGAAAGCCATGTCGGATTAGCAATATATTCATCTCCGGAGGACGGATAGTTTAGTCTTCCATTGATCGTGGTCAGGTTCATGCGGACACAGCCGTTCGTGGCATTCATTGTTTCGGTATCGGAAGAATATGTCCCGAACACCTCTATCTGCTGCCCGACAGAGATGTCGCTTATTGAAAAATTAACTAATGAGAACTGCTTGCTCACCTTTGTAGTGGTGTCAAGCGTGACCGTTATTATATGCTTGAAGGAGTCACCCCCCTTAGACCTTTCCCTGCCCAAAGTCGCTCCCCTGAGCGTCAGCGTATTTCCCGAACGGCTGACAACAGCGCCTTTGACAGAGTCCAGTGTCCCTTTCACGCTTATGCCTGCAAGGACCTCCGTTGCCGTAAAGTTGAGATCCGAATCGAAGATGCCATGGGCGACAACTGCAGTATCGACAGCCTCTTCGCTCAGTGCGGTTAGCCCCTCGGCGCCGGAGTAAACTACGCCCTCAATGTTATAGATAGTATTGTCAGCCACGAGGATAGTCATTGAGCCGTAGGAATCGTCTTCGGAAATATCATGTGAAAAGGGATGGACGGTCATTACAAAAGAATTGTTGGCCGTATCAACGCCCTGAAGTGCGCCCCTGAAGCGTTGAATCTTGATTGTGTCTGGAGTAAGATCAGCAGTGATAATAGGGGATACCTTGAGAGAAGCTGTTTCAATCCCATCTGCATCTGTATCAATTGTTACAATGTTGTTGGACTCCAGATTAAAATCAAGGGCCATGTGCACGGATTTGCCCCCCACGACCAGGAGATCTGAATCAAGATTAACAGTCACATCAATGGTCGATGTTATCGGGGTGTCACTATCATCAATGATACTGCCAACCGCCAATATAGCACTTCCGTCGTTGCCATATACCTGAATATCTGCGTTGGAGTAATCAAGGGTCAAAACGACCTCGTCGTACGAGCCTGTTCCGACGGTTGCAGCGGTCAGGAATTCGGTCATGTTGGTCAGTTCGGTAAAGTCAACCGTCGTTGTCCCGTCGGTGGGTATTGCATTGACAACCGTTCCATCGGTATTATGAAGTTTTATGGCCGCAACATCAACGGCGTATCGCACAAAATCACCGGCCGCATCCGTAAGGCCAATAAGAACCTGGCCTTCATTTAATGTTACGCTTCCGCTTGAATTCGAATCCCCACTGCCTCCTCCGCATCCATAAAGGATGAAGAAAAGAATCAAGGCCCCTATTCTTTTAGTCGCAAATAACTTTATTGTTTTCATATTGTTATTCTCCGATTTAAATATCTCCTTGTTTTTTGAGCGGCTGCTTGCAGGGCATTCTAACGAAGGCGACTTAAAGGCAGTATGGAAGCATGTTTGTCGATAACATCTTTTAAGCTTATTTCAATTCAATATTGAGCTCTGATCGATTTCCTCTCCATGTTCATCCAAGACGCCGATAAGTTGCGGGTCAAACACCCTTATATCCGCTCCGGATTCCCTGTCCTTGTAGGCCCTTCGATCTTCACCACTGCGTCTTTCAGGTATATGACATGAATAGGAAAAATATCTTCTGTCTATGCCTGATCTTCTTGCCGTTTTGTAAGTCAATTCCCAATATATCTTTGAAGAAGTCATGGAATTAAAGTCCCTGGAAGCCCTTTAAAATACCCCGCCGCAGAGCAGCGGGGCATACAAGCCTGTTTTAAGTTTAACGCCGCAAAAGGCGGGGCGTTAAACCTAAAGAGATTATAAATTACATATGTCACAGGACCATCAAGCGATGCTCCCAAAAAATACTTCTACTTTTGCAGTGTAGCTGCATTGGAATTGATTGCCTCGCGATACACCAGGATCTCGACGCGACGATTCTGGGCGCGGCCCTCGCGGGTGTTATTATCCGCCACCGGCGTAGTTTCCCCGTAGGATGCCGTTACGACACGCAATGGGTTTATCTTCTTTTGAGTTACGAGATAGCGACAAACCATATCGGCCCTGCGCTTGCCGAATTCATAGTTAACGTCATCCGATCCTTTATTGTCCGTATGGCCTGCCACCAGGAATACAGCTGTTTCACTGCTTGCGAGATCTGCTTTAAGACTGCTTATAAATCCGTCGATCTTTTGTTTTGCCTCATCTGTCAATGCCGCAGAATTGAATTCAAAATTAGCGTCCCCTTTCATATCAATAGTCAGGCGCCGTTCGAATTTCAGGTTGCCGAATGCTGCCAGGGCCTTTTCCGCCTTCGCATCTACCTTGCTTAAATCACCCTCGATCTTGCTGATCTTGCCCTCACTGGCGGTCGCTCTTTCACCCAGCTTTGCAACCTGGCCTTCTGTCTGCCCTATCTTGCCTTCAGCTTGTGTCACGCGGTCCGCAACCGGTGTAATCTGTTCCCCAACATATTTTTTTGTTGCGCAGCCGGAAAAAGCAAAGACAGCAACCACAGCAAGTATCCCCACGTTCAACAGTATTCCACCAAGCCTTTTTGATGTTCTCATTTATTCTCCTCCCTCTGCCTCCGGGCAGATTTCTAAGATTAAGTTTAATTATATTTGCTTTACCCTGCTACTCCCGGACAATGACACTATTGTCTTGTCAGCAAGTCGCAGGGGCAGTTTCTGGTCTTTAATAAGCAATTGGCATGCCACATCAAATCTGTTTAATAACCTATTGATATTTAATTAAAATATAGGATCGAGAATTTTGGGGCGATGGTATTTGTGAAGGATTTTCCCTACAGTAAAAAATGGGCGTCACAGAGGAATGTGATTAACTGATTGAATGAACTATATTTATTCAGTGAAGGAGATTTCCTGCACCTCATTTTGTTACCTTAAAATCCAATGGATTCAAGTCATGTTTTTTAATTAGATCATAGAGATCGCCACGATATTTACCTGCCAGTTCAGCCGCTTTGCTCACATTGCCTCCTGTCATTGACAGGATGTTGGCAACATAGTTTTTCTCGAATTCGTTTTTGGCATCTTTTAACGGCTTCAGTTTTTCTTCTTCCAGAGATCTAGTCTGAAGAATTAGGTCTTCACCGATTAATTCCTGCGTGGTCATAGCAACGGCATATTCGATGGTGTTTTCCAATTCTCTGACATTGCCGGGCCAGGGATATGAAAGGAGTTTCTGGAGGGCGGGAGTTGAAATCCCCTTTATCCCCTTTTTCAACTTCCCCTCATACTTTTTTATGAAATGATCTGCCAGAAGAGGGATATCTTCCTTTCTTTCCCTCAAAGGTGGCAGAGAAATGGGTATGACATAAATACGATAAAAGAGGTCTTCGCGAAACCTGCCGTTTTTCACTTCATCTTCCAGGTCTTTATTGGTGGCCGTTAATATCCTTACGTCGACATCTATCGGTTTTTCCCCACCCAGTGGATAGAACTGTTTTTCCTGAAGAATGCGTAGAAGTTTCACCTGCATTGATTCCGGCATCTCGGAAACCTCATCAAGAAAGATGGTGCCTCCATGGGCCTGGGAAAAATATCCCCTTTTATTCCTCAGGGCGCCTGTAAATGCGCCTTTTTCATAACCGAACATCTCGCCTTCAAGCAACCCTTCCGGGATGGCGGCGCAATTTACCGCCACAAAGGGGTTGTCCTTTCTGGAACTCAACAGATGCAGCGACTTGGCTATAAGCTCTTTGCCGGTGCCGCTCTCCCCGTGGATGCACACATTGGAATCCGTCTCTGCCGCCTTTGCAGCCTGTTCCATGACTTCGATCATCTTTTTGCTTTTTCCGATGATGTTTTCAAATCCGTACCTTTCTTCTACCAGGGCCTTAAGCCTTCTGATTTCCCTGGAAAGACTGCTCCTTTCAAGACCGTTTTTTATCTGAAGGATAAGCTCCCGGCGGTCGAATGGCTTTGTAAGATAGCTATAGGCGCCCCGCTTCATCGCCTCTACCGCTGTGTCAATTGTTCCATAGGCGGTGAGGATAATTACCGGAATTTCCGGTGCAATCTGATGCATCTTTTCCATCAGGTCAATCCCGGTTTCTTTTTCGGACAGCTTGAGATCTATCAGGGCAAGATCAAACAGCCCATCCCTCGCCATCCTTAATGCCTCTTCAGGGCTGGATGCGGCGGTAACTTTATATCCTTCCGCCTCAAGCCTCAGGCTCAAGACCACAAGTATATTTTTGTCATCATCTACTATAAGTATATTTTCAGCAGCCATTTCAATTTACCTGTTTGTCTTTCCAGGCGAATCCTCCCTTTTCTTTTCTTCAATTCCCAAATCTATCTCCTTCAATGCATTAAGCTGTTTTTTCAGGGCCTTTACCGATTCTTCAAGGTCTTTGTTTTTCCCTTCCACCCTGGCTTCGGTTTCCTTCAAGCTGTTATAATCCTTTTTCAATTCATTTATAGTCGCATCCCGGTCCTTTATCCTGCTCTCGCGCAAAATAAGTTCATTGATTGCGCCTATCCAGACCCTGACATCCTCTTTAAGAGAGCTGTTAGGGAAATTATGGGCAACCTGCTGAAAACATTCAAGCGCCTTTCCATAATCCCTCTTCGGATTGTCAGGATGCGCCCAAATAAGCCCCATATGAAACAATGCCTTGTCCCCGGGCGAAATACCGGAAAGAAGATTTGCGGCCTGTTTATCTTCTTTCAGCGCCCCCTCATAATCCCCCTTATCTATCAGTTTCTCTGCCTGATTAAGGTGCCTTTTTCCCTGCCGCATCTTTTGAGGGGTTAAGGCGCATCCGGATGTTAATAAAGGCATTATCAAAAGACAGGCACAGTAAAGAAAAAGGCGCTGCCCTTTTTTTCCTCGCTTTTTACCCATATATCTCCTCCGTGGGCATCGATGATCTGTCTTGCTATATAAAGGCCCAAGCCTGTTCCCTTGCCATGTAATTTTTTAAATTTGACGAATATATTCTGGATATTTTCCTTTGATATCCCGCACCCTGAATCCGATACATAGACCTCAATGAGTCCCTTTTCTTTATCAGAGGGATGGTTGTTAAATGTCTTTCCATCTTTTAAGGATGCCCCGATCGACAGCCTTCCCTTTTCCGGCGTAAATTTAAGGGCATTATCCAGGAGAATATCAATAACCTGACCTATCTTTTCAGCATCTATATTGGCGTAGGGCAGGCTGTCTTCAATATTTAACTCAAGGGAGATTCCCTTCCTTTCTACAATCGGACCTATTTTTGATGCGCCCATTTCCAGCAGATTGAACAGGCTGGATTTCTCCATGTGATAGTCCATCATCCCTGCCTCCATCCTGGAGAGGTTAAGTATCTTATTGACGGAATTTATCAGCCTCTCGCACTCCTCCCCGATGATGCCTATAAGCTGGCGCTGTTTTTCCACAGAACCGGCGGAAAGATAATCAAGATTCAAACTTACCGCTTCCCTTATTACCGCTAAAGGGGTTCTTAATTCATGTGATATATTGGATATAAGATCCGCCTTAATATCATCAAGCTCTTTCAGGCGGTCACACATCTGATTGAATGCATTTGCCAGTTCATTTATCTCAGGCGGCGACAATATCATTAAGTGTTCTTCAAATCTTCCCGCGGCGATCTCTCTTGTTCCTTCAATCAGGTCAACAATAGGGCGATTGATGGTCCTAGCTGTAAAAAATGCAATCACAACGGCCATTATAACAGAAACCATGGTTAGGGCCACTGCGACCCTCAATGCCTGCAAGCCGATCTTACCTGACAGCTCAATCTTGTTATTCATATCCGTTTTTGCTGTTTCTGACACTTCTTCCAGTTTCTGTATTATCTGATCGGCAAGATCCTCCTTTTCCTTCTCATATCTTTCCTGGGAATACCCTTTGTTGTCGGTTATTAATAAGACCTCCTCCTCCACCATAGAGAGGTACTGGTCATAAACCTCCTTTACCTCCCAGATTAGCCTCTTATTTTCGTTGGTATCAACAAGGGCGCTTATCTCCCCTATATCCTTTTTAATATATTTCTCCGTCTCTTGAAATTGCCGATAAAAATCATTATCTCTGAGCACGACATATTTCTTCTCAAACTCCTTTTGTGAGAGGATGGAACTTCTCAGACTGTTTGCTATCCTTATGATTTCACTGTCGATAGAATTGATGTCGCGGGTGATCTGATTTAATTGACCAAGTTTTAGGGCAGAATACATGCCGAGCGCAATAACGAACAGCAAGATTAAAAGATACCCCAGGCCAAGCCTTTTGAAAATAGTAAGATTGCTCATAGTATTCATATAGAGTTTATCTTACGTATTTATTAAATATATTGTCAAGAAGTGTGTATGAGACGTCAGACAGGATAGGACATTCAATTTTTCAGATAACATGTGACATATTCGGAAAAACAAATATAAACATCACAGCATATATCCTCTTAATTTAAAGCCTTTTTTTACCCAATCGCACCCTTCAAAAATATAAAAGGCGCAAGTTCTTGACTTTGCGCCTGAAAATGCATATATGGTGCCGAAGAGGGGACTTGAACCCCTACGGGCCTACACCCACTAGACCCTGAACCTAGCGCGTCTACCAGTTCCGCCACTTCGGCAATGAATATAGTTGATATTTTTGAGGAGATAATTATAGTATTTGGCATTTTATGTCAATAAATAACTTGGAAGTCATTCTTGCTGGAGGCCTTCTGATTTGTTATAAACACCCCGACCTTTAAAGAACAAAGAGGTTTTGTGCGAACGATGAAGATTATTTACGATTTAAAAGAACTGGATAAGCCGCTTGAAAATCCTGTCTTAACCATAGGCAATTTTGACGGGGTTCATAAAGGACATCTCGCTCTTTTTGAAAAAGTTAAGGACCGCGCGGCGGCCATTTATGGACAATCCGTTGTTATGACATTTGAGCCTCACCCGGTAAAGATCATGAAACCGGGAAAAGGCATCTCCATAATAACCCCTATTAAACAGAAGCTGAAACTTATATACAATGCAGGCATTGATGTAATCCTTTGCCTCACCTTTAATAAACAATTCTCGTCCATATCCGCCCATGATTTTGTGAAAGATATCCTTCTGGGTATAATTGGCATAAAAGAGATTGTTGTCGGCTATGATTATTCCTTCGGCAAAAATCGTCAGGGGGACATTGGTTTTCTTAAACGGATGGGGGATGAACTGGGTTTCAAGGTTCATACGATAGAACCTATACATCTGAACAAGGTGCTTGTTTCAAGCACATCCATCAGGAATTTTATCAGGGAAGGAGACCTTGAGCATGCCAGGATATTGCTGGGCAGGGATTACCAGATCACGGGCAAGGTTATAAGCGGCGCTGGCAGGGGCGGCAAGATGCTGGGATTCCCCACTGCCAACCTGGTCCCAGGGGAGGAACTAACCCCCAAAAAGGGCGTATATGCCGTCATCGCCGAGATGGACAACCGGGAATATTACGGAGTATGCAACATAGGAAACAATCCGACCTTCGGCCAAAACGCCCTCTCGATAGAAACCCATATGCTCAATTTTACCGGGGACACGGTGGGCAAGGATTTGACCGTAAGATTCATGCATCGCCTGAGGGACGAAAGGACCTTTGCCGGAATAGAGGAATTATCAGAACAGATTTCAACAGACATAAAAAAAGCGAAAGATCTCTTTAACCTTCATGGATAAATCCCGGGATAAAAACAGGCATATAAACTGGAAACTCTGGGCTGGTTTGCTGATAAGCGTTGTTTCCATATATCTGGCATTCAGGAAAATCGATTTTGCAGCATTATGGAAGGAGATATCGGGATGCTCCATCTATTATCTTTTACTGGCAGCCCTGGTTAATATTTTCCAACTGCTGATCAGGGCTTGGCGTTGGAAGATACTCCTAGGACCTATTAAAAAAACGGGTTTTTCAAACAGACTCCTGTCTGTCATTATTGGTTTTGCCGCTAATTGCGTCCTTCCAGCGCGTCTGGGTGAATTCATAAGGGCTGACCTGCTGGGCCAAAGGGAAGAGATAAGCAGGAGTTCAACCTTCGCTACCATAGTAGTTGAAAGACTGGCCGACGGCTTCACCTTGCTCTTGATCCTAGTAATCGGTCTGATGCGCGTTAGCTTTCCTGAAGGCATGGGCGCCGTATCTGAAGGTCTCAAATCCACCGGCATTGCGCTTTTTGTCTCCTATCTGCTTATTATCATTTTTATTGTCGGGTTCAAACTAAGGCCTGAACGATATCTGAGCATCTTAGAGAAGAGCCTTTTCTTTCTTCCGGTTCATTTCAAATCAATGGCAATAGACATAATACGCAGGTTTGAAATGGGCTTAACGCCGGTAAAGGGCCTATATGGATGGGGCATGCTGATATTTTACTCTCTGATGCTCTGGTCTTTATCCCTTTTTCAGATCAGATTAATAGAGCATTCCATAGGATTGCCCCTTCCTTTTATCGCAACCTTTATTATCCTTTCCATGGCATCCTTCGGCGTTATGATCCCCTCGGCGCCGGGATACATCGGGGCGTTTCATCTGGCAGTCCAGTATGGTTTCATGTTTTTCGGAGTCAGCCGTGAGGCAGGATTATCTGCTGCCATCCTTTATCATGCCTCATTCTTTTTCCCTACTATTCTTATTGGGACAATAGCTTATATTATGACGAATATGCACTCCAAGGATACCACATCAGGTTAGACATCATTTCCCAAAGCGTATTTATCATGAATCCGGATCATGGAACACGCTTAATTGATTCCCTTCCAACCGGAGACCCCTGATAATCAGACGGACCATTAAATTAGAAGGGTTGGTTAAAACAAAAACACTTAGAAAAATAATAGTCAGATTTTTACGCATATCCCCTGTCCACCTTCTTTAAATTCCTGTTTAACAAAATTGAACGAGTATTTTTTATCTTTATTTTAAGCCTGAAAATCCTTCTTAATTACGTTGATACAATTATAATCTATACTGATCAGGAAACATACATCTTTTATGGAAAAAATCGTTACATTTTATCTTATAGTTTGTTTTTAAACATTACCGATGTGCCATATCATTCCGTATGCCTGCCTGATAGAATGCACCATATGCCTTGCCAACAGGTCATTAAAAAGTTATATTTACCCTATCGTAATTTATAAGGAGAAAAGCTGAATGGAAAAGGTTGTTATTGACGGCATCGAAATATATCTATCACAACCGGACAATGTGCCCATGGTATGGGTCGGACAGGATGAACTGGTCACGCAGTTGCTGGCCGCGTGGATCGTCATCAACGATGACGACCTCCCCCTTAATCCCCGTCTTATAGGAAAGCCCGGCGTGGGCAAGACCACCCTGGCCTACCATGCAGGCCGCTCCATGGACAAGCCCGTATATCTCTTTCAGGCGACAATGGATACAAGACCGGAAGATCTGATCATTACCCCTGTAATCGCCGAAGGCGGCAAGATAAGGTATATGGCAAGTTCCGTTGTCTCCGCTATGATAAAAGGCGGCATTGCGATCATTGACGAGGGAAACAGGATGAGCGAAAAGAGCTGGGCGTCCCTTGCCCCCCTGCTGGACAGCAGGCGTTATGCTGAATCCATAGTGGCAGGGATCAAGATCAAGGCCCATCCTGATTTTCGTCTGTGCACCACCATGAATGACGATGCAAGCACATTTGAACTCCCGGATTACATACATTCAAGGCTTCAGCCCCAGATCTTTATAGATTTCCCTGACAGAGAGGAGGAACTTCTTATATTGAAGGCTAACCTGCCCTTTGCAGATGACGACATACTTGAATATGTGGTGGATTTTCTCCAGGCCGCCCATGATGCAAATGACCGATATTCGGTAAGGGACGGGATTAATGTGGCCAGGTATGCGCTTAAAAGGATCTTTAAAGAAGGCGGGACGGCATCAAAGGAGGAGGCCTTTGAACGGATGAGAGAGGCGTCTACCATGATCCTGGAGCCGTCAGCGGCGGAATACTTTGAGGAATTATCTGAAGATGACGACGAAGAATGACGGGATTCAATGGAGGAACGTACGCCTTGTCCCTATCCTCCATAACAGGATGGAGTTTGCCCTTGAGGTCAGGCGGCAGTTCCATGAATTCAAACCTGACTGTGTCGGCATCGAATATCCATCGACGATTGGCGAAAAGATCCTGCAAGGCATAAAAAGACTCCCGCTTCTTTCCGTTATTCATTATGAGGAGCCTGACGGGACCTTTGTATATCTGCTGATAGAGCCTACCGATGGACAGGTGGAGGCCATAAGGCTTGCCGTTGAATATGATATTCCTGTTCACTTTATCGACCGTGACTCCGAATTCTATCCCATTGACACATCAGCAATGCCTGATCCCTATTCGATCGCCAGGATCGGACACTTCAGTTATTGCGATTCTTACCTTAAGACAAGGCCGGATGAGCCGCGTTCAGACCAGGACATGCTCAGAGAAAAGGCCATGGCCTTTAATCTTCAGAACCTTAGCAGGAATAGCGAGAAGATCCTTTTTGTCGGAGGGCTGTATCACCTTCCCAGCCTTCTTAATCTGCTTGACCAACAACAGACGGAGGTCATCGGCAGGAGACAGAGGGAGGGGGCCGGCATCTCCCATCTGCACAGGGATTCCAGCAAAGAACTCTTGACGGAGATGCCCTTCCTGACCGCGATGTATGAGAACTTCAGGTCAGGCCTAATCCAGGATGCGCCGGACCGTCTGAAAGTCAATAATGAGTTGATAAACATAGCCATGAAGAATCTCTGGAAGAACGACAAGGAGAGATTGTCAAACATTCAACTCAAAATAATGAACAAATTCGCAAGAAACTACTCGCTTCTCTCAGGCGGCCTTGTCCCCGGATTTTATCAGTTGATTGTCGCGGCAAGGGGTGTTGCAGACGACAACTTTGCCTATGAGGTCTGGGAAAAGGGCAGCGATTATCCATGGCAGACAGACAACCCCGAACTGCCTGTCCTCAATCTTAAGGGCGATGACCTCTATATCGATCAGATGAAGATCAGGTTCCACAGGAGGATAAAGACATCACGCAGGAGGCTTGTACCGATCCCTGTAAAAAAGAAACGGCAGGAAAACACCCCGGGCGAATGGAAGAGGGATTTCAATAACCAGTTTATCTGCTCCTATCCTCAGGAGGATGTCGTTATAGAAGGGTACGGGAGACACCTTCAGAAAAGGGCGCTGGAGATTAAATCTGAGGAAAACAGCAGGATCGTCCCGTTCCAGACATCCATGATGGACGGCATTGACATCAGACAGACCATAAGGGACCTGCATAAGGGCAGGATATATGTTAAAGAGAATATACCTTTAAAGGGCAAGATAGGCTCTGTTGTTGTGATATTTGATGAGGATATCCCTTCAAAGGGCGGCAAGGAGAATTTCCCGTGGCGGGTAACATGGCTGGGCGAACATGAACAGGAATCAGACATGTCCTTTTACAGCACCCCCGCAGGCGAGGTAATGGACGGACCGGGCATAACCCGTTGTCAGTACGGCGGATTCATGCTGACTTATCCCCCAATGCGGGTCTTTGATATCTGGAAGGACAATTATTTTAAATCTGCCAGAAACAAGCCTGAGAGGCTTCTTATGGCCGCTATTGATTATTGTGTGGAAAAGAATGTCGTGTATGTGGCCGCCAAGCCGCCTTCAGGCTGGTGCCAGAGCATGGCGGCAAGACACGGCAGGAAGATCATCTACATACCTATAGGGTCATTCTCCAATGTAACATTAAAAAAGCTGAGGCAGTTCCATGTCCTTGAAGGTCACCATGTAAGAAAGTTTGCACATCGCTACATTTAGCTTGACCATCCCCGCCGCTTGCGGCGGGGATGCACACCTCTTAAAAATAAAGATTATTTTACAGACCGGACGTACAGTGAGGGCACTTCGTCGCTTTGATTGGAATAGCAGAAATACAGTAAGGGCAGTCCTTTGTAGTCGGTGCAGCAGGAGGAGCAGCCTCCTGCCTCTTAAGTTTGTTTATCCCCTTCACAAGAAAAAAGACAGCAAAAGAGACAATAAGAAAGCTCACGACGGTGTTAAAAAAGGCCCCGTAGTTTAATGTGACCGCACCCAGTTCCTTGGCCTTAGCCAGGGTTGCGCCGTCAGGGACCGCAGCAGCCCCTTCCTTTAATATGACATAGAGATTTGTAAAATCAACATTGCCCAGAAGCAGGCCGATAGGCGGCATAATGACATCGTCAACTAGCGACTTCACGATCGTTCCAAAGGCCGCGCCTATGATTATACCTACAGCCATGTCCACTACGTTTCCCTTGACGGCGAATTCCTTGAATTCCTTAAGCATGATCATCCCCCTTGGTGATTTGTCTTAATATGGAATAACTGCCCCGCCTTAACGGCGGAGCAGTTGAATGAAACGGTTATTGAATCGGGTTCAATTCAACCCTTCTGTTTTCAGCGCGGCCTTCCTCTGTATCGTTGGACGCAGCAGGTTTTTCAAACCCATAACCGATTGCGCTCAATCTCTCTTTTTCAACGCCTTTTTTGGCTATATACTCCATTACTGCATTGGCGCGTTTCTGTGAAAGGGTTTTATTGTAAGCGGAAGACCCCTTGTTATCGGTGTGTCCCTGTATCTCAATCTTTAATGACGGGTTAGCCTGCATTATGGTTACGACATCATCCAGTATCCTTGCGCCATCCGCCTTGATATCCGCCTTTGCCGTATCAAATTTCAGGTCCTTAAGAATCCAGCAGCCCCTTGAGTCAACTGTGGCGCCTTTGGGGGTGTTCGAACATTGATCCTTGTCATCCGTCACTCCGTCTTCATCGGTGTCCAGCGGGCAGCCCTTAGCATCAACCTTGACTCCTGCGGGCGTATCGGGGCATTGATCCTTGTCATCCGTTACGCCGTCCTTATCGCTGTCCAGCGGGCAGCCTCTGGCGTCAACCTTGACTCCTGCGGGCGTATTGGGGCATTGATCCTTGTCATCCGTTACGCCGTCCTTATCGCTGTCCAGCGGGCAGCCCTTAGCGTCAACCTTGACTCCTGCGGGCGTATTGGGGCATTGATCCTTGTCATCAATCACACCGTCGCCGTCGCTGTCTTTCGGGGGGAGTGCGGGGACAGGCCTTTCTTCTGCAACCTGCGCCTTCTTTTGCCCGCCGAAATAGAAGGTCAATCCTGCTGTAGCAAGATAATTTATGTCGGAGGAGGTCATAATTTGGCGGCCGTCAACACGAAACGCCATATAATCATTGAAAAAATATTTCATCCCCACGCCCCAGTTGCCGAAGAACTGTGAGTCTGAGTCACCCCCTTCCGGCTTAAGGGACAGTTTGCCTGCGCCTATGGTGAAATACGGCACAAACCTTTTTTCGGTTAATAAGTTCATGAGCAACTCAAGACGTCCAAGATAGCCGTCTATCTCAGTCCCGCCGATTTTAGCTTCCGTATTGAGCAGATTGTAAGATCCTTCAATTCCCACGCGATCCGTGAAGTCATAGCCAATTCCTAATCCATAAGTTGGCGATCTTTTTATCTCTTGATCATCGTCAAAAAAATAATACCCGGCATTCGGGCTCACCGAAAAGGCCCCTGCTCTTATTTGGGCGTTTAGGTTAGTAGTACATAAAAAAATCATTGCGAAAACGAATAGTAAAGGCATCTTAGGTTTCATGTCATATACCTCCTTATATTAATTGTTGATAAAAGAGGACGGGAGCCTTTCCCCCGGTGTCTTTGATCCATGATTTCTAGGAATTGCCCGCCATTTTGATCTCCCCTGTTGAACAGAGAAAACAAGATGCTGAGAACGGTGAATAAAACTTAGTAGGCCTTAATATTAAGAATTAATGAGTTCAACTAAAAGAATTAGTTTAGAAAAGATTCTATAAAAATAATGCCTGAAAATCAACTGATAAAATTATCAATTAATCTGAAGATGAAATTTAAATACAGACCTTCCGGGATTACAACTTGTATTCCTCTATCAATCTTTTTTCCGTTTCACCTTTTATCTTAACTATAACCTCAACATAGTTATCTATGGAGGAATTCTTAAGCTTATGGCGGAGCAACTCGTCAATCTGGAAGATCCCGGCTGAGTTTGCAAGGGTTATGACTAACCTTACGGGACGTGCTTCTCCTTTTTCAATATCAACGGAATCAATGGCCTTCGCAGATACGGAATGAATATTTATTTTGCCTATCTCAAAAGGGATGCGCGAACGCCCTTCCGTCATGTCAAGGGCGTCGGCAACCTTGAGGGTGCCCGCCTCAATTGTAAGGCATGTCTCATTTGCGTTATGTGAGACAATTGCATGCATAATCTCCGATGCCATTATAGTCAACGCCGGTTCTTCATAGAGGACTTGCAGCAGCTCACGGCTCTTAGGATATGCCAGAAAAAGGCTGTATTTCTCGTGATCGTCTCGATGGACCGATATTCCTATATCATGAAGAGATGCAGCAAGCACCACGATAACCTCTGCATCATCCGGTGTCATGTGATGATCCTTGACCACGCCCGGTTCAATCCCGCCTTCAACCAGGAGACGCAGTATCCTCAAGGCGGCGTTTGACACTATCCTGATATGCACCTCCCCATGATCATTGATCCCGCTGCGATCAACGGCGTTCACATTGGCGCACTTCCACAACTGAAGCAGCTCCTCGTTTTCATTGATTCGTTCAAGCAGTTTGACCAGCTTCTTGTTTTTTCTTACTGGAATATTAAGACTCATGATTCTCCGGTTATTGATTTCCTTTTTTGTTCCTCAGGCTTTGGAGAGGGCTCTCTGTGCCGTTCGAAACAATCCCTGCCGAGACGATAAATTTCATCACCTCTTCCATCTTAACGCCCTCAAGGATCTCGACATCCTCCTTCGGCACCAGGAGTGTAACACCTGCCCATTGCATCGACTGCATGATATATATCGCCATATGGTCCTTGAAACCTATGTAGGACAGGTCTTCAGATGTTATAAACCCGAGCATCTTCATGTTTGTGTTCGGGATCTTGACGACCGCCACCTTGCTGAAGGATTTCTTCTCGCCCAGCAGGCTTGACAGTGTATACTTGATGATAGTGTATATGAACTTAACCCCGGGGACCTTGGTAAATATTTTATCTATATAACTCAATAGCCGTGCGCTCAACCACCAGGAGACCACATAACCGATAAGGATAACGACCAGTATGCTTACAAGCAGGGGCAGCCCCGGCATTTCAATCGGAAATACCTTGCCGGCGGTTGTATCCCATGCTGCAAGGATCCAGTGGACGATATAAATAGTCAGCATGATGGGTGTTAAAAACAACACCCCGTTCAGAAAGTATTTTAGCAATACCCCTGTCACCTTTTTAATCATTATGTCTTGCCTTTCGTCGCTGATTCAGCTAAATAGGGGGGCGGATTCAGAACAGTCGCTTCTGCTGCTGTTCAGGTTCCTCTTCAATCTTAATCTTGAAATGGGCATATGCGTTCTTGGTTGCAACCCTTCCCCTGGGCGTCCGCTTGATGTATCCCTGTTGTATCAGAAAGGGCTCATACACGTCTTCTATCGTGTCCTTTTCTTCGCATACCGCCGCTGCCAGGGTGTCCAGGCCTATAGGCCCTCCGTTGAATTTTTCTATTATGGTGAGCATTATCTGGCGGTCCATCTTATCAAGG
>Ga0153915_10001546_pt1 | contig 21113 bp, 25 predicted proteins | sample Opewatmetagenome_2_FD_107003 | JGI IMG/M metagenome (GOLD analysis project Ga0153915, IMG submission 107003) | Freshwater wetland microbial communities from Ohio, USA - Open water 3 Core 3 Depth 3 metaG | ecosystem: Environmental > Aquatic > Freshwater > Wetlands | place: USA: Ohio, Lake Erie...
CAGCCAGGAACGGAAGGCCGCGAGGGCCTCGGGGGACCCTTCCGCCGTGACCTCCACGGAACCGTCGGGCAGGTTGGAGACGACGCCCGCCAGGCGCAGGCGCCTGGCTTCCGTGACGGCGGACCAGCGGAATCCCACGCCCTGGACCCTGCCATGGACCACCGCGCGGAACGCGGCGCGCTCCCGGCGCTCAGGCACCCGCGTCGGCCTCCAGGGTACGCCGGATCAGAGCTTCGAGGTCGGCGTAATCGTAGGGCTTGGGGACCACGGGGAAGGGGATCGGGAACTCCGGCTGAAGAAAGCCGCTGGTGATGATGACCTTCTTGTCCGGGCAGAACGACTTGAGGAAGCGGATCCAGTAGTCGCCGCCGAAGATGTCCATCCGGTAATCGGTGACCACAAGATCCACATGGTTGTCCAGGATCTGCTTGATGGCCCCCACCCCGTCGGAGGCGACGATCACTTCGTGATTCTTTTTTTTCAGGTAGTCCCGAAGCGTGAGACGGATGGAGTCCTCGTCCTCCACGATCAGGATGACCGGTGCCTTATCCATCGCCGTTTCCCCCTCCCCGCGCCTTCACCAGGTTTTCGATGCTGTCACGCAGCTTTTCCAGATCCACGGGCTTGAAGAAGAAGGCGTCCGCGCCCTCCCGGCGGATGGCCACCTCGTCATTGCCTTCCGTCATCCCCGTGATGGCGATGATGACGGTGTCCTTCAGGCCGGGATCCGTCTTGATCTTCTGGCAGAGCTTATGGCCGTCGATGCCGGGCAGGTTGATGTCCAGGATGATCGCGCCGGGCCGCCATTCGGCCACCATGCGGCCCGCCTCGAAACCGTCGAACGCCTGCAGGATGGTATAGCGGGCCATTTTCTTGGACAGGAAGCGCTTCAGCAGGTTGTTCAGGTTCTCGTCGTCGTCCACGATGAGGATCCGTTCCCACTCCGGCCCCCCCACAGCCAAGGCCTCCAGTTCCTCGGGTATCCTCATCCCGCGCGAGGTGAGGAACTCCACCAGGTCCTCTTCGTACACCCTGTATTGTCCTCCGGGTGTCGTGAAAGCCTTGAGGAAGCCGTTCTTGATCCAGTTGATCGCGGTCTGGTTGACGACGCCGCAGATATTGGCGACTTCCAGAGCCGAGAAAATCCGGATCTTCTTTTCCTTCTTCGCCATCCCTGATATCCTTTCCAACGGAGCGATGGACGATTCTCAATACTCATGATTATAGCAAATTTATCTAAAATATCAAAGGGGTTTTTTGCGGACGCTTGCCGCGACTTCAAGCTCTTGAAGGAGCTGGGATACCCGGATAATGCGTCGCTGAAACTGGTCGGTGACCGCTACGGTCTTTCGCGTGAACAGCGCAATTGTCTTTTCCGCGGGGTGGTCCAGGACTCGGTTGCCGCGCGGAGGATACGGAAAATCGTGAAACCTGCCGATGTCCATGGCGCCGCCCTGGGCCTCGATTGGTTCAATATCCTGATCACTCTGGAGAGTTATTTGAAGGGAACCAGGCTGTTCCTCTCGGACGATGGAATGGTCCGTGACTGCGCGGCCGTCCATGGAAGCTGGCGCAAGGGCCCAGTGACGGACCGGGCGACCGGGGAGATCCTGGCCGCCCTTTCGGATCTCTCCCCCATGAGAATCGACGTGATGCTGGATTCCCCCATCGCGCATTCGGGCCTCATGGCGGAATCGCTGCGCCTGGAACTGCGGCGTTCCGGCATGGCGTATACCGTCAGGCTGGAACGTTCCGCGGACTATCCGCTGAAATCCTACGAAGGGATCGTTGCCAGCTCCGATTCGGCCATCATGGACCATGCCTCCCGCCTGCTTGACCTTCCGCGCCGGATCCTTTGGGGGTGCTTCTCCTTCAGTCCTCCCCCCCTGTCGGGTCTGTTCGATCCAGATCCCTGAGGGTCTTTGCAATGACGCGCGAGCGGAAGCCGCGCGCCACCAACCGCGATGCGGCCTTGCGTGGCGCAAGGCCCCGGGCAGTCTCCCGTGCACGTTCCAGCTCCTCCTCCTCGGGATACTGGACGTCGACGGCCTCCCCTGCCTCCTGCCGGCCGATGCCATTGCGTAGAAGCCCATTGTAGAGCGCCTTCCATCCCTCACGGCGGGATGCGAGACGCGAGCGGACCCAGGCCTCCGCGAAGGCGTGATCGTCCAGGTACCCGAGTTCCAGCAGACGCGCGACGGCGGATTCGACGGCAGGCCGGGAGAAGCCCTTTGACAGGAGTTTCCGCTCCATTCCGAGACGCGAATGCGCGGAGCGCGCGAGCAGGGCCAGTCCCCGCTCCTTGGCGCGGATGGCCTCGGACCGTCCGACGAGGGATTCGACCTTCAGCCCGCTCAAGGAAAGACCTTCGGAAAGGCCCTCGAGCGCGGCGATCTCGCGATGGACAAAAAAAGAGGAGCCGTCGGAAAGGCGGACCCGAAGGCCGCCTCTTCCCGCCCCTCTTTCTTCCTCTATGGATACGATCGACGGATCAGCGCTTGGAGAACTGGAAGCGTTTGCGGGCACCCGCTTGTCCGTATTTCTTTCTTTCCACCATGCGGGAATCCCTGGTCAGGAATCCATTGGTCCTCAGGACCGTATGGTTGGCGACGTCGGCGGCGTTGATCGCCCTGGAGATGCCGTGGCGGCATGCGCCGATCTGGGAGCAGGGGCCACCGCCCCGAACCGTGATCAGGATGTCGTACTTTCCGACGCTGTTGGTCACTTCCAGGGGCTCCATGATGGCGCCCCGGCCCAGCAGTCCGGCGAAGTAATCTTCCGGCTTCTTCCCATTGATGGTGATGGCCCCGGTCCCTTCCCGCAGGAAGACACGGGCGATGGAAGTCTTGCGCTTCCCGGTCGCGACGGCGATATTCTTGACCACAGTCATTCCTCCGCTACAGTTCGATCTTCACGGGCATCTGTGCGCCGTGGGGATGGTTGGGGCCCGCGTAGACCTTCAGGTGTTTGATGATCTGGTGACCCAGAGGCCCCTTGGGAAGCATTCCCCGGACCGCCTTCTCGATGGGCCAGGCGGGCTTCCTGGCGAACACCTTCTCGAAAGGCTCCGCACGGAAACCGCCGGGATAGTGCGAGTGCCTGTAGTACATCTTGCCGCTCGCCTTCTTGCCCGTCACGCGGATCTTGTCCGCGTTGATGACGATCACGGAGTCCCCCATATCCCAGTGGGGGGCGTATGTCGGCTTGTTCTTGCCCCGCAGGATCGTGGCCACGCCGACCGCCAGTCGGCCCAGGACCTTGTCCTGCGCATCCACGATGTACCACTTCTTTTCCACATCCGTGGGCTTCACGAATATCGTCTTCATTTCTCTCCTAGTCCTTCACATGGTTTCCGTAGAGACGGCAAAATTTACACAATGAAACGGGAATGTCAAGGGGTTTCCGTCCGGATGCCCGCGTCTGCCGACAAACCGCTTCAGGTGGCCGGCTTCCCCTCTTCCTTCTTCTCTTCCGCCTTTTCTTCCTTCTTGGCGTCCATTTTGTCCTTGATATCGGCGATACCGACAAAAAGCGCGATCAGGCCGATGAAGACGGCAAGGATGGGAACGGCGCCCTTCAGGAACTGGACCACGTCCGCCCACCATTGAAGTCCCCATGCGAGGGGAAGAACGGAAAACACGGCGAAGAGGATCAGCAAGAGTCCGATCAACAAAGCAATCATCTGGATTCCTCCGGATTCGAGGTCTTGGTTGACTGTGGAAGGATGAAACATTGAAAGAAAACTGTCAAGCCTCCGCACGACGCATCGAAACATTGACAGGACATTGCCGCTTTTTCCACCTTGCCTCTGGAGGCGATTTCCGCTATTTTCTGCCTGTAGGACGTTCCCGTCCGGGGACGTAACCCTTCGAAAGGAGCGCTCGATGAAGGTTCGGATAGACGCCAATCTCTGCACTGCTTGCGGGCTCTGCACGGACAGTGTCCCGGAAGTTTTCAAGATGGGCAAAGACTGTGCGGAAGCCAAGGCGCCCGTCGTTCCCGCCGGGAAAGAAACCGCGGTCAAGGACGCGGCCAGCGATTGTCCCGCGGAAGCGATCTTGGTCGAATAGGATCGCGCATCAAAAAACCGGCCGCTTGGCCGGTTTTTTTTTGCCCCGGGGCCTACCCCATCAGAGACCGCGCCGGCGCTCAGAGACCGCGCCGGCGCTCAGAGACCGCGCCGCCAGGCGCTCAGAGACCGCGTCAGGGCCTCAGCGTATCCCTGTGGAACAGCTCCAGGTAGGGCTCCAGCTTGGGCGGCTTGGCGCCATAGCCCGCCAGCTCCGCTTCCGGTACCAGGGAGGAGCGCAGGCGCGCCAGGGACTCGGCGGCCACGTCATAGGGCGTGCGGGAGACCTGCGATTCGTGCACGCGGATCGCCTGGGTCTTCTTCATGAAGTAGGGCGGCGAGATGGAGACGATCGTGTTGAACTCGCCCTTGGCGAACATGGCCCACGGCCCCTCGTAATCCCAGGCCTCCATGGTCCCGCCCGTCCGGTGCAGGTGCTGCTTCACCGCCTCCAGGGCGATGGAGCGGCTGGCGATGTGGGCCGGATGCTGGTCCCCTGCGTGCGGCAGGAAGATCCAGTCGGGCGTGAGCTCGGAGAGAAGGACGCGGAAGGCCTCGATGTCCTCGGGGTGGATCTCGTAGTTCCTGTCGTAGAAGGACAGGCGCAGGAAACGGGGCTCCACGCCGAACACCTTGGATTCCCGCGTGGACTCCGCTTCCCGCATCGCGATGCGCTCCTCGCGCTCGGTCCCGTAGATGAAGGCGCGGTGCCCCGTGCTCATCACGGCCGTCACCATCTTGTTGTGCGGCGCGAGGAGGGCCATGGTCCCGCCGCAGCTGATGGGCGCGTCGTCCGGATGGGGGGAAACCACGAGGATCCGCCGTCCCTGGGGGGCCGTATCCGCGTCCAGGATGAAATAGCCCGCGTGGAAGCCGCTGATCCTGTCGGACCGTGCGACCTCGGAAAGGGCCCCGCGGTCCGCCACGAGGGTGACCCGGGGATGCTTCTGCAGTATGGAGATGGGCGTGTTGTCCGCGAACGTCCCCTCCATGAGCCGCCGCACCACCTCCGCCAGGTTCTTCCCGGTCGCGAAGAGGATGACCCCGTCCGCGCGGGCTATGTCGCGCAGGCCCAGGGAGAACGCCCGTTCGGTGTGCCAGCGTTCCGGATTGCGGATCGTCACGATGCCCGACTCGGACTCCGGGTCCGATCCCTCCCCATGGAAGCCCAGGTGCCCGCGGGAATCGACGGAGAGCAGCGCCAGGCCGATGCCGCGCAGGGCGAGCATCTCCCGGATCCGCGCCGTCTCCCGCTCCGGGTCCGCCTCGGGGTCGAAGCAGATCACGTTCTCCCCGGGGATGGCCAGGGGAGCGAAGATCCTCTCCTCGAGGACCTTGCGGAAGGAGGCCTCACGCGACTGGCTGAGCAACTCGTCCACCACGACGAAGCGCACGCGCGCAAAATCGACGGATTCCGCCTTGGCCCGGTCCACCAGCGTCTTGTAGAACCCGAAGGCCGGCGTGCCCGCGAACAGGGACAGCGTCACGTCCGGCTCCTCCATCACGCGCGCGAGGACCAGGGTGGCCAGTTTCGACTGGACATTGGCGTCATCCCAGGCGGGAATGACCCGGATGGATCCCATATTACGACAGCCTCCTTCTGAGAACGGCGGAAAGGAATCCGATCGAGTACAGGACGGGCGGCAGGTTCACGAGGATCATCCGCGCCACGGGGATCCCGGAGACGGAAAGTAATGTCTCGTCGATGATCCCGAAGGCGCGCAGCGTGGTGAACACGATCTCCGCGTAGGAAACGACGGTACCCAGGATCACGAAGATCCAGGCCATGTCCCTCGTCTTGGACCAGAGCAGGATGGCGAAAAAGGTGGCCACGGCGCCGAAGGCCAGGTGCGACGCGTTCACGTAGAACTCTTCCATGCTCATCCGTCATTCCTCCATCGTGCGCCCAGGACCTTCCGCATCGCCGCCAGCTCCCCTTCCGACGCCTCGGCGGGCAGGATGGAGGGTCCGCTGCGGCGCGGATTCAGCAGGATGCCGTGCGCGAGTCCCGCACGCCAGCGTTCGCCGTACTCCTCCTCCCCGCAGAGCGCCGCGAGGTACGGCCCCCGTCGATCCCAGAGGCGGGCATCGGCCGCGCCCTCCATCCACGGAGGGGAGGGGCGGTCGCCGAGATTGTACAGGGCGCGGGCGCATGCGGCAAGCAGCAGGGGGGAGAGCGTGTCGGAAGGCGGGAAATCCTTGGGCAGCTCCCGGCGGAAACACACGGCGGCGGGGGCGCACGCCGCGCCGAAGGGCAGCACGGGGATCAGCACGTCCGCGTCCGGCTCGAAGGCGGGCGGCAGGAACGGCCTCCAAAGGGAGATCTCCCGACCCGTCGTCCCGGGGGCGGCGAACGCCGGGTCCGCCGCGTCCTCCTCTTCGACGCGGCGGCCCAGAAGCGCGGAAGCGAACCAGAGGGCGCGTTGCGGGGAGGCGGCCAGCCGGAAGCAGCTCATCCCGGGCAGAAGCCGGCGGAGCGCCGCGACGACCCGTTTCCCGTACACGGACGGCAGGTCGCCCGAGAGCCCCCGGGAGGCCAGGGCCTTCAGCTCCCGCGACACGCCCTCCGGCCTGCGGCCGAGGATGGCCCGGCCCCCGTCCTGGTGGAGATCCAGGAGACGCTCTCCCGATACGCAGTAGAGCCTGAAGCCGCGGGCCCGCCGCACGGGCGGGATGAGGGAGAACGGATCAGGCTTCATCGAACCTCCGGGAGACGTAGGCATAGGCATTGTGGTTGTGGATGGACTCCATGTTCTCCGCCTCCACGTCGTAGAAGCGCAGACCCGAGACGGCATCCAGCCGCAGGGCCACCTCGCGCACCACGTCCTCCACGAAGCGCGGCGTCTGGAAGGCGTGCTCCGTCACGTACTTCTCGTCCTCCCGCTTCAACAGCGAGTACAGGGGGCTGGAGGCGGCGGCTTCCGCGATCTCGATGATGTCCTCGATCCAGAGGAAGCGCGTGAGGCCCACCGTGACGGTCACCGTGCCGCGCTGGTTGTGCGCCGACACGCGGGCCATCTCCCGGGAGCAGGGGCACAGGGTGTGGATGGGCACCGTGACCCGCGTGGAGATGGCAAGGTGGCTCGCGTAGTCCCCGCAGATCACGCAGTCGTAGGACATGACCGATTCCATGCCGGAGACGGGAGCCCTGCGGCGCATGAAATAGGGGAACGCGAACTCCACGTGGGATTCCTCGGCATGGAGGGCCTTCTTGATCTCGAGGAGGATCTCGTCCAGCGTCTGGTAGCTCACCTCGCGCTTGAAGCCTTCCAGGACCTCGATGAACCGGCTCATGTGGGTGCCGCGGTAGTTGTGGGGCAGGTTCACCGAGAGGCTCAAGGTGGCCACGGTCTCCTGCTTCTCCTGGCTCCTGTCTCGTACGGTGATCGGATAGCGGATGCCGCGGATCCCCACCTTCTGGATCGGGATGTTGCGGTGGTCCGCGCTGCTCTGCAGGTCGATCACGGGGCGTGCGTTCCCTTCACTCATCGGTGCTGATCCTCTCCAGGCGGGCGTATTGGGGCAGGAAGCGCGCCACCTTCCCTGACTGGAACCGGACCGTCACAAGAAGCCTGCCTTCAGTATACTTCTTTCCCTCGATCCGTCCAGGACCGTAATCGTCGTGGAACACGCCCGCCCCCAGGGGCCATCCGTCATCCTCCCCGCAAGCCGGTTCGCCCGCCTCGGTCCGTCCCAGGACCTCCACGTCTTCCCCCGGGATCTCCTCCAGGAAGCGGGAAGGTTCCCTTTCGGTCTCGCGGCCGAAGAGGCGCCGTTTCCTGCAGCAGGTCAGATACAGCTCATTGCGGGCCCGGGTGATGCCCACGTAGAACAGGCGGCGTTCCTCCTCCAGCTCCTCCGCGTCCCCCGCCCCGGCTTCGTGGGGGAAGATCCCCTCCTCCAGCCCCGTGACGATCACCCGGTCGTATTCGGTGCCCTTGGTGTTGTGCAGCGTGATGAGGGTGACCCGTCCCGAAGGACGCTCCTCCTCCTCCCCGACCGAGGAATCCAGGCTCACGTTCTCGAGGAAGCCCGCCAGGGCCTCGCGGCCCATGCCATAGGAGGAGGTGGCGTTCACCAGTTCCTCCAGGTTCGCCTTCTTGGCCGTGTCCTCGCTGCGGTCCTTGGCCTTGTAGAGCTCGTAGAGCCCGGTCTCTTGGAGCAGGAAGTGGACGAACTCGGCAAGGGGCCGCGCATCCAGCTCCGTCTCCAGGCGTCCGTGCAGTCCCGAGAGCTCCCGAAGGCCGCCGCGCGCCTTGGCGGGAAGGGCGTCCGAGAGGGCGGTGCAGGCGTCCCAGAGGCTACCGCCTTCGGCCATCCAGCGCGCCCGCACCTTCTCCAGGCTCGATCTGCCAAGGCCCCGCGGCGGCTTGTTGGCGATGCGCTGGAAGGAGACCTCGTCCCTGGGGTTCGCCAGGAGGGAGAGGTAGGCGATGGCGTCCTTCACCTCCTCCCGGTTCCAGAACCGCACCGTGCCCACCACCCGGTGGGGGATCCTGCGGCGCGTGAACAGGTCCTCGAAGGTGCGGGACTGGGAGTTCATGCGGTACAGGACGGCCGTGCCTTCCAGATTGCCGTCGGCAAGGAGCTTGGCGCAGAAGGCGGCTTCGTCGTCCTGGTCCTCCAGGTAGGCGATCACGGGCCGTTTGCCCCCCGCCCGGCTGGTCCAGAGGCGCTTTCCCAGGCGGCCCTTGTTGCGTCCCACCACGGCCGAGGCGACGTCCAGGATGGCCTGCGTGGAACGGTAGTTCTGCTCCAGGCGCACGATGCGGGTCCCCGGAAACGCATCGGAGAAGCCCAGGATGTTGCCCACCTCGGCGCCGCGGAAACGGTAGATGGACTGGTCGTCGTCGCCCACCACGCAGAGGAAACCCGCGGGATCGCTCAGCTCCCGCAGGAGCCGGAACTGGGCGATGTTGGAGTCCTGGTACTCGTCCACCAGGATGGCGCGGAACCTCTGGCGGGTCCGTTCGCGCACCTCGGGATGATCGTGCAGGAGCCGCACGCAAAGCAGGATCAGGTCCCCGAAATCCACATTGCCCGTCCGGCGCAGGGCCTCCTCGTAGAGCCTGTAGACCTCGGGTGCGCAGCCTTCACGCGCAATCTCCTCCGCGTTCGCGTCCGCGGCGATGCAGAGGTCCTTGAGCCTCCCGATGTCCCGCAGGGCCTGCCGGACGGCATTGCGGTCCCCGTCGGGCCCCATCGCCGATTTCAGCAGGCTCTGGCTGTCCTCCTCGTCGTAGATGAGGAAGCCCGGATCCAGGCCGATCAGGTGCGCGTTGCGCCGCAGGAGCCAGGCGCCGAAGGAATGGAAGGTGCGGATCATCGGCTCCTCGGCGGCGGGCACCAGCTTGAGCACCCGCTCCTTCATCTCCTGCGCCGCCTTGTTGGTGAAGGTGACCGCCAGGATGGAACGTGGGCTCATCCCCTGCCTGTCCATCATCCAGGCGATCTTGGTCGTGATGACCCGCGTCTTTCCGGATCCCGCCCCAGCCAGGATGAGAAGCGGGGAGCCGAAATGCGTCACCGCCTCCTTCTGGGCCTCGTTGAGAGTGGCGAGATACGCGGGCTCCGTCATGGCATCATCCTTGGGCGAGGCCTTCCAGGTCCACGCCATTGCGGCGGGTGATCCGCACTGGAACCACGGCGCCGGGTTCCAGTCCCTTCCCGGCCACGACCGTCAGGCCGTCCACCTCGGGAGCCTGCATGTAGGCCCGGCCGATCCAGAGCCCCTCCCCCTGCACCTCCTCCTCGAGGAGCACGTCGCAGGTGCGGCCCACATGGCGGTCCAGGCTCCGGGCGGTGATGGGGATCTGGGCCTCCTCGATGGCGGCTTTCCGCCTCGCCGCAGCCGTCTTCGTCACGCGACCCGCAAGGGCGTACGCGGGAGTCCCCTCCTCCCTCGAATAGGTGAAGGCACCGCACCAGTCCGGTTCCGCGCGGGCCTGGAAGTCCAGGAGATCCTGGAAATCCTCCTCGGTCTCACCGGGGAACCCGGTGAGGAAAGTGGTCCGGATCACCGCATCGGGGAAGGACAGCCTGATGGAACGGATCAGGTCCAGGTAGGCGTCCGCGTCGCCGCGCCGACCCATGGCGGCCAGGATCCTCGCGGAAGCGTGCTGGAACGGGATGTCGAAATAGGGAAGCACGTGGGTGGACCGCTTCAGGACGGGAAGCAGTCCCATGGGGAACCTGTCGGGATGGATGTAGAGGAGCCGCAGCCAGAAGCTGCCAGGCAGGCCGTCCAGCTCCGAGAGCAGCTCTGGAAGCTCCGCCCGTCCCCGATCCAGCCCGTAGGAGCCGAGGTCCTGGGCGATCAGCACGATCTCCCGGATGCCCCGGGAGAGCAGCTCCCGCGCCTCCCGCACCACATCCGCGCGGTCCCTGCAGGCCAGGGGGCCCCGGATGATCGGGATGGCACAGTAGGAGCAGCGGTTGTCGCAGCCTTCCGCGATCTTCAGGTACGCCGAGCCTGCGGGCGAAAGCAGGCGGTGACGGAATGCGCACGGGGCCGCGGGATCAGCGGGACCGGAGGACCGCGAAGGGCGCCCGGAAGCCAGGCGCGCCACCTCCCGCGGGTCGCGGTTGCCGACGAACGCGTCGATCTCAGGCATCTCGGCTGCCAGCTCCGCGGCGTACCTCTGGGAGAGGCAGCCGGCCATGATCAGCCGTTTTTCGGGAAACCTGTTCTTGAAGCCGAGGCAGACGTCGATGGATTCCTTCTTGGCCGCCTCGATGAAGCCGCATGTATTCACGACGATCACATCCGCCGCATCCGGGGTTTCGACGAAGGTGAATCCGGCCTCCTCCAGCGCCGCGATCATCGCTTCGGAGTCGACCTGATTCTTGGCGCAGCCAAGGCTCTCTATGAAAAAGGTGCCGCCCATGCCGTAGGATCGTTCCGGCGTCAATAGAGGGCCGATACCTCCAGCTGGGACGCCGTGCCGTCCTTCTTCTGTACGATCCTGCGGACGGCCACTTCCCCGGAACCGCCGAGGTCCACTTCCTTGCCGTCCAGCTTGGCCTTCACGGCTCCCGCGTTGGAGAACCAGAGGGTCATGTTGTCCCTGGCGTCCAGGCTGAAGGTCTCCCCCTTCTGGAAGAAGCGCTCCTCCCTGTCCTTTCCGTCGGCCTGATAGCGGAAGAAGCAGTAGTTGAGGAAGACGAAATCGGCGCCGAAGCGGGCCTCCGTGGAGGCGCGCGGAAGCGTGACGGGCTTGAAGGTGACCTTTCGTACCGGGGCGACAGTGGAGGCGGTCGGGGTCTCGGTCTGTCCCGCGGCGTCCGCGGAGCTTACCGTGGAAACGCCCGTCGCCTTGTACAGGCCCAGATTGACGCGCTTCTCCTTGGAGGTCGAATCCGTGTCGTTCCAGACGACCTTGATCTCCGCGTTCTGGTCCCCGTTCAGGTCGATCATCCGCTCCTTGCCCAGTCCGAGGACCTCGGTGCCTCCCGGGACGCGGAGGGTCAGGTTGTCCGCGATGGAGACCACCTCGATGCGCCAGGTCTTCTGGCCCGAAGGCACAACGATGACGTCACCCTGCTTGAACCAGCGGGTGCGCACCTCGTCCTGAAACGTGAACTCCTCCCCCGAGGAGGAGGCCTTGGGGGCCTTGGGCGCGGCGGCCTGGGTGGTATTGGGCAGGCGGGGGGCGAGCGCCCGGTAGAGGAACCAGCCGCCCACGCCCAGCACGACCACGGCGGCCGCGATCAGGACGACGGGCTTCAACTTGGCCTGCGACCGCGGTTCCAGAAGCTCCGTCATCGGGACGGGCTGCTCCTGGATCTTCAGGTTGCGGTACCGCGCCACCAGTTCTTCCGCATTGAGGCCCAGGTATTCCGCGTAGCTGCGCAGGAATCCGAGGGCATAGGTCTCTCCGGGGAAGACGGTGAAGTCCTCGTCCTCCAGGGCCTTGAGGAAACGCTTGGCCACGTGGGTTTCCCGAGCAACCTGATCCAACGTGAGGTTGTTGTTCCGTTCCCGCGCTTCCTTCAGCTTGTCACCGATCGATTCCATAGGCCTTCCCGCTCATTGGTCGGATTCGTAGAGGAAGTTGTTGATCACAGCCGCATCAGGCGGCCCATCGTAGTCGAACCGTTGATCCGGAATATTCTGGTTGGTCTTGATGTTCTGGAAGTCCAGGGTGAGCTTGTCGTTGCCGTTGTTGATGCACTCCATCCTGCGGATCATGAAGTCCTTGTCCACCGAAAGGAGGATCTGGCGGTAGGTCGCCGCCTGGTTGGCGCCCTTGAGCAGGAGCTTCATCACGGTCTCCTTGGAGCCCTCCTCCAGGGGGACGTAGGTGGGAGTGCTCTCGAAGGCGATCAGGTAGTCCTGCTGCAGGTAGCTGAGCGCCTGCGCGCCGGCCATCTGCGCGATCGTGGAGGAGGATTTCTTGCCGAACCGCTGCACCAGGATCGTCTTGGGGCTCGGGATGGCGATCGTGAGCTTCTCCCCGTCGCTGACCATCACCTGCCCCGCCGGGGAGCTGAAGTCGATGCGCAGGAAGACCGGGTACTTCACGTAGATCTTGCCCTTCTGGACCGACTCGCCCTTGGCGCCGCGCAGGATGGTCAGGTTGGCCTCGTAATCCTTCACAGTCCCGTAGTGCGCGGATACCTTGGCAAAGAAGTCCGCCGCGGTGACGATCTTTTCCGAGGGCGTCTGCGCGGACGCACCCGTGGCGATGAGGATGAGGAGGACGACGAAGAAGCGGCGGCTACGGTTCATGGGGGTCAATTGGCATTGATAGTATCGATCCTCGTGGCTTTGTCAAGGTTCGCGGGACCCGAGACGCCCGGCCAGGAGCCAGCGCAGCGCGTCATCGGAGAGGCGCAGCGGCTCCCCGCAGTCGGGACAGAGGAAACGTCCGTCGCGCACCCTGGCGGACGCGCAGGCCACGCAGAGCACCTTGCCGCACTTCCCGCAGCGCCCCGCCGGGGCGTCGCCGGGCGGCTCGCCGCGCACCGAGAAGACGGGCTGGGTCGGCAGCTCGAGCGGCACGGTCCATTGCCTTCCGCAGACGGCGCAGTCGATGCGCCGCTCCATGTGGTCCGCCGCGCGCCGCTGGATGCGCGCGGCCCGCTCATTTCCAGGATCCAGCGCCAGCACGCGCTCCGCCAGGGAACGCGCCGAACGCCAGTCCGCCCGTTCCAGGCAGAGGGCCGCCAGGTTCGTGTTGAGGTCCCTGTCGTCGGGGGCCAGGTTCAGCCCCGCCACGTAGGACAGTTCCGCTCGCTGCCCCTCCCCCTTGCGCGCCGCGGCGTTTCCCAGGAGGTTGTAGGCGGAAGCCGTCGGGGAGGCATCCAGGCATCGGGACAGCAGCTCCTCGGCCCGGTGGACCATGTCGATCTCCAGGCAGGCGGAGGCGCAGTTCTCCTTGTACAGGCAGTCATCCGGCGCCAGGCGGACCGCGGCCTCGTAGGCGCGCACGGCCTCGGGAAACCGCGACATCCGCGCATGGATGTTGCCCTCCTGGTTGGCGAGGCGGGCGTCCTCGCCGTTTTCCTTCCGATGCCTCGCAAGCAGGGCGAGGGCGCCCGCTCCGTCGCCCTCGCGGAACATGAGCTCCGAGAGGTTCAGGCAGATGTCCACCTCACGGGGCGCCTGGGCGTAGGCCGCCTGGAATCGGTCCCGCGCCTCCCCGAGGTCCCCCTTGTCCATGGCCGCCAGGCCGGCCAGGTTGGAGATCCAGGGATCGTCCGGTCCCCGCTCCATGGCCTTCCGGAGGGCTTCCGTGCAGTCGCGTCCCAGCAGGCGCAGCGATTCGGCCAGCCGGAACTGGTAGAGGGCGCATTCCGGCTCCAGCTCCACGGCGGTCCGGAAGGCCTCCAGCGCCTCCTCGGGCCTGCCGCGGCCGGACAGGATCAGGCCGCGCAGATAGGGCACGGAGCTGTCCCCGGTGCCTTCCCGCACCAGCCGGGTAAGCAGCGGAAGGGCCTCCTCGGACCGGCCTTCGTGGAAGAGGACCTTGGCCTCCAGGCCGATCACCTCGCGGTTGCCGGGGTCGAGGGCCGCCACGCGGGTCAGGATGTAGGTGAGATCGTCATAGGAGCCTTCCCGGAAGAACAGGCGGGAGGCGGCAAGGTAGAGTTCCAGGGCACGGGCCTTCTGCCCGGCCATCTCATGGGCGCGGGCGGCGTTCTTCCGGAACAGGGCCGCATCCGGCTGGAGGGCGGCCGCCTCCTCGTAGGCCCGCGCCGCACTGGCCCAGTTGCCGAGGCCGTACTCCGCATTGCCCAGAAGGTTCCACAGGGCGGGATCCGGGGCGAGGAGTCCCGTACGCATCGTCTCCTCGATGTAATCGCGCGCGGCGAGGAACTCGTTGTTCAGGTACAGGATGTTGGCCCGGGTGCGCAGGTAGTCCGGGTTCCGCGGCTCCTGGGCCAGGGCCTTGGCCAGGTTCGTGGCCGCGCCGTCGTAGGCGGACAGGCGCAGGAGGCAGTCGGCCAGCAGGAAGTGTTCCCGGCCCGTGCCCTCGCGGCCCTTGAGGCCCTTGCGGAGCTGGACCGCGGCCGCGCCGAACTGGCCCTGCGCCACCATGGTCTCCGCGAAACGCAGGCGCGCGGCGGGATCCACGGGGACATAGTGGACCCAACGCAGGAAATCCCGTTCCACGACCACGGGCCGCGCATCGATGGAAAGGGAGCTCAGGAGGAAGGAGGCCGGAGTCTTCTCGTGGTAGTTCTGGGCCGCGAGGCCTATGGTGCCCGACTCCTGCGTCTCGTCCTCGATTTCGGCCAGCCATTCGTCGTCCATGTAGAAGGAGAAATGGCTTCCGTGCGCGAGGATCCGCAGGCCCGCGTCCCCGCTTCCGGCGGGAAGCGGCGTCCATTCGATCAGGTGGAACGGCGTGCCGTTGAACACGGCGTCGAAGCGGAAGAGCCCGCGGTTGGACAGGAGGAACGAGTAGAAGTTTTCCTCGTCCGCGTAGCGGAACACGAAACCGAGGGCGCTGTGTCCATTGGCCGGATCGAAGGAGGCTGCGGCCTCCAGGTGGAAGTCGCGGTACCGGGGGGCGCCGCTCATGACGGTCCAGGCGAAGCAGTCCTGCTTGAGGACCGAGAGGCGGAAGCCGTGTTTCTCCTGTGCCGTCCGGTAGTCCGGCGCCGACTCGGCCGGGAAGGGCCGGGGGTCCAGCATGCGGAAGGTCGTCTGCAGGTGGTCCTGCGCGTAGGAACCCGCCGGCGGGCGGCGCTTGCGGAAGAAGGGGAGGTTCAAGGCCATCGGATCAGTCGAGTACGATGACGGCGAGGACTTCCAGCGCCGCGGTCCCCGTGTTCTCCAGGGAGTGGGTCCCCCCTCCGCCCGTGACCGCGGCGTCCCCGGCGGCAATGACGGTTGCCGTGCCGTTCTCCGTGACAGTGCCCTCCCCGGAGAGCACGTAGAAGATCTCGGATTCCTTCTCATGGACATGCGCGCCGATGGAGGAGCCGGGCTGCAGCCTGAGCCTCGAAAAGAGGCGCACCCTGCCTCCCGGAACCTCCTCCTTGCGGAGGATCTGGAGGATCTCCACGCTCCCCCTGCCCTCCCGCATCCGCTGCCGGATCTCCGTCTCCATCGCGCCGCTGCGTCTGATCATGACCGCTCCTCGCCGTCCTCGTCTCCCAGGGTGCGGATCCTGTCGCGCAGGACCGCCGCCATCTCGTAGTCTTCCTCCTCCACGGCCCTGTCCAGCTGGATTTTCAGGGCTTCCGCGGGGGAGGCTTTCTTGTCCCTGATCTGCTTCAATGTCGCCTTCAGGTAGTTCAGGGACCGCTCCCGTTCGAACTGGAACGCCGTCGTGCCGATGTCATCCAGGCCCTCGATGTCCTGGATGGCGGTCCGCAGGATGTCCTCCGCCGCGCCTTTCAGCTCCTTGTGCAGCGAGATCATGGCCCGGGAGATCGCGTTCATCCTGACGATATAGGGCCTGTACTGGAGGAGCTCCCTGCGGTCCTCGTCGGAGGCCGCGAACTTTTCCACCAGGGCGCAAAGGCGCATGTTGTGCTCCGTGTCGCGCGCGGTGCGCACGAAATCCCCGATCTGGAACAGCACCAGGTAGCGGAAATAGAAAAGAAGGCTCTCGCTCTGCAGCAGCAGGAAGTCCTCATGCGCGATCTGGAACCCCGCTTCCCCCCCGTGGGAGGAGACGTAGTTCTCCCGGCGCTCCTCGAAGGACTCCAGGGCGGTTTCGCGGCCCTCCGGTTTCCTGCCGTCCGGCCGGCCGTCCAGCTCGTACTGTTCGATGCCGAGGGGTTGGCGCACCTGGAGCACCTGGCGGCCGTCTTCCGCGGTGAGGATCCGGATCTGGTTGTCCGCCTCGAATTCCCAGCTTTTGAGGATGTCCGTGATGTCTCCGCTCATGAGCCTGCGCCGTCCCATGCATAATATAGTCCGATGGGCCCGGCCGGGCAATCCACGGTCACACCTTGTTCACGGCGTTGACGATCTCCCCGCGGGTGAGGTAGGCCCCGATCTGGCGGGCGATCATCACGGAGACGTTCACCTGCGCCTCCTGCGTGGATGCGCCCAGGTGCGGCGCGGCGACCACCTTGGGGTGTTTGGCGAGGGCCCAATCCTCTGGCGGTTCCTTTTCGAACACGTCCACGCCCGCGCCCCGCACCTTGCCCGAGTCCAGCGCGGCGATGAGGTCCTTCTCCACCACGATCCCGCCGCGCGCGCAGTTGACGAGGATCACCCCGTCCTTCATGGCCGAGAGGGCGGCGGCATGGATCATCCCCCTGGTCTCGTCCGTGCGGGGCGCGTGGATGGAGATGAAATCCGCGCTCCGGTACAGCTCGGGAAGGCCGACCATCCGCACGCCCAGCTTGGCCGCCTTCTCGGGCGCCAGGTAGGGATCGCTCACGATCACCGTCATGCCCATGGCCGCGGCGCGCGCGGCCACGATGCCGCCCACGTTTCCCGTTCCAATGAGGCCGAGGGTCTTGCCCAGCAGTTCCGTGCCCTGGAAGCTCTTCTTGTCCCAGACGCCCCGCTTCATGGAGGCGTCGGCGGCCGCCAGGTGCCTGGCCAGGGCGAACATCATGGCGATGGCCAGCTCCGCGGCGGCCTCCGCGTTCCCGCCCGGGGTGTTGAGCACCAGGATGCGCCGCGCGGTGGCCGCCTTCACGTCGATGTTGTCCACGCCCGCCCCGGCGCGGCCCACCACCTTGAGCCGGGGGGCGGCGGCCAGGAGCTGCTCGTCGGCCTGCGTGGCGGAACGCACCACGAGGGCCTCCGCGTCGCCGATGGCGCGCGCCAGCTCCGCCGGCGGGAGGCCGGTCCTCACCACCGTTTCCAGCCCGGGAAACCGGGCGAACTCCGCCATGCCTTCCTTGGCGATCCCGTCCGCGATGAACACCTTGCTGTTGCCCATGGCTCATGTATATCCCGAATGCGCCCGGCGGGGCAAGCGGCCGCGTGCGTGTTGCCGTCCGCGGGCCCCGCGTGTACAATGCGGACCCGTGGAGGGAGGGGCGATGGACAATACCAAGGTCATCTCGCTGGGAGGTTCGCTGATCGCGCCGTCGGGCGTGGACGCGGCCTTCCTGAAAAGCTTCACGGAGATCGTGCGCGGCTACCTGGAGGAGGACGGGAAACGGAAGCTCATCGTCGTGTGCGGCGGCGGCTCCCTGGCCCGGGAATACCAGAGGGCGTACCGGGAGATCGCGCGGGAGCCGTCCGACTCCGAACAGGACTGGATCGGCATCCAGGCCACCTGGCTCAACGGGGAACTGATGCGCCGCCTGTTCACGCCCTACTGCGTGGAACCCCTGGTCACGGATCCCGAGTCCGTCTCCGTGTTCTACGGCCGCGTCCTGGTGGCCGCCGGCTGGAAGCCCGGCTTCTCCACGGACTTCGACGCGGTGCTCCTGGCCAAGCGCTTCTCCGCGGACACCGTGCTCAATCCCACGGACGTTCCCCGCGTGTTTTCCGCGGATCCGCGCAAGGACCCGCAGGCCAGGCCCTTCGACCGGATGAGCTGGGACGAGTTCAAGGCGGTGATCGGGGGCGAATGGAAACCGGGCAGGAACTCCCCCTTCGATCCCGTGGCCGCGCGCCAGGCGGCGGAAGACCGCCTGAAGGTCGTCGTGTGCCTCGGCAAGGACCTCGTAAACTTCGGGAAGATCCTGCGCGGCGGGGAGTTCGTCGGCACGACGATCGGCCCGGACTGATCAGGCCGACGGGACCTTCCCGGCATGGTGCCAGACCGTCCGGGACCGGCCGGAGGGGAAGGGCCTGCGCCGCCGGAAATCGGGCAGCCAGTCCCCGTCGCTCTCCGGTTCCTGGAAGAAGCCGTCCTCGATCCCCAGTTCCTCCAGCATGGATAGCACCGACTCGGTCTCCTCGGGACGGAGCATCCGGGCGAAGTCGCCCTGGGGATCGGTCCCGGGGATCGGCGTGTACTGGAACATGAGGGACAGCAGCGCCCGGCCGGCCAGGTTCTCGGCGAACCACCGCAGCACCGCGCGGGTCTCCTCCAGGCGGCCGGGCAGGACCAGGTGGCGCACGATCACGCCGCGGGAAAGCACGCTCACGCCGTCGGCACCTTCGCGAAGCGTCTGCGGCCGGAGACGGACCATGGAGAGGATGGCCTCACGGGCCCGCTCGGGGTAGTCGGGAGCCCGGAACAGGGAACGCGACAGGCCCGCATCCAGGGTCTTCAGGTCGGGAAGCCAGATGTCCACGGAATCCGCGAGCCGTTCCACGGTCTGCGGGGTTTCGTAGCCGCTGGAGTTCCAGACCATGGGAATGGAAAGGCCTTTTTGCCGCGCGATCGCCAGTGCATCCAGGATGGACGGGACGAAATGCGTTCCCGTGACGACGTTCACGTTCTCCGCGCCGGCCTCCGCGAGGTCGAGAAAGATGCCGGCCAGCTCCTCCACGCCCACGGCGGCCCCCACCCCGCCGCGGCTCACCTGGATGTTCTGGCAGAATGCGCACCGGAGCGTGCATCCGGTGAAGAAAACGGTCCCGGACCCGCCCACGCCCGTGATCGGGGGCTCCTCGCCGAAATGCAGGACGGCGCAGGCGACGCGCACGGCGTCGCTCTCGCCGCAGAAACCCGTTTTCCCCGCTCCGCGGTCCACCCTGCAGAGGCGGGGGCAGAGGCTGCAGGAGTCGTAGAAGGGCATCTCAGGTGCTTTCCAGTTCCCGGATCCTGTCGCGCAGGCGCGCGGCTTCCTCGTAATCCTCTTCTTCGACCGCCTTTTCCAGGACCTTCTTCAGCGTCATGAGCTCAGTGTCCTGGCCGATCGTGGAGAGTTCCGGCACGTCCGTGGCCTCCACGCCCGCCTCCGCGCCGGCTTCCTCCTGCTGCCGCAGGGCGCGGTTGCGCTCCTCCACCATCTTCACGGGGATCCCGGCGTCGTCGACGATCGCCTCGTCGATGAAGATGGGGCATTTCACGCGCACGGCGAGGGCCAGACAGTCCGAAGGCCGGGCGTCGATCGTGATCTCGTTTCCGCCGGAGTCCAGGATGAGGTTTGCGTAGTAGGTCTGGTCCTTGATCCGCGTGATCTCGATGCGGTTGATCGTAGCGCTCAGGTTTTCCAGGGTGGAAAGGAACAGGTCATGGGTCAAGGGGCGCGGCATCCGCACGCTTCCGAGGCCGATCAGGATGGACTGGGCCTCCAGGGGAGCGATGAATATGGGTACCGCCACGTCCAGGCCGACGGGCCTGACCAGCACCGCGTGCCCCTGATCGGCCTTGGCTACAGTCCAGACTTCGGCAGGAACCAGCATCAAACCCCCTTCTGAACGGATTCATCCCTATGCTTATAATAGGAAAATCCGCTCCCAGAGGCAAGCCAGAGACATGGATGTCTCAAGGGCGAGGCGTACAGGGATGTACTGGCCGAGCCCCAGAGACATGGATGTCTCAAGGGCGAGGCGTACAGGGATGTACTGGCCGAGCTCCAGAGACATGGATGTCTCAAGGGCGAGGCGTACAGGGATGTACTGGCCGAGCCCCAGAGACATGGATGTCTCAAGGGCGAGGCGTACAGGGATGTACTGGCCGAGCCCCAGCGCCGTGATCTCCCGCCTGATCGACGGGATCGGTTTCCGTTATAATCGGGCCACGGAAGGCCTGCGGGAAGGCGACCCTGCGTTCCGGCCCCCCGAAGAGGGACTCATGCCCATCGCGGAAGGGATGGCCCTTCGCGACCGGAAGCTTTTCCTGGCGCAGGATCCTCGGCAAACCCGTCCCGCAGGCCGACGTGTTCCGGGGTCTGCCGTCAAAATAGTGGAAAAAATCAAGAAGGCGTGGCCCGGTGCGGCGTAGATTCAAGGCGCCTTCGAAGGACGGTTCATGGAGTACTTTCTCTACATCAAGGCGGCTCTGGACCATATCGAGCGGCACCTGCACGAGGAGATCCGGCCGGCCGACGTGGCCGCCATGTCCTGCTTCTCCGCGTCCCACTTCCACACGGTGTTCCGCGCGGCTGTGGGTATCCCCCTGGCGGCCTACATCAGACGACGTCGCCTTTGCCATGCTGCCAGGGATCTGGTGGAGACCGACGGAGCGATCCTGGACATCGCCCTGTCCTGGGGTTTCGAAAGCCATGAGGCTTTCATTCGGGCATTCCGCAAGGAGTTCGGATGCGCGCCCTCGGGCTTCCGCAAGGCAGGACGCGCGATGGACAGCGGGATCATCGTGCCGGGCATCTTTGGTCCCATGCCGCCCCGGAAGGAGCGTACGATGGAAACAGGAAAACGGATGGAAAAGGGACCCGGATACGCCGTCCTGCACGGCGTGCCGGAAGTCAGCTACTTCCTGAAAAGCTGCGAGCTTACGCCCTACCCGTCCAGCCTGCGCGCCTGCCTCGGCTACATGGGACAGGATGTGCCCTATGAGGACCTGCTCACGGCCTCGGGCGCGGCTTTCCGCCTCATGTGGAACACGGAATGCTGGGACGGGGGCAACGTGGACATCCTGGGTGTCACCTCTCACAATAAATGGACAGAAACTTGCATGCAGAACGGGACTGCACGTTCGATGGACAAAGCGGCCGCCACGAGATGTCAACGGCCGCAGGGAAACCGTGCTCATAGGATCTC
>Ga0153915_10001547_pt1 | contig 21113 bp, 22 predicted proteins | sample Opewatmetagenome_2_FD_107003 | JGI IMG/M metagenome (GOLD analysis project Ga0153915, IMG submission 107003) | Freshwater wetland microbial communities from Ohio, USA - Open water 3 Core 3 Depth 3 metaG | ecosystem: Environmental > Aquatic > Freshwater > Wetlands | place: USA: Ohio, Lake Erie...
ACGGCGGTGATATTTCACGGAAAAGAAAACTGCTCGAAAAACAAAAAGCCGGAAAGAAGCGCATGAAGATGATTGGCAATGTGAGCATTCCGCAGAGCGCGTTTTTGGCAGTCCTGAAATCCGATACCGACTAAACCATTTGTTTCTCCGGCAAAGCGACTATATCATTAATATGCGAAATCTCCATCTAAGTCGTCATTCTCGCGCAAAACTGTGCCGTAAGAGCAGCGAATGTCATTCCGAACGTATGTGAGGAATCTTAATTGTACTCCACTGGCGGAGACGTCACGCAGTGACGGAGGTGGATTCAGCCACATTACGCTTGCATACTAGCAATAAATAGTATACAATGTATTACAATAATCAGGAAAAGAGGTAAATATTATGAGATCTACGGTATCAATCAGATTGCCGGATGATTTAACCAAAAATCTGGACGATATTGCGAAGGAAACCGAGAGACCCCGGTCTTTCCATATTCAGAAGGCTATCGAGATGTACATTCAGGATTTCGCCGATTTACGTATTGCTATCGACCGCTTAAAAAATCCCAATGATGAAGTTATTTCTTCAAAAGATCTGAGGAAATCCCTTGGCATTTAATATCACTTACAAAAAATCGGTTGCGCGCGACATCAGTCATCTTGATAAAAAAGAGGCGCGCAGAATCATTGACAAGATTGAAAATAATCTCGCCGAAAACGCCGAATCATACCCCGTTTTGAAAGGCGAATTTGCCGGATTAAGAAAAATGCGCGTCGGTGATTACAGGGTTGTTTTTACAATCATGGATAAAAATATTCTTATCCTCCGCATTGGCCATCGGCGTGAAATTTACAAAAAAGAAATATGATTCAAGAGCGGGCAGGATTATATATTCACATTCCCTTTTGCCTCAGTAAATGCGGCTATTGCAGCTTTTACTCTATCCAATCAGTCGATCTTATTCCCGAATATATTGCGGCGTTAAAAAAAGAAATAAAATATTACCGGAATATTTTTTCATCGTTTGACACCATCTATATCGGCGGCGGCACCCCTTCCCTGCTTTCCGCTGTGCAGATTGACGATCTTATTTCTACGGTGAATAAATATTTTGCTATCGACCGGAAGGCCGAAATTACCATGGAAATCAATCCCGGCGATGTGTCGCTTGATTATTTCCAGGCGTTAGGCGAATCGGGAATTAACCGCTTGAACATCGGCATCCAATCATTTGATAATAAAATATTAAGACTTCTGGGACGCAGGCATTCAAGCCTTGAAGCAATTGCCGCAATTACAGCGGCAAGAGCAGCCGGATTCGATAATCTGGGAATAGACTTGATTTACGGGATTCACGGCCAGGGCATTAAATCATGGATAAACACCTTGCAAAAAGCTGTATCCTTCGCGCCGGAACACATCTCCTGTTACCAGCTATCGCTTGGCGACAAAACACCGCTCTATAAAAAATATAATTCAGAAGGCTGGCATCTTCCTGATGAAAACACGGAACTGAAATTATTTTTAACAACCGCTGAGAAATTGGAAGATTCCGGTTATATTCAGTATGAAGTATCCAATTTTGCACGCCTTCACAAATATAAATCACGGCACAATCAGAAATACTGGCAGCATGTGCCTTATTTGGGCCTTGGGCCTGCCGCAAACTCTTTTCTGGACAATAAGCGCTGGTGGAACAAGGCTGCCGTTAAAACGTATTTAAATGAGATTGCTCAAGGTAAAATGCCGTTGGAGGAAACGGAAACACTTTCCTCCGAACAGATGCAACTGGAAGCTTTATTTTTGGGCCTTCGCACCAAAGCCGGGATCGATTTAAAACGCTATAAAACAAAATACGGCGTTGATTTGCTCGCGGATAAAAGAACAATTATTGACGCGCTCATTAAAAATAAATTCGTGGAATTAAAGAAAGGCTTTCTTCGCCCTACCCGAACAGGCATGGCTATAGCTGACAGCCTGGCACTGATCTGATTAAAAATGATAACATCCATTTAACTTGCAATCGGTCTTTATTCAATTGCCACAGTCGAACTGGTTGCCCGACTGTTTTATTTTAATTATTCAATTCGCTCTTTTTCTATTTTTTTGATCCTCTCTTCAAGCCAATTTCCGAAAACAACAGGTTTCCAGCTTTCACCTATTTTAGAGCAAACTTCAGTGGCAAAATTAAGCGCACTTCCAGCAACGCCACCTAAAACACCGCCAACAGGTCCAGCAACACCACCACCAATTAACCCACCTATTGCTCCAGCACCTATTATCCCAAATATTTTAAGGGAACTCCTTCCAAATTTTGATAATCCCGTATCTTTTGCAAGTTCATTATGATAGGCAATAATTGCATTTCGATCTCTTTCTGATTCCATTTGTAACCAAGTTCTGAATTTAATCGCTTTCTTTCTTATTTCCAAAATATCAGCAAATGAAAGTGATCCATTATTTGTTAATTGCCTTATACTTGGAAACTCGACTTCGGTTTGAATATTTTCTATAATACTTTTTAATTTTTGATTATTCCTTGTGGACTCGAATAGTTTATCACCAACCAACCTACTCATCGGTTTTGGAAGAAACAAATCACACCCCATAGTAGCAGCAGACCAAAGGAATCTATTTGAGTGAGCATTAGCCGTGAGTGGTGTACCACTGTTTAATTTTAGATCATAACCAACTATTTCTGATAAGATGTCAAATTTAATATTCCAATCTATTAAATTGATACCTGAGGCTTCATTCCGATTAACGGTCGCCTTAATTTCAGGAATATTTCGTATTTTTTTGATACTATATAACTCATCAACGAGAGCTTGAATAATTAACGAACTTCTTTCTGGATCTTTAAGATCTTTCCTAGCATCTTCAACTGCATTTCCGAATGAAGCTGCTTTTGCTTCAATGACACTGTCTCGAAAAGCAGTATAGAATTTTACTCTATGTCGGCTTTTAGGTGGGAGTATCCTCTCTACTTCAGTATTATATAAATATCTTTGTTCAAAAACATCCCGTTCTGCTTGTTCTGCAGTTTGAAGATTCCAAATTGAATATACTCCTTCTTTTTCTATTGCAGTTGTTATGAAGGCGTAATCATAGATTTTGATTGTGCCATCTTGCACTAAATGACGAAGGTCTTCCAATTTTCCTTGATCAGCGAACCATTTCAGAAAAAGACTAAAAAAGTGTGGATTTCCCGGCACAACATAAACATTGTCGTAATAAATTAATGACTCAGCAAATAGGCCGATGTCAATTTCTTTCCCTGCAATGTAAATATCTGGACTAGAAAAAGCCCATGTTTCCAGAGGAACTAAAACAGAATTATGGTTAGACATATAATACCTTTTCTTTCCCCATATTCTTTTTGATCAGTTTATTATTAATACACCGAAAAATATTTATATGTATCTTAATATAATAATAACCACCGTAATTATCGGCACAAAACACCGGATAAAATACTTTACTGTGAGATTCTAAGTGCCTGATATATAATAAGTATCACAATGGTACTTTATCTTATCTTAACAGAAGGGATTTGGTGCTCCAGACGTTTTTTAATTTTCTGAAATATTTCGTCAGAGCATGATTTTTCTTTCAGGAATATTATGTCCAGAGTCTTGGTCGGCACAAAATTCTGCAACACATAATTATTGGCGCCGGAAATCAGTTTTGCTATATTGAGAATATCTTTTTCATCGAGTTGTGATTGCAAAACGGTTGTGCGGAATTCATACGGAATTTTTGATTTTATAACAAGCCTGATGCTTTCTTTTATCAAATCGGATTTGACCGGCACATTAATAATTTCCTCGTATTTCTCCAGCGGCGCTTTAATATCCATGGCAATAAAATCAAGCAGTTTTTCAGAAAGAAGAGCCTTGATAACCTGCGGCCGGGAACCGTTGGTGTCCATTTTAACGGCAAATCCCATTTTTTTTATTTTTTTGATAAATGGTATTAAATTACTCTGGATAGTCGGTTCACCGCCGGTAATTGAAACGGCATCGAGCTTTCCCCTGCGGGTATCAAGAAAGTCCAGAATATCTTTTTCCTTCATGCAGGGTTGAAATAAATCAGGATCAACCAGTTCGGGATTATGGCAATACGAACATTTGAAATTGCATCCCTGTAAAAAAATAATTGCGCTGATCAACCCCGGATAATCAATAAGTGATACTTTTTGCAGACCGCCGATTTTCATTTTTTTCCTTCTATATCCAAACGCAGCGATACATTGCGTAAGAATGCTTTTAAATATTTTATTATATCGAGATGCATTTGTAAGATAACAAGGCGGCAAGGAGATCGGCTTGGGCAGGCGTATCATGTCATGCGTCAAGGAAGCCGACGACCCCGGCCTGCGCCGGGGCAGGCTCCGCAAACGAAATCAGGTTACCAATGCACTCGATATGTTAGAATTTGAATACCTGCCGCGAATCAAACTCCTCCTGCTTACCCTTATTCCACTGTTTAACCGGACGCAAATAACCAACCACGCGTGAATAGACCTCGCAATCATCGGCGCAGGTCGGACATTTCTCCTGCTCTCCTTTCAGATACCCGTGCGAAGGGCAGACACTGAAGGTGGGGGTAAAGGTTATATAAGGCAAATGATAGTTGCAGCAAATCTTCTGAACCAGATTCTTTACCGATTGGGGATCGTCGATTCTTTCACCGGCAAAGGTATGGAAAACCGTACCGCCGGTGTATTTTACCTGAATTGCGTCCTGTAAATCCAGCGCTTCAAAAACATCATCAGTATAATTTACGGGCAGCTGCGTGGAATTCGTATAAAACGGTTCCGCTGTTTTGCATTTATCATCACTTGCGGTGATAATATCGGGAAATTTCTTCTTGTCTGTCTTGGCCAGACGGTATGAAGTTCCTTCCGCCGGCGTTGATTCCAGATTATAATTGTTTCCGGTTTCCTTCTGGTAATCGATAAGTTTCTTTCTCATAAAATCAAGAACCTGTTTTGTGAATTCCTGACCTTTATCCGAAGCGATATTGACGCCCAGCAGATTCAAACAGGCTTCATTCATCCCGACAAGCCCGATTGTCGAGAAATGATTCTTCCAGTATTCATCGAATCTTTCTTTTACACCTCGTAAATAATACTTGGTGTATGGATACAGATTACTGTCTGTAAACTTTTCCAGAACTTTTCTTTTTGTCTCCAGACTTTCCTTGGCAATATCCATCAGTTTGCCCAACTGCTCCATAAAAGCTTTTTTGTTTTTTGTCTGATAGCCGATGCGCGGCATATTGATGGTAATAACGCCGATGGAGCCTGTGAGCGGGTTGGAGCCGAAAAGCCCGCCTCCCCTCATTTCCAGTTCGCGATTGTCAATGCGCAGACGGCAGCACATGCTGCGGGCGTCTTCCGGATTCATATCGGAATTGATGAAGTTGGAGAAATACGGCACGCCGTATTTGGCGGTCATCTCCCATAAATCCTTCATATTGGGATTATCCCATTTAAAATCCTTGGTGATGTTATAAGTGGGAATAGGGAATGTAAAAACTCTTCCTTTGGCGTCTCCTTCCGCCATCACCTGCAGGAAAGCCTTGTTGAAGAGATCAAGTTCCGTCTGAAACTCCTTATATGTCTCGTTTTGCGGCTTGCCGCCGATGATTACATGCTGGTCAGCGTAATATCTGGGCACGTTCAAATCCAGGGTTACATTGGTAAAAGGAGTCTGAAATCCCACTCTGGTCGGCACATTGATATTGAAAATAAATTCCTGCAGAGCCTGTTTAATCTCTTTAATGGTTAAATTATCATAGCGGATGAATGGAGCAAGCAATGTGTCGAAATTGGAGAAAGCCTGAGCTCCCGCGGCCTCTCCCTGTAAAGTATAGAAAAAGTTGACCACCTGACCCAGAGCGCTGCGCAGATGATTTGCCGGCTTGCTTTCCACTTTTCCGGATACGCCCTTGAATCCCTGCAAAAGCAGATCATACAAATCCCAGCCCACGCAGTAAACGGAAAGCAAACTTAAATCGTGGATATGAAAATCGCCGCCGATATGAGCTTTGCGGATTTCCGGAGTATATATTTCATTCAACCAGTAAACCTTGCTGACCTCGGAAGATATATAATTATTCAAACCCTGTAACGAGTAATCCATATTACTGTTTTCATTGATTTTCCAATCAGCCTTCTTCAGGTATTGGTCAACCAGGTCAACTTCCATTTTATTGGTAATATCTCTTAAACGCGAATGTTGTTCGCGGTAAATTATATAAGACTTGGCTGTTTTCCGATAAGGAGTCTGCAAGAGGACTTCTTCGACGACATCCTGAATTTCTTCAACAGTTAAAACTTTGCTGTCAAAGAGTTTTTCGGCAAGATTTAAAACCTTGATAGTCAATTTATGCGCTTCTTTTTCATCAAATTCACCTGTGGCAACTCCGGCTTTGGCAATTGCGCTGGTGATTTTTTCCGCGTTAAATTTAACTAACCGGCCATCTCTTTTCTTGATTTTTAAATTCATAAAAAAGTGCTCCGTCCGTAAAAATAAATTTAAATATAAATACTTCCAAAAAACGCTATATATTGGGGTATGTGAGGATAGTACCACTACATATAGTAATTTTCAAGGAAATAATAAAAATATTTTCGGGGGTATATTTCGTAAGAAATTCAGCGGCAAAGCCATTTAATTATGGCCAGATGGCTGTTGTAGATCATACTTTGTTGTATTCTGAAAAAATCATGGAAAAAACCGCACGTCCCTGAGTGGCTGATCTAATGTCGGTGGAATAACCGAACATGGCCTTCAGGGGAACTTTGGCTTTGATTTCGCTTACAGCGCCCTTGGGATTAACGGATTGAATTTCACCTTTGCGGGAATTGATGTCGCCGATAACATCACCCATAAATTCGCTGGGGGTAATAATATCAACCATCATAATCGGCTCAAGCATTACGGGATCGCCAAGAGTACATCCGTCACGGAAAGCCGTTGACGCCGCGATCTTGTACCCCTGAGGAGAAGATTCTCCGTCCCGGAAAGAACCGCCCGTTATCGTCACTTCGACGTCTATTACCGGATAACCGTTTAACACGCCGTTCATCATCGCTTCAGTGATGCCCTCTTCAATCATCTCGTAATATTCGGCGGGAATTACACTTCCGTCCAGCTTATTGATTATTTCATTGCCGAGACCGCGCTTGCGCGGCGCCAGAGAAAGTTTGATATGACCGAAATGTTTCTTTTCGCCCAGTTCCTTTTCAAATATTCCTTCCACTTCCACTTTCTTCTGAATCCCCTCGCGATAAACAACCCTGGGCCTGCCGACATTTACCTGACAATTGAATTCACGGCGCAAACGATCGACAATAATTTCCAGATGCAATTCACCCATGCCGGAAATTATCATTTGCGCTGTTTCATCTTCATATTTTACCTTCAACGTCGGATCTTCTTCCGTAAGCTTTTCCAATGCCATCATAAGCTTTTCCTGATCCGCCGGTGTTTTAGCTTCAATGGCCTGGCTGATTACCGGCTCGTAAAACTCTATCAGTTCCAGTATAATAGGCTTTTCTTCTTTACAGATGGTATCACCCGTTGTCGTTGTTTTTAAACCGAGAACGGCAATGATGTCCCCCGCCGAAGCAGTCTCTATTCTTTCCCGTTTATTGGAGTGCATGCGGAGAAGACGGGCGATTTTTTCCCGTTTTTTCTTTATGGAATTATAAACTTCGTCGTTCGCATTTATTTTACCGGAATAAATCCGCAGGTAGGTAAGCTTACGGCCTTCATCAAGCATTACTTTAAAAGCCAGCGCCGCCAGAGGTTCCTTATCGGAGCTGTGCCTTACCTCTTCTTCTTTAGTTACCGGATTGATTCCTTTTACAGGGGGAACATCTTCGGGGGACGGCAGATAATCGATAATGGCATCAAGCACCGGTTGAATTCCTTTATTGCGCAAAGCCGCGCCGCAAAGGACAGGAACTATTTTCAGCGATAATGTTGCTTTTCTCAAAGCCTGCCTTATCTCGGCAGCCGTTACTTCTTCACCGCCAAGATATTTGTCGGCAAGGTTATCGTCAACTTCGGCAAGTGTTTCTATCATGTTTTCACGTCGTAATTTCACCTCATCGGAAAATTCCTGCGGAATATCCTGCGTGGAAAATTCCATGCCCTGGGTTGAATCATCCCAAACCAGCATTTTCCGTTCAATCAGATCGATTGCGCCGCGAAAAGTATCCTCGCTGCCCGCGGGAATCTGGATAGCCACGGGAATGGAAGAAAAACGTTTCCCCATCATTTCAACCACGGCAAAAAAATCCGCGCCGACCCTGTCCATTTTATTGATGAAGGCGATTTTGGGAACGCCGTACTTATCCGCCTGATGCCATACCGTTTCCGACTGCGGCTCTACACCGCCTACCGCGCAAAAAACAACAACCGCGCCGTCGAGGACGCGCAGTGAACGTTCCACCTCGATAGTGAAATCGACATGTCCCGGCGTATCGATTACATGGATCTCATGATTGTTCCACATGCAGGTTGTTACGGCGGATGTAATGGTGATGCCTCTCTCCTGTTCCTGCGGCATCCAGTCCATAACGGCTTCACCGTCGTGGACTTCCCCCATCTTGTAGGATTTGCCGGTGTAATAGAGAATTCTTTCAGTAAAGGTTGTTTTCCCCGCATCAATGTGAGCAACAATACCTATATTGCGGGTGCGGGATATTTTGGGTTTTGATGCCATAAGATGTTCTATTCCCTATTTTTCCTCAACTATAAGTTCCAAATCCGGAGAAAAAGCCCTGCGGGTGGAAATATGACCTTTAATGGATGATACTTCTTTGCCTTCCACTAAAATTTTAACTTTTTTAATGCCTGGAATATTTTGAGTTATAGAATCTGTTAAGGAATAGATTGTAGCCATTTCCGAAGCGGAACCGCCCTGATACAACTTGATCAGATTCTTGCTGAAACTGACAGAAGCGGTGGTCCCCGCATCCGACATCGTTACATCTCTGACGGCGACACCGTGGGGAAATGTATTGACCAATCCTGTCTTGGAACCTTCAAGTAAAGCCTGTGTTATTTCCCTGGCCTGCCCGGCTGCATCGTTTTCCTTAATAACATAACGTTTTTCCGCCCGGAGAAATCGTTCCTGCTGATCAGAAAAATAAATCTGTACTATTTGTTTTTCTTTTTTCTTCAGGGCCTCCGTGTCAACAGGAGGGAAAATTGCGCTGAATAAAGTAACAAAGAAAATAACCAGCAGAATAAATATTCCGCCCAGCGTAGCCGCGAAATAAATAATTCTTGTGGATTTCTTTACTTTCTTATCCCTTATATTTTCAGACCTGAGCTGTCTCTTCGTCGTCATAAAAAATTAACTCCTGTTTAGAAAAACTTGGCCAATTTATGGTATTTTATTTGCGCTGTCAAGAAGAACAAACTTTTCCGGTAAAGATATAAAAAAACAGTCCCCTGCACTTAAGAAAACAATTAAATCTAAAATGCAGAGGACTGCTAAAAGGTTTTTCTTTTTAAGAATTTTTAATAATTTTCCGCTAAAACTTCATAATACGATTGCGGATGCTTGCATGCGGGACATTCATTTGGCGCTTCATCACCTTCATGAACATAACCGCAATTTATGCAATGCCATTTTATCGTCGCTTTCTTCTTAAATACTTCACCATTGGCAATGTTTGCCGCCAGTTTCCTGTATCTTTTTTCATGGAACATTTCAACTTTGGATATCTGCTCAAAGGAACGGGCAACATCGGGGAAACCTTCTTCTTTGGCAACCCTGGCCGCTTCGGAATAAAGAACGGTCCATTCCATATTTTCACCTGCCGCCGCCGCTTCCAAATTGCTCTTGGTATCTCCGATAACACCGGCGGGATAAGATGCCGTAATCTCTACATCGCCGCCCTCAAGATATTTAAAAAACACCTTGGCGTGTTCCTTCTCGTTTTCCGCGGTTTCCAGGAATATTCTGGAAATCTGCTCATATCCTTCCTTTTTAGCCGCGCTGGCAAAAAAGGTATAACGATTTCTTGCCTGTGCCTCACCGGCAAACGAGGCCAGCAAATTCTTTTCTGTTTTAGTGCCCTTTATCGATTTTGCCATATTTCATCTCCTTTCCTTCTGATTTTTCATATATTATGCACTTCAATCATCCTTTTCAATGGTTCTCTGAAATTTTTTCCAAATTATAAAAAATTTAATTTTTAAACTGATTTATAGTATGATAAGAACAATTTTAAGTAAGCATTGGATTAATGCCGGATGCTGTTAAATTTCTTGATTATATGAGGAGGATCTCTTTATGGCTACTATTATGCCGGAATCTGAACACGTACAAAAAGCAATCAAATGGGTATCAACGAATTTAGAAGACAGTGACGCTCAGCCTTTGAAAAAACTTATAGCAGATGCGATTTTAAAATTCGATTTGTCACCCAAAGATTCAGATTTCTTAATGAATTTCTTTGCCAACAGGGACAAATAAGCAAAATTTTGAAACTATACTATTAAGCTCAGGCAGCCCTGTGCAGACAGTTGGCTGCCTGAGCTTACCGGTTAATTGCCGGATAATCCTTTTTCTTTTATCATCAAATCCCTGATTTCCGTAAGCAGTTGCTGATCCCTGGTAAGCGGCGGAGGCGGTGCAACTTCCTTATTCTTCATCAGTATTCCGAGAAATTTAACAATAAATAAGTACAGGGCCAGAGCAACTATCAGAAAGTTGACTATTTCTCCGATAAACAATCCGTAAGGAACATCCTTGCCGTTAATCACCCATTTCCATGTCAGGTAACTCTGGTTGCTGGGCATGAAAACACTGATAAAAGGCATGATAAGATGTTTGACCAGAGAATCAATAATCTTGCCGAATGCCGCTCCGATAATCACACCGATGGCAAGATCAACAACATTGCCTTTAAAAGCAAAATTTTTAAACTCTTCCACCATTACCGATACTTTTTTCTGGGCATTCATATTCGAGCTCCTTTAACATTTTTTATTACTCGACTTTGGACATTTCTTCATAAATCCTCAAATCAATCACTCTGAAAAAAACATTGTACTGATCTTTCTCCAACAGGTGCCGCATTTCCCATCCTTTTCCCGTTTTCTTCTCCGAGATCACGGAGAGTTTCAATTCGCATTCCTTCCAGTTGAGCTGTTTGACGCTGGCCTGAGCCTTTGTCCGCCAATCGCCTGATTCCCGGTAATCCGAATCAACCCGATGATTCTTCTCATCTATCGTAATATTAGCGCCGATATCTTTCTCTCTAAAGACACTGGCAACGGCCCTGAGAACTATTTTTTCCTTGGCTTCGTAAACATGGCTGTATTCATCCGGTTTTGATATTACTGCTCCTCCGATATAATGGGAGCAGGAGATAAGACTGATAATGAAAAAAGAAGAAAAGAAGAAAAGATATTTATTTTTAAACATAGACCTCCGCGACCGCAGTCAATTAAAGATTAAGAATTGTTTCCGTTTATCCACCATGAACCTTTTTCTTTAAACCACCAGAGTGAAGAATCGGTTTCGGTAATTCTTTGGGCAAGCTTTTTCCCGTTTTCCGTAGTTAATCTCTGCAATGCAAAACCTATCCATTCTTCCGAATACTTATTTCCCAGATCGCCGCATTCTTTTAATTGCAGAATAAGAGCGATCTGATCGGCATCGCGGGCTATCAACGATTCCCTTGTCTCTTTAAGGTTAAACTCGTCAATTGCCGTTTTAATATCATCTCCGAAAGGAAGGCTTTCCGTTAACTCCGTCACGGCTTTTTCCTCATCTACCTTGACATATTTTTTATTAACATAATTCATATCGCCGGTGCGTGCTTCCGGCAGGTCGTGAAGAATGCACATCTTCAGCACACGAAACTCATCAAGCGAAGAATCCATCTTGCAAAGAGTGTAGCCGACAAATACCGTGCGCAAAACGTGCTCGGCCACCGATTCCTTGCCGCTGCCAAGAAACTGATAACCGCTGCGGGGCGTACGGCTCAACATTCCCACTTCAAACAAAAAATTAGCGATACTGTCCATTTTATCCCTTTTTCAATACTTTAATTCGATTAGCCATCATGTCGGCTATCTTTGAAATTTGCAACTGTATCGAAGCAACGCTGTCATGCCTCATGCCGATAACCCTGTCCAATTGCTCTTTCCAGTGTTCCAGCAGGTTAATTTCATTTTCTCTCAGTTTTTTCTCGAAACGTTCCTGGTATTCTTTTACAAACGCATCCGTTGAATTCATGCTATTCACCTTCATTCTTATTTTTACAGATTCGCGGCATTATATCATTGAAGCCTTATCTTGCAACAAAGAATTTACAAATCAAAATTTGACACTCTTCATTAAATACTATAATAAGCGTACAAAATTAATTTAAGGCGAATAAATATATGCCATCTCAACACAAACATGATGATATAGCCGGAGGTCAGGCGATCCTGGAAGGCGTTATGATGCGCCACGGCGATAAAATCGCGGCGGCGGTAAGAAGCCCCAATAAGGAAATTGTTTTTCAGGAACGCGAATATATTCCGCTGAGCAAACGTTACAAGATGCTGGGATGGATGTTTGTCCGGGGATCTGTAAGTTTGTTTGAGATGATGATAGTGGGATTCCAGTGCCTGATGTTTTCGGCTGATGTAGCAATGTCGGAAGAAGAAAGAAAACCCAAAGACTGGGAAATGTATCTTTCGTTATTGATAAGTTTTTCCATAGCCATTTTTTTCTTTGTTGTCCTGCCGGCTTTTTTCTTTACAAAAGTAAAGCCTTTCATAGACAGTCTTATTCTTTTAAATGTTCTGGAAGGATGCGTTCGTCTGGGCATGTTTCTTTGTTTTCTGTCCGTCACGCTTCTCATGACGGATATGAAGCGGGTTTATATGTACCACGGCGCAGAGCATAAAACCGTATTTGCCTGGGAAGCCGGAGAGGAACTGACCGTTGAAAATGTTAAAAAATATTCCACCCGCCATCCACGCTGCGGAACAAGCTTTATTCTTTTCGTGATGATTGTTTCCATACTGGTATTTTCTTTACTGGGACGGCCGGACTTTCTGCACAGGGTGCTCTACAAACTTATGCTTCTTCCCGTTGTAGCGGGCATTTCTTATGAAGCCATCCGTTTTACGGGCAAATACAGCCATTCGAAGCTTGTGCAGTTGCTTAGCTGGCCGGGATTGATGCTACAGAAAATTACAACCAGAGAACCTTCCGATGATCAGATAGAAGTGGCTATCGCGGCCATGAAAAAAGTAATCTGATACATATTTCTGTTAATCCGCCGATTTACAGCGCCTCGTATCCGGGAATGAGGTAATTTCCCCGTCCTCTTAAACTCCAATATCCCTTTATTTTCCTTTAATCTAATATATTTAAGGATTTGACATTTATTGGCAATTGGAGTAATAATACAACTCATTGATATATTTAAACTCTATAAGGGGACGAAAACTGATGATTAAGCGGTACGTTTTTGTTTTAATTCTGGCTATTTTTTCAGCCTCTTTTATTTGCCAGCCGGTGGCTGCTAAAGAAGATACTGCTCAGATAAAACTGAAAAAAACAGCTGTATCTTCTAAAAAATTATATACATATACAGTAAAAAAAGGAGATGTTCTTTCGACAATTATTAAAAGCATTCCCGGTGTTACTGAAGCAAATGTAGAACGTAATTACGAGCTTGTTAAAGAATTAAACCCCGGCGTACCGGATCTTGATAATCTCGAACCGGGACAATCTCTGATTCTGCCCGGAAAGCCCGTCATGGGAACGGAAGAAAAAACCGCCGTCAGTCAAAATGTTTCTTCCACCGCGTCAAAATATTATAAAATTAAAAGCGGCGATACGTTATATAAAATTATCCGCCGCCAATTGAAAGATACGGCCAATATCAGTAAAATGCTTAGAACTGTCAAGTCAATGAATCCGGCAATTAGAAATGTTAACAGGATTTACGCGGGCGCGGTTATAAAATTGCCCGGAAAGACTGTTTTTGTTAAAGCTCCCGAGGAAAGCAGGCCTGCTTTCAAGGAAACTGTAACGATTCTTGAGCCGTCAAGTCAGCCGGAAAAGATCATTGAAGTAAAAGAAAAAAAGATTATGCCGTCGGAAGCCCGTCTTTCCGTGCTGAAACAGATTATTACCCAGATGAACGGATCAATTAATACAACCGGCAATTATTATCTTCCCATACCCAAAGCGGGTCAGGTTACTATTGACTGCGCTAAAATCCCGTTGATCGAGTTCGACGACAACACGATTGTATTTGTTGACCTGGAAAACCATGCCAATAATAGTTTAAAGAAAATGATCAGTGACAACTGGACAAATTACTATCTTATAAAACCGGAAAAAGATGATGACGTCATCACTATTTTGAGAAAAATTATTAATACGACAAAAAATTACCGCATGATCAAAAGCGGAAAACCGTTGATTACAGTCACTGTGCCGCAGGTGGAAGTAAATGTCGACTGGGTAATTACAAAATCTCTTCCCCAGGAACAGACCCAAGTGATACAGGGGTTACGTTCGATTGATGAAAACAATTTACTTTTACCCAGATCAATCAAAAATTATTTTCTAAAGAACAGTTTAATCATCACTGAAATTTCCGATGAGACGGGCATTGTCGGAAAACCGGAAGAAGCTTATTCGCTGCCGTCAATGCCGGTATTTTCCGCGGCGCCGGCTAAAGATTTTTCTTATGATCTGGTTACCTTCCTGGGACTGAGCGCCGAAAAAGACGTTGATATTCAAATTTTCGAAACCGCTAAAGACGGCTTTAATCTGTCGATAAAAGCCGATGTTCTGGCAAAGAACGCGGACAAAAAATATTTTATACATTCACAAAATCTTTCCCGGCAGTTTATCAATGCGCTCAATGGGATTGGTTATGAAACTATTTCCGTCAGTGACAGTGATTCTCCCAAAAACAATATGGAAAATATTTTGCGCGGCATTAATGTTCCATTCACTTCCGATAATTTCACGTTTTCCGGACTCAGCAGAAGTCAGGCGCCATATACTGTGAAATTCAGCGGCACTAAAATTAATCAGGATTTGTACGTTGTTGATTTTGACATGGATCAGGGACTGCGCGGTTTACTGACTGAAGTATGGTCGGCTAATATAGCCAAATATTGATGATTTATAAAGTTACTCCGGATACGCGTAAAAAAGCTGTGGAGTTTTCCCCGAAAATAATCCCCGGTTTTGTCTTTTCTTTCATCACGGCAGGCTGATTGCGAAAATAATTATATTACGGATATTTTGATGGTTAAAGCGATAACCCTCTTCTCCGGGGGATTGGACAGCATGCTGGCGGCAAAACTGGTCAGCAGACAAAATATTGATGTTGTCTGCCTGACATTCACAACGCATTTTTTTGGCGCTCAAAAAGCACGGGCCGCCGCAAGTCATATAAATCTGCCTCTTGAAATTCAGGATATTACCGCCGAACATCTGAAGATGCTTAAATCTCCCCGCTACGGCTACGGCAGGAATATGAATCCGTGTATAGACTGCCATACATTAATGCTGAATATTGCCGGCAAAAAGATGGAAGAAACCGGAAGCGATTTTCTTATTACCGGCGAAGTTCTCGGACAGCGCCCCATGTCGCAAAACAAACAATCCCTTTATGTTGTCGCCAAAAATTCCGGCTACAGCGATTACATTCTAAGGCCTTTGAGCGCCGGATTGCTTGATCCCGTAAAAGCCGAAAGGGAAAATTTGATTGATCGAACGCAGCTGCTTTCCATTGAGGGACGAGGCCGTAAACATCAAATGAAACTTGCCGAAGAATTCGGCATAATTAATTACGCGCCGCCTGCGGGAGGCTGCCTGCTAACCGATCCGCTGTTTTCAAAGCGTCTGCGCGATTTATTCTCGCGTCAGGAAGACAGAAATATCCGCGATATCGAACTGCTTAAATACGGACGCCATTTCCGTGTTTCAGATAACGGAAAAATAATCGTCGGGAGAAACAACGCCGATAATGAGGCATTAAAAAGACTCTCCACGGAAAACGATCTGATTTTAAATATAGCCAATTATCCCGGTCCGCTTGTTTTAGTTCCTTACGGTGAAGCCGATGAACAAACCGCCGCTTCTCTTTGTGTCCGTTACAGCGATGCTCCCGATGACCGGGAAGCGGAAGTTATCTGTCAGCACAAACATTCGTCAAAATCGCTTGTTTCCACGGCAGCCGCAAAAGAAGATTGTGAAAAATGGATTCTCTCTTAACCGGCTAATGGTTGCGTTATCAAGAAATCAGATGTTGAGGACGTAAAAGATCGTCAACCGTTTTTACCGGATTAAAAACCATAAGCGGAAGTTTTACAAAAACAGTATTCCAGTATGCCATGCCGCCGTTCCAGAGACCCGGCGCTTCCAGCGCTTTTATCCTGTATCCCTTCTCATTTTTCTGAGTAATCAGATACGCCCCGTTGTCGACATAACGGGAAAGGTCAAACTTTTTCCCCTGATAATTTTTTATGCAGCAAACCATGTCCACCGGATTAAAATACCGTGCTTTTGACCAGATTGTCAGCTGATCCTTTTCCCCTTTATCAACATGAGAGCCTTCTATAATCTGCGGAGTTTGCGTGCCGTCTTTTTCGTCAACCCAGAAAGGCCCTCCCCCCGGTTCTTTTTCATTTCTCACCATTGCGCAAACTCTTAACGGACGGTTTAAAACGGAAAACATAAATTTTATTTTTTCTTTTTTTGACTGCCGGGCGAATTTCCGCAGGAATACGATATTCAGCTTTTCAGAGCAGAAATATATGATATTTTCCATCCCGGAAACGCTTATTTTATCATTCTCCAGAAGGCGGATACTATCAAATATCTCTTTCTGCAATTGGATGGCCAGGCCGCCCAGCATTTTTTTATAAGGAATAATCTTTTGCAAAAGAGTTTCCGGCGCGATGTTATCGATATTTTTTATAAAAATAAAATCGGCATCGAGATTCTGTAAATTTTTCAACAAAGAACCGTGCCCACCTGGCCTGAAAATCATTCTGCCTGCCGCATCCCGCAGCGGCAGATTATTTTCATCAACGGCAATCGTTTTTGTCGAAGGTGATTGAACCGAAAATGATATTTTATATTTTATTCCGAAAAGGTTTTCGTATTTTGATTGTACAGTTTTTATTTTTTCGATAACCTGCTTTTTATGCTCTTCGGAAATTGTAAAATGCAGATGGCAGGCACCGTCACCGCCGCGAATGTACCGGGCGGCCTCAAAAAGATGTTCTTCCAGAGCCGTACGCACATCTTCCTTGTGATAAAAATGAAAAGGAATTAACGCTTTGGGAAGCCATCCGAAATTCAATCCCCTGTTCGATAAAACATAATCAAGCAGATTTATGATATCTTTCCGCTCAAAGAATTCAGAAGCGCTTTTGTTTTGCTCAACCATCGGGTAAAAAGGATATTTTCTGAAATTGCTTAAAAAAGATGACTGATCGAATGCCGGAGAATCGGACCCGCCGGTTTGGCCGGCTGAAAACCATTCGGCAAACATGCGGCTGGCGGCGCCGGACGCGGGAACAAATTTTAACAATTTATATTTCCCGGATTCTTTTTCATAAAAAGAAATCAGTTTTTTCCTCCGGGCCGCATTAAAGGATAAAATACCGTCACTGTCTGTGCAGGGCCTGTTTAATTTCAAAAAAGAGGAACCCTTCCGGTACAAATCCAACTGCTTTTTTACAACGCCCGGATTGATGCCCAAACGCTCTATCTGCTTAATATCTTTAGGGGAAAACATTATTTTGTTTTTGATATTATTTTTCATGCCGTTAAAATAACATCAACACAAAACATTGGCAAGAAGAAACAACAGACGTTTCCTGCTGTTTTACCAGTTCGATAATGTCCAGATTATTTTTAGCGGTCGTTGATCTGTATGTTACATATTTGCTATCTCTTCCAAAATCTTTAAAAGCCGTGGCAACCGTGCTTGGTTTGCATAATCTGGTAGCAAATGTCCCGGAATCGCATCAAGAAAATTTTCATCAGCTAAGAATATTCGAAATGTCCCGGAAAGAAAATTTTTTAATTCGTCAGAGGAACTTTTAATTTCATCAATGATTTCTCGACGCCCATCCAAAACAGTTATAATATCTTCCATGTCGTGACTGGCCATATAATCTCCCCCGCCCCGCCCCTTAAAAGCTTCGATTTTGGTTGCAAGAAAATAAGGGGGAGTGACAAGTTTTATTGTGAGCTCTTTTTCGAGTTGCACATAATTTGCATTCTCAATGGCAGGCAGATACCAATGGTTGGAGAATCCGAGGATATCCTCTTGAGTAGGCATAACGTCAACTTTAATACCATTGACTATCCAGCGACACAACGGCGCATCTTCGCTAATATCATTTCTAAAACCCTTGCTTCGAAGATCTGTCTCAAGCCTTGAGTATTCTATCCTTGTAGCAATATCAATAATCACGTCCACATCATTTGTCACCCGGACTTCCGGCATCGCCGGGTCCGTGATGAATAAGCCCGTGGCACAACCACCGACGAAAACTACTGTATCCCTAAGATTACCAAGCCGCCTGGCGACAGTGGTGATCATTTGGATATTCACATCTTTAGTATTGATCATGATGATTCCAGGCGTGCTTTGAGTTCTTTGATGGCGATTTCTCTTTCACGGGTTCTTCCGTCGCGTATTGCATCAACTAAGGCCAATAATTCATAAAGCTTACTATCTTTTAAAGCAGCTTTCGGGACAGACTTATAAAGAGGAGAAAATTCATATCCACGGACAGTGCCTTCCGGATCAGGCCATACGGGAGGATGTTCCGCTGGTTGAGAAATAACGTATTTGAGAGGGGGAGCTGCATATGAGGTAGGTATGCCTCTGGTAAGGCTGCCATGGTCCGGTGGAAAGGCATATTTAATACCGTGAATGAGAAATTCTTCAAAAGATTTTTTCAGTGGATGCCCTTTCTGTGAACCCATTAAATGGGCTGCGGCTGCACGTCTCGTACCTGCATGGACCTCGGACGTGCTCATGAACAAATCACGGGACAGGTCTGCATAAGACCATGGGGCGTTCCCGATGGAAACAAGTTTCAATAGAATCAATATATCTTGGGGCTTAAGAATCATGGCGCGATTGTATTCGCTATTCGCGAATAGCGCAAGATATTTTTTGCCTTGAAGTGCAAAATCAGTTGTCCAGGCAACGGGAACAGAAAACGAGACATTACTCCCTTTTTGAACGCATTATAAACCCCGTTTTTGCTGTTTTCTCTCAGAAGGGTCTCAACAGCCCTGCACAGCCCTCAACAGGCATTCAAAGGACTTGACAAGGTTTTATTTTGGAATAAGGAACTTATTAATAATTATTCAAACTGAGACACTACCCGATTCCGTAAGAATTTGACAAACACTTCTTATGCGGGTAAGCTCCGTACAGTTTAAGTAGTAAATATAGAAAGAATTTCGGGAAGGATTCGCCTTGAAATATTTATATCAGTTATTAAGAATAATTTTAATCGTTGCGATAACAGCCGCAGGTGCAATGAACGCCGAAGCTCAGTTAGGAGGATGGCATCCCTCGGTCGGGCAATCGCTCATTCAGGCCCTTAAAATCACCGAACCTCTGGCTTTCTGCAATGAACCGGTGCCTCTTCAGGAAGCGGATGTAAAGGAACGGCTGGAAAGAGAATTGCTCGTATGCCTTGATAACAGTGATGATGTTATTTTATGGCTTAAGCGCTCCAACCGTTATTTCCCTCATATCGAAAAAGTCCTAAAAGACAATTCCCTGCCCGATGATTTAAAATATATCGTCATTGCGGAAAGTTCTTTGAAACCCCTGGCTTCGTCTAACAGGGGCGCAGTCGGATTCTGGCAGTTCATCGAAAGCACCGGTGTCAGGTACGGCATGAAAATCAATAACGATATTGACGAACGCCGCAGTTTATATGCTTCCACGGATGCGGCCATATCTTATCTGAAATACCTTCATTCTCTTTTAGGCTCATGGACACTGGCCGCAGCCGCTTATAACATGGGAGAAGACGGCCTGAGAACCGAAATGGCGATGCAGAAGGTGGATAATTATTATCACCTTTATCTAAACGAAGAAACACAAAGATATGTTTTCAGAATCCTGTCGGCAAAAATTATCCTGTCCAATCCGGAAAAATACGGGTTTCATCTGACGGAAGAAGACCTTTACAAGCCTCTACAGTTCGATCGCGTGGAAATGAACGTAAATCAGCCTGTGCCGCTGTATTTAATTGCCCGGGCGGCAAATACTTATTTCAAAGTGATCAAAGACCTTAACCCCCATATAAAAAATTATTCCCTGTCCACCGGCAAACATATTATTCTGCTTCCCAAGGGTTCTGCTTCAGGATTTTCGGCAAGATTTGAAAACCTTTACAGGCAATGGATTGATGAGAAAGGAAAATCCGTATATACCGTTGCCAAAGGAGATACTTTATCCGCTATTGCAGGCCGTTTTAATGTTCCAATTAAAGCAATTATGAAATGGAACGGCATCAGCAATCCCAAAAACATTTCCCCCGGAGACAGGCTATTTATCTTTTCCGATGCAAGTACTCTCAAACCCAAAAAAGACGATATAAAAGCAACTCCTGAAGATTCAGTTACCAACCTTCCACCGGATTAAATTTAAATTATTGAAGCTCTCCGCGGTAAACCGCGGAGAATCTTCGATTCTTAAGGTAAATTATAATTCTGTAAACGCTTGCTTACCCCTTTAGCAAGCGGAGGTGTTTGCGCTCGCTACCGAATTCATGCGGATAATCGTTCTTAATCTCTTGACAAAAGTATTCTTTTTGATTTAATCACTGCCTTATGGATGCTGGAGAAAATCCATTAATCAAAGACATCGTCAAGATGAAGAAATTATGAATATCGCGGACAAAATAAATAAACTGAAAAAAGAAAAAAACGCGGTCATTCTGGCGCATAATTATCAATTGCCCGAAATTCACGATATTGCCGATTTTGTAGGCGATTCACTGGGATTAAGCATTGAAGCGTCCCGAACGGATGCCGCGGTAATTGTTTTCTGCGGGGTTCATTTCATGGCGGAA
>Ga0153915_10001548_pt1 | contig 21111 bp, 21 predicted proteins | sample Opewatmetagenome_2_FD_107003 | JGI IMG/M metagenome (GOLD analysis project Ga0153915, IMG submission 107003) | Freshwater wetland microbial communities from Ohio, USA - Open water 3 Core 3 Depth 3 metaG | ecosystem: Environmental > Aquatic > Freshwater > Wetlands | place: USA: Ohio, Lake Erie...
ACCTCGACGAAGGCGCCGTCTGGCCGACCTCTTTCGCGCTGACGGAGCTGACCGCCGCCGACGAGGCAAGGATCGGCGCGCTCGTGAAGAAAGCGGTGAGCTGAGGACTGAGCTCGCCACTGGGCCCGCCCTCGGCGCGACGGCCTGAGCGGTCCGGGCCTGGCTTCTAGTACGACCAAATGAACGTCAAACCCAGGCGACCAGCTTGTGGTACTCGGTCCGCTCACTGGCCCCGTTGCCGCGGTCCACGTTGGTTGCCACCACGAAGTTCGTCAACGTCGCAGGCCGGGGGCTTGTCGGCAGGCTCGGCCGGCTGGAGGCCTCTCACTAGCTGTTGGGGGGCCGGCTTGCCGGCCCCCCAACAGGGCTACATCGCGATGAGGGCTTCCTCGGCGTTGCCGTCCGACTCGCTGACGATCGAGACCGGCATGCCATCGGCTCCGGTGGCCGCCACCGCCTGGGCCTCCTTGGCGTACTCCTTCTTGCCGCGCCCGGAGAGCATCTCCAGGTTGCCGATCACGATCTCGGTCTTCCAGTGGCGCAGCCCGCCGTCATCGTCCCACTGGCGGGTCTGCAGCCGGCCCTCGATGTCGACCAGCTGCCCCTTGGACAGGAACTGGCCGCAGATCTCGGCCAGGCGGTCCCAGGCGACCAGGTTGTGGTACTCCGTCCGCTCGCTGGCCCCGTTGCCGCGGTACTCGTTGGTTGCGACCACGAAGTTGGCCACCGGCTTTCCGGACGGCAGCGTTCGCAGCTCGGGGTCGCGGGTCAGCCGTCCCACCAGAAACACCTTGTTCATTGCCAAGTACTCCTTGTTGCCCGATCAGGGCGTGCGGCGCGCCGGGCGAGGCGGTGGCCGTGGGTGGTCAGGCTACGGAGACGGCCTTATCGGCTCCTTATGGCGCGCTTACGAGTCGCCCCTGCTGACGCGCTGACGGTCCGCGGGAGCCACGGCCCGATAGGCGGCGCGGCGCGGCATGCCGGCGGCCCGCAGCAGCTCCACGATCGTGCGCGGCGGCAACTCCGCGCGCGTGGCCGCAGCCACCAGCGCAGGTGCGTCGAACGGCGTGGCCTCCGCGTCGGGTGCCAGCACGTGGCTGATCACCAGGGTGAACTCGCCTCGCGGCTCCGCGAGCCGGGCTCGTACCTCAGCCGGGCTGCCGATGAGCACCTCCTCGTGCAGCTTGGTCAGCTCGCGGCAGGCGGCGACGCGAGCGGCCGGCGCGATCCGCTCCAGGGCGGTCAGCAGGGCGCTGATGCGGTGCGGCGCCTCGAACAGGACGAGCGGCAGCCCCGTTGCGCCGCTGGCAGCCAGCAGGCGCTCAAGCACAGCATTGCGGACCGCGGCCGGACGGGCGGGTATGAATCCGCCGAACACGAACCCGACCGCCTCCACCCCCGCCACGGCCAACGCGGCGGTGACTGCTGAAGGTCCGGGCAGCACCTCCACCGACGCGCCCGCGTCGCGGGCCGCCGTAACCAGGCGCGCGCCGGGATCAGAAACGGCGGGCATCCCCGCGTCGGTGGTCAGCGCAAGGGTCTCCCCGGCCGCCAGGCGGGCCAGCAGAGCCGGCAGCCGTTCCACTGCGTTGTGATCGTTGAAGGCGGTCACCTGACGCCGCGCGCCCAGGTGCGCCAGCAGGCGCTGGGCGAGGCGCGTGTCTTCGGCGACGACGAGATTCGCCGTGCGCAGGGCATCGGCCGCCCGCGGCGTCAGGTCGCCCAGGTTGCCGATCGGGGTCCCGACGACCAGCAGGCGACCTGCCACGTGCCGGTCAGCTCCCCCGCCGCGAGCCGGGCCGGCGCCGCGGGTAGAGATGGTCGACGCCGGGCGTCCGCAGGCTCACCTTGGCGACCGGTGGCTGCTGCCGCTTGAACTCGTTGCGCGCGACGCGCTGCGCCGCCCAGGCGACCAGCTTCGCATCCATGCCCGTCGCCTCGCAGCGCTCCGCCGTCCAGCGCCGGTCGACGAGCGCGAAGAGGATCCGGTCAAGGTCGTCATAGCTGGCCCCCAGCTCACCCTCGTCGGTCTGGCCGGGCCACAGGTCGGCGCTCGGCGGCTTGGCGATGATCTCCGCCGGCACGCCGAGCGCGGTCGCGACGCTGCGCAGCTGGCTCTTGTACAGGTCGCCGATCGGCGCGATGGCGCAGGCCATGTCGCCGTACAGGGTCCCGTAGCCGAGCAGCGCCTCGGACTTGTTGCTGGTGCCGGCCACCAGGGCGTCGAAGGCGGCCGATCGGTCATAGAGCACGATCATCCGCTGTCGGGCGAGCACGTTCCCGCGCCGCACCCGCGTGGCGAGGTCGTCGGCATCGCCGATCAGCGTCAGCATCGGCTCCACCATGGGGGTGATGTCGATCCGCTCGCTCCGACAGCCGAGCGCCTCCACCACGCGGAGCGCGTCGGTCTCCGACTCCGGCGAGGAGGTGCGGTAGGGCATCCGCAGCACCAGGACGTTCTCGGCGCCGACGGCGCGGACCGCCAGGTAGGCCACCGTCGCCGAGTCGACCCCGCCGGAAAGGCCCACCACCACCCGCCTGAAGCCGGTCTGCTCCAGCTGCGAGCGGATGAAGGCCACAATGATCTCGATCACCTGCCCGGCGTCGATCTCCGGCAGTGGCGCCCGCTCCACGGTCACGCCTGATCCTCGGGATTCGGCTCGGGTAGCCCGGCCCGCTCGGCGATGATCCGGTCCAGCTCCCGCCGGACCAGCTCGAGCCGCTCGTCGGCGAGCAACGGCAGGCTGTAGCGTTGCATGCGCAGGTCGTCGGTCTCGATGGCACCCACCACCAGCGCCTCCTCGTAGAGCGGCGCCTCGGCGATCGTCGAACCATCGGCCCCCAGCAGACGCGACCCACCCCAGAAGGTGAGCCCCTCCTCGTTGCCGACCCGGTTGCAGAAGGCGACCGCCACCGTGCCGAGCAGCGCGTAGGTGTCCTGCATCTTGTGCCAGCCGGCGATCGCCGCCAGCCCCGCCGAGCTGCCGGGCGCGCGCGCCGGTCCCGCGGCCAGGTTGACCAGCAGCTGGGCGCCATCCTGGGCCTGCAGCATCGGCAGGCTGGCGTGCCAGAAGTCCTCGCAGATGGACAGGCCGATCCGCCCCAGCGGCTCGCCCACCGCCTCGGCGCGGATTCGGTTCCCTCTGCGTGTGAAGCGTCCCTCGTCGAACATGCCGTAGGTTGGCAGGTAGACCTTCCGATGCAGCCCGATCAGCTCCCCGTCGCGCAGCAGGGCGGCGCTGTTGCAGAAACGGTGCTCCTCGGTCTCCTCGACGAAGCCGACGGCGACGAGCATGCCCGGCGCCTCGCGGCTGAGCGCCGCCAGCCGGGCGTCATCTGCCCGCATGGCGACCTCGGGGACCAGGTCGGAGAGCAGATAGCCGGTCAGCGCCAGCTCGGGAAAGACGGTGAGCTGCGCGCCCTGGGCCACGCCGCGCCGCAGCCAGCCACGGGCCAGCTCCACGTTGTCGTCGACCTCGCCGAGGCGCGGCGCGAACTGCGCAAGCGCGATCCGATACTCCACGCTGGAAGCCTAACGCGACAGCGGCCCGCCGATGCGCGTCGGGCGGCAGCGCGCTGCTAGGCCACGCGGAAGGTCATTGGACGGAGGACGTGCTCACATCCGGCGTCGCCTCTCGCCCGGCGTCAGCGGGGACCGCCTGTACCTCGACCCTTGCCGGCAGGTCTTCCACCGAGATCGGAAAGTGGCAAGCGACCTGATGGCCAGGTGCCATCTCGACGAGTGGTGGAACCTCGATCGCGCAGCGCTCCTGCGCCTGGAAGCAGCGAGTCCGGAAAACGCACCCGCTCGGCGGATCGATCGGGCTCGGAAGGTCGCCGTGCAGGACGATCCGGCTCTTCCGGTGCGCCTGGCGCGCGGGATCGGGGATCGGCACGGCCGAGAGCAGGGAGTGCGTGTACGGGTGGAGCGGTGTCGAGTAGATCACCTCCCGCGACGCGGTCTCCATGATGCGGCCGAGGTACATCACCGCGACGCGGTGGGAGATCTGCCGGACGACGGCCAGATCGTGGGCGACGAAGAGGTAGGCGATCCCGAACTCGCGCTGGAGGTCCCGGAGCAGGTTGAGGATCTGGGCCTGGATCGAGACGTCGAGTGCCGAGACCGGCTCGTCACAGACGATCAGCTTCGGCCGCAGCGCAATCGCCCTCGCGACTCCGATCCGCTGGCGCTGACCGCCGGAGAACTCGTTCGGGTAGCGGTTGTAGTGCTCCGGGTTGAGGCCGACCCGCTCCATCAGCTCAAGGACCGCGTTCTTGACGCCCCCTTGTGGATCGATGCCCTGGACCTTGAACGGGGCGCTGATGATCCCGCCGACGGTGTGGCGCGGATTGAGCGCATTGTAGGGATCCTGGAAGATCATCTGCGCCTTGCGCCGAACCGGCGTGAGCGCCCGCGGCGAGAGGCTCGTGATCTCCACGCCGTCGAGCTCGATCCGGCCCTCGGTCGGACGGACCAGCATCAGGACCGACCTGGCCGCGGTTGTCTTGCCCGACCCGCTCTCGCCGACGAGCCCAAGCGTCTCGCCGGGGGCCAAGGTCAGGTCGACGCCGTCGACGGCCTTCACCTGGCCAACGGTGCGCGGGATGATCCCTCGCGACTTGACGGCGAAATAGGTGCGGAGATTCGAGACCCGGAGGATCTCGTTCGTCTGGGTTGTCACGGGGCACCTCCGGCCAGGACGCGCAGCGTGTCGCGAGAGATCTGCTCGCGCTCGTCGACCCGCAGGTGGCAGCGCACGAAATGGTCAGGCGCGGACGGCAGGAGGTCGGGGCGAACGGTGAGACACGCCTGGCCAGGAACCCGGTCGGAGTAGTTGCAGCGCGGCTGGAAGACGCAGCCTTTGGGGAGGTGGATCGGCGACGGCGGATTGCCGCGTATGGGCTCGAGCCGATCAAGCAGCGCGCGGTCCATTCGAGGGATCGAGGAGAGGAGCCCGAGCGTGTAGGGCATCTCGGGCCGAGCGTAGAGCACCCCGGTCGGGGCGACCTCGACGATCCGGCCGCCGTACATCACCGCAACGTCGTCAGCGACGTCGGCGACGATCCCGAGGTCGTGGGTGATCAGGATCACCGTGGTCCCGAATTCCTGCTGGAGGCTCGAGATCAGCTCGAGGATCTGGGCCTGAACCGTGACATCAAGCGCCGTCGTCGGCTCGTCGGCGATCAGGAGCTTGGGGGAGTTGATCAGGGCCATGGCGATCATCACGCGTTGACGCATCCCGCCCGACAGCTGGTGCGGGTAGGCGTCGACACGCCGCTCGACCGCCGGGATCCCCACGCGGCGGAGCATCTCGATCGTTTCGCGGCGCGCCGCCGCGGCGCCGATCGACCGGTGGGCACGGATCGCCTCGACGATCTGGTCGCCGATCCGATAGAAGGGATGCAGGCTCGACATCGGATCCTGGAAGATCATGGCGATCTCGGAGCCCATGAGCGCCTGGATCTCGGCCTGTGGCAGCCCGACCAGCTCCTGTCCGTCGAGCCAGATCTCGCCCGAAACCTTCGCGGCCTTCTTGTTGACGAGGCCCATGATCGCCTGGGCGGTAACGCTCTTGCCCGAGCCCGACTCACCGACGATCGCAAGCGTCCGGCCCTTTTCTACCGCGAGCGAGACGCCATCGACCGCCTGGACGAGGCCATCCTCGGTGGGGAACGCAACCGAAAGGTCGGTCACCGAGAGGAAGGGGCGATCCAGCGAGCCGCTGGCTCGCGTCAGGCGTTCCTCAATCATGAGATCCGCACCCGCGGGTCGACCACCGCGTAGAGCAGATCGACGACCAGATTCGCGACGATGATGATCGTCGAGGTCAGCATCGTGATCCCGGTGATCAGGGGAAGGTCCGAATCGGTGATCGAACCGACCGCGAGCGAGCCAAGCCCGGGGAGGCTGAAGATGTTCTCGGAGATGATCGCGCCGCCGAGCAGGTAGGCGAGGTCCAGGCCGGCTGCCGTGACGATCGGCGTCAAGCCTGCCCGCAGGGCGTGCTTGACGACCACCACGCGCTCCGGCAGGCCCTTCGCCCTGGCGGTGCGCACGTAGTCATCGCCGAGGACCTCGAGCACCTGGTTGCGGGTGAGGCGCATGTAGAACGCTGCGTTCAGGGTTGCCAGGACGATCCATGGCAGGAGCATCGTCTGGAAGAACTGAACCGGGTTCTCGAACGGCGATACGTACGCGGGGAATGGAAGGAACTGCCACTTGATGATGACGAAGAAGATCAGGACGAGCCCGATGAAGAACGACGGAAGCGAGTAGCCAACCATCGAGATGCCCATGATGAGCCGGTCCGGCCACCGTCCTCGACGGAGCGCGGCGAGGATGCCCAACGAGATCCCGGCGAAGATCCAGAGCAGAAACGCCCCGATCGCAAGCCAGAAGGTGACCGGAGCCGCACGCGCGATCAGCGACATCACCTGCTCATGCCGATTGAACGAGTACCCGAGACATGGGGCGTCGCACTTGATCGGCTCGGGCGAGTCCGGGGAGAACGTGCGCCCGACAAAGATCCCCGATACGAATTTGACGTACTGGGTCAGGGGCGGCTCGTCCAGGCCGAGGCGATGTCGGTTGGCCTCGATGATCGCCGGGGTACAGGCCTTCCCGCAGGTCAGCCGAGCGGGGTCGCCCGGCAGCAGGTTGAAAAGGAAGAAGACGGTGATGCTGAGGAGGAAGAGGAGCAGGAACATGAGAGAGACTCGGCGAACCAAGTAGGCAATCACGCAGCCTGCCCTCCGTTAGCGAATGTTGCGTCCCCGGGGGAGCGGCTTCGCCGCTCCCCCGGGGACCTGGACGCTAGTTCCTAGCTACGCTGGACGAGCCCCCAGCTATGGGAGGACGTACATCGCGCCATACGGCCACGAGCCGTATGCCGACCAGCGATAGATAGGCCCGACCTTCGTTCCGGCCAGCGTCTGGCTCAGTCCGAAGAAGGTGGGGATCACGTAGACGTTCTCGCTAGCCCGCTTGTTGAGCGCCTGCCACTTGAGCTCCTGCTTCGTGCGGTCAAGCTCCGTCTGAGCGGTCTCAACGTCCGCATTGAAGGCAGCGTCGTCCAGCTGCGAGAGGTCCCAGCCACCCTTCTGGGTGAAGAGCGGTGGGATGACGGTCGAGGCATTCGGCCAGTCCGCGCCCCAACCACCGGTGCCGAAGTCGCCGGCCTTCGCAGGGTCAAAGACGATGCTGTAGTACTTGCCCGGCTCCAGCGGAGCCGGCGTGACCTTGATCCCGGCCTTGCCGAGCGAGTCGATGACGATCGCCGCGGTCTTGTTGTTGGTCGGGGTATCGGGGAAGTTGAAGACGAGAGACGGTGCTGCCTCGCCCGATTCGGCGATCAGCTTCTTCGCAAGGACCGGGTCACCGTTATCCGGCACCTTCTCCCCGAAGTAGCTGTCCCAGAACCCGGTCGGAGCGTAGTCAGACCCGATGTTCGGCTTGATCACGCCGTCGGCATAGTCGCCGGCGAACGCACCGCCGATGTTCAGACGAATCGCAGCTCGGTCAAGAGCGACCGCCATGGCCTGGCGGATCTTGACGTTCTTGACTTTCTCGACGTTGATCCAGTAGTAGCGGGAGTACGGGTCGAAGCCGCTGACCGCACGGCCCTTGTACTGATCAGTCGTGGTCTGCGCGTCCTTGAAGATCACGGCCAGGTTCTCAGGCTGGATCTGACCATACTGGATCGCGAACGCGTCATTGCCCGAGCTGGCCATGAGCCGCTGGTCGATGACCTTCGGGTCGATCCCGAAGTCGACCTCCCACTTGTCGGGATACGGCGTGCGGTACGGGTCGCTCGCCTGGCTCCAGTTGGGGTTGCGGACGAGGATCATCTTGCCGCCGTTGCCGGTCGTGTAGCTCTGGACCATGTACGGGCCAGAGGAGACCGGCGGCTTCGCCACACCATAGGTCTCGCCCGTGTCGGCGGTCTTGGGGACCGGCGAGAACCCGAGCGTGGTGGTGTAGTTGAAGTCCGCAACCGGCTTGTTCAGGTGGAACGTGATCGTCTTCTGGTCCTCGGAGCAGGTGACCGCCTTGTCGTAGAGGGCCTGCTGGTCCGCGGTGGCCTTGTAGGGGCCCGGGTACTGCGAGGACCCGTCGGCGTTGGACGGGATGTCGAGGTAGGCGATCTGGTAGGTCGGACCCTGGTTGATGACGTCGGTCGCGAACGTCCGCGAGACGCCGTACGCAATGTCCGCGCACCTGATCGGCGAGGCATCCTGGAAGGTGACCCCATCACGCAGGGTGAACTCCCAGGTCTTGCCTCCCTCGGTGGCCGTACCGAGGTCAGTCGCCAGGTCGGGGGTGAGCGACGTTCCTGTCGCTGCGTCCGGCGAGAACTTGTATGCCTCGAGGGACCGGTAGATCGTGCCCCCGAAGAACGCGAGGTCCTCCCCGGTGTAGGCGCGCTGCGGGTCGATCTGGTCGAACTGCTCGGCCTGCGTCAGGATATAGATCGTCCCCCCGGCCTTCGGGCCCGCACTCGGGCCGGCCGAGCCGCCGGCCGAGCCGGATGGCTGGCTGGTCGTAGGCGTGCCGCCGCAGGCCGCCAGCAGAAGGGCTGATGCGAGGCCGACGGTCAAGGCACGGAGCAACCGCACGTTTGATCTCACCATGTTCCATCCTCCAACGAGTTGGGTCCGGGAAGGTCCCGGCGCAAGTTGATGCCGATCATACACGGAGACACGCAGCAAGTGCGCAAGCGTCGGGGCTCCTTAAGCGGCTCCTTCCACCAGTAACGTCGGCTGTTCCGACTCAGCGAATGGCCTTCGGGTCGAGTGCGTCCCGGAGCGCATCGCCGAGAAGGTTGAACGAGACGACCAGGATGACGAGCACTGTCCCCGGGATGAACAGGTACGTCGGGACGACATTGAAGTAGCTGACCGAGTTGGCGAGCATCGCACCAAAGGTCGTCTCGGGCGGGAGCACGCCAACGCCGAGGAAGGAGAGGGCGGCCTCCAGCCCGATGTACGCCGGCAGCGTGAGCGTCGCATAGACGAGGATCGGCGCCCACAGGTTCGGGAGGATCTCGGTGAACAGGATCCGGCGCTTGCTTGACCCCATGGCGACCGCCGCTTCGACGAATTCGCGTTCGCGAAGGCTGAGCACCTGTCCGCGCACGATCCGGGCAAGGTACGGCCAGCCGAAGACGCTCAGCACGAGAATGAGGTAGAGGATCCGCGACGGGTTGCCCTCTGGCACCCCCAGCTGGGTGAGGCGCTGGGTGAGGACCCCGGAGAGCGCCAGGATGATCAGCAGGAACGGAAAGGCAAGGACCAGGTCCATGATGCGGCCGATGAGGGTGTCGGTCCAGCCCCCGGTATAGCCGGCGATGATGCCGAGGGTGGTCCCGATCGCGACCGTGATCAACGTCGCGCTGGTCGAAATCACGAGGGAGATCCGCAGGCCATAGATGAGCTGGGCAAAGATGTCCCGCCCGGTCCCCCATTCGACCCCAAGCGGGTGCGTCCAGCTGATTCCGCCCCAGTCCAGCTTGGGCCTGCCACCCAGGTCGCTGATCGCCGACGCGTCGAACTTGTAGGGATCGATGCCGACCAACTGCGCGAGATACGGGCCGAAGATGGCGATGGCGTAGTACGCCACCAGGACGACCAGGCACACCATCGCAAGGCGGTCGCGACGGAGACGCGCCCAGATGATCTGGCGCAGGCTTCGGCCGCCCGTGAGGGCTCCACCCTGAAAGCCGGCAGCGCTGTCCGTAACTGCGACCATGGCGACGAGATTATCACGTCATACCGGTTGTCAAGCCGGAACTTGCTTCAGGGCGAGGGGTCTGCCTCGACCATGCGCCGCCAGCGCAGGTCTGGACGACGAGCCGCGGTCGCCTCGTCAAGGCGCCCCACCGGCGTGGTGCGTGGCGCCTGCTTGAGCTCTTCCGGGGCCGTCTCGGCGAGGGTGGCGATGCCCAGCATGAGCTCGACGAATCGATCCAGCGTCTCGAGAGACTCCGTCTCGGTCGGCTCGACCATCATCGCCTCCTCCACGATCAGCGGAAAGTAGATGGTCGGCGGGTGGATCCGGTGGTCCAGGATCGCCTTGGCCATGTCGAGCGTGCTGACGCCATGCTCGCGCTTCTGGCGGCGGCCGCTGAGGACCACCTCGTGCTTGCACACGCGGTCGTACGGGACGTCGAATGAGCCGGCAAGCCTGACGCGCAGGTAGTTGGCTGCCAGCACCGCGTCATCGCTCACCTCTCGCAGGCCGGCGCCGCCGTTGCTGCGGATGTAGGCATACGCGCGCACGAACATCCCGAAGTTGCCGGTGAACGAGCGCACCCGGCCGATGGCCGATGGACGGGCGTCGGCGTCCTCCAGCGCGAATCGCGCCCCGGGCGTGCTGCGCCCGTGCCAGGCATTGCGCTTGACGGTCTCAGGGTCCCCCTCCGCCAGGATCGGAAGCGGGCCCGGCAGGAAAGGCGCCAGCCGCGCGCTGACCCCGACCGGGCCAGCGCCGGGGCCGCCACCGCCGTGCGGCGTCGAGAAGGTCTTGTGCAGGTTGAAATGCATCACGTCGAAGCCGGCCTCGCCGGGGCGGAAGCGTCCCAGGATGGCGTTGAGGTTCGCCCCGTCCATGTAGGCGATCGCCCCTGCCCCCTTGACAGCAGCCAGCACCTGGTCGATCTGGTCCTCGAAGATGCCAAGGGTCGACGGATTGGTGATCATCAGTGCGGCCGTGTCGCTGCCGAGCGCCGCTCGCAGGGCCGCAAGGTCGATCCCGCCGCGATCGTTCGACGGGATGGTCACCGCGGTGAAGCCGACCATGGTGGCGGTCGCCGGATTCGTGCCGTGGGCGCTGTCGGGAACGAGCACCTTGGTCCGCGTCGAGCCCTCGCCGCGCGAGCGGTGATAGGCGCGCGCCATGAGCAGCCCGGTCAGCTCGCCGTGCGCTCCAGCCGCCGGCTGCAGGCTGAGCGCGGGGAAGCCGCTGATCTCCTTGAGCAGCTCGGCCAGCAGCCATTCCAGCTCCAGGCTGCCCTGCGCCAGGGCGTCGGGGTCGAGCGGATGCGACTCGGCCAGGCCCGGCAGCCGGGCCGCCCACTCGTTGACCTTGGGGTTGTACTTCATGGTGCACGACCCGAGCGGGTAGAAGCCCAGGTCGATGGCGTGGTTGAGGTGGCTGAGCCGATTGAAGTGGCGCAGCAGATCGAGCTCGCTCACCTCCGGCAGCCGCGGTGCGCTGTGGCGCTGCTGCTCCGCGGGGATCGATGGCTGGCCGGCGGCGGCCGAGGTCGCTGCATCCGAAGCGGCGGGGAAGCGCACGGCCCGGCGGCCGGGATGCGAGGCCTCGAAGATGAGCGGCTCAACGACGGTCAGCTCCCCCACCACCTCGGGCGAATGGAAGGCTGCGCCGCGCCCGGACGGGTCGTCGGCCGCGGGGCGTGTCACGGTGGTCACGGGGTCGCTCCCAGCGCCGCCACGAAGGCGTCGATCTCCTCGTCGCGGGTCAGCTCCGTGGCGGCCAGGAGAACCGTGTCGCCCAGCTCCGGGTACTCGAACTCGAGCAGGAGGCCGGCCACGATCCCCTGCTGGGCGAGGAGCGCATGGCGTCGTGCGGCATCAGGCAGCTGCACAGCGACCTCGGCGAAGTACGGGGCGCTGAAGCGACGCTTCCCGAGGCCCGCCGCTTCGATCGCGGCCGCCAGATGGCGTGCCTGGATCATCGACAGATCGGCCACCTCGCGGAGCCCGGCCGGACCAACAGCGGTCAGATAGGTGGTCGCCGCCAGCGCGCAAAGTGCCTGGTTGGTGCAGATGTTGCTGGCTGCCTTCTCGCGTCGAATGTGCTGCTCGCGGGCCTGCAGCGTCAGGACATAGCCCTTGCGCCCGCGCGCGTCGCTGGTGGCTCCCACCAGGCGACCCGGCATCTGGCGAACCGATTCCATGCGGGCCGCCATCAGCCCCACGTATGGCCCTCCATAGCTCAGGGGGATGCCGAGCGGCTGCCCTTCGGCGGCCACGATGTCGGCGCCATAGTCCCCCGGCGCCTCCAGGAGCGCCAGCGAGGTCGGCTCCACCACCGCGACCAGCTGCGCGCCGACCGCATGCGCGGCGTCCGCCAGCTCGCGCATCGGTTCGATCCCGCCGAAGAAGTTGGGCTGCTGCGCGACCAGGCAGGCGAACCCCGCATCGAGGACTTGGGCCGCGGCATCGGGCCCGGTCAGCCCGCTGCCGCCCGGACGCAGATCGGCGGGCACGATGACAACCTCGATCCCCGGCCCCGAGCAGTAGGTTTCGACCACCCGCCGAACCTGCGGATTCACCGCGCTCGAGACCGCGATCCGGTCGCGATGGGTCAGGCGGCAGGCCATCAGGGCGGCCTCCGCGGTGGCGGTGGCGCCGTCGTAATGGCTGGCGCTGGCCACCTCCATCCCGGTCAGCTCGCAGATCAGCGACTGGAACTCGTAGATGCTCTGCAGGGTGCCCTGGCTCACCTCGGGCTGGTACGGGGTGTACGACGTCGAGAACTCGCTGCGACCGATCACCTCGCCGACCACCGACGGGACCAGGTGCCGGTAGGCGCCCGCCCCCAGGAAGCTGATCCGCGGCAGGGCGTTGCGGCCGGCCAGCCGCATCAGCTCCGCGCGCACCTCCTGCTCAGTGAGCGGGGGCGGCACCTCGAAGCGCGTGGCGCGCACCGAGGCGGGGATGTCGGCGAAGAGGTCGTCGATCGACGTGACGCCGACGGCCGAGAGCATCCGCTCCCGATCGGCGTCGGTGTGCGGCGAGTAGGCCATCAGCCCGCGGTCAGCTCCGCGTAGGCGGCGGAGTCCAGGAGCGCATCGAGCTCGCCGGCGTCCGAGATCGTCACCCGCGCGATCCAGCCGGCGGTGAAGGGGTCGCTGTTCAGCAGCTCCGGGCTCTGGCGCAGCGCCTCGTTGACCTCGCTCACCAAGCCGGAGATCGGCGCGTACAGGTCGCTCACCGCCTTGACGCTCTCGACCACGCCGAAGGTCGCGAACTGGGTCACCCTCGACCCGACATCGGGGAGCTCCACGAAGACGATGTCGCCGAGCTCATCGGCGGCGAAGCTGGTGATCCCGATGGTTGCCTGCGAGCCGTCAACGCGGACCCATTCGTGCTCGCGGGAGTAGCGGAGGTCGTCGGGATACATCGGCGGCATCGGCTCCTTGGCTGCTTGCGGGTCCGCCGATCAGGCGGCGTCGGGCTTGGGTCGGCGGTAGAAGGGCAACTTTACCTGCTCGGCCCGATACGGGCGGTCACGGACCATCACCTCGACCGTGGCACCCGGTTCAGCCTGCGCGGCCGGCAGGTAGGCCATCGCGATCCGCTCGTTGAGCGTAGGGGAGAGCGTCCCACTGGTCACCACGCCGACCTCCCGGCCGTTGATCCGGACCGCGTAGCCGTGGCGGGCGATCGCATCGTCGCGCATGACCAGCCCGACCAGCCGTCGCCGCGGGCCGGCCTGCTGGATGGCGGCCAGGGCGGCGCGGCCGACGAACTCGCCCTTCTCCATCTTCACCACTCGCCCCAGGTTGGCCTCGTAGGGGTTTACCGATCGATCGAGCTCGTTGCCGTACAGCGGCATGCCCGCCTCCAGGCGCAGCGTGTCGCGGCACCCCAGTCCGCAGGGCTTGAGGCCCAACGGGACGCCTGCCGCCATCAGCGCCTCCCACAGGGCGGGGGCGCGTCGCGCGTCGCAGAAGAGCTCGAAGCCGTCCTCGCCGGTATACCCGGTGCGCGCCACCAGGCAGTCGATCCCGGCCACCTTGCCCCGCACCGACCGATAGTTGCCGAGCGTCGACAGGTCGAGATCGGTGAGCGAGGCCAGGATCTCCGCCGCGCGCGGACCCTGCGGCGCGACGAGCGCGGTGCGGTCCGAACGATCGTCGAGCGTCGCCTCGAAGTCGCCCCGCTGGCGTATCGCCTCCAGGTGCGCGACGACCGTCTCGCGATTCGAGGCATTGCAGACGATGAGGTACCCGTCATCGACCCGGTACAGGATCAGGTCATCGATGATCCCGCCGTCATCGGCGCAGAGCATCGAGTACTGGGCCTGTCCAGGCTCAAGCGCGCCGGGGTCGCTCACCACCGCGTAGCGCGCGAAGGCGAGCGCTTCGGGCCCGCTGATATGCACCTCTCCCATGTGCGACAGGTCGAAGAGCCCTGCCGCCTGGCGCACCGTGCGGTGCTCGTCGATGATCGAGCCGTACTGCACCGGCATCTCGTAGCCGGCGAAGGGGACCATGCGCGCCCCGAGCGCGACGTGGATGGTGTGCAGCGGCGTCCGACGCAGGGCCGGCGTCTCGATCATCCGGCGGCCCCGGACGTGCCGGCGGCCACGGTCGCGGCCTCGGGCGACGCCAGCAGCTCGACCGCGGCCTCGACGACGCTGCGCTCGGTAGCGTGGCTCATGAGGCGCAGCGCCTCCTCGAGATCCACCCAGCGCACCTCGTCGAACTCGTGGTCATGGAGCGCAAGGTCGCCTCCGATCGGCTCCATCAGGAAGAAATGAACCGTCTTGTGGAACCGGGTCCGGCCGCGCACGAAGAAGTAGGTGATCGCGCTGATGGGGGCCTCCACGCGGACCTCGAGCCCGCTCTCCTCGCGCGTCTCGCGGACCGCGGTCTCCTCGATCGTCTCCCCGGCGTTGGGAGTCCCCTTCGGCAGCGCCCACAGCCGCGGCTCACGCCGATGCACCAGGGCGATCTGAAGCCGTCCGTCAGCGACCCGATGAACGACCCCGCCAGCCGACGTGGCGCGGGCGGTGCGCAGCCCAGACACGCCGGGCCGCTACGCGCGGCGGGCGCGCGGAAGCCCGAGAGGCAGGAGGGCGCGCCGTGGACTGACGCGGCCGATCCGGCCGACCGAGGGGAATCGGAAGCGACTCGTCTGCGAGCGAAGCGCGGCCACGGTTGCGGTGGTCTGCCGCGCGCCGCGGGGACGGTGGTAGACGGTCGCATCTCGCGCGAGTCCCATTCGCAACCGTCGGGCGCTGCCGCGGCCGACGCCGAAGGCGATCGAGGGGTGGGATACGAAGCTGGCCGTCAGACTCACTCGCATGGCGGCCATTGTACGCCGCGGCAGTGCCGGCGCAACCGGGATCCGATACGGTCAGGTCCGCCCCGCGAGCAGCGCCCGATACAGGCCCACGACCTCACCGATGCGGGCCGCGCGGTCAAAGCGGGCGGCTCCCGCGGCGGCCGCCGAGGCCATCTCTGCGCGGCGCGGCGCATCCCCGGCCAGCTCCGCGAGCGCCTCCGCCAATGCATCCGCGGAGACCAGCAGTCCGTCGATCCCGGGCCGCACGGCGTCGCGGGTACCGGGGCCGTCGATCGCCACCACGGGAAGGCCGCAGGCCAGCGCCTCGGCAACGACGAGCCCTTGCGTCTCGGTCCGCGACGCGAAGGCGAACAGGTCCGCCCCCTTCACCAGGGCCAGCGCATCGCGGCGCGGCAGCGACCCGGTCAGGTGCACGCGCTCCGCGACGCCCAGCCACCCTGCGCGGGCCAGGAGCGCACCTCGCCTCGGCCCCCCACCGATCAGCAGCAAGCGGAGCGCCGGGTCCTTGACGGCAGCCGCGGCGAACGCCTCCAGCAGCAGGTCGACGCTCTTCTCGCGCGCCAGTCGGCCCAGCGATGCGATCACCACGCTCTCGGCCGGCCACCCCGCGAGCGGTCTGGGGTCGGTGGCGGACAGGGCGGCGATGTCGGCCACCTCGATCCCGGTCGGGATCCACACGACCCGGGGCCGCGGCGGCTCGCCAAGCCGGTCGCTGATCTCGGCTGCCAGGTCTGAGCCTGGTGCAATCACCGCCGCGCAGTGGCGCCAGAAGCGGCGCAGGTGGCCCTCCAGGGCGGCCGCACCGGGGCGCGCCAGGGGGCCGAGGTAGTGGCCGTAGTCGCCGAACCGGGTGTGGTGGGTAAAGACCAGCGGGGCGCCCACGCGCTCGGCAACTCGTCGTGCCATCCAGCCAGACACGAACGGAGAGTGGGCATGCACGATCTGCGGATCGAACGCGACCGCCTGTCTTGCGGTGCTCGACCAGAGCCGCGCCGGGATGCGGTAGCCCGGCGGGGCGGGTGGCGGCAGCTGAATCGACGGCAGCCACGCGATCCGCGGCTCCGGACCTCCCGCCCCCGCGGTGCCGTGCACCGCACCGCGAGCCGGCCGCGGGGCGACCAGCAGCACGTCGTGGCCCTCAGCGGCCAGCCCTCGCGCCAGCGCCTCGGTCGAGATCGTCACCCCGGACAGGTAGGGCAGATAGCTCTCGGTGAAGATGGCGACGCGCAGGCGAGCCTCGCTCACGGCGTCGCCTGCCGAATCCCGACGTGCAGGCTCGCCATGCCGCTCGGCAGGCGACGCCAGGTCACCTGCCCGAATCCTGCACCGCGCAGCAGATCAGCGATGCGCTCCGGGGCAGGGTAGCGACGCAGGCTGTCGGGCAGGTAGCGGTACGCCGGTCCTCGCCGCAGCAGCCGCCCGAGCAGCGGGACGATGCGCTGGAACCAGCCGCGGTAGAGGAGCAGGGCCAGCCCGCCGCCCGGCGCGGAGATCTCGAGCACCACCAGCCTGCCAGCCGGCACCAGCACCCGATGCATCTCACCGAGGCCGGCCGCATAGTCGGGCAGGTTGCGAAGCCCGAAGCCGATCGTCACCGCATCGAAGGAGCCGTCCGGGAACGGCAGCGCGAGCGCGTCGCCGGCGAGATAGCGCGGGACGGTCGCGCCAGGAGCAGGCCGCACCCGGGCAGCCTGGCGCAGCATTCCGGCCGATAGGTCGAGACCGATCACCTCGCCGGCCTCGCCGACCGCGGCCGCGGCAGCCCGGGCCAGCTTGCCGGTGCCGCAGGCCACGTCCAGGACGCGCATGCCTGGGCCAAGGCGCGCGGCCGCGATCGCGGCGCGGCGCCAGTGGGCGTCGAGCCCGGCGGTCATGAGCGTGTTCATCGCGTCGTAGACCGGCGCGATCCGGTCGAACATGCTCCGCACCGCCGGTTGCGGGACGGGGTTGCCCGGCTGCTCGCTCATCCCGCGGCTCCCGCATCGGGCGCGGCGCCGGGCTCGCGCTCGGGATCGCGGACGCCGGGGTAGAAGAGCAGCCCGCCCATCAGCACCGCCCCCAGCAGCGCCCCGCCGACGAGGGTGTTGGTCGGACCCAGGGCCCCGGAGACGGGCCCGGTGAGCGCGAACGAGATCGGCACCAGGCCGGTGGAGACCAGCCAGTCGAGGCTCGACACGCGGCCGAGCATGTCACGCGGGACACGTTGCTGCAGGAGCGTGATCCAGATGATCGAGCCGAGCTCGAAGAGCGCGTGGAGCGCGAAGCTCGCCGCCAGGGCCTGCCACAGCTCGGTCATCACGCCGTAGATCGCCATGAGCGCGACCCCGGCCGACCAGGCGGCGTACATGACCGTGATACGCCGCCGTGGGAGTCCCATCTGCCCCACCGCCAGCGCGCACAGGATCGCCCCGACCCCGCCGGCGGCGAAGGTGGCGCCCAGCGCCTCGGGCCCCAGTCCAAGGCGGTTCTTGATGAGGAACGGGACGAGTGTCTGCCGCGGCCCGACGAAGACCAGGAGGCTGAGCATCGCCGACACGAGCGTCGCCCAGATCCAGGCGTGGGCCCTCACGAAGGCGATGCCTTCGCCGATCTCCCGGAGCGTCGAGCGGACGCCGGCCGGCGGCCCTTCGCGGCGCGACCGATGCCGGATGGCCGCCACCGCGAGCGCCGAGGCGCCGAACAAAGCAGCATCGACCACGAACGCGAAGCCCGGTCCGATCCCCGCCACCACGAGGCCGGCAAGCGCCGGGCCGGCCAGCTGGGCCATCAGCGGGCGGACGGTGCCCTGGAGGGCGTTCGCCTGGGGGAGGAGGTGATCGGGCAGCAGGTCGGGCACGAGCGCGGTCGATGCCGGGTTGAAGACCGCGTCACCCAGGCCGATGACCGCCATCAGCGCGACAACGTGCCAGAGCTCCAGGACGCCCGCGATCGAGAGGATCCCCATGGTTGCGATCGCGGCGCCCCGCACCAGGTCCGCGCCGATCATCAGCCAGCGCCGGTCGTACCGGTCCGACAGGACGCCGCCGAGCAACACAGTGGCGAGCAGCGGCAGGGTCCACGCGATGCCGACCGCGGTCATGGCGGTCGGCACGTTGCTGATCTCGTAGACCTGCCAGGCCAGCGCGACGAAGAAGAACCCGTCGCCCAGCAGCGAGACGAGCGAGCCCGCCGTCAGGTACGCGTAGTCACGCTCGGCGAGCGGTCGCGCGACGCCGATCTGGAGGAGACGCGCAAGGAGCGACCGCATCGGCCCTGCCCTCGGCAGTGGGGAGAATGGCTGGTGGGCGATACTGGATTCGAACCAGTGACCTCACGGATGTGAACCGTGCGCTCTAACCGACTGAGCCAATCGCCCACGCGGGGATGCGCAGTATAGCGACGGGCAGGCTCAGCCTCAATCGGGCAGTCGGTCCAGCCTGGCCGCCAACTCGGCCTCCGAGAGGCCGGCGATCGTGTAGCGCTTGCGCCGCGACCGAGCCCCGGCGTCGAGCGTCAGGGCCGATGGCGGGACGCCGATCGCCGACGCCACGAGGCGTCGCACGGCATCGTTGGCCTCGCCCTCGACCGGGGGCCGGGTGACCCGCACCCGGAGCTCACCATCACGGTAGGGCCCTACCCGCTCCTTGGCGGCGCGCGGCGTCACCACCACGGCGAGGCGCGAGCCCATCGCCTAGGCGCCGACCATGCGCATCAGCAGGCCGAGCACCAGCATCGCGATCAGCGGGGCCCAGTCCAGGCCGCCGGTCGGGGGGACGATGCGCCGGATCGGCGCGAGGAAGGGCTCGGTGGCCTGGTAGATGAAGGCAATCAGGCCGCCGCCACCCATCGGCGCAACCCAGCTGACCACCACCCGCGCGAAGACGAGCAGCATCAGCGCCCCCAGCAGCAGCTGCACGAAGTTGGCGACGACCAGCGGCATCACGCCGAGGATAGCAGCGCGGCGTCAGGCCGGGCGTGGGCCGAAGAGGGCCGTCCCGATTCGGACCAGGGTCGCTCCCTCGGCCACCGCGGCCTCGGCGTCGCCGGACATGCCCATCGACAGGTCAGGCAGGGCATGATCGATCCGCTGCGCCAGCTCATCGCGCAGGTCGCGCAACCGCCCGAACAGCCTGCGCGCCTCCCCCACCGGGGCGCCGGCGACCCCGATCGTCATCAGCCCGGTGACGTGGGCGGCGCGCAGGTCGGCCAGGGTGGCCAGGAGCTGACCGGGGCCGCGGAGCTCGGCGGCGAACCAGGCCGGGTCGAACCCGCCCTTGGTCGACTCATGGCTCAGGTTGACCTGCAGCAGGGCGATCGGGCGGCGCCCCTCCTCGGCCGCGATTCGATCCAGCCGTCGCAGCAGGCCGAGCGAATCGACCGAGTGAATCACCGCGAACAGTCGAACGGCGGGGCGCACCTTGTTGGCCTGCAGGCGGCCGACGAGGTGCCATTCCGCGTCAGGCGCGACGGGGACCTTGGCCGCAGCCTCCTGGACGCGGTTCTCGCCGAAGCGATCCAGGCCGGCCTCCCGGGCGAGGCGGATCACCGAAGCGTCAAAGCCCTTGGTCACGGCGACCAGCCGAAACCCGCTGGGGTCGCGCCCCGCCTGCTCGGCAGCGGTTCGCAGGCGCGTCATCAGGCCTGCATAGCGTTCCGCGATCAGCCCGGCGGTGAGCTTTGGCTCCTCGATCGGCTGCACGTCGCGGCGGCCTCGACAGGCGAGCGCATCGGTCCGATGCGCGGTGCTACTCGCTCTTGCGGCGCAGGAACGAGGGAATGTCCAGGTCGGTCTCGCCATAGCTCGGTCGGTCGAGCCCGGCCGGCCGCACCGGGATCGCCTGGCGATCCGTGGACCGCGCGGCGGGTCGCTCGTCGACCGCGAACGGCGATGCGGCTGGCATCTGGTCCTCGAGGGCCTGCTGCTGCTCGCGCTCACGCTCGATCTCGGCCAGGATCTCGCGGCTCCGCTCGTCGAGCGAGGCCTCGATACCGCTGGCCACCTCGGTCGAGGCGGTCACCGCCCGGGCCGGGGTGCGGATCTTGCGACTGGCGTCGAAGCCGGTGGCAATGACGGTCACCTTGACCTCGTCGCGCATCCGGTCGTCGATCACCGTGCCGAAGATGATGTTGGCCTCCGGGTCGGCGGCCTCCTTGATCACTTCGGCGGCCTCGTTGACCTCGAACAGGCCAAGGTCGCTGCCGCCGGTGACGTTGAAGAGGATTCCGCGCGCGCCGGTGATGTTCACCTCCAGCAGCGGGCTCATGACCGCGGCGCGGGCTGCCTCGACCGCGCGGTTGTCGCCGGTCCCGATCCCGATCCCCATCATGCTCGACCCTGCGTCACGCATGATCGTCTTGACGTCGGCGAAGTCGAGGTTGATCAGGCCCGGAACCGTGATCAGGTCGCTGATGCCCTGCACGCCCTGCCGCAGCACGTCGTCGACCACGCGGAAGGCGTCGAGGATCGACGTCTTCTTGTCCACGACCTCGCGCAGCCGATCGTTCGGGATGGTGATCAGGGTGTCGCACTTCTCCTTGAGCATCTCGGAGAACTGCTCGGCGACCAGCTTCCGCCGAACCCCCTCGAAGCTGAACGGCTTGGTGATGACGCCGACCGTCAGCGCCCCGAGGTCCTTGGCGATCTCGGCGATCACGTGCGCCGCCCCGGAGCCTGTGCCGCCGCCCATGCCGGCGGTGATGAAGATCATGTCGGCATCCTTGAGCGCCTCGTAGATCTTCTCGGAGTCCTCCTCGGCGGCGCGCTGCCCGACCTGGGGATCGGCGCCGGCTCCGAGGCCACGCGTGAGCTTGTCGCCGATCCGGATCTTGTGCGGCGCGTCACTCTGGAGGAGCGCCTGCGCGTCGGTGTTCACGGCGATGAACTCGACGCCCATCATCTCGGCCCGGATCATCCGGTTCACGGCGTTGCTGCCACCGCCGCCGACCCCGATGACCTTGATCAATGCGAAGTGCTCTGCGTCCGACCGAAGCGGCATGAGGGGTTCTCCTGCGCGGTGTGCTGGCTGGTGGCTGGGAACCCGGAGCTCGCGCGGGTTTGACCGATTCTAGCGACCC
>Ga0153915_10001549_pt1 | contig 21099 bp, 16 predicted proteins | sample Opewatmetagenome_2_FD_107003 | JGI IMG/M metagenome (GOLD analysis project Ga0153915, IMG submission 107003) | Freshwater wetland microbial communities from Ohio, USA - Open water 3 Core 3 Depth 3 metaG | ecosystem: Environmental > Aquatic > Freshwater > Wetlands | place: USA: Ohio, Lake Erie...
ATGAGGGCGAAGACTGGGGAAAGCAGGATCAGCAATAATCCGCTGGCCAAGATGTCAATTGCGCGCTTGACGGCGAGAGGAGCTTCTTGCCGCTTCGTTTGCCGCGACAGTTCGGGATAAAACTTGGTGTCGGTAATATTGCCAGAGGAATCCTTGTCCGCTTGTTCCGGGAAAACATGAGCCGAAATAACAATCTGTTTTAACTGATGGAGACTAATCTGTTTTTCCAGAGCCGATCGAACTCTGGCGTGCAAGGTGTCCAGAACCAAACCTTTGTTATTCAGGTCAATCTCGGTAAATATTACGCCGAGAACAGCACCTTCTTTGTGCCAGCCGATCAGATCCGTGTCCCGGGTGGCAGAGGCGAGAGCAACCATGATGCTGCTCAATAATTTTCCCCTCACGCCGTTCCGTAGGAGAGGGCTCGCATTGAGCAACATCAGTACAAAAGGTTTGCGGGAGCGCTCGGCCCGCTTCCGCTCCAGCGTCAATATTGACTCGAACACGGCTTGATCGAGCATGCTGCAATGCCGATCGGCTGGATCGCACGGAATCTGTGACCAAGAACGGCGGTCGAGGCGAGGCGTTTTGCCTTCCGGTGTAGATACGATTCTCGGTTGAGCGGCGCTCATGTCTTCCTTTGTCTGATGGGCTCATTCGGTCCGTGGGGACGGCGGAACAAGAGACCAGACTTTCCTGCTACTGCCCTGAACACAAAATCCGAAAATCCAATTCTGAGAACCCTTGGTTAAGCGATCCCGTCACCGAACAATGGGCGAGATCGAAGCATTTCAGCACCCACGGACCGTTCGGAACGAACTGGGATGACCCTCGCTCGATCGATTTCCAAGGCCACCGAGCGTCGAAGCAAAGAAACCGAAACTACAATTCGATGAGTTCCACGAAAACTAATGAGAATGCCTTCCAAGCCACCCAGCGCTTCGTCTTTGATACGAACCCTTTCACCAATCTCCAGATAGGGCCACGGCTGCGCCGACAACCCAGATTCAATTACTGTGTGGATGGCCGCGATCTCCGAATCGTCGAGCGGAATCGGAATCTTTCCACTTCCCACGACAGAAATCACACCGGGAGTCACGAGAATGGGGAGCCGCTTTTGGGCATCAAACCGACAAAAAACGTATCCTGGAAAAAGGGGAAGAGTGGCATCCTTCCACCGACCATTGCTCCGGCGCCTGCCCTTGTAAGCCGGGAGAAAGGTCTCAAACCCTTTACCGCGCAGGAGCGATTCAGTGGAATGCTCCCAACGTGTCCTTACAAGAAGCGCGAACCATTGATCACTGCTTGCGGCTGGGATCATCGTGCTCCTCTCAGGGCTCGCATTGCGCTAGATGCGGTAAATAAACCCGGATAAGCTACCGCCATTAGCACTTCGTAGACATGCTTATATACGGCAATCTGCCTGCCACATTGCTCCGGGAAGAGCTTCGGCGTCTTTTAATCTTGTCCGCTGTAACTGAATGTAAATAAATGACTTAAGATGATGGTTGAAGTGTCAGCCTGAAGCTTGCTTTCTATAACGGGAGATTTTCGGAAACAGAGTGAAAACCATTACCATCATATGCCAATCAGTTTCCAATCTAAGACTCTGTGCTTGTCCTGTGCATAATCCTAGGTAGCTCTTATCTCTATTGTTTCTAATATGTTGCGGTTCGACGGCAAAGACGTTACTGGCTACTCCATCTCCTAGTCTCGTGACCCAAACTGTTGATTCTTCCAGTCTTTGGCGGGCAAATCCTAGAAAACGCCCAGAATGCAGCGGAATCGCTAAGACCCATAGAAATTACGTGGCCACCGATGACGGGCAAGGATCTCAAGACTCCCTTGCGACAGGGGCCCCGCAGCAGAGGCCGCTACATTTTCTTCCACATGCGCCACTTTTCGCATCCCCGGGATCACTGTAGAAATAGCGGGATGAGAAAGACAGAAACGTAGCGCTGTGCGAGAGATGAGTTCTTGATCTCCCAGGTCTCGACGGATGGCTTCGACTCTTTCCCAGATCTCCCGCTTTCGATTTCCCGCGAAGTAACGGCTGCGCATGTCAGTCGGGTTGAAGGTTGTGTCCGGTGTGATCGTCCCCGTTAGACCCCCTTCATCGAAAGGAACTCGCGCAATGACACCGACATCCAACTGCACACACAATGGGAAAAGCTCATCTGCAGGGCTTGGATCGAAAATGTTGTAAATGACTTGCACGCAATCAATCAGTCCCGTTTTCAGTGCCGAAATGACGCTTGCAGGCTGATGATCATTCGCGGAGATCCCCACGAAACGTGCTTTGCCCGTACGCTTCAGCCACTCGACGGATTTGCGCCAGTCGTCTTCCTCAACCCACTCGGGATTCCATACGTGAAATTGCTGCAAATCGACATAGTCGCGTTTTAGATTCCGCAGACTCTGTTCCGTGCATTTCTTGAAGTGGCGAAACGGAAAAACCTCTCGCAGTCGTATGCCCGGTCGCGCCGGCCAGAGCATGTTTTTCGGAGGTACCTTAGTCGCTATGTAGACTTTATCTTTGTGCGCCTTCACAACTTGCGCGATGAGTTGTTCGCTGTGCCCGCCACCGTAGACTAGTGCGGTATCCACATAGTTGATCCCGGAATCGAAGGCCTTTGCGAGCGCCATCACGCTTGAATTGTCATTCGGTCCGCCCCACGATGATCCGCCAATCCCCCAGGCTCCATACCCGATCTCCGAGACCATCAACCTTGTGCGGCCCAATCGACGTCGCTGTATCATCTCCCACGATTCCTTCTATTTCTTATGGGATCTCTCGATATACTTCTCCGCATTTGCAGCAAAAGGGCGAATGAAGCAGCTATTTTCTACTTAAAGATATCATGCCGTAGAAAGTTGTCCCGCCTTTAATTGAAACCTGAAAAAGGGAGTAGCAGCTCTCGGCCCGGACTCGTATAGAGTCCGGGCCGAGAACACTTTTTTGAGAAGAGAGCCGCTATGACTAAGAGATACCAGACGGGTACGAAGAAGTCCACGAGGAAGTTCGAGGTCGTGGGAGACAGACAGTTGGCGGTGTGGTTGCCTCTGCCGCTGGTGGAGGTGTGGGAAGAGTTGCAGCCACGCGTCGAGTAACTGACTGGCGAAGCGGGGCTGCAGATTTTGCGGGCGATACTGGAAGACGAAGTGACGCAGCGGGTAGGTCCGCCACACCGGCCAGATCCTGCGTGGAGCTCGGTGCGCTGGGGACGTCAGCCGGGCTACGTGGCGTTTAGCGGAAAAAAGGTGGCGGTGACGCGGCCGCGGGTGCGTACGCGTGAAGGCGAGGAAGTGGCACTCGACAGTTACGCACGGCTACAACACGATGGACGGCGGCAGCGAGCGGTGCGGGAAGGCATCGTGGCGGGGCTCACGTCGTGGAATTATCACCGTATGGTCCAGAGCGTCCTAGAGGGTTACGGGATCGAGAAATCCAGCGTGAGCCGGGAGTTCGTGGCGGCCAGCGCGCCGCAACCGAAAAGGCTCGGCGAGAAACAATTCGGCGAACTCGATCTGGTGGCAATCTTGATCGACGGCAACGGGACTGCTGGAGGCAGAAAAGAAATTCCGGAAGGTCAAAGACTTCGGGGAACTGGAAGCACTCCATCGCAAACTGAATCCCTTGTTGACTCGACAGGTCCGGGTCGCGTAACGCGCAGTCCTTCGATAGCTGCTGCTTTCAGGACAATTCCTGCCGTAGTGGCATTACTGACGCAGTTCCTCAGCCAGGGTTCAAAGAGACAATCCAGTTCTCCACATCGCTTCGGATCGCTACATCTGTAGCTGCTAATAGACATCCCGGACAGGTGGGGTATGCTGCCCACTTTCAAAAGGAGGTCCGGAATGAAGCGTCCACTTTTCGAGCAAGAGCAAGCCCGCAAGGTCATGACTCGATTCCGCATGCTTTAACACGCTCAGAAGATCTCGCACAACGTCAGCCAGACCTGCCGCACAAAGCTATCGGAATGACAATATTGCTTTGCGCTGATCGTTAATGGGCGTCCCCATCGCTGGCCTCAGCGACCGGCTCAATCAGTTGCGGGGATAGGCGGAGGTAGCGCGTAGAGCTCAGCTTCGAGTCAATCATATTGTAGACTCGTTTCACTTGTTCGGCAGACAATCCGATGCCCGCGGCGACCTCCTCGGCCGGCACGCCATGGTTCTTTCCGTACATGCAAAGGTCCATCGTTCTCAAGGGCAGAGAAAAAAAGAATTCCTCCTGAGACTGCTCCAGCGAATACGTGTCGGTTGTCGGAGGGCGGCGCCGGATTTCCTCCGGCACTCCCAAATATTCAGCCAGCTGGTACACCTGAGTCTTGTAGAGATGTGCGATCGGCTTGAAGTCTGCCGATCCATCGCCATTCTTGACAAAAAATCCCTGGGCATACTCAAGGCGATTCGGAGTTCCTGCCACGGCATACCAGAGGCGATCAGCGTGGTAATACTCCAGCATCTTGCGCGTGCGCTGTTTGAAATTCGTTGCTGCCACGACTCCGAGATAGGCTTCCGGTGTAAGGCGGGCCCGCCGGATCTCCCCAGAGGGTGATTGAGCGATCACCGAGTACACGGCATAGGAGGAAGAATCCACGAGATCGGGAAGGGCAATCTTACTCTTCCATCCTTTGTCATATTCCGGAATAACAAGCCGAATCGCTTCGTCCCGGCGCCGATAGCAGCCCAGCGCCTGCAAAGTAGGAGCGATATTTTCCACCATGCTCGAAATTCCCAGGGCATCCGTCAGTAGCTTCGCGAGGAGCAGGCTGTCCCGGGAGGAGTCCTCCTCCGGCATCATCACGCCCAGAACCCGGTCCTTTCCGAGGGCCCGGGCGCACAATGCGGCGGTCACACTGCTGTCAATCCCGCCGGAAAGGCCGACAATGGCCCCTTTGCGGCGGAGTCGCCGATGGACGATTTCCCGGATTTTCTCCTCGATCTGTTGAGTGACTCGGGGAGCATCTAACTCGAGTACTTTGGGTGAAAAAGCGGCAGAAGTCTTCACGCTTGGGTCTCCACGGGACTCCGAAGTTCTTTGCGATCTATTTTGCCACTGATGGTCTTGGGTAACGCAGCTCGAAATTCGATCTGTCGCGGAATCTTAAAGTCCTCGAGATGCTTCGCGCAGTGCCGCAGAAGTTCCTGCTTCGACACTTGGAAACCCTCGCGCAGCGTGACCACGGCTTTGATGGACTGGCCCAAGACTTCATCCGGAACGCCTACAACCGCAGCCTCGAGCACGCCTTCGACCGAGTACAGGACATCTTCAACTTCTTTAGGGCTGACCTTCTCTCCGCGCGTCTTGATGATGTCGTCCTTTCGGCTGACGAAGTAGAGGTACCCCTCTTCATCCATCCTGAAAAGATCGCCGGTGTGAAGAACTTTTTCCCCGGGAACAGGGCCCGGCCGCAAGGACTTCTCGGATTCCTCGGGAAGTCCCCAATACCCTTTCATTACGTGTGCTCCTCGCACCACGAGCTCTCCCACTACACCGGGATCAACGCGGCGGCCTTGCTCGTCAATGATGTAAAGCTCTTCATTAGGAATCGCAATGCCGACCGAGTCTGGCCGGATGTCAATCTGGTTCGGCGGAAGGTACGAAATCCTCTTGCACTCGGTCTGTCCGTACATGATGAAAATCTGCACATGTGGCAGAAGCTCTCGAAGCTTGCGAGCATGCTGCTGAGGCAGTGCCGCGCCGGCGCTTGTAATGTAACGGAGGCTCGAAAAGTCGTACTGCTTCAGGTCGTAATGCAGAAACATAGCCGCAATCGTCGGCACCAGCGGGAAGGCCGTGACTCTTTCCTTCTGGATTTTCTCAAGAAGCAGATAGGGATAGGTCACGGAACGTTCGAGGATAACGGTCCCTCCGACCAGAAAGCCCGTCAAAATCTGGTAAAGACCGTAACTATACGAAAGACGAAGAACATTGAGAATTACGTCGTTTGAATCGTTTCGGAGATAGGAAATGACGGATTCGGCCGCGGAGAGCATATTGAGATGCGTCAACATCACACCCTTGGGAGATCCTGTCGTACCCGATGTGTAGATCAGAGCCGCCAAGTCCGCGTCAATGCACTTCTTAGGCGGAGCAACGTCACTGAACTCTGTCCCATCGAGAATGTGCGACAGGGAGAAAAATTGCTCGCCGGCGGCCGGTGCATTGCCGTCCTTAACATTGGTCAGAAAAACGGTATGGAGGTCAGGCAACGCATTGAGTGATCCCCGTACACTCTCCAGCTTTTCCGCAGCCAGCACGAGAGCCGTCGCACCGCAGTCACTGAGAATGTAGTGGAGTCTTTCTGACTTCGTCGTGTGATCGACCATCACGAAGACGGCGCCGGCCTTGAGGATCCCGAAGATGGAAAACGCTGCCTCTCCGCAGTTGTCCAGGCACACGACCACCCGGTCCCCGCGGCGTACCCCATGCGCGACCAGGGCGTTCGCGAAACGGCTGGAGAGCCGGTCCGCTTCCGAGTAACTGAATCGCTGGTTGCCACACACCAGCGCGGTCTTATCCGGGAAGCGCCGGGCACTTTTCTCGAGAAATTCTTCGACCTGCAAGCGGTTCTCCTGCTGGTTTAATTCCTCACACTCAATTTGCTATTCACAAATCCGGCAATCCGGTGGACCGAATCCCAATTCTCTGGCACCAGTTCTTCGTCGGCTACACCAATCGCGTACTTCTCCTGGACAAAATTGACAAGCGTCAGAATACCCATCGAATCAACGAATCCCTTCTCCAGGAACGAATCTTCGTTCGAGAATTGACTCTCACCCTCCCCGAACAAGAAATTATCAATGACAAATTGTCGCAACTCCCGCTCGATTTGCTCCATCAGAGAGTCTCTCCTTTAGGTGAACAACGAACTGATCCATAAGAACTTGTGTTGTCAGAATTCCAACTAGTGCTGCGTTATCAAGATAGCTGGTTGCCCTGCCGGCCTTTGCTTTCTCAATGAGTTTCTGGACGGTGCCGGGATCAAAGATCCCGTTTTCGCGGATCTGGTCCGGAGAAAGCATTTCCTCAACGTAGGCGTGGCGCGCCCGGCCAGTTTCCGGATCGAAAAGGCTGATCGCATCCGGCGCCCGATAGGGCTGCTTCGGACGCTGCAGGACCAAAGGCGGTACGGAATCACCAAAAGCTTTCTTCAGAAGGTACTTCTCTCGTAGGACCTTCATCTTGAGCCGCGGCGGAATTCGCATCGAAAATTCCACGACGCGGTGATCCAGGAAAGGATACCTTCCCTCAACGGAATGCGCCATCGCAACGCGATCTCCCTGTGAGGAGAGGAGATATCCCGGCAACAACAACGCTCCTTCGAGATATTGCGCCCGCGAAAAAACATCCCATTTCGCGAAGTTCTCTGGGAGAAGCGGCTGGAGATCCGCGTAGCGTTCCTGCGTCTGCAAGTCCGAGCGAAGGGACGCGGAAAAGAATTGCTGTGCTTTTGCGGTCAGTTCCCATCGGGGAATATGCGAGAAGAGCGGATTGGATGTTCCCTCCGATCGAACATGGAAAAAGGCCTGCAGATACGCCGGCGATTGTTTTTGAAGCCCGGGTAGGTAGGGATAAAGCTTTTTCAGAAGCAGTGGCCTGCTCTTCGAGCCGGGTTGTGCTGCCCAAAAGGCGCGAATTTTTGCTTCCTTGTAGATGTCATATCCGCCCTGGAACTCATCTGCGCCTTCGCCGGTCAAAACCACCTTGAAGCCGCTGTCGCGGACGAGTTTCGACAGCAGAAACAATGGAGCCGGAGCGGTTCGCAAGATCGGGCGCTCCGTATGCCAAATCATTTCGGGAAGAACTCTGCCGATTTCGGCGGCCGTACAGCGGATCATCCGGTGGTTCGTACCTAAGCTACGAACAACTTCCCTCTGATATACGCTCTCGTCCAAGTCCTTGTCTTCAAAGGCCACAGAAAAAGTGCAAAGAGAGGCCCCAACGAATTTCTGGGCCAGTGCTGAGATAATCGACGAGTCCAGCCCGCCGCTGAGGTAGGCCCCTACCGGAACATCAGCGCGTAGGCGAATCCGCGTTGCGTCCAGTAACAGTTGGCGAAGCTCGTCAGCGTACCTCTTCTCATCCTCCGGCGAGATCTCTTCCGACGGGTCGATTTGAGAATAATCAATTCGCCAATAGGGCTGAACCTCGAGCTTTCCTTGCTCAACGATCAGCGAATGACCAGCAGGCAGTTCAAAAATATTGCGGAAAATCGTTCGAGGCGCCAGGGGCGACCAATAAGTGAAAATCTGCTGAAGAGCTTGTGGATCGATTTCCGCGTTCACTCCCGGATGTGCCAGCAGGCTCTTGATCTCCGAGCCGAAAACTAGGGCGTTTCCCGCGACCGTATAGAATAGCGGCCTGACTCCAAGACGATCGCGCGAGAGAAAGAGACGCTTCCTCTTGCTATCCCAAATGGCGAAGGCCCACTGCCCATTCATGTACCGTACGCAGTCCGGCCCATATTCTTCGTACAGCTCCAGGATTACTTCGGTGTCACTCTTGGTGGAGAACTGATGGCCTTTTCTTTCGAGCTCCTTGGTCAGTTCAACGTAATTGAAGATCTCACCGTTAAAGACAATGCAGGCCGACCGAGCCGTGTTATGCATTGGCTGGTGACCACCGGCAAGGTCAATGATGCTCAGCCGGGCGTGAGCCAAACCTACGCTCCCATCCGTATAGGCTCCTGAGTCATCAGGGCCCCGGTGTCCAAGCAAACGAATCATGCGCCAGAGCCGCTCGGCTTCGACGGGAGCGCCGTTCAGATTGAAAATGCCAGAGATTCCACACATAGAGCTAGGACACGTTGACACACATAGTTGAGCAACTCGTCTTCCAAAGGTTCTTGTTCGAAAAAGAAAAATTTAGATCCAGTGGCACCTCCGGCTGAACTCACTTTATACCAACTAAAGCTCTTGTTTTCTATGGATTTCAAGACCCGTGCGCGACCTGTGGATAGATAAGGCGAAGAAGAAGCGTAAGTCGCAGAATTCAAAGAACATCAGTCAAGTACTACCGTCCCTTGCCCGAAGGTCCGCGGAACGGGTTTTCCTTGATTAGGAAACCTCTTGCCGCTCGCCACCGAAAATCTGCCCTCTTTTTGCATCATTGGAGAAAGTGGGCTGCCTCCGGGAAGCATGGCCTGCAAGACGGTGCTGCGGCCGCAATGCGGGAAGGGAACGTGCTCACGGAACGAGGTGCAACGAGGCGATGCTTTATTCTAACTCCACCCATCCTTCTTTTTCGGTGGTATCGATCAATTCAACATTGAGATTATTCTTCGCCAAGAAGAAAGCAATATCTCTATTGCGAAATGCTTCCCCAGGTTCGGGTGGCACAAGGAATCTTGCTCCCTTTTCGCTCAAGAGAGGAATCTGAACTCTTAGGTCATCGCATCGGAAGCACAGGTGATGAAGTCCACCTCCCTTGCGAGCAAACAGGGACACCGGCGAAGCTGGTTCTGAAGGTTCTATCAACTTAACGGTCAGTGATTTCTTTTTGGCCAAGAAAACAACTCTGACTTTTTGGCGGGTATTCAGAACAATGTTCGAGTTTTTCTTGTACCCGAACAGCTCTTCCCATTGTTTTATTCCTTCTTCTAACGAAGGGACCACGATTCCGACATGATCGATAATCATGTGCATTCACTTCTTGGCGTTCTGCTTGATCCAGACGTCATACCCTATTCCTTCCCAGGGCAACCCGCGTTCAAACCTATACATCCAGGGATATGGCTTCCCCTTTCCCAGCACAACATATTTTCTGATATCCATTACCACTCGAATTGGATCTCCCATGGCTAAGGAAAAATCTTCCACTCTCTTGTTCACGACTGAGCTCGCTCCAATCAGGCAGTTTTCACCCACTCGAATGCCCGGAAGAATCACTGCATGAACACCGACCTGGGTATAGTCGCCGATGTATCCTCCCTTTACGTCCTCGGATGGCGGATGGGGATCATTTGTCATCACCGAGTATGGATACATAAAGACGAAGTCGCCGAGAACGCAGGTCTGCGCAAGATGTACGTTGCTATGCAATCGGCAATAATTTCCGATCCGCACATTTCCCTGGATATCGGAGAGCGTCCCGACCGAACAGTGATCGCCAATCATGGTATTTTCTCGAATGGTTATACGGTGACCTGAAGAAAAACCCGCCCCAATTGTGCATCCGGCATAGATGATCGCATGGCTTCTGACCAGGGAATCGGGGCCAATGGCCGTAGGCGGATTTTCGTAGTCGGGAGCCTGATAATAGGCAGGTAGCGGTTCTCCCAAAACGGTATCGTTGCAGATGATTGAATTGTCCCCGATCTCTACATTGTCGTAGATGGCCGAATTGTCCCCGATCTTGACGTTGCGGCCAATTTTGGACTTGGGACTGACGTAAACATTCCGATTATTGAATTTCATAGTTCTCTGCTCGATTCAGAACGGTGCTGCACTGTTGTCAAAGCGCCACCTGTGGGGGCTCGAAATATTAGAGGGAAGATTTTGAGCCACGCTGTGCGATCGCATGGAGAGAAGAATCGCGATTTTCATAGTACTTTTCGTAATAAGAGCGATACGCACCACCGCGGACTCCCGCGAGCCATTCGCCATTTCTCTTATACCAGTTGATCGTCTGCCGCAGGCCCTCGTCGAGGGGAATCGCTGGTTTCCAGCCGAGTTCGGTCTCGATTTTCTTGCAGTCCAGGGCGTACCTACGGTCATGACCGGGGCGGTCTTTGACATAATTGAGCAGGGTTCCCGGCTTTCCCATGACCCGAAGTAGGCGCTTGGCCATCGCTAGGTTTTCTTCGACGTCGAGACCCCCGATGTTGTACACCTCGCCGACGCGCCCTCGCTCCAGGACCGCCAGTATTCCGCGGCAATGATCTTCGACGTGCAGCCAATCGCGCTGTTGTTTCCCGTCCCCGTAGATAGGGAGCGGCTCATCTTCGAGAGCATTTGTGATCATGAGGGGGAGGAATTTCTCTGGGAATTGATATGGTCCATAGTTGTTCGAAGCGCGCGTGATCAATCCCGGGAAGCCATACGTACGGACGTAGGAGCGTACGAGAAGATCCGAACTTGCTTTCGAAGCTGAATATGGACTGCTCGGCTGCAACGGAGAATCTTCATTCGCGAAGGCGCCCGGGAGCATGTCGCCATACACTTCATCGGTGGAAACATGGACAAATCGTTCGACACCAGTCTTTCGCGAGATCTGGAGAAGAATGAATGTTCCTGTGATATTGGTCTCAATGACCGGTCCCGGCTCATAGATGCTTCGATCCACATGGGACTCGGCTGCGAAGTGAACTACGGTGTCACAACCAGCCATGGCTGCTTCGACGGCTGCAATATCGCAAATGTCGCCCTTCACAAACCGATAATTCGCATTGTCCGCGATCGACTCGAGGTTCGCGAGATTCCCTGCATATGTCAGTTTGTCGTAGTTGACGACGCTATAGTTCTTGTCCAGTCCTAGGACGTAGCGAATGAAATTGGAACCGATAAATCCCGCTCCACCCGTAACGAAAATCTTCATCGGGCCGCTTCCAGGGCAGGAGATGCCGCCAGATTCCCGCCAGTCATCTTGTTCGCTCCGGTTTCGGCCACGAGTGTGTTGGCGCGCAACAACGATTCGAATGTGCCGGCATCGGTCCACCAGCCGTCCAACACCTCATACGTCAGCTTGCTGTCTTCGATGTAAAAGTTGTTGACGTCCGTGATTTCGAGTTCGCCTCGGCCCGAAGGCTTCAAGCGGCGGATTTTCTGGAACACCGTTGCATCGTAGAGATAAATTCCAATCACCGCATAGTTCGATTTCGGCGCCTTGGGCTTTTCTTCGATACCCACCACATGATGGCCCCGAATTTCCGCCACACCGAATCGTTGCGCGTCGGTAACTTCTTTCAGCAGAATCTTTGCGCCCTCTCTTTGTTTCTGAAAGTTTTTGACCGCATGACAGATGTTATTCTCGATAATATTGTCGCCAAGGACCACACAGATGGACTCTCCGCCCGCGAAATACTCAGCCAAGCCCAGCGCCTCGGCGATCCCGCCTTCGCCTTCCTGATAGGTATAGTTCAAATGCTTCAGCCCAAAATCTCTCCCGTTTCCGAGCAATCGCAGAAAGTCTCCCGCGTTCTTTCCGCCCGTAACCAGAAGGATTTCCTCGATCCCCGCATTCACCAGCGTCTGGATGGGGTAGTACACCATCGGCTTGTCATAAACGGGCAGCAGATGCTTATTGGTTACCCGAGTGAGTGGATTCAGCCTGCTTCCGGTTCCGCCGGCCAGAACTACGCCCTTCATGACTTTCCTTCTCTCCTGGGCGCCCATCGAATCAACATGTCGATTTCCCAGGCTTTCCGAATATTCTTTCTAGCAAGCTTGGCAGCGTCTGTCCCACACGCAAAACTGCTTCTGTCCTGAACATTCTGCTACCCTAACGCGATTCAAAGGCACTTTCCATACCAAGTTTCTAATGAGGGCCCCCCGGGCAGGATATTACTCCTTTAGTATCAGCTAATTACAGCGCCTTCCAGCACTTTGCGATTCTTATTCTGTGGGATGACCCAAATGTGGAAAAGGCATCTCTAATAGTGCCTATTTACTTCCATACTTCGGTCAAGACTGATCTGCCCCCCCGTTTTTGGTCCAGTCATAAGTTAGCACTCCGGAGCTCCTGCACATCCGAACCTTCCCACGTCGGGGCGATGAAAACAACCGGCGGAGGGGAGTCGCCGGTCGCGCGGCGACACTCACGGCGAACTCTTCCCTTCGTTCAACACCCCGACGATCTGCTCTTCGCTAGAGCAACTCCTCTCGTGGTCTTATACCGGAGAAGCTAACTTATGACTGGACTAGTTTTCGGGGGAAAGGTCAGCGGGCGGTGGTCTTGACAAGCTCTTTCGTTGCGAATAGCGTATCACGGTTGGGTTTGTCTAGCGTCCAACAATAATGGAAACTCTCATAAATAAGTCTGAGAGCAATATAGCTCAGAAGGGTTATGTGCCCTTTTTGTGCGTGCTAGGAGCCTACCTAAATTCCTCCGCCTATGGCTTTGAATATCCCAATGGCCCGGACTACAACCTCTTGTTGCCGTTAACAAACTGGCTCCGGAACCCCACCCTCTATCCCGGCGATCCCATGCGGGAAGCATTTACGAGGTTTCCTAGCGTATATTGGCTGATGGTCTCGAAACTCTCCAGTTGGTTCAACACCGAACATGTTCTGTTTGCACTTTTCCTCATTACCAAGCTCATTTTCTTCCTTGCTGTGGGTAGGTTGATCGCGACTACAGTGCGTACAAAATTGATTGGCGTCTGTATTGTTGGCGTGATTGCACTCTCTCCACTTCTGAATATTCCGCTGCCGATCGGCGGCGCGCCAGTGCTGACGAAAACATCGGAGCATGCATTGCTCGCTGTTGCGCTACTCTTTCTGGCCGGTACATTTTTGATCGAACGGCGCTGGTGGATTGCAGTGCTTATTGCTGCATCGAGCATCTACATCGATGCCATTCCGCTGCTTCAAACGCTATTTGGCTTTGCCGCTTTCGCCCTGATTGACTGGCGGGAGCGGAAACGCCAAGTTCTTGGTAGTGGCCTACTTGGCGTAGCGATTTGTATTCCTTGGCTTATAATTTCACGCACTGCCCTTGCCGTGAGTTTCCCGCGGGATTATATGCAGACTTTATGGATGTTTTATCCGTTCGGCCTAACACTCAGATTTACTCCGCTTGTCGATTTGCTCAAGCCTTTAATTATTCTTGTAAGCATGGTCTGGATGTGCCTCGTTGCGACAAAAGCAGGTCTGGATCGCTACCGCAGATTAGAACTTTTTGCTCTTTTCTATTTTGTTCCAATATTATTGGGATTCTTATTTGGAGACATTTACATAATGCCGAGTTTGGCTCGGCTCCAGCTCATGCGGGCGGATACTTTTCTCCTGCTCTACGCAATGCTATTAATCCAGGTTTACGGCGCAAATTTGCTGGCCTCCGGCAAATCCCATAAGCGTGTGACAACTTATGTCCTGGGCATCCTTTCGATCTTGCTACCCCTTTCCATTCGGTTTGTAGCTCCCGCGCTAATCTTTGTACTCATCCTCTGGGCAGATCCAATTGAGCTGTTTGAGCGCTTTTGCCACAGAATTGCCGAGCCGCTTTTGAATTTATTTTTTCTGATCCCGATGTATAGGTCTGCCAGCGTTGTCTGCGGTCTTGCGATTGTTCTTGCGTTTTTGTATTTGATTCCTGCTCCGTTGCGGCTGTGGAATTTCGCGGCGCTAGTCGGCCCAGATAAACATGCTTGTTACGAGATCCAACAGTGGGCGCGAGAGAATACCCCCAAGGAGGCACGATTCCTTGTTCCGCCGGTTGGTTGTGGGTTCCGTTCATTCTCCGAACGATCGAGTTACGGTGAATGGGTGGATGGAGTCATTGCGGTTCACTATCCTCCCTTCGGGGATGTTTTCCTGCAACGCATGGCTGCCTTCGGTTTCCACCCGGGGCCGAAATGGCAGCGGGGGGGTGGAGAAGGTTTTATGAACGATAACTACCAGAGGCAGTCGTGGGACCACCTTCGAGCGATTTCGATGGAAAATCGCTTAGATTACATCGTTCAATTCAGGAATGTTCGCTATCCTGCCAAGCCGGTCTTCGAGAACGAGCGCTACGCGATTTACAGCGCCAATCAATAGCCTAGTCAAAAGAAACACACGTAGGGCGTCACCGATTATTGTCGGTATTGTTATTGACTCTCCGTGCTGAGGAGCCTCTCAGGGTTGTGAAAGCTGCTCCGTGAATTCGGAAGTGTCATCATCTAGCGACTAGGGTACTGCGAAGCCTGATTTCCACACCTCCTTATCTTGATAAGTTCAGGGCGTCACGGCCGGCCTCGGTGGATGTTCTTTATCCCGCCGCCTCCCACGAAGGATTTCAGATTATGAGCTGCAGCCGATTTACCGAGATGATTGGGATTGGATTCGGAAAGCATTTTCCTATGATATGGAACTGGCCTTCAACTGAATCCACGGCCCGAGACGCCTAATGGACACTAAAAGATTTGTTTACAATTAGTTACAGTGATTTTTATGATTGGCTCATAGCGTGCTTAGACAAGTGCAGTTATTCGTCCCATTCCGCTAGTTGTGTACTTGGGCAGTAGGGATCATGTTTTGGACAGTAAAGTGATGAGCAATCTTGATCGGCCGTCGCTCTGATGTCAGGAGATTGTAAGTGATAGAAAATAAGATAGTTGACCTGAAGAAGGCCATGGTTGTTTTCGGTACTCGACCAGAGGCCATCAAGTTGGCGCCCGTCGTCCTGGAGCTCCATCGCCGAGTGGCGAGCTTCAAGACAGTTCTCTGCTCCACTGGCCAACATCGCGAGATGCTAGAACAGATGCTTGAATCATTTCGACTTGTCCCAGACCACAACTTGGGTGTGATGAAGGCGAACCAGTCCTTGGCAGAGGTGACAACTGGTGTACTAAATGGACTTGATCGGGTACTGACGAGCGAGAAGCCTGATGTTGTCATTGTTCAGGGAGACACAACGACGACCTTTGTTGCGTCTCTCGCCGCGTATTACCACCGTATTCCGGTAGCGCATGTAGAGGCAGGGTTGCGCACGGGCGATCGTTTCAACCCGTTCCCGGAGGAAATGAATCGTCGGTTGGCGACCCATCTCGCAGACTTTCATTTCGCGCCGACTGAGTTGTCCCGGACCAACCTGCTGCGAGAAGGCATCAGCAATGAACGAATCCTGGTAACTGGAAATACCGTGGTGGATGCGCTGCAGCACATTATTTCAAGTCTCCCTGAGAATCCGCCCCGAGTGGCCTGCAATGTCCCAGACGACCGAAAATTGATTCTGGTCACCGCGCATCGTCGTGAGAGTTTCGGGCAAGGCATGCACCAGATTTGTGAAGCCATCCGGCGCCTCGCCGAAAATCGGCCAGACGTCTTTGTGGTCTTTCCAGTTCATCTGAATCCCAACGTCCAGGAGCCGGTCCGCACGATGCTTGGAGGAATTTCGAATGTATCGCTGTTGGAGCCAATGGACTACGTGTCGTTCGTCGCATTGATGAAACGCGCACACATCCTCCTTACAGATTCTGGTGGGATGCAAGAAGAAGGTCCTTCTCTGAAGAAGCCCGTTTTGGTGATGCGCTCCGTCTCTGAACGTCCCGAGGCGGTGATGGCCGGAGCTGCTTGTCTCGTTGGCACCGATCCCGCGCGAATCATTGCCACTGTGAAGCGATTGCTCGATGAGCCTGATTATTACGAGCAAATGACTTCGCGCGAAAATCCATTCGGAGACGGAAAGGCGGCTGTGCGCATCGTGGATTCGCTCACACGACACATTTTTGATGCTGTTTCCAAAGTGCAATCAGAACGGGCGCGACCTGTATTGTCCGACCTTGGCTTTGTCGGACTTGAAATGGCTCCCTCGCACAGGAACGGGTTTCGACCATGATCCTTAGCCGATCCGAGCCTTCTGAATTGGACGTTGAGAGCCATGATGGTCTTGAATATCGCCGGAGCTAGGAGAACTTAGGTGTCTGTACAGAGCCCGTCCACATCCAATCTGGGCAGCGTCTCCGCGAAAGGGGAGTCCGCGTTCGCCTCTGCGCCATTGATCCGGCACTGGCGACAAGGCCTCGTACTGGGCCTCAAGCTTTTGGTATCCGGCTCTATAATCCTTTACCTGATCCGAACGCAACGCTTGGGGATGGATCGCCTCCGCGGGGTTTGGCAATCCCCTGTACAGCTCTCGATGGCGCTGGGACTTCTGTTTCTTCTGCCGTTTTTGCTCACTCTTCGCTGGCAGATTCTATTGCGCGCACTAGAACACCGGTTACCTTTCCGCGGCCTTCTGAGCATGACATTCATGGTGGTGTTCTTGGACACGATTATGCCGGGTGGCGCTGCTGATATCATTCGGGGCTATTATTTGGATCGAAATTTTCGATTGGACCATCGTGCGCGTGCCCTCAGCACCGTGGTGGTGGACCGCTTCCTCGGAGTCATGGGGCTGGTGCTTGCAGCTCTCGTGGCACTCGCATTGAAAAGTCATTCGGCCCTTGGTGGATCCACCTTACAGTCCCTCGAAGTAGGAACGACCTTCGTTGGGACTGCGTTCTTGCTCGTTTTTCTCTTCCTGGGTAGCAGGAAAAATATCGGGCGCGGCGCACTCGAACGACTTTGCTCACGCGTGCATATTTTGAAGCCATTGCTAGGTATATATGACGCATTCCGCGGCTACGCAGATAGAACACCTGTTCTGCTTAAGGCGTTGTCTCTTTCTCTTCTCGGAAACGTTTTTACGATTGTGAGCTTCCTTCTCTTAGGGGCAGCTGTAGGTGAAGCTCATTTGAGGATTGCGGATTATTTTTGCTTGGTTCCTGTTGGTCTATTCGTAGCTCAGGTTCCCATTTCGCCGGGAGGCATTGGAATTGGTCATTTGGGTTTCTATTCGCTCTTCCTGATGGCTGGGTCGAGATTGGGCGCAGAAATATTCTCCCTTTTCATCGTGGTTCGATTCGTGAGCAGCATTCCCGGCTTCTTCTGTTTTTTGCTCACTCGGCAGCAGACCCGCAGTGAGTGCGTGACAAACATAGAAACTACGGATAGCAAGTCAAGTCTAGTGAGAGGTTTTGCTCCTTTAGCGGCTCAGACTGTTACGGACACAGTCCAGCCAGTGCCTTCCGGCCCAGCGCGAAGCAAAATTCTGGCTTCGGACTTCGAGGCAAGATGAACGACAACTCAAGAACGGAAGTTCGAACAAGACAGTTCTGTTGGATCGTACTACCCGCCTATAACGAGGAATTATCACTTCCTTCTCTCTTGGACCGTATTGCGGTTGCCATGGAGGAAGCAGGTTATCCGTACCGCGTCGTTGTCGTGGATGACGGAAGCGGCGATTCTACGGCTTCGATTGCTGAGAAGTACGCGCAGAGGATTCCGCTGCTGCTGGAGCGTCACCCGGCAAATATGGGCCTCGGCGCCACAATTCGTGATGGCATGCTCAGAGCTATCACAGATTCTAATCCGTCTGACATCATCATTACCATGGATGCCGATAACTCCCACAACCCAGAATTGATCCCTCGAATGGGGCGCCTGATACGAGAAGGTAACGATGTGGTGATTGCCTCACGCTATCAGCACGGGAGCACTATTCGCGGCGTCTCCCTTTTGCGGCGAGTGTTGAGCTACGGAGCTGGCATGTTATTCCGGATGGTATTTCCCATCCCCGGTGTGCGGGACTATACGTGTGGGTATCGGGCCTACCGAGCCTCTGCACTAAAGCAGGCAGTGCGGCATTACAAGCAGGAAATGTTCAACCAAGCCGGGTTCCAATGCATGGTGGACATCCTGCTCAAAATGAGGCTACTTGACTTCATCTTTACTGAGGTTCCGATGATCCTGCGTTACGACATGAAGGAAGGCGCAAGCAAGATGAAGGTCGCGCGCACCATCAAGAACACACTTTTCCTTATGGTCCGGCGTCGAATCGGAGCTTGAAGCCATATTTTGGGCCAGAGATTGACAGCTCCGGGAACGCAAACACAATGTCCCGCGTGAAATCTCTAAAGATAGGTGGGGAGGATAGAGGAATGATGCGAGGATTGTTGATCACTGCCGTCATCTTGGGCGCGGTTTTGATGGTGCTACCATTTCCGGTCCTCGCTCAGTCGGGCCCAGGCTGGCTCGATCCGGCATGGCACGACCGAAATCCAATTACAGTGAGCAATCTAAACAGCACCACACTGAACAACTTTCAAGTGCGCGTTTCCCTAGGCAGCGGATTTGACTTCGCAAGCGCGAAAAGTGACGGCAGTGATGTTCGCTTCACCGCTGCTGATGGGGCCACACTGATTCCCTTCTGGATCGAAAGTTGGAATGCGTCTACAGGATCGGCCAGCCTATGGGTACAAGTGCCATCCTTACCCACCAGCGGAACGACAATTTACATATATTATGGGAATCCTTCCGCTGCCAAAGTCTCCAACGGGAATGCCACCTTTGATTTCTTTGATGATTTCGAATCTTGGCCCACCTCCCCTGGCTACTTCCAATTGAGTAGCCCCCAAACGGTATTAGTGCAGGACCAATCTTGGGAAACAGAGCCCCCGCACACTCTGAGTGTGGTCCAGTTGAATCAAGGAGGTCACACGTACTGGGGTTACTACGGCTTGCTGAAGGAGTGCGGCGGTGTGGGTCTGGCTTACAGCGATGATTTAGTCAACTGGACAAAAAATACGGGGAATCCCCTGTTTTCCAATGGCAGATGGCCTTCTGTTCGCATGGTGGGCAGCACTTTGTACATGACATATACAAAGGATTATTGCAGCACCAGCTACGTGATGCTTGCCAAGAGCACCGATGGCATCCACTGGACCGACGTTGAGACGTTAGTGCCAGCACAAACAGGCTTCAGGAATCAAAACACGAATTTCTTCTTCAACCCAAACGATAACAAATTCTACCTCTACTGGTACTACGGGGACGATCAAACTTTCTGGTCGATTAAGGTGCGAAGTGCCAGCACGCCTGAGGGCTTAAGCAATTCATCCTCGGAACTGAACATCATGTCGGCAACTACGACGCTGGCCGCACCTAACATGCTCTTCTACAACGGGCTTTATTACCTTTCCACAGAAACTTTGAACAACGGTACTTGCTCAAGTTCCGCTACGTGCTTGTGGAATGTCAGCGTGTTTAGTAGCACTTCCCCCACCAGCGGTTTTACACCGGTAGCCGGAAATCCGGTGGTGGGTAATGATACGGCTTGCATGTTCCAGCATGTTTTCGGCACCACCCTGCATAATTTCTTCTGCAAACGAACTGGCCCTGATAGCTCACCCACTTGGACAATCGAGCATCGTTCGGCCGACCTGACTGCGGGAAGGTTGCAAGTTCCGGTGCCAGATCCAAACAAGTGGACTGTAACGGGAGGGAGTTGGGATGCGATTTCGGCCACACAGCAGGATGGGTCTGCCGGCCTTGTCGCGCAGGGCATTTATACCGGCCGACAACTGTTATCATCTACGTATACAGGTACTGATTATGTTATGCAGGTGCATGGCAAGCAGTTGTTCAACGACGTCTGGGGGATCGCCGCGCGAGTCCAAAATCCTACTACTTTCTATTCGGTGAACCTCTATGATGACCCAGGCCTCTCTCCTAACCTGTATCTCTACAGTTGGATCAACAATTCGACCTCGATTGCCACAGCTGAATTGGGACATGCAGACGTTGGAACCGTTAATTCGAATACTTGGTACAAGCTGGCGGCAAAGGTTCACGGGTCCACGATCGATGTGTACAAAGATGACGTGCTTCAATTCTCCGGCTCCGACCCAAATCTCGCCTCGGGAGGAGTTGGTTTTTATGGCGAGTCCTCTACGGTGGCGGAATTCAATAACCTCTTTGTGCGGAAGTTTGCTTCCACCGATCCGACTACCAGCGTGGGTAGCCAACAGCTTTCAGGAATCACATCGTTAACGCTGAATCCAAGCACTGTAGTGGGCGGCAACGGCTCGACAGGTACGGTAACCGTAGGTACGACCGCTGGTGCAACCGTGACATTTTCCAGCAGCAACACGGCCGTAGCCACAGTACAGGGGAGCGTGACGATCCCGTCCGGATCCAACACTGCCAACTTCACAGTGAACACAAGCCCAGTGACGGCCACGACGAATATTCTAATTGCGGCCACTTACGCCGGCCAAACGCAGACTGTCACGCTGACGGTGGGACCATGGCTCTCATCCGTCGGGGTGAATCCGTCAACTGTCGTCGGTGGGAATGGCTCGACTGGAACAGTGACTCTGACTGCGCCCGCACCGGCTGGAGGGATCACGGTAAATCTCTCTAGCAGCAACACCGCAGTGGCCACGGCGCCTTCCAGCATCACCGTGCCGCAAGGATCCACTGCTGCCACTTTTCCTGTGGATACGAGCGTAGTGGCTAGCACCACCTCAGTTTCGATTTCTGGAAGTTACGCCGGAGTGACTCAGTCGGCCACCCTCACAGCGCTGCCATGGCTTTCTTCCTTGACCTTAAATCCGACTAGCCTTACCG
>Ga0153915_10001550_pt1 | contig 21096 bp, 15 predicted proteins | sample Opewatmetagenome_2_FD_107003 | JGI IMG/M metagenome (GOLD analysis project Ga0153915, IMG submission 107003) | Freshwater wetland microbial communities from Ohio, USA - Open water 3 Core 3 Depth 3 metaG | ecosystem: Environmental > Aquatic > Freshwater > Wetlands | place: USA: Ohio, Lake Erie...
TACCTCGGCTTGAACCACATGGACTACTATCTGAACCCCGACTTGTGGTTCCAGTCCAACCTCAAGATCCACAAGGAGTTCCCCGACATCATATTCGTCCCGTCCTGGTGGACGGAATACGGGATGGCGGCGGAGCCCTCAGCGCTGGGCGCGAAGATCAAGTTCTGGCAGGACAACACGCCGAGCGAATACCACACCCTCTACCACATCGAGGACCTGGACCTCTGGCCCGAGTACGAGGTCGAGTCCGACGCGTTCATGGGCATGACGCTGCACCGGATCCGGATGCAGCGCCAGCGCATCCTGGAGACCGGCGAGATCCTACCGATGGTCACGTCGCGCGGGCCGATGTGCACCGCCGGGTTCGTGCGCAGCACCACGGACTTCATGATTGACCTGGTGGAGAAGCCCGAGTGGGCGCACAAGCTCCTGGACCGCTGCACCAGCCTGATCATCGACTGGCTGAAGGCGCAGCAGCGCGCGATGGGCGACGGGGTCGAGGGCATCTTCATTCTCGACGACATCGTGGGGTTCGTGAATGAGGACCACTACCTCGAGTTCGCGCACCCGTACCTGAAGCGGATCTGCGACGCCTTCCCCGCCGACTGGGTGAAACTGTACCACAACGACGCCGAGATCACGGCCTGCCTCGACCATCTCCCGGACGCCGGCTTCAACGTGCTCAACTGGGGGAAGCAGACGGACATCGCCGAGGTCAAGGCGCGGGTCGGCGACCGGATGTGCCTGATGGGGAACGTCAACCCGCTCGAGATCGGCGTGCGCGGTACGCCGCAGGAGGTGCGGGCGGCGACGCTGGAAGTCCTCGAGAAGAGCGGCGGCGAGGGGATCATCCTCTCGGTGGGCGGCGGCACCAGCCCCGGCATGCCGCGCCAGAACATCGTCGCCATGCAGCGCGCGCTGGAGGAATTCAACGGCAGCCGGCGCCCGGCGGCGGCGCGGGTCTGAGGGACACCAGGATGCCGGACTACGCGGTGATGAACCAGTGCCTCTACGAGGGCAAGGCCGCGGACGTGGAGCGGATGACCCGGGAGGCGCTGGCGGAAGGCCGCACCGTGCAGGAGGTGCTCGCCGAGGGGCTGATCGCGGGGATGAGCGTGGTGGGCGAGGACTTCAAACACAACATCCTGTACGTGCCCGAGGTGCTGATCGCGGCGCGGGCGATGAAGGCCGGGATGGCGGTCCTGAAGCCGCTCTTGAGCGCCAAGGACTCGAACGTCAAGCCGGCCGGCGTGTTGCTGATGGGAACCGTCCGCGGCGACCTGCACGACATCGGCAAGAACCTGGTGTGCATGATGGCCGAGGGGGCGGGGTTCGAGGTGCACGACATCGGCGTGGACCAGAGCATCGAGAAGTTCCTCGCCGCCACGGAGCAGTTCAAGCCGGACGTGATCGGGATGAGCGCCCTGCTGACGACGACGATGACCTACATGAAAGTCGTGATCGACGGGTACAGGGAGCGCGGCCTCGGCCACATCAAGATGGCGATCGGCGGCGCGCCGATCAGCCAGATGTACGCCGAGGAGGTCGGCGCGGACGGCTACGGGGCCGACGCCTCGAGCGCCGTGGACCTGTTCCTGCGCCTGGTCCTCGAGAAGGCGTCGAAGGCGTGAGCGCCGTCCCCGCCGGCCCGCACCGCCATCCGGCCCGCCCCCAGGCCTGACCGGGCGAGTCATGGCCTCGTACCAGATCCTCTACTGGCAGAATCTCCCCTCCCAGGTCAAGGCGTGGGACGACTTCGACGAGGTCAAGGTCGAGCTGTCGGCGCGCTTCGCAACGCGGATAGACCAGGTCGCGCAGGCGCGAGGCCTCACGAGCACCGACGACTACCTCGCCCAGTGGCGGTGGGGCGAGGTGGCGGAGCGCGAGGGCAGCGCGGCGGAGGTGGCGGATGCCGTGCGCCAGGAGCTGGAAGCCGCGGGTGCCTGAGCCACCGCGACGATGAAGGCCACTCTCCACGAAGCAGTCCGCGAGCGCCGGTACGTCTGTGACGGCGCCATGGGCACCGAGCTGATGGCCGCGGGGGTCGAAGCCGGCGGCTGCGGCGAGCACTGGAACCTCGCCCATCCCGGCCGCGTGCTCGAGATCCACCGGCGCTACGTCCGGGCCGGCGCCGACTGCCTGCTCACCAACACCTTCGGGGCGAGCCGCCTCATGCTCGCGCGGCACGGCCACGCGGACGACCTGCGCGCCATCAACACTGCGGGCGTGCGGCTCGCGCGGGAGGCGCTCGGCGCTCGCGAAGGGTACGTGATCGGGGACATCGGCCCGCTGGGCGCCATCCTCGAACCCTACGGCGACCTGCCCGCGGACCGGGCGCGGGCCGCGTACGAGGAGCAGGCGGCCGCGCTGGTCGAGGCGGGCGCGGACGCCCTCATCCTCGAGACCGAGACGTCCCTCGAGGAGCTGGGCCTGGGCATTGACGCCGCGCGGGCGGCAGGGGCGCGGTCCGTCATCGCGTCCCTCGCGTACGACCGCTCGGCCGACGGTACCTTCTACGTGACCATGATGGGCGTGCTGCCGGAGCAGGCCGCCGCCTTCGCGGAAGAGCGCGGCGCGGACATCGTGGGACTGAACTGCGGGACCGGCATGGACATGTGGGGAGTGGCGGCAGTGGTGCGGACCTATCGCGCGCACGCCTCGCTCCCGACCATGGGGCAGCCGAACGCCGGGAACCCCGTGCTCGAGGGCGGCCGCGCGGTCTACAAGCAGTCGCCGGTCGAGATGGCGGCCGGCGTGCCCGAGGTCCTGGCGGCGGGCGTCAACATCGTCGGCTCGTGCTGCGGCAGCACGCATGAGCACACCAGCCAGATCCGGCGGATCGTGGACGACTTCAACGGGCGGCGGGCGCCCGCCGGCGCGAGGTAGGCGTCCGTGCTGACCCTGCAGGAGCAGCTCCAGTCATCGCGCTTCCTCTTCGGCATCGAGCTCGTGTCGGTCCGCGGCTCGATGGTCGAAGAGTCGGCCGTCCGGGTGCGCGGGCTCGCCACCCACCTGGTGGACATGCCCGAAGTGGACTGGATCTCCATCACCGACAACGCGGGCGGGAACCCCCAGCTCGCGCCTCAGGCCCTCGGCAAGCCGATCCTCTACGCGGGCAAGGAGGTGGTCATCCACCTCACCTGCAAGGACCTGAACCGCAACGCGCTCGAGAGCGCGGCGTGGCAGCTCGACAGCGAGGGCTTCCACAACGTGCTGGCGATGACGGGGGACTACCCGGTTGGCGGGAGCGGTGGCAGGGCGAAGCCGGTGTTCGACCTCGACTCGGTCGGCTTGATCGCGATGCTCGACCGGATGAACCGCGGCTTCGACGCCAAGCACCTCAAGACGGTGTTCTGCATCGGGGCGGTCACCTCCAACCACAAGCTCAAGGAGGGCGAGGTCGTCCCACAGTACCTCAAGCTCGAGAAGAAGATCGAGTGCGGCGCGCGGTTCGTCATCAACCAGGTGGGGTACGACGCGCGCAAGGACCGCGAACTCAAGCTGTACCTCGAGCAGCACAGCCTGGGGCACGTTCCCCTGATCGGGAACGCGTTCGTCCTCACCGCGCGCGCCGCGCGACTATTCGCCAGCGGCAGGGTCGCCGGCGTGGTGGTGACGCCGGAGCTCCTGGAGCTGTGCGAGCGGCAGGGCCGCTCGGCCGACGGCGGCAAGGCTTTCTTCCGGGAATTCGCCGCCAAGCAGGTCGCGGTGTACCGCGGCCTCGGCTACCGCGGCGCGTACCTCGGCGGGATCCACGACCCCGCGACGGTCGAGCGCGTGCTCGAGATCGAGCGGGCCTTCGCGCCGGACGACTGGAAGGTGTTCGCCCGCGAGATCGCCCACTCGCGGCCGGGGGAGTTCTACTTCTACCCGTACGACGACTGGGCGGCGGGCGGCGCCAGGCAGGCGCCCCGCGCTGCGCGCCGAGGGCGCGCCGGCTTCCGCTACGCCTTCTCCAAGTGGACCCACGCGCTGATGTTCACGCCCGGGCGCCTGCTCAGCCGGCTCGGTGCCCGCGTCGTCGCGCGCGCCCGCGATCCGTTCCAGGGCCCGCGGCCGCTGCGCGCCCTGGAGCGCGCCACCAAGGCGGTGCTGTTCCGCTGCAAGGACTGCGGCGACTGCTCGCTCCCGGACGTTGCGTTCCTCTGCCCCGAATCGCAGTGCGCGAAGAACCAACGCAACGGCCCCTGCGGCGGGACGCGCGAGGGGCGGTGCGAGGTGGACGGCTACGGGGACTGCATCTGGCTCCGGGCGTACGAGCGCCTCAAGCACGACGGCGCGGAGGCGACGCTGCTCAGGCACGCGCCGGTGGTGCAGAATCAGGCGCTGCGGGGAACGTCGTCCTGGGCCAACAACTGGCTGGGACGCGACCACGCCGCGCGCGCCGCCGCCGGAGGCAACCCGGCACCATGACGGACACCAGGCTCCACATCATCGGCGATCTCATCAACAGCGCCTACGCGCGCGCCCGCAACGCGTTCCGGGATCGCAGCCTTGAGGGCTACCAGGCCCTGGCGAAGGGCCAGACCGACTTGGGCTCCGAGTGGCTCGACGTGAACATCGACGCCACGCAGCAGATCCAAGTGCGGCCGCGGGAGATGCTCGACTTCCTGCCGGACCTGATCCCCGCGCTGCAGGAGGTGTCCGCCCTCCCCTTGTGCATTGACAACCCGTCGGTGGACTACCAGCGGGTCGCGCTGGAGCACTACGACCGCGCCCGGGCAGGCGGGAAGCGCCCGATCGTGAACTCCATCGCGGCGTCGCGCGAGCGGCTGGAGGAGATGATCGAGCTGGTCAAGGCGTACGACACGATGGTGATCGTGATGGCGTCGGAGCGGTTCGTCGAGGGCGGAACCGCGCAGTGCTTCACGCCACAGGACGTGCACGGGGCCGCGAAGCACTTCGTTGAGCTGCTCGCGAAGCGGGCCGGACGAACGAACGACCAGATCCTCCTTGATCCCGGACTGGCGCCCGTGGGCGCCGACACCTACGGGCTGGTGAACCTCGGGCTCGACGCGATGCAGCTGATCCGCGCGGACAAGGACCTTACGGGTGTGCACATCTCGGTTGGGCTGTCCAACTTCGCGTGGGGGACCCCCAAGCACATCCGCCACGACCTGGAGAGGGCGTATCTCGCCATCGCCACCGCGGCCGGCCTCGACTTCTCCATCGCCAATCCGGAGAGCGATCCCACGCCGCTCCCGCCGGGCCACGAGACGGTCAAGCGGCTCCAGCACGCGCTCGACGAGGGTCGCGCGCAGCCGGGCGAGGACAGGGAGACGGCCGGCTTCCGGCAGGCGGAGGCGGTGATGGCGATCTGGGCGTAAGTCCGACCACACGGAAACACATGGCAGAGGAAGGCCCCGCACACCACGCGGGGCCTTCCTGCTTCAGCTGGGTCGTGACGCGGCCGCGTGACTCGGCGCCTGCTACTCCCGGACGCCGGCCGCGGCGGTGACCCAGCGGACAATGCGCTCGTGCAGGTCGGGCGGATAGCCGGCCGAGTTCCGCTCGCCGAGCATCAGCCCGTGTGACGCCTCGGGGATCACCCACAGCGTGAGGTTCACACCGCGCTGCGCGAGCGAATCGAACGCGGCGCGATGCCGCGCGACCAGCAGCCGGTCGTCGCGCTCACCCAGGACGACCAGCACGGGGATGCGCAAGCGCGCGTACTGTTCGCGCGGGTCCGCTCCGAGCATCTCCCGGTAGGTGTCCCAGTACGGCGCATCGCGGGCCGGGATCTGCCGGGGTGCGAACCGGTTGCGCCAGGGCCGATCGGCGACCTGCGCCGCGTAGGCCACCAGGCTGTCGTAGCCCGAGCGCTCGGCTGCGAAGCGCATCGTCCGCTCGAGCAGGTCCATGGCCCGCGCCACCTCGGCCTCGGCCAGACCCTCGCGGCGCAGGATGCCGCTCTGGATGTCGACGCTGACGGTCGAGTGCGGCAGGGCCGCGCATACGCGGCAGACCAGGAAGCGCACGTCGGCGCGCCGCGCCGCCACGACCGGCACCACGTATCCGCCTTCGCTGTTGCCGTAGAGTCCCAGCCGGGTCGTATCCACATCCGGCTGCCGGCGAAGGAAATCGAGCTGCGCCTCCACGTCGCCGGCCCAGGTGGCCTGGCCGAGCCCGTTCCACGTGCCGGTCGAGCCGCCCGTGCCGCGCTTGTCCGTCACCAGCACCGCAACACCGTGCCAGGCCAGGAGATCGCCCACGTAGCGAGGGATGCGCCGAGTCTCCGGCCCGGAACCCGACACCATCACCAGGGCGGGATGCGGCCCGGGGCCCGGCGGAAGCACCAGCGTGCCCGCCAGACGGATGTCGCCGTTCATGATCGTCACGTCACGCTCCACGAGCGGCGCACGGCGTCCTTGCAGTACCCGCCCGCCTTCCGTCCACGTCAGTGCGGGAGCAGGTCGTGCCGTCTCGGTGAAGCGGATGCGGAAGGCGATCGTGTCACGGCTGAACCACGCCGTGCCGGCTTCGAAGCTGCTGTCGGCGAGCGGGTACAGCGCACGGGCGCGGCCCGTGGCGTACTCCGTGACCGATAGCACGGAGCGGCCGCCCACCTGATCGAGCAGGTTGACGACGTGGACAAGCCGGCCGTCCTCCAGGATGTACAGGCCCGTCAGCGCGTCGGCGCGCGCGAGGGGGAGGAGCTCATCGGACGGGATCTGCGCTACGGCCAAGGCGGGGGCGGTTACCCGAGCCGCCAGCAGGAGCGCGCCGACCCACAGCGCGTTGAAGCGTCCCTGGCGTTTCACCGCCTCCTCCCTCTTCGGCATTACGCTCCGACCAGTATCTCGCTCTCGGTGACCTCGAGCTCGACGCCCGCGGCCTTGGCGGCCTCCTGGAGCGCGGCGCGCAGCATGACCACCGGGTCCTTGCTCACCTCGAGCCGCCGCAGCAGCCCCTCGCCTTTCTTCGTGCCGACCGTGAGCGAGATCTTGAGCCCCTTGCGCTTGCACGCCACGCGCGTGCCGTCCGGGAGCTGGGCGTTCATCGGCTTGATGAACGCGTCGGCGTAGTGCACCCCGACACCCGACTTGTCGGCGAACTTGGGCGGCAGCTTCTCCACCGCGGCCTGGTTCACGTCGCACAGCTTCGTCATCGTCTCTCCACGCAACGGTTCAATGTCCTCCAGGCGCGCCCTCGCGCGACAGCGCGTAGTGCAGCACCTCCAAGGCCAGGCCCCATTTGTGCTCGCGGTCGGCCGCAGCGCAATAGCACCCCGCGGGACCGTCGTCGCGCCGCCACGCGAGGACGTCGCCCAGCGGGCGGCCGAGTAGCGGCCGATCGGCGGCGATGGCGCTCATGAGCGCCTCGGGATCCTCGACATACGCGCACATGTGGGTGTGCCCGGTATCGCCGGGCGCGGGCGCGCAGGAGAGGTCCATGATGGTATACCCCTCCTCCCGCGGCGCCAGCCGGACGTGGTACTCGAAGGCGAGCGGCTGCCCCAGGTTCGAGCAGGTGGTGCCGTCGTAGCGGAACTGCGCCTCGACGCTGCGATCCTCCCGCACCCGCATCTCGAGCCGCTGCCGGGACCAGCGCTCAAGCACCCGCGTGCTGACCGAGTACTCCGCCGGGCCGCTCGACGCCGCCTCTGCGGCCGCGCCCCGTGGCGCCCCGGCCGCCACTGGCACGCCCACCGCTTCGAGCCGGGGCAGCGGATGCTTGTACGGGGCGCGCCGGTACCCGCAGCCCGTCAGCGAGCAATTGTGGCACGGCACCAGGGACGTCAGCCGCTCAGCCCGCTCGAGATCGGGGGTGAGGCCGAACACGGCCAGCAGCGACTTCTTGGGCCGCAGCATGCCGCTCTCAAGGACACTCAGGCCGCCGGGCAGGCGCGCGCGCTCCAGCCCGATCAGGTCGCGCAGCTTCCGCTGGTCCGCGATGTCCCAGTCGGGATAGCCCGGGCTGTAGTGCGGCAGAACGGCGACGGCGTGCCGGTCAGCCCAGTCGCAGAGACGGAACGCCGCCGCCGCGACCAGCGCCTCCACCACCGCGGACCCGTAGGTCTCCAGGAAGTAGTACTCGTCGGGCTTCCCCTCTTCCCAAAGCTGATGCGCCCGCTCCTCGAGCGCGCGGCCGGCGCTCACCGCGACGAGCACCGCCGAGTCGGCCCCCGCATCCACCAGCACCTCGTGCAGGCGCCGCGAGCGGAAGGCCGCCGTCTCGATCATCACCGCGCCCTCGGCCAAGGCGAGGCCGCCGGCCTGGCGCGCGTACAGCCACGGCCGCCCGTGCTCCGCGTACCAGCGCCGCGCCTCGGCCACGAGCTCGACGGCGCGCTCGGAGAGCGGGTGGTCGCGCGGGACGCCGAGGAGGCGGCGGTACTCCGCCTCCTGGACGACGACCTCGGGATGTGGATCGCTCAGCTCGAGCAGCGCGCGCACGTTCCTCGCCCCGGCGCCTACGGACGGACGGGTGACTCGACCGGCTGAAACTGACACCCCTCGACGAAGAAGTGGAAGAAATCGGGGTGCGTCTCCAGGCGGCAGTGCTCCACCCCCGGGACCAGGCGCTCGAGCTCCTCGCGCTTCGGCCGCGACAGCAGGGCGATGCTCGCACCCTCGATGGCGGCGTTGCCGACCTGCACGATCTTTTCGTCCGCGATGTTCGGGATCAGGCCGATGCGCCGGGCCGAGTCCACGTCGAGGCGGCGGCCAAACCCTCCCGCCAGGTAGAAGACGTCGAGGTCCTCGAAGCGAATCCCAAAGCGGTCGAGCACGATGTACAGGCCGGCGACGTTGGCGCCCTTCGCCTGGGCCAGCTCGTTGATGTCGGCCTCCGTGAGCACGATCGGGCGCTCGCCGCCCGCATCCACCACCACCTCGCTCGCCCCGTCCTCGAGCCGCCCCAGGCCGTTCATCCGCCCGGTCCGGAGCAGCTCGCCCAGCGCGTCCACCAGGCCGGAGCCGCAGATCCCTTCGGGAGGCCCGTCCCCGATGACGGTGTTCGCGAACGAGCCGTCGGGGCGGATCCGCACCTTCTCGATGGCGCCCGGCAGCCCGGGCATCCCGCACAGGATCTTCCCACCCTCGAACGCCGGGCCCGCCGGACACGACGCGGCGAGGATCTTGTGGCGGTTCCCGACGATCAGCTCCGTGTTGGTGCCGATGTCCATCACCGCCACGAGACGCTCTTCCCGAGCCAGGTCCACCGCCAGCATGCACGCCGCCGCATCGGCGCCGACGTGCCCGCTGATGATAGGGAGCCCGTACACCCGCGCCTTCGGATTGATGGGCAGCTGGAGGCGACGCGGCGTCGCCGTCACGCTGGTCTCGGCGCGCCGGCCGCTCCGGGTTTCGAGCTCCGTGATGGACCGGTACGGGCTCTGGCCGATCGAGTAGACGTCCAGCCTGAAGAAGAGATCCCGCATCGTCGAGTTGCCCGCGACCACCATCTCGTAGATGGAGTTGGGGTCCACGGAGAACTCCTCGATGGCGTGGGTCAGGTACCCGGCCAGCGTCCGCTGGAGCAGCTTCCCCCGGTGGTGGGTGTCGAAGTGGATGCGCGACATCACGTCGGAGCCGCCGAACCGCTGCGGGTTCTCGAACGACGTGTCGGCGACCACCTCGCCCGTCTCCAGGTCGAACAGGCGCAGCACGACGGTAGTGGTGCCGAGGTCCGCCGCCAGACCGTGGATCGGGCCGTCCGAGTGCGCGACCGGCTTGCCGTCGAGGAGGATGCGCCCGCCGTCCCGGGTGACGGCCGGCTCGAGCGGGGCCGTCCCGTGGTGCACGGGGAGCCGGTAGGCCTGGCGCTCGATGCGCATCTCGCCGCGCCGCATGGTGTGGCAGCGCACCACGCCGGCGCCGGTCAGCACCCGCGCCTGACACGAGAGGCGGAAGCTGTCGCGGAGGTGGCTCTCGGCCGCCGTCCGCGGCGTGAGGTGCTCCATGCCCTCCGCGACCTCGACCAGGCACTCCTTGCACTTGCCCTGCGTGACGCACGAGGTGGGAACGAAGACGTCCAGCGCGCGCGCCGCGTCGAAGACGGACGTGCCCGGCGTGACCTCGGCGCTCCGGTTGTTGACGTGGAGCTCCACCCCGCTCACGGGCGCCCGCTCACCGCTGGATACGCGCCGAAGCTCCCCGCGCGAAGGCCCGCACCTGCTCCAGGGTCGCCATGGTCGTGTCGCCAGGGAACGTCGTGAGCAGCGCCCCGTGGGCCCAGCCGAGCTTCACCGCCTCGGCGGGGGGCTCGCCCGACAGCAGGCCGTAGAAGAAGCCGCTCGCGAAGCCGTCGCCCCCACCCACGCGGTCGCGGACGTCGAGGTCCACGGTGGGCGCGGTGTAGGTCTTGCCCGACACCCACGCGACGGCGCTCCAGGCGTGCCGGTTGGTCGAGTGCACCTCGCGCAGCGTGGTCGCGACGGCTGCGAGGCGCGGGAAGCGCGCCACCGCGACCTCGATGGACGCGTAGAAGGCGGTGGGATCGAGTTTCGATTTCGCCACGACCGCGGGCCCCTTGATGCCGAGGCCCTTCTGCAGGTCCTCCTCGTTGCCGACCAGCACGTCCACCTGCTCGACGATCCTGCCGAGGACTTCCGCCGCCTTCTGCTCCCCGCCCCAGACGCGCCACAGCCGCTCGCGGTAGTTGAGGTCGAAGCTGGTCACTGCCCCGGCGGCCCGGGCCGCCTTCATCCCCTCGACGATGAGCTGCCCCGTGGAGGCGGAGAGCGACGCGAAGATCCCCCCGCTGTGGAACCACCGCACCCCGCCGCTGAAGATCGCCTTCCAGTCGAAGTCTCCCGGCTTGAGCTGCGCGGCGGCCTCGTTACATCGGTTGTAGAACACCACGGGCGCGCGCACTCCGTGGCCACGGTCGCTGTACACGGTGGCCATGTTCGGCCCGGTGACGCCGTCGTGCTCGAAGCGCCGGTAGAAGGGGTGGACGCCCATCGCGCGCACCCGCTCCACGATGAGGTCCCCGATCGGGTAGTCCACCATCGCGGTCACGATCGCAGTGTGCATCCCGAAGCAGTCGGACAGATTCGCCGCGACGTTGAACTCCCCGCCGCTCACGTGGATGTCGCACCGGGTCGCCTTGCGGAACGGCACGATCCCCGGGTCGAGCCGGTGCACGAGGGCGCCGAGGCTCACCAGATCGAGGGCGCCGGCCGCTGGGATCACCAAGTCATGGGCCACACGGGACTCCGAATGGGAAGGTGCTCGCGGCGTCGCTCACCGTACGGCGGGCGCGGGCGCGAACGGGTCGTCGCGCAGGCGGTAGAGCGTCTCGCCGGCCTTCGGGACGTGGAGATAGCCCTCCGCCTCCCGGTGCTGCCACGCCGTCTCGTCGATCGTCGCCGGGTCGCGGTAGCCCAGGTTGACCTTCCGGCACAGGGCCTCCGGGATCCCCGTGGCGAGCACGACGTTGGCGCGCGGGCGCTCCCGGCCGTCTTCGTACGTGCCGAGTCCCTTGACGTGCGTCGAGTGCGCGAGCACGCCGCCCGGCACGCCGACGAACCGGTCCATCTGACTGAGAAAGTAATCCCGCACGTGGTACCCGACCTGCTCGATGAGCGCGCCGTGGGTGGCGGAGATCCTGGTGATGTGCGGACCGTAGATGATCAGCTCGCCGCCGTCCGCGACCACCGGCTCGAGCTTGTACGCGCACTTCCCCCCGACCCACATCTCGTCGTACATCGCCGGGGCCGAGGAGAGCACGCTGGCGTAGGGCCGGTCCTTGTACACGATGTGGATCCGGTCCGAGAGGTCCGCCGCCGCCGACCAGGCCTCCTCGGGACTTCCGCAGAACAGCCCAGCCAGTCCGCCGGCGCGCACCACCATGCTCATGCACAGGCGCGGCACCGGGAGCAGCCCCGCCGCCGTATCCACCACCGCGCGGACCGGCGTCCACTTGCGGCCGATGATCACCGGGCTGGTGATCAGCGCCCCCAGCCAGTGGAACATGTCGATGATCTCCGGGCCGGCGATGCCCGGGAAGAGGTACTTGTTGCCGCCGGAAAAGCCGACGACTTCGTGAGGGAAGGTGGGGCCGACGATCAGCACCACGTCGTAGTCGAGCACCATCCGGTTGACCGTCACGGGGACCGGGTCGTGCATCATCCCGCCGGAAAGCTCCTCCACGCGCTCGCGGCCGATGGTGCCGACCGTGGTCAGCTGGCGCGGGTCCTTCCACGCGTGGTTGAACACGCGGCTCTTCGCGTACCGCACCGCCCGCTCGCCCGCGGCGAGGCCGAGCCGGCGGTCGATCGCCTCCTCGGACATCGGTGGGTGCGTGCCGAGGGCGATGAGGAAGTCGAGGGCGCGCGCGCGGCCCGCGAGCAGCTCGTACAGCGTCTTGAACATCAGGTCTATCGGGCCGGAGCGGGTCTGGTCGGGGATGATCCCGAGCACCCGCTTGCCCTCCAGGCGCTCCCGCTCGAGGAACTCGGCGGCGAGCGCGCGGACGTCCTGCGCGGTGAGGGAACCCGTGGCCGAGCCGGTGCCTAGCATGGCGTCGCCGCTACCCTTCCCACTGCGTGTGAAACACCCCTTCCTGGTCTATGCGCCGGTAGGTGTGCGCGCCGAAGAAGTCGCGCTGGGCCTGCAGGAGGTTCGCCGGCAGGACGGCGGCACGGTAGCTGTCGTAGTAGGCCAGCGCGCTGCCGAACGCCGGCACCGGCACGCCCAGCTCGGCGGCGGTCGCCACCACCTTCCGCCATCCCGCGGACGCCTCCCGGATCGCGCCGGTGAAGTAGGGATCGAGCAGCAGGTTCGGCAGGCCGGGCGAGCGGTCGTAGGCCTCCTTGATCTTGCCCAGGAACCGCGCCCGGATGATGCACCCCGCCCGCCACAGGGAGGCGATGGTCCCGAACTGCAGGTTCCACCCGTACTCCGCGTTTGCCGTCCGCAGGAGCTGGAAGCCCTGCGCATAGGAGCAGATCTTCGACGCGTAGAGGGCGTGGCGGATCATCGCGATGAACCCCGCCCGGTCCCCGATGAACCGCTCGTCCGGCCCCGGAAGGACCTTCGCCGCCGCCACCCGCTCCCCTTTGAGGGCGCTCATCATCCTCGCGAAGACCGCGATCGCGATCGTCTGCGCGGGGACGCCGAGATCGAGCGCGGCCCCGCTGGTCCACTTCCCCGTACCCTTCTGCTCCGCGGTGTCGAGGATCACCTGGACGAGCGGCTTGCCGGTGTCGGGGTCCCGCTTGCCCAGGATCGTGGCGGTGATCCCGATCAGATAGCTGTCGAGCTCGCCCCTGTTCCATTCGGCGAACACGTCGCGCATCTCGGCCGGCGAGAGCCCGAGCACCCGCTCCATGAGAAAGTAGGCCTCGCCGATCATCTGCATGTCGGCGTACTCGATCCCGTTGTGGACCATCTTGACGAAGTGCCCCGCGCCGTCGGGACCGATCCACTCGCAGCACGGCTGACCGTCGGGTGCCTTCGCGGCGATCTTCTGGAGGATCGGCTTGACGAGCGGCCACGCCTCGGGGTTCCCGCCCGGCATGATGGACGGACCGCGGAGCGCGCCCTCCTCTCCGCCGCTCACCCCGGTGCCCACGAACAGGAGCCCCGTCCCCTCCAGCGCCTTGATCCGCCGCCGCGTGTCCTCGAAGAAGGAGTTGCCGCCGTCGATCACCAGGTCGCCCCGAGCGAGGCGGGGCACCAGCTCGCCGATCACCGAATCCACGGGCTTCCCCGCCGGCACCATGACGAGGATCCGTCTCGGCCGCTCGAGGCTCTCGAGGAACTCGGCGAGCGTTCCGGCAACGACCACGTTCCTGCCGGCGAAGCGGCGGCGCGACGCTTCCAGCTTGTCCGCCTGGATGTCGTAGCCCGCGACCGGGTAGCCGTTCCGCTCGATGTTGAGCGCCAGGTTCTGGCCCATGACGCCCAGGCCGATCACGCCGAACTTCTGCTCAGCGGCCATCACTCATTCCTTTCCCTGTCCACGGTGCGCGGCGGCGCCGCGTCGCGATCCCGCGCGCTCCCTCAGACGCCCGAGAAGGCGGAGAAGCCGCCGTCCACGGGGATCACGGCGCCGGTCACGAACGCGGCCGCCGGCGACAGCAGCCAGAGCACCGCACCGAGGAGATCCTCGGGCGTGCCGAACCTCCCCATGGGCGTGTGGTCAATGATGCGCTGCCCCCGCGGCGTGAGCCCTCCGGTCGCGGGATCCGTGAGCAGGAACCGGTTCTGCTCGGTGAGGAAGAACCCCGGGGCGATCGCGTTCACGCGGATCGCGGGCGAGTACTCCTGGGCCATGTGCACCGCCAGCCACCGGGTGAAGTTGCTCACCGCCGCCTTCGCCGCCGAGTAGGCGGGGACGCGCGTCAACGGCCGGGACGCCGTCATGGACGTGATGTTCAGGATGACGCCGCCCTTGCGCTCGGCCATCGCCTTCCCGAACACCTGGGACGGGAGAATGGTTCCGAGGAGATTGAGGTCGAGCACGGACCGCAGCGCCTCCGGCGGCAGGTCGAAGAACGCCGCCGCCGGACCAGTCGTCGCGCGGGGATCGTTGCCGCCCGCCGCGTTGATCAGCGCGTCCACGCTCCCGAATTCCGCGAGGACACGATCCCGGGCGTCGGTCAGCTTGGTCGCGTCGAGGACGTCGCCATAGACGATGCTGCACCGGCCGATGCTGGTGTCGATCCGCCGGAGCAGCCGCTCGGCCAGCGCGGCGTCGCGGTCGAGGATCGCGACGTTGGCCATGCACCCGACCAGGGCGCAGGCCATCTCGCCTCCCAAGATCCCCGCGCCGCCCGTGATGACGACCGTCTTGCCCCTGAAGTCGTAGAGCCGCGCCAGCTCCCCGAGGTCCATTGGCTCTCCGCGGGCCAGAGGCCCATGCGCCGCCCGCTCGCTCGGCGGGACCGCCCCGACCGCGGGGCCAGCCTGCGGCGCGTGCTCACGCGCCCACGACGGCGAAACGCACAGGGAAAGTGCGGCCCGCGGCGCGGGCGTGCTAGTGCGCGGCCGGATCGCCTTGATCGAATCCGCCGCCGGGCCCATGTTCTGCGCTTCGACCGGCACCGGCACTTCGAGCTCCGGGAGGCTCTCATGGGTGTTCGCGCGTGGGTGGACGCTTTCGCGCCGCGGGGGTTGCGGCGGCGAGGCATGGCGGTGGGCATGCTGCTGTGGGGCGCCCAATTCTGCGGCGCCGCCGGTGCGGTCGCCCAGACGCCGGCGCCGGCCTACCAGGACCAGAGCCTCCCGTACGAGGCGCGCGCGGCGGATCTCGTCCGCCGGATGACGCTCGAGGAGAAGGTCTCCCAGATGGTGGACGTCGCCGCCGCGATCCCGCGGCTGGGGATCCCGGCATACAACTGGTGGAACGAGGCGCTGCACGGCGTCGCTCGCGCGGGACTCGCGACCTCTTTCCCCCAGGCGATCGGCATGGCCGCCACCTGGGACGACTCGCTCATCTTCCAGGGGGCCACCGTCATCTCCGACGAGGCCCGCGCCAAGTACCACGAGGTGCTCCGCCACGGCACGCCGCCGCGGTTCCAGGCGCTGACCTTCTGGTCGCCGAACGTCAACCTGTTCCGCGATCCCCGGTGGGGACGCGGGCAGGAGACCTACGGGGAGGACCCGTACCTCGCCGGCCGGCTGGCGATCCAGTTCGTCCGCGGCCTGCAGGGTAACGACCCGAAGTACCTCAAGACCGTCTCCACCCCGAAGCACTTCGCGGTGCACAGCGGGCCGGAGCCGCTGCGGCACCAGTTCAACGTGGACGTGAGCGAGCGCGACCTCCACGAGAGCTACCTGCCGCAGTTCGAGGCCGCGGTGCGGGTGGGGGGCGCGGAATCGGTCATGTGCGCCTACAACCGGGTGGACAGCTTGCCGGCCTGCGCCAGCGACCTGCTGCTGAAGAACGTGCTTCGCGGCGCGTGGGGCTTCCGCGGTTACGTCGTGTCCGACTGCGACGCCGTCAGCGACATCTACCGCACCCACCACTTCACTCAGACGGCGGCGGCGGCCTCGGCGCTGGCGGTGAAATCCGGCACCGATCTCGACTGCGGCCGCACCTATGACAGCCTGGTCGCCTCAGTGCACCAGGGGCTCGTCAGCGAGGCGCTCATCGACACGGCGGTCACTCGGCTGTTCCTGGCCCGCTTCCGGCTGGGGATGTTCGACTCGGACTCCAGCGTCCGCTGGGCGCAGATCCCGTTCAGCGACAACGATTCGCCGGCCCACCGGGCGCTGGCGCTGCGGGTGGCGCGGGAGTCCATGGTGCTGCTCCGGAACGCGGGCCACCTCCTGCCGCTCAGGAAGAGCCTCGGCACCATCGCGGTCATCGGCCCCAACGCCGATCAGGCGCCCGTGCTGCTCGGCAACTACAACGGCACTCCCGCGGACCCGATCACGCCGCTGCGCGGGATCCGGGAGGCGGTGTCGCGGCGGACGCGCGTCCTGTACGCGCAGGGCTCGGACCTCGCCGACAGCATCCCGGTGACGACGATCCTGCCCTCCGGCGTGCTCACGACGGCTGACGGGCGGCACGGCCTGGACGTCGCGTACTACGGGAGCAGGACGATGGAGGGCACCCCCCTCTTCACCGCTGTGGACTCGACGCTGGACGCCGACTGGCAGGAGGGCGCGCCTCGCGCGGACATGAACCCGGACGATTTCGGCATCCGGTGGACCACCACGCTCCGGCCGCCGCAGAGCGGCACGTACCGGCTCGGCCTGATCGGCACGGTGAAGTACCAGCTCTTCCTGGACGACAGCCTCGTCTTGAGGTCGATCTTCCCGCCGCGCAACGACGAGCCCAACCGGGCGTTCTTCCCGACGATGGCGACGGTACGGCTGGAGGCCGGGCGGACGTACCGCCTCCGGGTGGAGGGCGCGGAGTCGTACGGCGTCGCGTCGTTGCAGCTGCTGTGGGCGCCGCCGAGCGAGATGCTCGAGGCGGACGCGGTGCGCGCGGCCGAGCAGGCGGACGTTGTCGTCCTGTGTCTCGGGATCACCCCGCGGCTGGAGGGGGAGGAGATGCGGGTCCACACCGAGGGCTTCGAGGGCGGCGACCGCACCAGCCTCGACCTTCCCGCGCCGCAGGAGCGCCTCCTGGAGCGGATCGTGGCGCTCGGCAAGCCCACGGTGCTGGTGCTCCTGAGCGGCAGCGCGCTGGCGGTGAACTGGGCCCAGGACCACGTGCCCGCGATCCTGGAGGCGTGGTACCCCGGCCAGGCCGGCGGGACCGCGATCGCGGACGTGCTGTTCGGCGACTACAACCCCGGCGGCCGGCTGCCGGTCACCTTCTACCGCAGCGTGGCCGACCTCCCACCGTTCGACGACTACTCGATGGCGCACCGGACCTACCGTTTCTTCGCCGGCGCTCCGCTGTATCCCTTCGGCCACGGCCTGAGCTTCACGACCTTCCGGTACGACCGGCTGCGGACCAGCTCCACCACGCTGCGCCGGGGCGACACGATCAACGTCTCGGTCGAGGTGACGAACACGGGCGCGCGCAGCGGCGACGAGGTGGTGCAGCTCTACGTGCGGCACCTCGGCTCGAAGGTGGCCCGGCCGAGGATGGACCTCAGAGGCTACCAGCGCGTGACGCTCCGGCCCCGCGAGCGGCGCACCGTGACGCTCCCGCTCCCCGCCTCCGCGCTCGCTTACTGGGACACGGGCACGCACGGCTGGGTGGTGGAGGACGAGCCGGTTTCGCTCCGGATCGGCGCGTCGTCCGCCGACATCCGGCTGGAGAAGACGATCACGGTGGCGGGCCAGCGCTGAGCCCGCCCGCGGCTCCGCCCCGCGCCGGGGAGGCGCGGCGATGACGAGGCGCTGCGGCCTCGCGGCATGCCTGCTCGTCCTGGGCGGTCGTGCGGCGGCGCAGCAGGCGCCGCTCGCGCTGAACGACGCGGGATACTTCGCGGCGCGCGGCGTGAACGTCCTGGCGTTCGACAACTGGTACAGCGGCCTGTTCAGCGACTCGAAGCTGAGCGGCGTCGAGCTGATCCACCACGGCGTCCGCACGGCCACCAACGGCGACGTGCGCCTGTCCAACACGCCGACGCAATGGGACCCGATCCCGGCGCTGGTGACGCGGCGCGTGGACCGGGCCGCCCGGCAGATCGAGGTGTCGCTCGACTACCCCGAGTACGGATTCGCGTACCGCATCGCGGTGCGGGCCGACGGCCCCGCGGCGGTGATCGCCGTACGCCTGGACGCGCCGCTCCCCACCGCGCTGGAGGGTCGCGCGGGGTTCAACCTCGAGTTCCTGCCCTCCGCCTACTTCGGCAGGACGTATCTCGCCGACGCGCGGAGCGGGATCTTCCCGCGGGAGGCGCGCGGGCCGATGGTGCGGGACACGGCCCGCGGGCTCGAGGCCGCGCCCCTGGCCGCCGGCTCCACGCTCGTACTCGCGCCCGAAGACCCCGAGCGCCAGGTGACCGTCGAGGCCCTGGGCGGCACGCTCGCGCTGTACGACGGGCGCGACCAGGCGCAGAACGGCTGGTTCGTCGTGCGGGGCCTCGTCCCCGCGGGCCGCACCGGCACCGTGCTGGAGTGGCGCATCACGCCGCACCAGATCCCCGGCTGGATCCGGCCGCCGGTGATCGCGCACTCGCAGGCGGGCTATCACCCGATGCAGGAGAAGGTGGCGGTCCTCGAGAGCGACTCCAACGACAGCTCCGGCGCCACGGTCACCCTCTATCGCATCGCGGCAGACGGGACGCGCTCAGCGCGGCTGTCGCGGCCGGCGGCCCACTGGGGCAGGTACCTGCGCTATGACTACGCGCGGTTCGACTTCTCCGAGGTCCGGGAGCCGGGGATCTACGAGATCGCGTACCGGGGCGTGCAGTCCGAGCCGTTCCGCATCGCGGCGGACGTGTTCGATGGCGACCTGTGGGAGTCCACGCTCGACACCTATCTCCCCGAACAGATGGACCACGTGCTGGTGCGGGACCGGTACCGCGTCTGGCACGGCGCGTCGCACCTCGACGACGCGCGCCAGGCGCCGCCCAATCACGTCCACTTCGATCTGTACGCCCAGGGGCCCGCGACGGATACGCCGTTCCGCGGCGGGGAGCACATCCCCGGCCTGAACGTCGGCGGCTGGACCGACGCGGGCGACTTCGACATCCGGACCCAGAGCCAGTACGCCGTGGTCGAGACACTGGCCCAGGCCTACGAGGACTTCCGGGTCGCCTGGGACGAGACGACGGTGCGTGAGCACGAGCGCTACGTGGCGATCCGTCATCCGGACGGCGTTCCGGACATCCTCCAGCAGGTGGAGCACGGGGTGCTGCAGCTGCTCGCGCAGTACCGCGCCGTCGGCCACGCGATCCCCGGCATCATCGCGCCGACCCTCGAGCAGTACACGCATCTCGGCGATGCCGCCTCGACGACCGACGGCCTCGTCTACGACTCGACCCTGGGCCCCGTGGAAACGCGCGATGGCTTCTCCGGCAGGCCGGACGACCGTTGGGCCTTCACCGGCCGCTCCACTGCGCTCGACTACGGCGCCATCGCGGCCCTCGCGGCGGCGAGCCGGGTGCTGCGCGGCACCGACGACACGCTCGCGGACGAGTGCCTACGGACCGCGGTGCGCGTGTGGCGGGACGAGCACAGCCGGGAGCCGGCGCTGTTCCGCGCCGGCAACACCACAGGCGGGCGCCTCGAGGACGAGGAGGCGAAGGCGGCGGTCGAGCTGCTGCTCTCCACGCGCGGGGGGCGCGAGTACGCCGAGCGCCTCTCGGCGCTGTGGCCGCGCTTGGCAGCAAGCTTCGACTTGCTCGGCGCCCTCGGGGCGCGGGCGCTGCCGTACATGGACGCGGCGTACCGGGAGCGGATGGAGGCGGCGACCCGGGCCTGGCGCTCGCGGCTCGACACGGCGCTGACCCGGAACCCGTTCGGCGTGCCCATCACCACCGGCGGCTGGGGAGGGAGCGGGGCGGTCCTCGGCTTCGCCATGCAGGCCTACGTCCTGCACCGTGCGTTCCCGGCGATCGTCGGCCCGGAGTACACCGTGCGCGGCCTGGACTACGTGCTCGGGACCCACCCTGCCTCAAGCGCTTCTCTCGTCTCGGGGGTCGGCGCGCACAGCATCACGGTCGCCTACGGCCACAACCGCGCCGATTTCTCCTTCATTCCCGGCGGCGTCGTGCCCGGCATCGTGATCGTGCGGCCGGACTTCCCCGAGCTCAAAGAGGACTGGCCGTTCCTGTGGTTCGAGAACGAGTACGTGATCGGAGAAGCTGCGCTGTTGATCTATGTGGCGAACGCGGTCCGCGCGCTGTTCGAGTGAGGGCCTGAAAAGCGCTCGGGAGGGTGTGAGGTGTCGCACCCCCGGCCGGTGAGTGGAGTGGCCGACTTGCGCTGTGGGCGACCGCCGTGAACGTTCGGATGCCCCCGGGCGGTGATGACCGCCCAGCCGCATCCGGACCCCTCACGTGAGGCCGTCGGAGCCACCCATGACCCGCCCGCCGCGTGCCCGCCGACTCGCCTGCGCGATCATCCTGGCCACGGCGGCGAGCGGCGCCGGCGCGCACCTCGCCCCCGCGCAGGCGCCCGGCCAACGCTGGGTCACCACCTGGGCCGCGTCCCAGCAGCTCGTCGAGCCGAGGAACCTACCGCCGGCGCCGGGGCTGGGCGGCAGCACGCTGCGCCAGGTGCTGCACGTCTCCATCGGGGGCCGCGAGGTGCGCGTGCGCCTCTCCAACGCCTTCGGCACCAGCGCCCTCACGATCACTTCCGCCCACCTCGCGCGCTCGCTCGGCGGGAGCGCGATAGACTCGACCAGCGACCGGGCGCTGACGTTCCGGGGAGCCGACTCGGTGGTCATCGCGCCGGGCGCGATGGCCACGTCGGACGTGCTCGCCTGCGAGGTCGCGCCGGTGGCGGACCTGGCCGTGACCATCCACCTGTCGGCGGCACCGTTCGATGTGACGGGGCATCCCGGCTCGCGTACCACCTCGTACCTCGTGCCGGGGGACCGGGTGACGGCGCAGGCGCTCCCCGACGCAGCGACCACGGAGCACTGGTACGTGCTGGCGGGCATGGACGTGCTGGCGGACGGCGCCGCCGCGGCCGTCGTGGCGCTGGGCAACTCGATCACGGACGGCCGCGGGTCGGGCACCGACCGGAACGACCGCTGGCCCGACGATCTCGCGCGCCGGCTCCA
>Ga0153915_10001551_pt1 | contig 21086 bp, 14 predicted proteins | sample Opewatmetagenome_2_FD_107003 | JGI IMG/M metagenome (GOLD analysis project Ga0153915, IMG submission 107003) | Freshwater wetland microbial communities from Ohio, USA - Open water 3 Core 3 Depth 3 metaG | ecosystem: Environmental > Aquatic > Freshwater > Wetlands | place: USA: Ohio, Lake Erie...
GGCCGACCTTCTCTATGGTCAGCGAACCTGACTGCACGTCGAGCCGAACGAGCATCTCGGCGTAGTCCGCGCCTTCCGCCACCACGAAGCCTTTCTCGGAACTCTCGAGGAAGTCCTTCACATCATCGAACCTGTTGAGCGCTTGGCCGTTTACCTTGACGGCTGTGCTGTCCTTCAAGGGCGCATATAGGTCATCAGAGAGGTCGACGACGATAACGGGGGAGGTCCCTAGCCCTGAGAATGAAAAGGATCCGCGGTCTGATCCAATCGAGTCCACGGTCATCGTGGCTGTGCTTCTGAACGCCGTGAGGTCGGAATCGACGGTTGGACCGACGGTCCTCACATCCAGCTCGGCATCGAGCTTCCCCGACGTGAGCAGATTGCCAAGACTGCCTGCAGGTCCCTGAACGCGGAATGCCAGTAAATCCCCTGGCTGCAATCCCACCATCACATTGTCCACCGATTTCTCTATCGCACGCCCCTCGGTGACGGTCATGTCGGCAAGCATCTCGGAGTCGCCTATTATCGCGCTGCTGCCGAACGACACGGCTCCAACCTCCGAATCCAGGGTGAATATCATGCTGACGTTTTGCGATGCCCTATAGACCAAGGTGGCATGCGCGCTGTCGTGAGTCTCGATGGATGCCCTGCTTCCCACGATTGAGACAGTCCTGCCATGCTCGTCAGGCTCCGGATTCTCGAACGAACCGGCCTGAATCAGAGTGAAAACGATGTGCTTCCCCCCGCCATCCGTCGCGACTCCATAGTCTCGCAAAGTGAGTGCGTTGTTTGGGAAGTAGCGGTATTCGATACTGTCGGTCGTCACATCACAATAGTTGCCGGCGCAACTGACGGAACCGAGGGCTCTGCCTGAGGGAACCAAGAGGGCGAGCACGACCGCCGTTGCCAACATAGCTACAATGCGTTTCATGTTGTCCGCGCCCCTCCAGTTTTCAAAAAAAGAATGGAGGAGGCTTTTCCCCCTCACGGAGGAAATCTATTATGTGGGCAGATAATAGACAAAGCCTCTGTATGCGTTGAAGCCGGCGTCTAGATATATTGGATTTGGTACAACGGTCGAACACAGGGCGCAGATAGGCTAATGAGCGCATCTGACGTGTACGTCGCCACAAAGGAAAGTGAGGACGAGTGAGGGTCGGGATAATCTCCAACACTCTCTACAAGCAAGGAAAAGGCACCGGGCAGAGCCGGTACCTGAGCAACATACTCACCTATCTCCGCGACATCGACAAGGAGAACGAATATGTCCTTTTCCACAGGGATCCCTCGCCCAACCAATTCTACGAGAAGTACGAGCACGTCGAATACGGGCGGTATTCCCTGAAGATTCCGCTCCCGTTCTTCGTCTCGTGGGAGGTCGCCTTCGCCAGGGCCCTGCAGCGCAATCGCGTGGACATGGTGTTTGAGCCTGCATGCGTTGGCCTACCGCTGCTGTCTTGGCCGCCGAGGAACGTCGTCACGCTGATGGACGCGATGGCCAACCTGTTTCCAAGGAAATTCGCCCTGAAGGGAGTGACTGAGTTCAGGACCAGGGCCCCCGCCGTCCTTTGGAAAACCGACGTGATCATATCGCCGTCCGAGAACAGCAGCAAGGACATTCAGCATGTGTTCCGCGGGGCGAGGGGAAAGGTGAGAGTCGTCCCCCTGGGGCTGACTCCGGACTTCGGACCACGGGGGGAGCGCGAAGTCGATACGGTCATGGCGAAGTTCGGAATCCGGAAGCCATACGTGCTGATGCACGCCGTGCACCGCTGGAACAAGAATACATTCGGGGCGGCGGAGATATTCGACCGCGCGAGGAGGCTCGCCGATTCGAAAGAGCACCAACTCGTGCTCTCAGGCGGCATACTGCCCCCTTTCGAGGCCGAGCTGCGCGCGCTGGTTTCAAGGCTAGGCATCGCCGACCGCACGGTTATCACCGGTTACGTGGACGACGAATCTGTCCCTGCCCTGATTTCTGGCGCCGATGTCTTCCTGTATCCAGCGTTTTACGAGGGATTCGGCTTCCCCGTCGTTGAGGCGATGGCATGCGGGGCTCCGATCGTAGCGTCGTCGATTCCGACCACTGTTGAGGTACTCGGTGATTCCGGATTGACGGCCCCGGCAAACGAAATTGAAACCCTTGCCAGGCATCTTGCCACGGTGATGTCCGATGATTCGCTTGCGGCGCGACTCGGATTGAAAGCGCTCGAGAAATCGAAGGATTTCACCGCCGAACGCATGACCAGAAGCACAGTCGACGTTTTCAGGGAAGCCCTTGCCAAGCCCCCGAGATGGCGTGGTTGAGGCTCGGCACGGAAATTCCCTCGCCAAACCCCTTCAATCAGTTTTTCCCCCTAAGTCTTTTAAGCTGCGCCCCTGATTCAGCCTCGTGATTCTGGAAATCTTCCTCGCGGGGTGCATTGTCGGATTCTCATTCCTGCTTCTCGCCACTTCCCTGGCGTCCTATTCGCGCCTGCGCCACGCCAGGTTCGCCTACATATCGATCGCATTCCTCATGTTCCTGGTCATGGGGATTCTCGCCTTATTCGGAGAGGTGAGCGGCAGCCCGACCGTATCGGTGGAGATACTCGCGCTCGATTTGTTGATTCTGCTCTTCATGTACCTTGCAGTGGCAAAGAGATGAGGCATGGGCACGAAGGGCGCCCTCGAGCTCGAGACCAGGCGGCGGATATACCGCAAGATATCCTCTGTTCCCGGCATGTATTTCAGGGAGATACAAAGGGCCGTGGGCTTGGAGGTCGGCGAGGCAGAATACCACCTCTCCTATCTTGAGAAGGCCGGTTTGGTCTCGGTCCAGCTTGAAGGGAATAGGAAGAGGTACTTCGCCAGAGGTGCCCTTGACGAGAAGGAAAGGCGGTTGCTGGCTCTCCTGAGGCAGGCGGCACCGAGAAAGATAGCGATGGAGATCTTGCTCTCTGGCAAGCGGACCTTCCAGGAGCTACTCGGGTCATTCGGCAAGGCGAAGTCCACGCTCTCGTTCCATCTTTCGAAGTTCTCAGAGGCGGGCATCCTCGCGGTTGAGCACGCAGGCAAGGAGCGGGTCTACAGCCTCAACGATCCGGACAGAATCGCGAAGGCGCTCATCTCGTATAGGGCAACGTTCTTGGACGAGGCCGTCGACAGATTCGCGGAGGCTTGGCTGGAGCTAAGACCCTGAACCGCGATAGCCTCATATGCGACGGCTGTCTTCGTCATTTAGATGATCACGATCATCGGCGTGGGTCATGTCTTCGACATCGGAGGCCAGGTCAGGCAGGTCGTCGTCAGCCGCCGGCCGACGGTCGTCGGCGTCGAGCTTGACCGAGAAAGGTATCACGCCCTGAACAACCGCCACGGGCGGGAAGACACGGGCGTCCTCTACCGCCTTCTGTCTCATTTCCAGAAGAGGATCGCGCACGAATACGGAGTCGAGGTGGGAGACGAGATGCTTGCGGCGACGAAGGCCGCGGGCGAGGTCGGTGCTGACATCGCTTTCTTGGACATGGACTCCGCAATGGTCCTCTCCCGCCTTTGGGCGTCGATGACCTTCGAGGAAAAGGTGAAACTCTTCGTCTCGACGATCGCGTCACTTTTTGTTGGGAAGAAGCAGGTGGAGAAGGAGCTCAAGAGGTTTGACGAAGATCGCAAATCCTATCTCGACGAGTTCGCCGACCAATTCCCGTCAGTCAAGAAGATACTCATAGACGACAGGGACAACTACATTGCGGAAGGCGTGCGCCAGCTCGCATCGAAGTACGATCGGGTCGTGGCGGTGGTGGGAGAAGGCCACGTAGATGGAATGCTGCAACGGCTGGCGGATCTCGGACCTGAGGTTGTCAGGCTGAGGGAGCTCAGGTCGGCAGCGCCTGGATCGAACGCTTCAGTTTCGTTCACGATAGCTCCTCCGCAGCGCTAATCGGGATTTATCGCTCGGACTCATACAGACTGTTCATTACAAGGGTTTATAGGGGGAATTATCGGTGGACTCATTCGGCTCAGATGAGACCAATCAAGTCTGGCACCATTGTTGCAGTTACCATGATTCTGGTGGTCGTCCTAATCTTCGCTGCGATAACGCTATTGTCGCCCAAGACCTCGATTGCTCCAGATTTCCATATCCATAATGTGGTGGATGGATCAGATATCATCCTCAGCAGCTATAGGAATGATAAGGTCGTTATCCTCGATTTCATGTCCCTAAGCTGCGATGGCTGCAAGCAAATCGCGAAGAACCTGGTAGATATCGGCCCATCCTTTGGTGACGACCTGCAAATAGTATCTATCGATATTCTACTAACAGACAATAGAGATCTTTTGGTAGCTGAGACTAAATCGAACCTGACCTGGCCGGTCGCCTTTGACACCGACTCCCTCAACACGAAGTATGAAGTGGCGCTTGTCATTCCGAAGGTAGTCATCGTCGACAAGAACGGCGGCATCACCTGGGTCTTCCATCCGGCTGGTCCCTTCGATTCCGGCGCGCAGAAGGAGGAGATGCGTAAACAGACATCTGCGGCGATTTCCGGCACGGGAGGCACGGCAACGGTGGCGCAGATGAGCGTATATTCGCTTGCGATACTCGCCGCCGTAGGATCATTCTTCTCCCCATGCTCGTTTCCATTGTTGCCCGGATATATGGCATACTATCTTGGATTAGATGCCAGCTCAAAGGAGAAGCCCTCCACGCGCAAAGCTGCCGGACGCGGATTCCTCGCCGCACTGGGGATGATGCTTGTCTACGGCCTGATTGCTGTCATCGTTTTTGCCATTGGCTACTCTGCAGCCGCTTTCGTGGGATCCTTGGGCCTGTATGTCGGCGTGATTCTGATATTCCTGGGTGCTTTGACATTGACCCCGCTCCAGTATCATAAGCTCGTCGAACCGTTCCGCAAGCTCAGACAGAAGATATTCCCCACAAAGGAAGGCAGAGAACTGGGAATTGGCACCAAGATGTTCGCGTATGGAGTAGGCTACGGTGCTGCTGGTTTCGCTTGCGTCGCCCCGCCCTTCATCGCCGCCATATTGAGCGCATCGATCTACGGCAGCATACTGCTCGGTGTATTCGTTCTCGTGATATACTCCGCAATCGTCATCGCTCTCATGATCGCCATAACGGTACTCCTGAGCGAGGCTGGTCAGGCGGCGGTCAGGAAGATGAACCGCTATGTCAACGTAATCAAGAAGATTAGCGGTGTAGCCCTCATCATCGCAGGGATCTATCTGGTCTGGTTCTGGTACGTTTCGCAGTGATCATCGTGAACGCCTCTGCGTTTTATTCGCCTGATATTTCCGAGTGAGCCATCGTGCCTTTGGGATTCCTTCGAGTTCAAGGAGGGCAATCTTGGTGTCTAATGATCCGGTGAATCCGCCGATTCCGTTAGCTCCGACCACCCTGTGGCATGGCACGATTATGCAGATGCGGTTGTTTGCCATGGTGGAGCCCACGGCCCTGCATGCCCTCGGTTTTCCCGCGGCTTTAGCCACCTCACCATAACTTCGAATCTCCCCATGAGGTATCTTCCGCGCTGTCTGCAGGACATGCCTCTGGAACTCCGTGTATCCCGAATAATCAAGTTCGTACCGGTCGAAAGAGACCTTCTCCCCCGCCAAATATCTCTTCATATCTCCGGCGAGAGCAGTCCGCGGAGCCTTGCCTTTCGGTGGTGCATCGGAGATACCGACTTGGTAGACTGCTCCATCCCTCTCGACGACTGTCACGCTTCCGCCTTGAAACGGCAGAGAGAACCTTGTTTCAGCCATGCACAACGAAATGCACGTCCGGTTTATCTCGCTTCCGAGCACGATCAGCGGAGGATGACCCTCGCGTCCACGACCTTGCAGCCCTGCCCGTCAGGCAGCACAATCAATGGATTGACATCTATCTCCTCGATACCCTCCTGCTCCTCGACCAACTGTGACAGCCTCAATATCGCGTCCTGCAGGGAAGTTTCGTCCATCGCTGGGCCGCCGCGCACCCCTTTCAGCAGCGGGTAGGTCTTTATCGACTGTATCATGCGTTTCGCATCCATGTCTGTGGCCGGGGCCAGCGCGAAGCTCACATCCTTGAGGTACTCCACGAAGATTCCTCCGAGACCAAATGCAAGCAGATGTCCGAAATGCTTGTAGGATTTCATGCCCAGGATGCACTCCACACCCCCCTTGATCATCTCCTGCACGAGGAATCCATCCGTCTCGACGCCCTGCGACTTGAGTCTCCCGCACATCTCATTCAGCGCGGTCTTCAACCCCCTTTCATTCTTGATGTTGACTGCCACCGCCTTGAACTCGGTCTTGTGCAGGAGCTTCGGTCCGACCGCCTTCACGACGACCGGATAGCCTATCTTCTTCGCGCACTTCAGCGCATCATCCTTGCCCTTCGCGAGCAGGCTTCTCGCCACGTCGAACCCGTACTCCTTGAACAGATCCAGGGCTTCCTTCTCCCTCACACGTTGTGCGCCTGCCGCTCTGGCGGAGTTGATGATCCTGGCTGCTCCCGTTTTCTGGACCTTGAATTTCTTGTACGAACCTTCCGCGCGCTTGAGGTACTCTGCGTACTGAGTCATCGTGGCCAGGGCCGTCGCGGCGCTCTCAGGGAATAGGAACGCAGGGATATTGTTGGTAACCAGTTCCACGAATCCCGGGGATTCCTCGTTCCTCGTCAAGAAGCAACACAAAACAGGCTTGCTGTATCTCTTCGCCGTCTGCCAAATCGATTGTGCCACCGGAATCTCCTCATGGGGCAACGGCGGGACGAATATCACGAGCGCCGAATCCACTCCATCGTCGCGAAGGACCGCGTCGAGAGCGTGCCCGTAGCTGTCCGGGTTCCCGTGTGCGGTCAAGTCGACCGGATTGGATACTATCGCCTCATCCACGACGTGCTTCCTGATCTCGTCCAATGTAGATTGTTTCAGATGAGCGATCTCCATGCCCATGCTCACCAGCACGTCAGTGGCCATGATGCCAGGACCTCCTGCGTCCGTCACGACGGCAACGCGCTTCCCCTTGGGCAACCGCTGGTGGGAGAAAGCCATGGCCATGTCGAAAAGCTCCTCGATCGTGTTCACCCTGATTACGCCACATTGATGGAACAGCGCATCCACGGCGACATCGCTTCCCGCCAGGGATGCGGTGTGGCTCAACGCCGCCCTCGCACCGGCCTCCGTCTTCCCGGACTTGACTGCGATGACAGGCTTGGATTTCGTGAGCCGCCTAGCTATCTTCAAAAAGTTGCCGGGATTGCCGACATTCTCAATGTACATCAGAATAATCTTGGTGCTAGGATCTTGTCGCCAATAGTCCAGCAAGTCGTTTCCGGAGACGTCCGCCTTATTCCCCAGACTGACGAACTGATTGATGCCAAGCCTTAACGATGTGGCATGATCGAGAATGCCCACGCCGAGCGCGCCGCTCTGCGACATGAAAGAGATGAATCCCGGCAACGGCGGCGTCGGAGCGAACGTGGCGTCCATCTGGACATCCTCGTGCGTGTTGATGATGCCCATGCAGTTCGGTCCTATCATCGCGATTTCATGTTTCCTGACGATGGCCCTGAGTTGCTTCTCAAGAACCTCTCCCTTCCCTCCAGTTTCCTTGAAACCAGCGGTTATGACGACGGCACCCTTGACACCCTTCTTCCCGCACTCCTCCATGACCTGCAACACGTAGGCGGCAGGGACCACGATGATGGCCAGATCGACAGGTCCGGGCACCTCCGATATGCTCGGGTAGCATCTGACGGAGTGCACAGACTCAGCATTCGGATTGATTGGGTAGAGCGTGCCTTGATATTCGTTTACGACGAGGTTGTGCATGATCGCGTAGCCCACTTTTTCTTTGTGGCGGGACGCCCCGATGACCGCAATCGCGCGAGGGAAGAACACCGGTTCGAGTCTGTGTCTCATGAGGCCGAGGAGAGCCTGCGCATTCATTAAACCTCGCTTGAACGTCTCCTCAGAAGGGAACGCAATGCACCAACTTTTATTACGCCGTTCGCTGATGCGGCTCCCATCCCGAAGTATACGGTAAACGCGGGATTTCGCATTTCGCTGAGCAACTACGTTGCTCTATCTACAGTGAGGAGGTCAAGGGAATGAAGGCAGTTGTCAGAGGAAGAAGTGGGGCAATCGTCGTCGCAACGTTGGTAATGATTTCGTCGCTCGCGGTTTTGATTTCGGTGCCGCGAGCCTCGGCATCAGGAACCGCCACCACCGTCGCGACGGCAAACCAGAGTGAGAGGGATCAGACGCCATCGCTCACCAGCTTGAGCGAGCTCTATCCCGACACGGCATATCTGAACAAGGTCTCTCAGAGCCTCAAGGACAAGATCATGGAGGATCCCGATCAAGAAGTGAGGGCAATGGTCTTCACGACGGATCCTGTCGTCCTCGGCAGAACCCTGAGGGCGATGGGCGTGGACACCCCGGTCGGCAAGACGCCTTCCTTGAGCCATGGCATCAGGCCTGTCATTATTGATATGCCTGCGATCGTTGCGACAAAGATCGCCTACCTCGAAAGCGTTGGCGCTGTGACGCTGTTCGTGGTTCCGCAGCCACAGCAAATACTAGCTCCGGAATCGGAGGACGGAATCACGGAGAATCCAAACAGTGCCGAGGAGCCCGGCGTGGATACGATACGCGCGGCTCACGGCCACCATGTGGTTGACGCCTGGGCGAGGGGCTTCACAGGCACCGATGTCAAGGTCGCGATCTTGGACTCGGGCGTCGACTTCGCCCACCCCGATTTATTGGACACATGGGCCGTCGAGGAGAATCTCACGTCGCCCTACTATCTCTGGCCGATCGCTTTCGACCCGTTCTCGATGTACGTTTTCCTCTACTATGGCGGCGCCACATATCCTGCGGCTCCGACATGGTATGTCGACACAAGCTTCAACGCCACGGCAGACGCCGCCGGATTGCTGCCATCCTTCAATGGCAAGAACTACAATGTGACCGGGATACCGAGCGCGAGCGGGTGGTACCATCTCGGTTTGCACCCCGCGCCAATGCTGGGGGTGAGGTTTGGTGAGAGTCCAGGAGTCCTCCTCACCGACAGCATGGTTCCCTTCGCGTATGACACCATCTATGTCGACCTCAACGACGACGGCAATTTCTCCAACGACAAGCCCGCCGACATTTCCGACCCTGTTTCCTACGCGGACTATAGGGACGCGACCACCGGGGGATATGACGAGTCCATGTGGGATTGGGGCGACGGGATGCCGGATGTCTCCGGCGGTCTCATATACTATATCGCAGACGGCGTGAACCCGGTTCCTTACTCGGACATTATTTCGGATCGCTACGGCTTGTTCAACATTTTGCCGACAAACGGTAATCTTGTCGCCTTCATGATAGGCGATGCCTACGCAGCAGGCGGGGACCACGGCACCATGTGTTCTTCAGCAGTGGTCGCGCAGAATAGGACGGGAATGGTGCAAGGATTTGCGCCTGACGCCACCTTGATTGCTGTCGGGGACATTTACTTCGGCGGTTTCTGGACGGACATCTATCCGTTTGCTGCCGAGGGATATGACGGGCTTCCCGGGACTGGCGACGAGGCAATGGTGAGCAGTTCGAGCTATGGTACCTCCGACATCGACAACGACGGTTGGGACTACGAGTCGCGTTTCATAGACTTATTGACGACGTCTTACGATGGCACGACCTTTGTCGCCTCGACGGGAAACGGCGGTTATGGCTTTGGAACGGTAACGCCTCCTGGCGGCAGCAGGTCCGTACTATCCGTGGGTGCTTCGACAAGCTATTACAGTGGGCCGAAGACAAGCTGGGAAAACGCTCCGATGTGGACCTTCGGTGATGTCCAGCCGTGGTCCAACAGGGGTCCCAGCTCGCTCGGCAACGTCGACCCGGATGTGGTGACGGTCGGTGCGTGGGCCTCCGGCGACAATGCGATCAACACCCCATCCGCAGGTCAGTCAAACGGCACCAATTCATGGAGCGTATGGGGTGGCACGAGTCTATCTTCACCCGCCACGGCAGGCATCGTAGCATTGGTCTATGACGCCTACAACCAAGGATCATCCGTGTTTCCCACAAGTACCATGGTCAAGGAATTCATGATGAACGGTGCGGACAACATAAACTACGATCCGTTGATCATGGGTTCTGGGCTCTCCAACGCTGAGCGCTCCACGATGCTCGCCAACGAGATCTACGGTTTGCAGATTGCGCCTTCGTCGTGGACGCCTGGCGGTTACAGGGGCACCGATTACCCCTCATTCGCGCACGTGGTGAATGCGGGAGACACCGCCACGAAGACGTTCCAACTCATGAACAGGGATGCCGGTGCGTCTCAGCAGTGGTCGATCTCTGACGCCGTTCTCAGGAAGGCGGGAGAGCGGACATTCGACATTTGGTCGAATATATCGGACGAGAGCGCTCCGAACAGCAACAGACCCGACTACCTTTGGAATGTGAGTGCGATGCTCTCAGCATATCCAAACACTAAGTTCGTCAGAGGGATTGCCTACCACAACTACTCCACTTTCGATCCCGAGTACGACTACAACATGAACAGCGCCTATAGGGCTCTGTTCTACGACTACAAGGACCTCAACGGAGATGGCCAGTATTGGCATGACCTGAACGGGAATGGCGTGGTGAACTCAGGCGAACTCGACAACGTCGGAGGGCAGGTTGAGTACATGAGGTTCACCTATGCATATGGGATAGCAGATGTCCAGAACGCTTTCGTGCACGATCCGCTCACGAGGGTGGACGATGCCCTGCTGTTCGGCCTCATCCATCGGTATCGGAGCGTATCGATTCCGAGCACGATGGTCCACATAGTGCTCGAATTCTACGAGCTCGTGGGTTCGACATGGATAACGGAAGACAAATCGACCGTCACAATCGGCGCCGGTGGAACGCAGACACTCACTGTGACTGTGAATGTGCCCGCGGGGACTGCGGTGGGCACATACAGCGCAATGCTGATTCTGACAGACGCCGGATTGACCGAGACGGTCGTGCCGATAATCATAAACGTAGCCGGGAGCACCCAAGACATAACCATCCAAGAGGATGCAAGCAACACTAGTTACTATGACAACGGCCGCATGTACGGCGGCCAAGACTGGTCGTGGCGCCCCGAGGCCGGCGACTGGCGGTTCTATTTCATGGACGTGCCGGACAGTACTCCGATTGGCGATGCCACCCGTTTCCTCATCCATACGAAATGGACCAACTACCCAACTGACATAGACACGCTTCTATTCGGACCTACAGAGGACGACTTCTCGAATGCACTGCGTTCCGTATTCGGTGACTACACACTGAGCAAAGTGGGCGGTAGCCAAAATACGAACATCGGAGCTGGTACTTGGGTTTTCAACACTGCAACCGGCGGTCCTGAGGAGTGGGTCTCGGGACCTGCCGCGACAGGACTTCACGAGATCGCATTGCACAATGTCCTCTACGCGGGTGAGGGACCTTCGGAATCGTTCACCGGAGCAACAGGCTTTGTGGATGTCGCGCCCTTCCCGTGGACTGAACTGCTCACCCAGAGCGCGGGTGTGAAGACGTTCGACTTCAAATCGACGATGGACTTGCCTGACGGCATGGAGGTGAACGCTTACGGAGTCTCCCAGCCGACGACATATAACTACCCGATAACACAAGACGAGCGGGCTAGCTTCTATAATGATTCCGTTCGGGCGGGCATATTCGATATCATACTGACCTCCGCATTCCCTGTGGATCTCGATCTTTACGTGTATTATGAGCTGCCAGGTGGCGGTGAGGTGCCCGTGGGTTCCTCAACCTCCCCTACAGCCAATGAGAGAGTGAAGCTGATATTGCCGGATGACGGGACGTACAGGATTGAGGTGCATGGATTCAGCGTCCCGATGGCGGGAGCGACATTCGACCTGACCGTCAATCTGATACAGGGATTTGACTTGAACCCGGCCAACGCGCCTCCTGGCCCGATAGTCGCCAACACACCATACACATTCGACATCGACTACGATATTCCAGATGAAGAGGGCGACTACTATGGTGTCATTTTCATCGGACCCATGGGCGCGCCCGCGACCATTGAGCTGCCGGTGCTCCTGATGGGGCGCGATGAGACACCGCCCGTGATAACGCTAAACTCCCCGTCGATTGGAGTAGACTACAAGACTTCCGCCGTACCGGTGATAGACGTATCCTTTGACGATGTCAGAGGATCATTCTACTCCGGCGTCGACCTGAATAGCATCGTCGTGACAGTGGACGGGCGCGATGTGACATCGTCGACGCGAATATTGGCCGGAGAGTTGTGGTGGAACCTCACCTTCCTGCTGGGTGAAGGGCAGCACACGGTGGACATCCAGATGTCCGACCTGGCTTACACGCCGAATCCTGCTTCACTGACCTTCCAATTCGGAGTGGACAATACGGCCCCAATGATAGTCCTCACATCTCCTGCAGTCAGCATAACAAATCAGCCTATCGTGTCTGTTGTCGGCTACACGGAACCGACGATTTCGACAGTGCTGATCAACGGAGTGCCCACTGCAACCAACAACGGGGCGTTCAGCAGCTCTGTCAGCCTTGTTGAAGGACCGAACTCTATTCGGATACAGGCTACTGACGCGGCCGGCAATAGCGGTCTGCTCCAAAAGGACATCGAGCTCGACACGCAAGCTCCTGCGCTGACTGTCACCTCACCCACAACAGGCTCCTACATCAAAGATAGGACTGTGGTGGTGGCAGGAACGACTGAGATTGGGGCATCGGTCGTGGTTGAGGGAGTGAACGCCGCAGTAAGCAACATCGGCGCCTTCGCAGTCACCATCGCGCTGAACGAAGGTGGCAACTCGATTCACGTGACGGCGACTGATGCCGCCGGCAACACGCAGCCCGAAACCGTAGGCGTTACAGTAGACACGGTTCCACCGGCCCTGACGATAACAGCTCCGACGGGGGCGTACACAAATAACCCGTCGGTGACTGTCTCGGGCTCGACCGAGCCCTCTGCTACCGTGACCGTCAATATGGCGCCGGCTGCGGTGGCAGGCGACGGCAGTTTCACCGCGACGGTGATTCTGGGAAACGACGGAGTGAAGAAGATATGGGTCAACGCAACAGACGTTGCGGGGAATATGGCGGTGGTGCTCAAGACCATCATACTCGATACCGTCGAACCGATACTGTTGATTACCGCGCCCACGCCCTCCTTCACAACGACGATACCGTCGGTGAAGGTCAGAGGAACGACAGAGCCGGGAGCGTCCGTCATGATTAACGGGCAGATTGCCGCGGTTGATTCGATCGGCGGTTTCGACACAACAGTAGCTCTATGGACCAATGGCACCAACGCGATTCTGATTAAGGCGATAGACCAAGCGGGCAATGTGAACCAGACGACGCGGGATGTAGTCTACAATGCACCCGACACTGACGCCATGCAACGCCAGATAAACGACTTGCTTGGCCAGATTTCCAAGCTCAATGGCGAAATTGATGATTTGAATAGCCAGATCGATATCATGAACGACACGATCAACAGTCAGAACCAAGATCTGACCAACATCAACAATCAGCTGACAACGCTCCAGGATAGGCTCGACGCGCTCAACCAAACAACAGACGACATCAAGACACTGAAGTCGGACGTCGACAGCTTGGGCAACGTGCTGATGATGGGAATGGTATTGCTAATTGTAATGCTATTCTTCGGCCTCATCGGCATGTACTTCGCGATTTCCCGCAGGATTCGCTCTCTTCAGGGTCCGCAGGAGGACCTAGGCGAGATTGAAGAAGTGGAAGAGCCGCAGCCAGTCAAGCAGCAGCCGAAACAGATGCCCAAGCAGGAGAAAAAGGCGGAGGTCGAGGAGGAGGACATCGAAGAAGAGGACGAGATCTAAGATCCTCCATCAAGACAGCTCATCGAGTAGCATTAATATCGACCAAGCGCTTCAGCCGGCCGTGACGCTGAAAGGACGAGTGGGGCTGGTCACAGGGGCGGCAAAGGGGATAGGGCGGGCGATAGCCCTCACCATGGCAGAGAATGGTGCCGATGTAGCCGTGAATTATCTCCATAGTCAGGCAGAGGCGATGGAGGTCGTCAAGGAGATCGAATCCAAGGGTTCCAGAGGATTGGCGGTCAAGGCAGATGTAACGAGCGAAGCGGACGTCTCTAAGTTGATCGACAAGGTTCATACTCACTTTGGCCGGCTCGATATCTTGGTCAACAATGTGGGGGAATGGATCATGAAGGACGTGGAGGCGATGTCGCTCGGGGAATGGCGCAAGATTCTGGACACCAGCGTCACGGCTGCATTCCTATGTTCCAGGAAGGCTATCCCAATAATGAAGGAGCAGAACTGGGGCAGGATCGTGAGCCTTGCTGCGGCTGGCGCATACAGGGCGCATGGCGCATCCGGCATGTCCGCTTTCTATGCTGCAAAGGCGGGAATCGTCGCATTCACTAAATCGCTCGCTCGCGAGGTAGGAAGGAGCGGCATCACCGTCAATGCGGTAGCGCCAGGTGTCGTCTCAGATAAGGAAAGGACTGTCAAAGACGCGCTCGAAGTCAAGGACAAAGAGACTTCAGTCGGCAGACCTGGGACTTCGTGGGACATCGCCGCCGCCGTCGTTTTTCTCCTGTCCGACGAAGCAAGTTTCGTGACGGGGGATGTCATCAACGTGACGGGCGGATGGCTCATCTGATGCGCTAAGGCTTTAGAGCGAGGGCGACATCGCGTGTCGATGGCCAGCCCCGTCCTCGTCTATGATGACAAGTACCTCAAATACGATTTCGGAGAAGGACACGCAATGAGGGAGGAGCGATTGCTCCTCACGAGGATGCTGATGCAAGATTACGGCCTCGTAGGACCGAAGGGCGTCATCGAAATGAAACCAAAACCCGCCGATTATGAAGATTTAATAGCCGTTCACGATAGAGAATATCTGGAGGTTCTCGAGCATCTGAGCGATCACCCGGACGGACAATCCTTCTCCCACGGCCTCGGCATCTCGGACAATCCGGTGTTCGCGGGGATGTTCCAGGCGGCAAGCCTCCATGTCGGCGGCACAGTCCTCGCCTGTGACGTGGTCGCGAAAGGGGAGACCGACAGGGCTTTCAACATGGGTGGTGGTTTCCACCATGCGATGCCGGCGAGGGCGTCGGGTTTCTGTCTCCTCAACGATATTGCTGTCGGCATCAAGCGACTGCTTGCAAAATTCAGCATCAGGAAAGTGATGTACGTCGACATAGACGTGCATCACGCTGACGGCGTGCAATCGATATTCATCGACGACCCTCGAGTGCTGAAAGTCTCGCTGCACGAGGATGGCCATTATCTGTTTCCCGGAACGGGCGGGATAGACGAGATTGGAGCGGGCGAAGGGGAAGGATTCACCGTGAATATCCCGTTGCCTCCGTATTCCGGCGACGCGAGCTATTTGCACGCCTTCAAGGAGATTGTCATTCCGATGGCAGAGGCGTTCAAACCTGAAGTGCTATTCACACAGCTCGGCGCTGATGCCCACTTCGCCGATCCGTTGGCTCATCTGAGTCTCACAACACGGGCCTACGAGGAGGTTGGCAGAGACTTCGACGAAATCGCGAGGAGATACAGCGGCGGACGATGGGTGGCGGTGACCGGTGGCGGTTATGACATCATGATCTGCCCGAGGGTATGGACATTATTCCTCGCGAGGATGATTGGCAGAGAGCTGCCAAACGACCTGCCGATCGAATGGATGGAATACTGCAAGATCACGTACGCGATCGCTCCCAAAAACGGCGTTCTGAGGGACTCTGACGGGCCCCAAGATGACGGCGTTGTGTCGAGCACGGTGAAGAAGGTCATCGACGGCGTCAAAAGGAACGTGTTCAAGTATCATGGATTATCTTGATTCCAGAACCAGAATTGCGCGATTAAATTCGTCACTATCAATAATTTTTAGGTTCTCCATCAATTTAGTGATGATTTCCGCACCATACAGATTACTGAATCCCATAATCTCGTCGCAAGGTTCATAACCCTAGTTTGGACATAGATTAGTTCCAGACGCTCTGGATTCGGCGAATTCCCGCAAGAACATGTCATTCCGGGCGTCCGACGCCTTGAGAAATTTCGCGGCGGTGGTCATCCGATGCCGGAAACCAAGCAAGAAGATCAAGAATCGCTCGGCGACATGAAGGAGGAGTACGAGGAGAAACTCGACCGGCTCAAACGACAATACGAGAGGGATCTGCAGGCATTCCGCTACGAGGTCGAGGAAAGGGAATATAGGCTCAAGGCCTACGAGGAGAAGTTCAACAAGATCAAACAGCCGCCCCTGCTGTATGCCTACATCGTCAGGAAAGAGGGGCCGGATCTCGATGCGGGTCAGGTCGTGGTTGCGAGATCGATGGAATTGCTGAAGGTCAGCACGGGCCTCGTCGATAAGTCGACACTGAACATCGGGCAGTATGTCTGGGTTCATCCGCAGACGTATGCGATCGTGGAGAGCAGCACCGCCAGGAACGAAGGGGTGATTGCGAAGGTCGCAGACATCCTCGAAGGAAAGCTCGTAATCACCGTTGAGGGCGACATGGAGAAGAGGTTAGTCTCCGCCGAGAAGGATGTGATTGGGAAATTGAAGCCCGGTTTTCAGATTTCGGTTCTCCCGCCAACAATGGAGCTAATCGAAGTCCTTCCGAATCTGGAGGTGAAGAATCTCCTGCTCGGCGAGAAACCGAACATACACTACTCGGAAATCGGCGGACTCAGTGAAGCCATCGAAAGGATCAGAGATGTGACGATTCTTCCGTTCAAGGAGCAGAAACTCTTCAAGAAGATCAATTTGCAGGCGCCTCGCGGCATACTCCTGCACGGCCCGCCGGGATGTGGCAAGACCCTGCTGGTGAAGGCGGTTGCGACCGAGAATGATATGACGTTCTTCAACGTCAGCATCGCCGACGTGCTCAGCAAGTGGGTGGGAGAGAGCGAACGGCTTATCAAGGAAATCTTCCGCCAAGCGCACGAGCGACGTCCCAGCATCGTCTTCTTCGACGAAATCGAGGCGGTATTCACTGTGAGGGGTTATATGGACACCTCTGGCGTGCACAAGAACATAATCGCTCAGATACTCAGCGAGATGGACGGCCTGATGGAGCTTCATGACGTGTTCGTGATAGGCGCGACTAACAGGGCTGACCTCGTGGATCCTGCACTCCTCAGACCAGGTCGGTTCGACGAAATCATCGAGATACCCAGGCCGAGCAGGAAGATGGCGGAGGAGATACTCTCGATCTACCTGTCGGATGATCTTCCGGTCGAGGAGGGTATCATCAGGGAGCAGGGCGACCACGAGAAGGCGGTCCGGTACCTGAGGAATGCCGTCCTCGACGAATTCTACGGTGAGAGCAAATGGGTCAAGGTAAAGACCGATCCAGAGGCTAAGGAAGCGATCAAGACCGTCAAGAGGAAGGACATAGTTTCCGGTGCGATTATCGCCGCCGTCGTGAAGACCGCCAAGAAGAATTACGTGAAAAGGGTCATCAGCCTAAAGAAGGCGGAGCGGGAACGCGAGGGACTGAACCTGAACGACTTCCAACAGGCAATCGAGGAAGAGTCGAAGGAACATGCGATAACCGACGTTTATCTCTACGAGAAGAGGCAGCGGGAGATATTCAAGAGTGCAGGCGGAGACCCGATGGTTGGATAAGGATGAGAAAGAGGATCCAAGGGACCGAACACGAGTATACGATGTACTCGAAGAAGCTCGCCTCCATGGGATTCGACCCTCACACTCTGGCGCTGGAACTCTTGAGGGAGAGCGACCTCCAGATGGCCGGGGAGTTCATTACAAACGGCTCTCGCTGCTACTATGACGTCGGTCACTTCGAGCTCAGTACGTGCGAGGTAGGCAGCCCCTTCGACATGCTCCTGTGGGAGAAGGCGGGTGAGAAGATCATCGATTGGCTGAGGCGGGTGACTGAGGAGAAGTACCTCACGGGCGGGGAGCGGATATGGGCCTTCAAGAACAATACATCCCCGGAGGGAGTCAGCTATGGGAGCCATGAGAACTATATCGTGGACAGGTCTGTGGATTTCCCCGAGAAGTTCGTGAAGGAGCTTGTGCCGCATTTCAGCACTAGGTTCATCTACACTGGGGCGGGAGACATCCTCGACGGGAAGTTCGTCCTTTCACCGATGATATATCTGACCAGTGCCGTCGTCAGCGGCGAGACCATGCACAACACAGGTCTCATCAACACGCGCGACGAACCGCACTCGGACCGCTCGGATTGGCGCAGGCTGCACGTCATCTGCGGGGATGCATTGATGAATGAGGTGGCAATCCTGTTGAGGCACTTCACCACCACCGCCATACTGCAACTCATGGAAATGGATAAGCTCGGCGACGCTCCCCGGCTCAAGTCGCCAATCGACGACATGTGGGAGAATGTCGAGAAGACGAACCCGGAGGCCTGGAAGGTACGCCTTGAAGGCGGGAAGAGCGTCTCACCTGTGGATATTCAGAGATATTATCTGACGAAGATTGAGAACACCATTGAGGATGATCGAGAGAAGCGCGCGTTGAAGATTCTCGAAGAGGTCCTCGATGGTATCGAAAATAAGAAATCGAGGGAGCTCGCCCGGCGGGTCGAATGGCTGGACAGGTACTTTGCCATCCAGGAGGCCAAGGAAACCAAGAGTGGACCCGACGTCGAGATGATGGCCTGCAAACAGTACTCGGAGGTCGGGGCCGAGCGGGGGATTTTCTATAGGAGGCAGGCGAAAGGCCTTGTGGATAGACTTTTGAAAGACAGTGACATCGCCAAGGCGATCAAAGAGCCGCCGGGCGACACGAGGGCCGCACTGAGGCGGGAAATCTGCGACAGGTTCAATATTGAGTCCATCGATTGGTCCTCGGTAACGGTCGGCAACGGCGACCGCCGTCGCATCGACCTACCCGACCCTTACGCTCACAGACTGGAGGATCTGCATGGAACAGCAGGTTGAACAGGCGCCTCGCAAGAAGAAGAAGCAGGACAAGAAGCTGGAATTTGAAGCGGGCAAGGTGTTCAGCCCTGGCAAGGCGAAGGAAGAGGACATGGACCTCGACCTCGACTCCGCACGGTACAAGGCGCAGAAGGGTCAGGGCGGAGACAGAAGGACGTGAGAATAGCCTGCGCGGTTCTGCTATGGGACGTCCGTGGGATCCCAGGAGGTGCGGTAGTCCTCTCCGAGGGCATTGAGCGTTTTCATATCATCGGATGATATCTCGAAATCGAACACCTGACTATTCTCCATGATCCTTTCAGGTCTGCTGGACTTAGGTATCGCGACGATGCCATGCTGCAACGCCCATCTGATCAATATCTGGGCTGTGGTCTTGTGATACTTTACTGAGAATGGCCTCAACTTGGGATCATTCAGCCTCATCCCCTTGGTCAACGGGCTGTAGGCTTCCGGCTGTATGCTGTGATCTCTGCAGAAGTCCAGAAGATCCTCCTGAAAGAGGAACGGGCTGAACTCAACCTGGTTGACCGCAGGCGGCGTCGAAGAGGTCCGTAGGAGTTCTTGGAGATGGCCGACGGTGTAGTTGCTGACGCCAATTGCGCGACACTTCCCCTCCTCAAGGAGTTTCTCAAGCGCGCGCCAGCTGTCTTTCCTCAGAGGATTCACGGGCCAATGTATCAAATAGAGATCAATGTAGTCAAATCCGAGTTCGCGCATGCTCCGGTTGAATGCCTTGATTGCAGGCTCATAGCCATGGTCGGTGTTCCAAAGTTTGGTCGTCACGAACACCTCATCGCGGGGAACACCGCTTTCCCTGACGGCGATGCCCACGTCTCTCTCATTTGCGTAGAGCTTGGCGGTGTCAATTAGGCGGTAACCTGACTCGAGGGCGTACTTGACGGCGCGCTGAGTCTCGGCACCCTGCGCCATCTGCCAGACGCCCAAGCCAAGCATCGGCATTTCGACGCCATTGTTGAGCTTCACTCTGGATTGTATTGACAGTTGCATGGTGACATAAAACCACACAACCGCGCTATTTGAAGTTGCATAGCCGCTGCGTCTATCCTCTCGCTCTCTTCCTCGTGACGGCGAAACCAGCAAGGACCATCACAACGGCGAAGATGACCAGCGCAACCAGATCTTTCCATATCTCCACAGGCCCCCATCCCCTTATCACGATTGACCTGAGCCCCTCGGCTGCGTATGTGAGGGGAATCACCGATGATAAAGGCCTGATGAAGGTCGGCATCGCCTCGACAGGCCAGAATATCCCGCCAAGCAGGATGAAAGGCACGAACACCAACGGGACAAGCTGGATTGCCTGGAACTCGTTCCGGGCGACAGTCGATAGGAGCGTGCCGAGGCCCTGGATACCCACCGCGTAGAGGACGACGAACCCTAGAGCGAATAGGACGTTGCCCTGGATCGTCATGCTGAACAGCAGGATGGCTGAGCCAAGCAGAAGACAAGATTGAAGGACGCTTATGAGGCTGAAGGCGATCATGTACCCGAGAACGACTTCGGATGGGCGAGTTGGCGATGCAAAGATTCTCTCCATTGTTCCGTTGGTTCTCTCACGGACAATCGAGACGATCGTGAGCATGATGGTTATGATTGTGATAACGAATGACATGATTCCAGGCGCGAAAAAATCGACGAACTTGGCATTCGCTCCGTAGACGAAAGTTGTTTGGATGGCGCCCGAGAAGGAGAGGTTGACAGGCGATTGCGCCATCATCGAGTTGAACGCTTCCTGAATCTTGCGCTGGATGAGCGAGCCCACTTGGGTGTTGCTGTTGTCGACCAGGGTGACCATCTGCGCTTGGTCCGTCGGCATTTCTTGGAGCTGAGTGAGGTTCAAGCGATAGACGTTGGGGCCAATGTTGATCACCGTCTGATTGGTAATCCGGAAGCCTCTTGTGACGAATTGCTGTGTGAAATTGCGAGGGATGTAGAGCCCTCCCCAAGCCCGGCCGTCCGAGATCATCTGCCGCGCGGACTCTATGCTGTCCGTGCTGACCTTGGCAAACGTCGAGCTGTCTATGGCCTCAGCCATGATTTTTCCCAGATTCAGAGGGAGCTTGATCGGCGGACCCCCTATTGTCGGGAA
>Ga0153915_10001552_pt1 | contig 21084 bp, 17 predicted proteins | sample Opewatmetagenome_2_FD_107003 | JGI IMG/M metagenome (GOLD analysis project Ga0153915, IMG submission 107003) | Freshwater wetland microbial communities from Ohio, USA - Open water 3 Core 3 Depth 3 metaG | ecosystem: Environmental > Aquatic > Freshwater > Wetlands | place: USA: Ohio, Lake Erie...
CTTACTCGTGGGGATAAAATTATCGAGCTCACCCCCACTGAATTCAGCCTGCTTGTGACCCTCGCCAGCCAGCCTGGGCGTGTGTTCAGTCGATTGAAGTTGCTCGAAGCTTCTCAAGGGGTGGCATATGAAGGTTATGAGCGCACCATCGATGCCCATATCAAGAACCTGCGCGCCAAAATCGAGCCTGATTCGAGGAAGCCAAAATACATCGAGACCGTTTTTGGTGTCGGTTATCGCTTCGCCCGCAGTTGATTACTGTATGTTCTATAGAGTGGTCCTATGCGTCTAAAACTTTTTCTCTCCTTCACCTTGATCGTGCTGGTTTCCGTCTCTTTGGTGGCAGTCATTGCCCGCCGGGGAGCTGTCAATGAAGTGCGTTCGTTCATGTTTCGTGGCGGAATGTATGGGTTGAGCGATTTGACCACCAGCCTGGAAAACTATTACCATACCAATGGCACCTGGAAAGGCGTCCAGTCCATATTCAATCCTGGTCGCAGTGGGATGCCCGGCATGGGTGGGATGATGAACCAGCGCTTTATTCTTGCAGATTCATCCGACACGGTATTGGCAGATACCCAGGGAGTGGCAGTTGGGAATAAATTGACACCAGTAGAGCTTCTTGCAGCAATCCCTCTGACCGTGGATGGACAGACGGTGGGGTACCTGCTCGCCTCGGGTGGAGTGGGCATCAGTCTTGTAAATCAGCAAGCTGTTTTAGGTCGTCTAAACCGTGGGGTTCTCCTGGCGGGGTTGGTGGCTGGAGGGCTGGGGTTGATCCTGGCACTCGGGCTCTCTTATACACTTTTACGACCGGTACACGCCCTAACCAATGCCGCTCAAAAGCTTGCCATGGGTGACCTCTCCCATCGTGTAGAGGTCCACGGAGATGATGAGATGGCAACCTTGAGTCATGCCTTTAATCAAATGGCTGATTCACTCCAACAGGCAGAAGAAGCCCGCCGAGCCATGACTGCTGATATCGCTCATGAATTGCGCACCCCATTGGCAGTACAGCGCGCCAATCTTGAAGCACTTCAGGACGGCGTATACCCGCTCACCTCTGAGAACCTGGCACCCGTGATTGAGCAAAATTATCTGCTCACTCGCCTGGTGGAAGATTTACGCACCCTCGCTCTGGCAGATGCAGGGCAGATTGAGCTTGAACGCACTCCTACTGACCTTACTTCCCTGGTTGAACGCGTGGTAGAGCGTTTCCAACCTCAAGCCGGTTCTCAGCAGGTCGCGCTGACTCTCACCCCACCTACCAGTACCATCCCACAGATTTCTGCTGACCCAATCCGCTTGGAGCAGGTGCTTACGAATTTGCTCTCCAATGCTTTGCGCTACACCCCCACCGGAGGCCAAATTGAGCTATCTTTAGCTACTACTGATGGATCGGTGCGGCTGAGCGTCCATGATAGTGGCCATGGTATCCCCCAACAGGCTTTGCCCTACATTTTTGAGCGCTTCTATCGTGTGGATAAATCGCGCACCCGTGCGGAAGGTGGCACTGGCCTTGGTCTGGCAATCGCCCGCCAGTTAGCTCGCGCCCATGGTGGTGACCTGACCGCCACCAATCATGATTCTGGCGGTGCCTTATTTACATTGATATTGCCGGTATAGAGTGATATTACCCCAACCTCTTCAACACCCTCAGTGCCCTCAGTGTCACCCATTTGTTGGGTTGTTTCTTCATCCCAAAATCCACCCAGGTCTTGCCGGTGTAATCGTACTCCAGCAGCCACTTCCCCTGCTCATCCTGCTTTGTGCGGATGAGCTCGATGGTGTTCGCTAAGCGAGGATCACTTCCATACCCCAATGCCACCAGCGCCTCCACCACTTGCAGCAGATCAGTGACGTAAAAGACCGGAAATCCGAACTTCCACCAGTTCCTGCTGGGTTTATCCCCTAGCCTGGTAGGCCAATCCGCCGTTACCGGGTCGGCGCTGAAGAAAAAATTCACCCCTTCTTGAATAGCGTTTTTGATCAAGGGCGTGCGTCGTGAATCAGGGAGCTTCCCAAACGCCAGCATGACCTTAACAGCACCCCACGCGCAGGGCTGGCCATAATTAGGTCCACAAGCAAACTGTGGACCACATTTGTATGCGTAGTATCTGCGTTCAGCCTCCTTATCTGTTTTTGGGGCCATGCCTTCACCTGTGACGGTGCGCGCCATCCACTCGAAAGCCAGGTCAAGCCGCGGGACGTCGTAACCTAGCTCGAGTAGTGCCCAGCACAAGTTGCCTTGCAGGCAGTCGATGGTGCTTGAGGGCGTCCCATACACGCTGAATTGCCCACCAGGTGCCATTGCATTTTCGAGCAAGTAAGCACACGCACGCCTAATGCGTTCATCTTCATTGGCCTGTGCTCCCAGTTGTGCCAGCATGATCAGCGACCAGTCAGTGGAACGGTATTTGGTTGTATACCCTGGGCCTGGCTTGGCCCAATATCCTTCCGGCTGCATTTTATCCAGGATCGCCGCGATCGGTCCCTTTGTGTGTGCATCCTGCCGAGATGAAGCCAGCTCGAAATCGTCCTGGGGTTTATCTAGCAGATCGCGCAGTGCCAGGTACCGCACCCCGGGATTCTCCGGCTCCAATAACCAGCTGACCGGGTCACCATTGAGTTGTCTTTTCCAGGACATTAGATACTCCTTTCATCTCGTCACTGCGACCGGTGTTCTCCCGGCTAAGCAGTCTTCTCCATGCAATCTGAAGATAGTCTAAGGTCGGGAAGTGCATCATACCATCACATTCCCTAACGGAAACCAAATAACATCCATGCCAGATAAAATGAACTCCTATCTCTTTCTTCCCCATGCCGAGTACAATCCGATGAAGACGAACACCCCAGCTAGAATACCCACCGTTGGATTTGTGATCTTGAACAGGCTAGCAATTGGACCAGAAAATAACACCACCGTTAGGAGCGAAATGCCCAGGATGGTCAGGATCGACATGCCTCCGCGTCGAGCCCCGGTACTTCCGCTCACACGCTGCCCATACTGGGGGTGCACCTTGCTTTCCAGTACTTTTTTGGCATCCTTGCCCGCTCCACCTTCCGGGTCAAGCTCGATTACCTTCTGGAAATGCATGGTGCTCTGTTCGCTTGAGTTGGGAATATATAAGGAATATAAGGAGCCAAGCTGATAATGTGCCTCCAAAAAGTTTGGGGCAAGCTCGATGGCCTGCTTCAGATATCCCTCCGCAGTGTCCACCTGGTTCAGCTGTAGCGAAAAAATCCCTAATAGATATAAGGCAGCGGGGAACTCTGCTTTGTTTTCCACTGCCAATTTGAGCTTCTCAATGGACGCATTCCGGTCACGCAATGATATTGCTTGCAGGAATAACAGCTCGGCATTGTCAGGATGTTCCTGGAGTGCCGTCTCGATGCTTGCCTTCTTTTTTGATGGAGGTTGGAGGATGAAATCCAGGGCTTGAAAGTATGGGTTGTGCCTGTCGCTCTCGGTCTGGAATTCCTTGAACCAATTGAGAACTGCTTTCCAATCTTTATTCCCCACACTTTCCAGGTAATGTTTATTCCGGATTATAGCGGGAGGGTTGATGAACAGGCAGGCCATATTCTGGATGAATGTTGCCACGGGTTGGTTTTGTTCTACTTTCAGCCACTCAGATGCTGTCTGGTAAAGCGCCTCCCATTCTCCACGGAATAATTCTCCTCTCATTTGTGAATTATATGGGCTGCTTCGGGTTGGGAAGATATTTGTCATCTGCTCCACAAAAATGTATCCTTTCTAACCTTTCGCCAGTAAGTAATCTTTTATTATCATGAAGTTCTGTAAAAAGATTGACCTACTGATAGGATTCTGGAAGTATCTGTTGATCATTCATTCAGCACTATATAGCATTTTTACTGAGGCGTCAAACCCAACTTTCATGCTGAAATCTCAATACGGTTCCCTTCTGGATCCAGCACCACGCTCTCATAATAACCATCTCCGGTGTGGCGTGGACCATCCACTACGCGGTATCCATCTTTCTGTAAACGATCAGTTCGCTCATCCACACTGTTTTCACTCTCGCACGCAAACGACAGGTGGCTATAGCCTATAAATGGATCGCCATTCTGGTCAATAAAATCAGCGATTCCTGGTCGAGTCATCAGCTCGAGACGTGCGCCCGATGAAAAGCTTAAGAAGTATGATTCATAATGCTTGGCAGGGTTCTGGTACTTGTTTCCGGCGCGCGCCTGAAAATACATTTCATAGAACTCTCTCATCTGTTCGAGTCTATTCGTCCATATGCCGATATGTTCGATGTGCATACTTAGGCTCCGTTTATAATGTGATCAACATCAAAGCCACCAGGCACAGGATAATCCCTGCCCATTGTGCAAAAGACACTTTTTCTTTCAAAATAATGCTCGCTAGAATGACAGTCATTACTGGGTAGAACGAGGAGAGTAATGCCGCGATGTCCAGGCGAGTATATTGGGTGGCCAGCAAGTAAAAGATATTCCCGCCAGTATCCAGAACCCCGGCGAGGATAGCAATCGGGTTGGATGTAAGACCTGGTATGGGAAGGTGCTTCAATCGCAACATAAATAATGATATGCCAAGCGTCACCGTCCGAGCAACCAGGACCGGTATAAAGACTTGCCCCTTTCCCACCAAAGCTATGAAGATAAAAAAGCCACCAAACCCTATCCCTGATAGAAATGCTAGGATCATCCCCTCCCGAAAGGTTTGATCTCTTGCTGTGGGCGACCTGCTCACCAGCCAGATGCCCAAGAATGCCAGGGCGAACCCAAACAGCTGTACAGTTTTAGGCAATCCGGCAGTGATTAGTCCAAAGAGTACTGGTAATGCTGCACAGGTAATTGCGGACGTGGGTGCCACGCTGGCTATATGTCCCATGGATAGAGCTCGGTACAGAGCCGCCATTCCCAATGCGCCTGCTGCCCCCGCCATAATTGCCCAGAATATGCTGTGCCCTGAAGGGATCCCCTCTCCCCGGATCAATGCACTTACCACCAACACCACCATCCCGGAGAGTGCCGCCAACATCAGCACCTGGTATTGGTTGCTCTTGCGTGCTGCCTGCCCGCCGGAAAAGTCCCCACTGCCCCACACCGCTGCTGAAGTAATGGCGAATAGTATCCCGATGAGATTGGTGGGTAGCATCCAAAGTCCCTATTGTTACGGCAGTATGATGATGGTCGCCAAGATGTTTAAGTTTATCACTAATAGGGAGTACTCTTAATATTTCGCCAGTACCCTGGAGAGATTTTCGTGCCGATATTTGCTAAGCTATCTGTGATATAACATATTGATACATGGGAGCGTTTTTTTGATGCCTGCCAACAATATCACCCGCCTTTTGGACGCAAAAAAGATACCATATACTGCTTTTGAGCTGCCCGCTGAAAAACTAGGAGCGCTGGAGACTGCGCGTATGCTCAACGTTCCCCTGAAGCTGGTATTCAAAACTATTGTGGTAAAACGGGAGGGCAAGGGCAAGCCTGTCTTGGCAATCGTACCTGGGTTGGCAGAGGTGGATCTGAAGTTATTAGCCAAAGCCCTGAACGAGAAAAAACTGCATCTGCCCACCGAGAGGGAGGCAGAGCAGCTCACTGGTCTGCAAGCTGGTGGCATCTCGCCATTGGCTTTGATCAATAAAGGTTTCCAGGTGGTACTGGATGTGAGCGCACAAGATTATAAAGAAATCCACGTTTCGGGTGGGCAGAGGGGATTAAACATCCGCATGCCGGTCGATGCTCTGATCGAGCTTACTTATGCTCGTGTGGAAGCGATCATTCATGACTTGTAAGGGTATGGTAATACATGCTCGTGAGGATGCATGTGTTCATCAGCATAACCGTGACCTTACATCATTATTATTTTAGGGTGGCTTACTAACTCCGCTCTTACGATTCATTCACGGGTAGAGTGATCTGCACTTCAAAACCGTTTGGTGAGCGGTTCCGGGCTGTGATTTTTCCTCCCTGGGCTTCAACCAGCTGCCGTGCAATCGATAACCCAAGTCCAGCACCACCAGTGGAACGGGCGCGCGATTTTTCACCGCGCCAAAACCGGTCGAAGATATGGGTTAACTCATCTTCGGGGATGCCTGGACCACCATCCGCAACAGTCAATTCGATATTTTTTTCCTGTCGCTGGATAGTCAAGTCTATTGAGCTACCTTCAGGCGTGAAGCGTAAGGCATTGTCGATCAGGTTACCAATCACCTGTTGAAAGCGCTGTGGATCCACCATCACCTCCGGCAGATCTGGTTCTGCTTCCAGATGCAGACTGACGTGCCTCTCGCCTGCTTGGGCAGAGAATAATCCCAGGATAGTTTCCGCTAGCTCGGATAACTTGACGGGCTTCATTTCGAAGCGTAGCTGATTGGCTTCAGCCAACGCTAATAGTCTTAAATCCTCCACCAGGCGCTCGAGCAGGTAGGTTTCTTCCAGGGCGGGAGCAATATGCGCTTCATCCGGTGGATAGACCCCGTCCAGGATACCCTCCAACCGGCCTCGCAGGATGGTGATGGGGGTGCGTAGCTCATGGGCAATGTCAGCAAATAAGTCGCGCCGCTGGATGTCAGAACGTTCAAGCTCATCCGCCATATGGTTGAAGTGGTCACTCAGGGCAGACAGATCGTCATTTCGAGCATGCACCGGCACACGTGCCGTCAGGTCACCTTGTGAAACAGCTTGTGCTGCCGCGATCACCTCTGAGAGTGGATTGATCATCCGGCGCATGAGTAGCAGTCCGATGATCAACGTCAGTATACCAAGGAGCACTGAAATCACCGCAGTTGGACCAATCAACGTAAAAATTAGCTGTAAAACCCGCGGTGGTGTGCCCCGGTCCAGGATTAGAGTTCCAATCAGGGCATCATTGAGGGTTAACGGTTGTGCGATTTCATCGGATTGAGGGGTAAACAAGCTGCCAACTATGGGGCTGATAATAGAGCCATGATCAAGTATTACTCTTCCATCGGCATCAAGAAGAATAGTTCGTTCCCAATCAGGTCGCAAGGCGCGGATGGAGGTGTTGGTGCGCTCTTCCAGTACAGCCTTTACACCCTGCCAGCTGCCATGACCCAGGTAATAGGTTTCCAGGATAATGGCACTTGGTGAGCGGTAGAACGGATTGCTCCCCGTATTTCTTGCGATGACCGCAGCCGCAACTATCAAGATCAACAGCACGGTCAGAAAGACGACGATACCAAACGCTCGCAGCAGCAGCATCAGCAGTCGGCGCCTGATGGACTGGATGGATTGGGCATCGACCCGTTTCATCCGTTTACCTCAATGAACTTATAACCTGCTCCATGCACGGTAATGATGTAGTTCGTCTCATTTTCCAATGGTTCGATTTTGCGCCTTAAATTACGGATGTGCGAGTCAATCGCGCGCTCATAGCTCTCGAACGCCACCCCGTGCACTGCAGTCAACAATTGTGAACGCGAAAAGATGCGTCCTGGCTGACTTGCCAATGTGGCCAGTAGCTCGAATTCAGTTGGAGTGAGGGGGACTTCCCGATCTGGGAATCGAGCACTGTAGTGCCCACGATCAAGGATCAGATCTCCGGCATGAATAAGCTCAGCTTGAGGGTTCCCAGTCCCACGGCGTAAAACTGTGCGTACGCGTGCCACCAGCTCGCGGGGGCTGAAGGGCTTTGTCATGTAATCATCCGCCCCCAGCTCCAAACCAATGAGCTTGTCAGTTTCCTCCACGCGCGCAGTTAGCATAATGATGGGCACATTGCTTTCTCGACGTAGTTCGCGGCAAACGTCCAGCCCATCCATTTCAGGCATCATCAGGTCGAGGACTACCAGGTCGGGCTGGCTTCGGCGAGCGATTGCTATCCCGGTGGGACCATCATAGGCGTGGGACACCTCGAATCCGGCTTTGACCAGGTAGTCTTGGCAAATCTCCACGATCTTTGGCTCATCATCGATCACCAGTACCTTTTTTGCCATATTATCTCCATTATCGCATATAACTCCAGTGGATAATAGGTACCCTATTCATCACTATCTTGAGCTGGTATATATGACTTCCTGGCTGTTGGCAAAAGCAGAAGAACGATCACAGCTACTGCCAGAAGTATACGTATCAGGTTCTCAATCAGCACCATCGCCGAGAAAATACGTAAAAGTCCTGGAATTGCCAGTAGGATTAAAAGCACCGCCAACACAATGGCTAAGATTGCGCCCCAACGCTTTCTCTTGAACAACCCAATGGCAGCCACTACCGATAAAACAAGTAAGACGATATCCAGGCCAAGCGTAACCGGTCGGATCAAGCGAAACAAACTGGCAAGCCCTACGCCGGATTGTTGCCTGAAAGTAAAGTTAGGTGTCGTTCCTGGGTTATTTTGATCATTGGGTAGCCCAATACTTGGATTATTGTTGAATGGAACCCCGTTCTGGGGGTTAAAGTTCCTGTTTCGCAACTGACCTGCCACAAACTGGCGGTTGCCAAATCCTCTCCCCAGCAACCCATACTGACTGGCAATCCCAAGGCCTGCTACAAACACGCTTACTACGATTAATAAGATGGCTGCGATGGTGACCACAGTTGGTCTTTTTGTGTCCATAAGTTTATGTGTCATTGCAAGGGTGATCTCCGCCCGAAGCAATATTCTCCTTCCATTATGAAATTCCTTCCATGTAAAAACTACACGCTTTTGTAATCATTCATATATCTCTAGTTACTCATATCGCAATGCTTCGATGGGCCTCAGGGAAGCGGCCTGATAAGCCGGATATATCCCGAAGAACAAACCCACCAGCGCTGCGAAGAAGAACGAATATAGGATGACATCCAACGAGACATATGTGGTGATCAATCCGGTCAGGGTAACTATCCCAGCGATGGCAGCGCCTAGCAGGATGCCTATCACCCCACCAAACAGACTCATCGTGACCGTCTCCACCAGAAATTGCATAAGAATAGCCGAGCGCCTGGCTCCAACCGCTTTTCGCAGACCAATCTCTCGTGTGCGTTCACGGACGGAGACCAGCATGATGTTCATGATTCCAATCCCACCTACAAATAGTGAAATGCCAGCGATGGCTGCCAGGAAGGTGGTGAGCGTAGTGCTGATGGTGTTCAGAGTACTCAAAAACTGGTTCTGGCTGGATACAGAGAACGGTAGTGTATCGTGTAGAGTTAGCCCATGGTCTCTGCGCAGGATGTATTCCACTTGGCTGATCACACTGCTGACGACGTTTGGATTGCTGGCCGAGAGCGAGATGCTGGAGAGTATGCGTTGACCATTTTCCAACGCCCGTCCTCCAAACAGCCGGGTGTAGCCTGTCTCGATAGGGACCAGGATGACTTCGTCCTGGCTGAAAAAACCAGTTGAGCCCTTGGAAGCCAGCACACCAATTACAGTAAAGTTAATCCCGTTAATGGTGATGTCCCTCCCCATCGGGTTCAAACCGCTGAACAAATCTGTTGCTGCTTGTGAGCCGAGTACGACAACTCGAGCTTCAGCGGAATTGTCGCCATTGTTGATAAAACGTCCTTGAGCCACAGTGTAAGCATTGACAGCGGAGAACACTGGGGTAACACCGGTAATCGAGAATTGAGATTGATTAGCACCATACATTACTTGTGCAGAGGTCTGGTAGATTGGTGCAATCCCAACCACATTGCTTGTATCCTTCGCGATTGCCTGATAATCTGAGTAATATAACGATGTAGGCAAGGCACTAACACCGGTTTGGCGCACGTTTCTGGCGGATGAGACAGAGATCAAGTTCGAGCCCAAGCCTTCTACCGTGCTGGTCACACTGCGTGTGGCGCCCCTACCGATCGCCATAAGAGCGACAACCGCCGCCACTCCGATAATAATACCTAACATGGTAAGCCCTGAGCGTAACTTATTGGCTAGCAGCGCACGGAATGATATACGGATACTCTCTAAAATGTTCATACTTCTCTCCTTACAGATAATGAATCAACACCTGATAGGTTAGCTTGGTATCAATAAAGTCACCCTGCCACAGCTTCCTCAGGGCGAGGTGTACCCGCTGCCAGAGGATGAGCAACTGCTTCATCACTGATGATCTTGCCGTCCACCAGACGGATGATGCGCAGAGTGTGGCGAGCGATGAATGCATCGTGGGTGACATACACTACGGTTTGCCCGTGTTCTTCATGCAGTTTTTGGAACAAGCCGATGATCTCTTCTCCGGTTTTGGTATCCAGGTTGCCGGTTGGCTCATCTGCCAGCAGGATAGTGGGGTCATTGACCAGAGCACGTGCGATAGCCACCCGTTGCTGTTCGCCACCGGAGAGCTGGTTCGGACGGTGATGAATGCGATCTGCCAGCCCCACGATCTCCAGAGCAGCCTTGGCTTTCTCGGTGCGTGCCTTTCCGTGCACTCCATCGTATAGTAAAGGTAGCATCACGTTTTCCAAGGCACTGGTCCGTGGCAACAAGTTGAACTGTTGGAAAACAAAACCCACCTTACGGCTGCGTACCTGGGCAAGTTGGTTATCGTTTAGCTTTTCCACTGGCTCACCTTCCAGGCGGTATATCCCTTGAGTGGGGACGTCCAGGCATCCCAGGATGGCCATGAGCGTGCTTTTACCCGACCCACTCGGACCCATTATGGCAACTATTTCACCCGCCTGGATCTGCAGATTGATGCCATCCAGAGCAAACACCTTGCTTTGACCCATTTTATATACTTTGGTAATGTTCTCAAGTTCGATCATTGTTACAGCTCCTAAGGTAGCCGTCTTAGCGGTTTATGGGTTGAAGAATCGCCCTCCGCCGCCAGCACCGCTGTTGTTGCCTGTGGTGGTGCTGGATAACAACCCAACCGATTCACCAGCTTTCAGGTTTCCGGTGACAATCACCATATTATTGGATAGGATCTGACCGCTAACGACAGTGACCTGTTGCGCATTGCTATTCGAGCCGATTACATACACGTATTCGCCTTGAGAGTCACTCCCTACCGCGCTGACTGGCACAGTTAGCACAGTCTGCGGTTGTCCAGCCTGGATGGTCACGTCAGCGGTAGCACCCATCAGGATCGTTGGATCAGCCTGATCAAGCACCACACGCACATCGTAATAAACCACGCCTTGACTGGAGGTACCTACCGGGTTGATATAAGAAATCGAGCCAGTCAACGCCTTGTTAGGAATCGCTTCCAATGTGATGGTGGCCTTATCACCGACGTTCAGCTCAACCACATGCGATTCATCGATCTGGAGGTCTACATAGAGTTTTGAGCGGTCCACCAGTACTATGGCAGGTGTGCTCTGATTTACACTATCTCCGGGTAGATAGCCCACGGTGGTTACTTCTCCACTAAAAGGAGCAGTCAGCGTGAGGCTGTTCACTTCTGCTTGGGCAGATTGCACTTTCACCTGGGCAGCAGCTAAATCATTGGCATCCGGAGAGCGTTCAAGTTGGTATAGCGTGGTTACTGCATTGTTCAATTGCTGGGTGGCATTCTGATATGCGGCCCATACAGTGTTCAAGCTGATGGCAAGATCAAACACTGAATTGCTCGAGTCATTAATTTGAGCTTGATCAGTGGCAATCTGGGCCTGGAGTAATTGAATTTGAGCCTTGGAGGAGGCGATATTGGCATCCGCGGCTGCGATTTCGGATGCGCTAAAATATGATGTACACCAGTTGAGATTTGCAGCAGCAGTCTGTAATGCTTGCCACTCGGGGCTATTGGTCAGATGTGCTGACCGTTCATACCTATTCAATGCTCTTGTATAAGCATCCTGATAATTGGCAATGGTCGTGTCAGTACAGCGCACTCCATTCATCCCCGCACGCGTGTTGATTTGATCTTGTAGAGTGGATTGCGTATTGAGTAAACTGGATTGCTTTGATGCCAGGTCAGCCTGGAGTTGAGCTAAGTTTACGTTCGAACTCGTCGTACTCGTAACCACCAATCCGATGAAATCAGATGCAGCAGCATCATATACAGTTAATTTATCAGATAGGGTATTGACTAGTTCCACAAGATTAGATGCTAGTCCTGCCTGAAAATCATTTTGCTTGGTCTGGCTTTCTTGCACGGCAGTCTGCAGATCCGTGACTTTCTGGGCCAGGGTAGTGTCGGTTGGATGGATGCTTGCGTTATTCCCAGCCACAGTCAGCTCATCTTGCAGCTGGCTGGTCTCGCGCACTGCCTGGTAGTATGCTTGAACATCTATGGTGTTGTTTGCCAATGGCATATTGTTTTGGGCAGTGTCAAGGGCAGTCTTGCTATCCAACCATTTGGTATATAAGGAAGCATCGCTTGCTGTTTGGTTGCTAATGATGGCATTCGAAAGGGCAGCCTGTGCTTGCTGGTAGTTTGTATAATCGGTTGATAGGGCTTGCTCAGCAGTGGCTACGGTGGATAGGTCGGGGTTAGTAAGTTGGTTGAGGGCATTAAGGGCGTTAGTCAGATCAGTCTGGGCAGTCTGAAGGTTTGCGGACACAGTTGTTGAGTCGAGGCTCATCAGGGTGTCTCCTGCTTTGACGGTCTGCCCGACCTGAACCTTGCTTTGAGCCACTGTGCCTGTCGTAGAAAAGCTCAATGTAGCTATGTGCAGTGGTTGGATCTGACCTGTGCTTTCAACTGTGTTGGTATAGCTAGTCTGGGTTACAGTGCCATATCCGGTGAAACCACCAGATGTCGATCCGGTTTGGGCATTGGCTGATGCCGAACAGCTAGCCAGCACAAGCGAAAGCAGTATGATAACTGACAGCCCTGCAAATATACGTTTGTTATGCAACATGTTATCCTCCTGAAGTTGGAAGTATTTAATCTCATTCTCCCTATGGCCTTGAGGTCTTATAGCCAGGATTAAGCATATCCTTAAATTGTGCAGAAATTGTGCAGAAAGACGGGAAAATCGTCAAAAACACCTTACAGCTTTTCTGAAATCTGTCCGATCTAGATTATAAATACTATGGAAATGTGGCTTGTTCAAATCGTGACCCGCATGAAGATAAAACCAGCCCATCGGTGTGGGCTGGTTTCAAGGCATATGGAAAAGTTGTGAATTTTTTATTATTTATCCGACAGACCCATCTCCTGTCGTAGTGACATGAACACATCCACCACCCGTGGGTCGAAGGATTTCCCTTTTTCGTTCATGATGTATTGAATGGTTTTTTTCTTTGTCCATGCCTTCCGATAGGGTCGGTCGGATGTCAGAGCATCGTAGACATCCACCACCGCAAATATACGTGCTGCAAGTGGGATCTGCTCGCCTTTTAGGCCTCGCGGGTACCCTGTACCATCCCATTTCTCGTGATGACACCCAGGGATATCCAATGCGGGGCGTAGATAGCTGATGGGTGCCAACATCTCAAACGCGTATTGCGTATGCATGCGCATGACCTTCCATTCTTCCTCAGTCAGCGGACCTTGTTTTAATAGGATGTTATCTGGAACGCCCATCTTTCCCATATCGTGCAACAGAATCCCCCGACGCATGTGCACCAGGTCAGCTTCACTCATCCCAATCGCCCGTGCCAGATATAAGGCGATATCGGTAACCCTCTTGGTGTGACCTTCAGTGACTCTATCTCGCATATCGAGAGCGCGTGACCAGCCTTCGATGGTGGCGTCGTATGCCAGGCTGAGCTCAAGATTCGAGCGTTGCAGGTTGGCGAATAATTGTGAATTGTCGATCGCAATCGCCACCTGCCCGGCAAGAGTTTCCAGAAATTCTACCCATTCTGCCCCTCTATCGCAAGGTGTTCGCTGGTAAACCTCCAGCACGCCTTTGACTTCCCCCTTGGCAACCAGTGGCGCGGCTGAATAGGTAGTGAATCCTTCAGCTTGAAAAATATCTGCTCGTAATAAGTTATGCATCACCGCTTGCAGGTCGGGGATGTGGATCGTCCGTCGTTCCATGATCTGCTGGCCCACTACCCCTTCACCCAATAAAAAGCGGCTTCTTTCGATAGCATTGCTTTTAAAACCTCTGCCTACCGAGTATTCCAACGCGTAGCTGTGCGGATTAAGCAAAAGCACATCCGCAGCATCCACGTTCAATTGTGTTACGATTTGGTACAAGATGATGTTCAAGATTGCCCTCAGGTCGAAGCTAGAGGCAATCGCCGCGTCGATAGTCCGCAAAGCCTGTACTTGCTGCAAGTGACGGCCAGTCTTTTCAAACAATCGCGCATTTTCCAATGCAGCCGCTGCTCGTTCTGCCAGCAGGTGACACGCAGAGATTTCTTCTGCAGAAGGGGTATAGGTTGTCAGACTGCCTAATGTGATCACTCCGGTTACCTGTCCCCCACGTACCATTGGATATGCAAAAAACGCTTTGACGTCAGGACGTACCAGAAGCTGGCGAATGGACGGTTCCTGGCGATCGATGTCCGACAGGATGAGAGGCTCACCAGTCTCAATCAGTTTACGGATAGCCGGCAGTGTTAGCATGACTCGCAGATTACCTGAGCTAGCCGGGAGGCCTGTTTGTGCGGTAAGCACAGTTTCATTATTTTCTGCATCAATCAGCATCACGGTACAGGTCGCACTTTCCATGATATCTGCTGCACGGTTGACCAGCACATCCAGCACTTCGTTCTCTTTACGTAGGGAAGCCAATTCCGTGCCCAGCTCTAGAATCTGGGTCAGGCGGGAAGCACGACGTTTTTCTGCTTCATACAAGCGAGAATTCTCAATCGCTACGGCGACCGTATCCGCGATGGTCGTGAGTAATTCCAACTCTCTCTCTCCATACGCATTTGGGTTGTAGGATTGGACTGATATCAAACCCAGAACATCTTCTCCGAGCAGCATTGGAACACCTAACCAGGATCGCGACGGCTGTCCGGTTCCCCATAATGTCATCTTTGGTAGATGGTCTTTCTCAAGCTCGTAATCATGGATAAGTAAGGACTTTTTATTGTTTACCACATAGGCAGTTAGAGCACTGCCAAGTGGACGTATATGCGGAGGCTCATGTACATCAAGATCCACTCGAATGCGGAATTCCAACTGGTCAGTTTGGCGGTCATATAAAGCCACAAAGAACGAGTCTGATGGGACTTCATCGATGATTTCGTGATATATGATTTCCAGCAAGTTGTCCAGGTTCAGGGTGGAGCTTACCGCACGTGCGATCCGGTTCAGTAAAGCCATACGCTCTGCGTACCGGCGTGTGTCATCCAGGCTAACCCGTAGCGCGTCTTCTGCCTTTTTACGTTCAATGGATACAGCCACCTGGGTTGAAACGAATTCCATCAAGTCGAGGTCATCCTGATTATACAGTATGCCCCCGGTATAACTCTGGGCTACCATCACTCCAGTCACCCGGTCTTCGGATCTCAAAGGCACACCAATCCAGTCAATCGAATCTGAGCCTACAGCCTCGACCTCACCTTCTTGGATGAGCCTTTGAAAGACTTCTTCAGGCGCCCAGAGTGGTCTTTTTGTCCGCAACACATATTCCGTCAGTCCCCGCTTGGGTTTAGCTGGCGGTGGCGGTTGGTCATATAGATCGACGTAATACGGGAAACTAAGTAAATCCTCGTATGGATCGTACAAGGCGATATAGAAGTTTTCGACTGGCATCAGCTCAGCCAAGATGCGATGAATGGAGTGATATAGTTCTTCCAGGCTGCCGGTCGTCACTAGCGCCTGAGATATTCTATAGATTGCCTGCTGAACCTGTTCTGCTCTCTTTGCTTCTGTGATATCCCGATAGAGTCCAATTGAACCATGGGTGGTACCATCTTCATCCTGCAACATGACAGCCGAATCAAACACCCAATGAACTTTGCCATCTCGGGCTTGTATTCGATATTCGCACTTCCAGGTCGAGTTAGGATTTTCATCCACGCGTTCTCTTTGAACAGCTTCATCCCTGGAGTATCCCGTTGGATCTCCCACTGGGCAGGCCTCCAGGATTAATGATTCCCATATTTTTGCATTAAATTCATCGGCTCCGTAACCTGTGATCTCTCGAATACCCTCTCCGACGAAATCATAATGAATGGCTGTTCCGTCATTCGAGTATGATTGGTAATAAGGTACCCCGCCGGTGGACTCGATGGCTTGCCTGTAAATTGCGACTGATTCGCGCAACGCTTGTTCTGCCCGCTTGCGTTCATCCAGCTCTTGTGCTGCTGCCTCATACAAGCGCGCATTTTCAACTGCCAACGCCGCATGGTTGGCAAACAGACTCAGCTGGTCCAGGTCACTCCGCATAAACTGTTCCAGCCGCAGCACATGTAGTACTCCATTCACCCGCCCTTGCCAGATCATCGGCGCACTGATCATTGCTTGGGAGGGGGGGTCTTCATTTTCGAATTCCTGCGCTCGGTTAGCCCACTTAGCGTAGTTTTTGATGATCAATGGTTTACTAGTTTTGACAACTTTGCCCGCTGCTCCCTCACCGTAGTGCAAAACAGTGCCGGTATAGTCCCTTTGTGTATTGTAGCTAACCACACATCTCGCCGTCTTTGTATCAGGCTCAACCAGGTATAACATTCCATGACTGGCATTCAAAAGTGTTGCCGCACGTTCCACAATTAGGTTTAACAGGTCCGCTAACGAATGTCGTGCGGTAAGATTGAGCACTGTTTCCTGCAAAGCAGAAAGCTCAGCGGCACGGTGTACAAGTTCAATCTCCGTTTGTTTACGGTCTGTGATGTCAATAATAAATCCTTGCCAGAACAATGGTTTGTTGGCTGCGTCGCGGATCAACCAGGCTTCATCATGTACCCACTTGATCTGTCCATCCCGGGTACGTATGCGATACTCTTCTTTGTAAGGCTCGCCAGTGCTCTCAGTACGAATGTTTTCAGCCCAAACCCGCTCCTGGTCTTCCTTTTGGATGATTTTGAACCATAGATCGCGATCTCCGATCCACTCCTCCGGCGTGTATCCAGTAATTAACTCGACTCGTGGATTGATATACAGGGTTTGATTATATTTCCCCACCGAGTCAGTGTATATGATCGCCGGGATTTGTTCCAGCATTGCACGATAGCGTAATGCCAGCGCCGTGTCTGATTTGTTTTCTTTCCTGGTCAGCTTGTTGCGCGGTACGAAGCTACTGCTTTTCTTTATTGTAGGGATTTCTAGGGTCGCCAATTTATTATGCATCAGGTAACCTCCCAGCTGAGAGGTTGCATTATTTACACCATTCCATCATGCTGAATATTGGTCGATGTTGCGGTAATGTAGAGTGTATATTATAAGAACCTTGGACCAAAAAGTAGGTTGGAATTGGTTATCACTTATGCAAGGTAGTTTGCAGCCTGGTAATAAAGTATTGAGATTTAAGGGTATATGCCCTAAATGGACGAAAAACCCTGCTGGTCGAGCTAACCAGCAGGGTTTTCAAAAGGTAATCCACTTGCTCATGAGTAGGCAGTGATCGCACTCCAAGCTAGCATACCCTCACCGAAGTTCGGGTCGAGCAGGTGTGATTCTAAGCGGCTAACATCACTTTTTTGTGTCATCAGTGCATGCAAAATGCCCGCAACCTTGATATCTCCCACCAACTGAAAACCTACCAGCCGGTTTTCCCTCAGGTAGATAGTGCGCAGGCTGCTATCTTGCTGTTCACGTAGAATGCGATCCCCCTGCTTTTCACCAGCCGCCATGACGGGCAACCCCAGGTGTTTCAGGCTGCTCATACGTTCAGCGCCTTCATATATCACTGGATAACCTGCCAGGTTCATCCCCGCCACTCGCCCTTGCTCAGTAGCATTGGGGAAAATGGCGTGCACAAGTATCTCACCTGTGAGCAGGTTGGGTGATTCAATGCAATCACCCGCTGCCAACACATCCGGGGCACTTGTATTCAGATGATCGTCAACTGATATGCCCCATTTGGAGGCGATGCCGCTGCCTTGCAGTAAATCCAGATTGGGCTTGACACCAGTGGCTGCGATGAGAAGATCTGCCTGGAGCACCTCGCCCGACTCAAGCCTGATGCCATTCGCTCGGCCATTTCCCACAAATGCTGTGGCTTTTGTCTTCAAGCGTACTTCCACACCATGTGAACGCATCAAGTTGAGGGCAATCGAGGCAGTCTCTGCATCCAGCATGGTAGCCATCACCTGGTCGAGCATCTCGATTTGGGTCACCTTCACGCCCAGCTCACATAATAGTAAGGCAATCTCCATGCCGATGAAACCCGCTCCAACGATGAGTGCTGAGCTGGCTTCACCTGTGCGTACTTTACCCACCAGGTTTTCAGCTGCGCTGAGTGACTTGAAATTATAAATCCCAGGCAAATCTGCGCCAGCTAGTGGTGCATAAAGGCGCGCCCCAGAGGAGATCAGCAGCCTGTCATAGCTTAATATCTCATCGCTCGCCAGGCGAATGCGATGAGCGTCTGGTTCGATTGCTGCCACACTTACGGCACTCCGGTAATCCACTCCGGTCTGAGCCGGCCAGTCGCTTGGGCGCCATAAATGATTATCTGTTCCGTGGATAAAGTGATCCGCCATGGCCGGGGGGGAATAGGGTAAATAGGGCTCGTCGGTGAGCATAATTAGCTCCGCCTGACGATCGAAGGTACGTACCGTTTCCGCTGCAGTCACACCGGCGGGTCCGGCGCCTATGATGATGATTTTCATAAAGCCCTCCAGTTGATCAGCCTTTACAAGGCTGAGCTATCTCTCAGGCTGAGCTAAACTACTTGCAGCTCAGGTTCCGGTAAAGCGATGCTTGCCGGGTCAATCGCCGATATGCCCAATCCCTGCCGCTTCTTCTCGATATGCCGCCGGATGAGCACTGCCGCCCGGTTGGGGTCTGGTTCGACAGCAAAAGTGGCTCCAAAGACACCGTCCAGCCCCTCGGTGAGCAGCTTGACAATATTCGGGCTGCCAAAGATGGGTGGGGCAATTCCCAACACAGTGAAGATGCCCGATGCAACTACATAAACACCGATGGAGACTGCTTTTTCCGAATACCACTCCGGTGCCGCGCCCGCCAAGGGCAATGCACTGATATCCACCCCCAGCGTATTGGCCAGAGCAGCCCCCAAAGCGATGATACGGCTGTTATCCACGCAGCTACCCACGTGCAACACAGGTGGGATGCCTAGTGCCTTGCACACTGCTTTCAAGCCTGGTCCTGCCAGCTCAGCCGCTTCGGGAACCATCAAGCCTGCTTTACCGTCCGCGACGGTGGCACAACCAGTGACCAGCACCAGGATGTCATTCTCGATCAAGCGCTTGGTCAGCTCGGTGTGACCCAAATCCTGCCTGATCTTGGGGTTGTTGCATCCTACCACACCCACCGCACCCCGGATGCTGCCAGCTACAATGGCATCGATGAGCGGTTTGGGTGTACCACCCAGTGCCGATAGGATGGCTTCGATTGAGAAGCCAGTCATCACTGGCACAGAACTAACCGGGATACGCACGCGGGATGGGATGCGGTTGGGGTAATTTTCAACCGCCATGCGCACGATTTGCTTGCCAATTGCCAACCCATGCTGTGCGTCAAAGCTGATGTGCTCCACACCCGGGAATTTGGCCTTATCGAATGTGCTAATGACCTTGGTATGGAAGCATTTGGCGGTTTCAGCCACGGCCGGCATGATGCACTGGTAATCCACCACCATCATTTCCACGGCTCCGGTAATGATGGACAGCTCTTGCATCAGATGGTTGCCGGCCATTGGGATGCCCTTGCGCATTAAGACCTCATTGCCGGTGCAGCACAGCCCGGCCAGGTTGATGCCCTGTGCACCCTTGGATTTTGCCAGCTCGAGCAGCTCGGGGTCTTGAGAGGCTGTTACAATCACTTCCGAGAGCATCGGGTTGTGCCCATGCAGAATGATGTTCACCTGGTCGGCTTTGAGCACCCCCAGGTTCATCTGTGACATTTTTGGTGTGGGCACACCAAACAGCACATCCGATAATTCGGTGGCCAACATTGAGCCACCCCAGCCATCGCTCAGGGCAGTCCGCACCGCCTGCAGCATGATGTTGACCCAATCATTATCCACACCCATGTTGGTACGGTGCAGCATCTCGACGTTCTCCCGGTCGATGCCGCGTGGGTAGGTAGCGGTCTTGCGCCACAGGTCCTGGCGGGCTTGCGGGGCGCGCTTGGCCAGCACCAGCCCCTCATGACGCATGCCAAAATCTTCCATCATTTGCCAGGCAAGGGCATGGGCAATCTCTTGGTCATTCTTGCCCTCCGTGACGATTCCGTATTCTGTAGCCAGCCGGCGTAGCTTGGCTGAATCGCTGATTTTATAAACATCCGTTTTACCTTCGCCCACTAGATGGAGCGTCTCGAGGATGTCCCGTCCGTGATCACTGTGAGCCGATGCACCTGCTGCGACCATGCGCGCCAGGTTGCGTGCCACGATGATATCAGCATCCGCTCCGCAAACACCTTTCTGCGGGCCATCTCCAAACGGGTCCACCCTGCAGGGTCCCATGGTGCAGATGCGGCAGCTGGTGCCCAATTGGCAATAGCCGCATTGCGGTTCTTGTTTGGCTAGGCGGTCCCAGACTGTCTCGATGCCTTCACGATGGGCAACATCCATCATTGCCCAGGTGTCCTCATTGATACTATATTTCTTATATCCGTTCCCACTAAACGGTGTCATGGCTCATGCTCCTTTCTCACCACTGGCATTCAGGTGGCTGACCTCAGCCCCATAGGCATGCCAGGCTTCCACATTGGCGGGGATCTGTACTAGCTCCCCTGAAATCTGTCCGACTGCCATTGATACGGCTGCTGAGTAGCGTGTGCGGGCGGTCTTAACCAGATCGTTGATCTCTCCCCACTCCAGCGCTCCAACCTTGCAGGCTTCTACACAGGCGGGGGTTGCCCCCATGCGCTGTCGCTCGATGCAGTGATCACATTTGGTAGCTACCGCCGCTCGGCCTGGTGCGGAGCTAGAGGCATAATACGTGATCACATCAAACGGGCACACGATGGCACACATACCGCATGCAATGCATTTTTGCTGGCTGAGATACACGATCTCGGGGTGATCTGCCGGGCGGTTGATAGCTGCCGTGGGGCAAGCCATCATGCATGGAGCCGGATTACAATGCCGGCATTTGTTGGGGAAGGCTGAGTTGAGCACCATCCCAGGCTCAGCATGAATGCGTGGCTTGGGGGAGGGTGA
>Ga0153915_10001553_pt1 | contig 21081 bp, 17 predicted proteins | sample Opewatmetagenome_2_FD_107003 | JGI IMG/M metagenome (GOLD analysis project Ga0153915, IMG submission 107003) | Freshwater wetland microbial communities from Ohio, USA - Open water 3 Core 3 Depth 3 metaG | ecosystem: Environmental > Aquatic > Freshwater > Wetlands | place: USA: Ohio, Lake Erie...
CGGCCTTCATCTACTGCGGAGACTACCGAAGCAAAGTTGTCGTCGGATAATACCATATCACTGGCTTCTTTCGCCACATCTGTGCCTGTAATGCCCATGGAGATGCCGATGTCCGCCGATTTTAAAGCGGGAGCGTCGTTGACTCCATCTCCGGTCATAGCCACAATATGTCCGCGGCTTTTAAGGGCATTGACTATGCGCAATTTATGGAGAGGTTCAATGCGAGCAAATACCGAAACGTTCTCAATTTCTTTGGACAGATCGGCATCACTCATTTTCTGGAGTTCCGGACCGGTAACGGCTTTACCGGTAAAAAGGTCAAGCTGGCGCGCAATTGACTCGGCTGTAATACGGTTGTCACCGGTGATCATGATGACTTTAATTCCGGCTTCGTGGCATTTCCGAATCGCTTCTTTAGCCTCTTCCCGCGGAGGATCGGCCATACCTGCCAGACCCACAAATACCAGGTCATTTCGGATAGCTTCATCAGTCAGCTTGACAGCCTCATGATCCGCTTCAATATAGGCCATGGCGATGACGCGCAAGGCGGATTGGGCCATCGCAGCGGCGGCTTCGGAGATAGTCTGGAAGTCTCCTGCTTCCAGCTTCCGGACTTCGCCATTTCTCACTATCCTTTGGCTAAAGGTTAATATCTTTTCGGGCGAACCTTTGATGTAGACGATGCCCTGTCCGTCCTGGGAATGCAGGGTCGCCATATATTGCTTTTCACTCTGGAAGGGCAGTTCATCCAGCCGCGGACTGGCTGATTGCAGTTTATCTTTCACCAGGCCGGCCTTAGCCGCTGCTACTACCAGCGCTCCCTCCGTGGGGTCTCCGATAATGCTAGGGGCTTTCCTGTTTTGAGATAGTGAAGCATCATTGCAGAGAGAACCAATCTTGAGAAGTAAATTTAATGGCCGATGGTCGGCCGGATTGAGAGACCGTCCATCCTGTAAAAATTCACCTCTGGGATCATAACCTTCACCAGTCACTTCGATAAAGCGTCCATCGGTAAAAAGACGGCGCACTGTCATTTGATTCAAGGTCAGGGTTCCCGTTTTATCCGAACAAATCACCGTGGCTGATCCCAGGGTCTCTACGGCTACCAGTTTCCGGATAATGGCATTTCGTCGAGCCATGGACCGCATGCCGATTGCCAGAACCACAGTTACGACTGCCGGCAGCCCTTCCGGAATGGAGGCTACGGCTGATGCAATCGCTAACAAGGCTATTTCAAAGGGGTCTAATCCCTGTATCAAACCGACTATCACCAGCAGGGCGCAGGCTCCTAAAAAGACGAAAACCAGGTATTTGCTCAACTTACTGATATTCTTTTGCAGCGGGGTCTCTTCCGGGGCTACTTCTTCGATCCCGGTAGCGATCTTGCCGATTTCAGTGGACATTCCGGTGGTGACAGCCACCCCTGTAGCTCTCCCGTTGGTAATCACGGTGCTCATGTAGAGCATATTTTCTCTGTCCGCGATCGTGGCATCTTCGGCTACCGGAGAAATTTGCTTATCCACCGGCATAGACTCACCGGTGAGGGCTGACTCATTTACTTTTAGATTGGAGGCTTCTATCAACCTGACGTCTGCGGAGACTTTATCCCCGGCTTCAAAGAGTAGAATATCCCCGGGTACGATTTCTCGGGCAGGTAAAATTTCAATATTACCATTACGCCGGCTCTTGGCTTTCGGGGCTGCCAGCTCCATGAGGGCTTTCATAGCCCTTTCAGCTTGAGTCTCCTGAAAGGTACCGATAGAGGCATTCAGGATGATAACCCCGAAAATCACAATGGCGTCAATATAATGCTTTTCACCTGTAAAATATTGAGAGACCAGGGAAATAATAGCAGCGACAATTAAAACATAAATCAAGGGGTTCAAAAATTGCTGGAGAAAAACCAGGATGAGAGGCTTGTTCTTTTTGGCTTTTAGCTCGTTTGGTCCGTATTGTTGAATTCTTTGCAGAGCTTCTTCGGCAGTTAAACCTTTTAACCGGGTATCAAGCGTTTTTAAAGTTTCTTCCGGTGTAAGGGTGTGCCATAGTTTTCCATTCTCTAACACGATGACATCATTTATCTCCTTATATTTTAATTATCTGCTAATTTCGATTTTAGCAGACGAATCAGCCTGGAATCTTTAACATTCGTAAGAAAAAGCGAATTCCGAATATTATTGTAAAAATCGGGAATAAAGAAAAAAGTTTTATCTGTCAGCATTTACGGCATCAGTTCCTGTATATATTTTAATTTTGCCGGATAATTGATTTGGTGTCAATAACTTAGCTGACTCATTGACAAACGTATGCGATGAAACTATACTTTAGTTTAAGCAAATGATTATGATTTGAGAAAAATAATGGCAAAGCTCATAAAAAAGAGCACTGGAACGCTAAACACCTAGTGGCGGCCAGTGCTTTTTATTGTCTAAAGCGTATTTGATAAAAAGGAAGTTTAGTTTTTCACTGTTATTTTTTCCATCCTGAAAGGATTAAATCATCTTTAAGGGGAGAAGTGATATGCTAAAAACGAATTATACACGCAGTCCGGTTAAAATCAAGGTGGTGGGAATTGGTGGTGGAGGTTGCAATGCCGTTACTCGTATGTGCCATGATCAGATTGCCGGAGTGGAATTTGTCGCGATGAACACGGATACTCAACACCTGGCCATCACAGAAGCGTCGGTACGAATTCCTCTAGGCGAGAAACTGACGCACGGTTCCGGCGCCGGTGGTGACCATAACATAGGCCGGAGGTGTGCTGAAGATAGTCTGGATGAGATTACGCAAGCTCTGGCGGGAAGCGATATGGTCTTCCTGGCGGCAGGTATGGGCGGCGGTACGGGCACCGGGGCTGCTCCCTTCATCGCTGAAGCCTCCAGAAAACTTGGAGCACTGACTATTGCCGTCGTTACTAAACCGTTTAAATTTGAGGGCCTGCGCCGCATGCAGATCGCTGAAGAAGGTATCTCACGGCTGGTTAAAATTGTAGATACATTAATTATAGTCTCGAATGACCGGTTGTTAGAGCAATCCGATCGAAATATGAATGTAGACAATACTTTCAAGCTGGCAGATGAGACACTCTCCCATGCCGTACAGACCGTTACGGGGCTGATAATGACCCCAGGCCTGATCAATATTGATTTTGCCAGCATCCGGAATCTACTGCGGAATGCTGGTCCGGCCTGGATGTCCATAGGTAAGAGTACGGGACAGTTTCCAGCTTTGGAAGCAGCCAAGGAAGCTTTAAAAAGTCCCTTATCGGATGTCTCACTTGAGACGGCTACAAAGGTGCTTTTCCGGATTGATGGCAGTGAAAAACTGACATTAGCCCAGGTTAACGAGGCTGCTAAGATCATCCAAAAGTCCGTTCATCCCGAGGCCGATATTGTTTTTGGAGTGAATGTGGCCCCGGATATGATGCATGAAGTGCGGTTAACACTGATCGCGACTGGTTTTTCGGTTCAAGGCAGTTCAGGGTTTAAAGGTCTAGATAAGAAAACCCTGCCCCCTTTATTTTATTTGAGACCTTAAAACTGCTGGCTCAAGAGCGTTTCCAAGATATTTATTATTTCGCTTAAATTGACGAAAACCTTTCAGAATGATATAAATACTATATCAGGTTCTCTGAAGCTGTTAGACCTACCTCCCGCTGTCAGCGGAAAATGGATAACAGCCGGTATCCCGAGCCATCGGGATCGACGGCAGCGCCGGAAACGGCCCTGTTTCCCGGATTTGGAAAGGAGAAAGAATGTATCGGAATTTATTTATAGCGCCTTTTTCTCACTGGAAAGGCGCTATTATTCTTTCTATATTCTATATCTCCAATTCACTCTCTTCCCGATAGGGCTTCCGGATTCTCTTCAATCCATCATTCTAAACAAAATATTGGAGGTATATAATGAAAAAAATAATGTCGAAAACAAAAATTCTGGTGTCTTTGAGTTTACTTTTAGTATGGGTATCCCTGATTTCCCTGATGGGTTGTTCAAGCACGACTGCTTCCACGACCTCTGCTGTCGTTACGACCACTAAAGCGGCTGTGACTACCCAGGCTCCGGCCTCTACTGCTGCTACTTCTACCGTTCCTTCCGCTACGACTACTGCGGTGAAAACAACTACTCCTCCTATGCCAACTACCACCACTACCGCCGCTGCTGCTGTAGAACTGAACATCTCGGCGGCTGCCAGTTTGACCGAAGCTTTGACCGAGTTGAATGCCTTGTATGTCAAGAATAACTCGAATGTAACCCTTACTCCGAACTTCGCCGGCTCGGGTACGCTGCAAAAACAAATTGAACAGGGTTCACCCGCCGACATCTTTATTTCTGCTGGGGCTTCCCAGATGGATACTTTGGCGGGCGAAAACCTGATCATTACCAGCAGCCGTAAGAACCTGTTAAATAATTCCCTGGTTTTAATTGTTCCGTCTGACAGTACCCTGGGTTTGACCTCTTTTACCGATCTTACCCGCGATGATGTGAAACAAATCGCTATCGGAGATCCCGCTTCCGTTCCAGCCGGCAAGTATGCCCAGCAGGCTTTTGATGCCCTGGGGATTACCGATAAACTCACTTCTAAATATGTCATGGGCGCGGATGTAAAAGCCGTCTTAAGCTATGTCGAGAGCGGCAACGTTCAAGCCGGTTTGGTCTATTTAACCGATGCTAAAGCCTCGACTAAAGTCAAAATAGTAGCTACTGCGGCGCCTGAAATCAATGCCAAGATCGTTTACCCTGTAGCCGTGGTCGCTGCTACCAAAGTCTCCGATGCCGCCGTTGCCTATGAGAATTTTCTCTTTAGTTCGGATGCCAAGAGTATTTTTGAAAAATGGGGCTTTACGGTAGTCAGTCAATAAATATATAGGAATAATGGATGCCTGAAACCTATCTGTCGCCTTTATGGATCTCTTTAAGGACGGTCCTGGCGACGACGGTAATTACCTTTTTTCTGGGGATTGCCGCGGCGCGCTGGATGGCCAGGTACCGGGGTAAGTGTAAGACCCTGATTGATGGGATTTTTATACTACCCCTGGTACTGCCGCCGACCGTGGTAGGTTTCGGGCTCCTGATATTTTTCGGCAGACACGGTCCGATGGGACAATTCCTGGCGCTTTTTGATACTACCGTAGTTTTTTCCTGGCCGGCTACTGTGATTGCTGCGGTAGTGATGTCTTTCCCCTTAATGTACATGACTTCCCGCGGGGCTTTTGAGCAGGTAGAGCCAAATATTGAAGATGCTGCCCGCACCCTGGGCGCCAACGAATGGAAAGTATTCTGGTCGGTCACTTTTCCTCTGGCCTGGCCGGGAGTGGCGGCAGCGACCGTCTTATCACTGGCGCGATCTCTGGGAGAATTCGGCGCTACCTTAATGCTGGCCGGCAATATTCCCGGCAAAACCGCTACTATCCCGGTAGCCATTTACTTTGCCATCCAGGCGGGCGACTATAATAAAGCCCTCGTCCTGGTAGCCATCGTCCTGATCATCTCTTTTTCCGCTATCGCAGCTATGGCTTACTGGAAAGGTCGGCAGTTTCTCTCAAAAAGCATCGTGAATAAACCGCAGAATTTTGAATAGAAGGAATCGGAGCAGTGCTGGAAGTCAAAATCAAAAGATCGCTGCCGGGATTTAAACTGGATATTGATTTTTCAGTTGATCAAGAAATCCTGGCGATACTGGGACCTTCGGGTTCCGGCAAGACCATGACCCTGCATTGCATTGCCGGTCTAACTCAACCGGATGAAGGATATATCAAGCTGAATGAGAAAGTCCTCTACGATTCGGCAACTAAAATTCATCTGTCTCCTCAGATGCGAAAGGTAGGTTTTGTTTTCCAGAACTATGCGCTCTTTCCTCATCTGACGGTCCAGGAAAACATTGCTTACGGCATAGCTCAAAGGGCGAAATCAGAAATTGAAGACCGCGTAGCCCAATTGCTGGAAAAGATGAATGTCCGTGAACTGGGACAGCGCTATCCCCGGCAGTTGTCCGGCGGACAGCAGCAGAGAGTTGCCCTGGCTCGAGCCCTGGCCCCGGAACCAGAGATATTATTGCTCGATGAACCTTTTTCCGCCCTGGATACCCAGGTCAAAGAAAGACTCGAGTTGGAGCTGCTGTCTTTGCAAAATTTCTATAAAGGGAACATTCTCCTGGTAACGCACAATCTGGCGGAAGGATATAAAATGGCTTCTAAAATCGCGGTTTATGATTCCGGGCGCATCATTCAATGCGACAGCAAACAGAAGGTGATCTCTTCACCGGCCAATCATACTGTGGCCAAACTGACCGGTGTCAGAAATTTATTCCGGGGAATAATTAGAGAAATACAGGGAAAAGATGTACAGGTGTTTATTCCGGAAATGGAACAGACGGTTAGAGTCGAGTTGAAAGGGACTTTTCATCTGCTTCCCAATCAGAATGTTACGGTGGGCATCCGGCCGGAATATGTGCACCTCAGTGAAAACCCGGTAGAAAACACCTTCAAGTGTATTGTATACCGCATGGTGGACGGTATCTCTTCGGCGGATTGTTTCTTCTATGCCCAGGGTAAAGCCGGTTCCCGCCACTGGATCGAGGCTATCTTAGCCAAATCCGATGCCGACCGAATTTGCCAGGGACAGGAATGCTATCTGCACCTGCATCCGGAACATTGGACCCTTTTAGCGGATTAGAGAAATATTTATTATTTCTGCAGCCGGTATAATATGGTTTGAAATTGATTTAGTCTCTAATCGATTAAGAAAAATCTTACAAGAGTATATAATATATTTGTACCAATCTATGGAGAACTATAAGGAGGGCTATATGAAACTCAGTGCTCGCAATATGTTAAAAGGAAAGGTTGTCCAGGTTAAAGCCGGCGCCGTGAACTCCGAAGTTATTTTGGAGCTACCCGGTGGGGCTCAGGTTGTCTCGATTATTACCAAAGAATCGGCTGAGTCTCTAGGACTGGCGCCCGGCAAACCCGCTTATGCCGTTATTAAAGCCTCCAATGTTATGATTGCCGTAGACTAAAGATTATTTTCATCTCTCTTAATAGATTATTCCGATCACTTTGCCCGTTGCTGCCGTATCGTAGCCTCCTAAAGAGCCAACCATCTCTTTAAACTCCTGGCTGCGAATAATTTTCAGCAGTGGTTGGAGCAACTCACTTTCATAGATGCTGCGCGGAATAGCCAGATCATAGCGTTCTTTCAACAGGGGAAGAAAGTCCAGTCCCAGGGCCCGGGCGGCGGCCAGAATGCCCAGGCCGACATCGGCGGCTCCGCTGGCGACTCCTGCAGCGACTCCGGTATGGGTGGACTCTTCGCGGGCATAGCCTTTGATTTTGGCGGCATCTATAGCAGCCAGTTTCAGCTTATAATCCAGCAGGACGCGTGTCCCTGATCCGGGCTGCCGGTTGATAAAAGTGACATCCGGCCTGACCAGATCGTTAAGGGTATGGATCTGTTTGGGATTATTTTTTAAGACCATCATTCCCTGTTCGCGATAGACCAGGTTCATCAGCACGGTCTCTTGTCCGCTCAATACCTGCTTTATAGAACTGACATTATATTCTCCAGTAGTTTCGTCCAGCAGATGGCAACCGGCAATATGGGCTTCTCCCCGTTTCAACGCCAGGAGCCCTCCCAGGCTGCCGACATGGGCTGAGGATAAGCGGCGGCCGGGATAGTACTTTTGCAGCAAGCTGGCCAAGAGATCCAGGGCCAGGTCGTGGCTACCGGTGGCCAGTATCGTGCTTTCGATTTCCTCTGGAAGCCGCTTGATCTCAATCTCTACGGTAGCACCGCTGTCAACTCCCTCTGAAAAGCGGGGAATATGCAGAATACCGTCGGCCCGTACCAGAGACATGATAACGCCGGCTCCCCTGGAGAGAGGCGTGGCCACCATTCTATCCTGAACTCGTCCCAGCGTTACGCGCACAAATTCCTCCTGTCCCAGAGGAGACAGAATTTTACGCGTCATGATGGCTTTGACTTTCATCGAAAGAGGAGGTACGGTGCCTGATAATTTATATATCAGCGGCTTTACGATTAGATCTGTGGTCATCAGTGCGGAAACCGGATAACCGGGGATGCCTATAAGGGGTTTAGTCCCGGCGATACCAATTACGACCGGATGGCCCGGTTTCATCGCAATACCATGAACCAGGAGTTCCCCAACGCGATTGACTACTGTGGCAGTATAATCGTGGCTCCCGGCGGAGGAGCCGGCTAAAATCAGCACCATATGATGCTTTTCCAGCGCCTCTTTTACGGTTAGACTGATTTTATCTACATCATCCGCAATGATCGGAAGTACGGCAGGCTCAGCTCCCCACTGCTCCAGGGTTTTAGCCAGCATCAGGGAATTAAACTCAATAATTTTACCAGGCGATAACGGCGTTCCGGGTTTAACTATCTCGGATCCCGTAGGTATGATGGCCACTTTGGGCTGGATACGGACGGAGACTAAGGAGACTCCGGAAGTCATCATAGCCCCCATATCCGGGGGACGGATGAGGTGATTTTCCGGCAATACCATTTCTGAGGCTACGATATCCTCACCGAGAGTGCGGACATGCTGCCAGGGGGCTACCGCGGCTTGAATTTCGATCTCATTCTGCCCCAGGGTCTGGACATCTTCTACCATAATTACGGCATCGCAATGGGTGGGCAAAGGGGCACCGGTATCTACCCAGAAAGCCTGGGAGCCGATCTTCAGTTTCTTAGGCGAAGTTTTCGAAGCCCCATAGGTATTCTCGGCTTTGACGGCGATCCCATCCATGGCGGCTGCCTGGTAGTGCGGTGAAGAAATTTGGGCCCACACCGGCTGGGCGGTGATCCTGCCCAGCGTATCCTCGACCGGAATCATCTCCCCCTCTAAAGGTCTTAATCCATTTACCTTTTCCAGGGCTGCGTAGAGACGGTGGAGCGCCTCTTCCAACGCAATATCTTCCAGATATATTTGTCTTTCCATATATTTTCCTATTATGTTTTATTTAATTGGTTATATAATAGATCGAACCTTTTGGAGCACGGCAATCCCTATCCATACAGCAACGTCTTCTTCTCTCCAAACTGAAGACTGGAAACGCTCTTTTCTCTTTTATTCCCACATTCTCACTCTGACCGTTTCTCCCGCCTTGAGCCCATGCAGGTCAAGCGGCACGATGGCCAATCCATCAGCTTTCGTTAAAGTGGTGATTAAATTAGATTCTCCAAAAATAGGGGTGGCTGTGAGTGTCCCGTCTGCAATCTCCAATTTCACAGGAACATAGTCTTCCCTGCCGGTAGTGGAAGGGATGTTATGGGTTAATCTGGCGGATACTTCAGGTTGCGCCGGAACTTTGAGGCAACCTCCCAGCTTATAGATAGCAGGCCTGGCTAAAAGGTGGAAAGTTACCATTGTCGACACGGGATTTCCTGGCAATCCGATGATGATTTTGCCGTTGGCGGCTCCAATAATGGTAGGTTTTCCCGGTCGGACGGCAATCCCATGCACCAAAACACCGGGCTGGCCGGCAGATTCAACAGCTTTATAGGTCATATCCCGGGTGCTTACCGAACTGCCGGCGGAGATTATCACCATATCCGTCTGTTCCAGGCCGGTTCGTAACAACATTTGCAATTTGGTAAGATCATCGGGAATGATTCCCAGAGGAATCGGTCTGCCGCCGGATTTCTCAATCAAAGCCGAAATAGAATAGGTATTAATATCCCTGATCTGTCCGGGCTGGGGTTGGAGTTCCGGAGAAATAATCTCGTCTCCGGTTGAGATCACGCTGATTCTGGGCTGGCGGTAGACTTTGAGTCTGGTGATTCCCAGTCCCATCAAAGCTCCGATATCTTGCGAGCGTATTTTATGCCCTTTATCTAATAATAATTCTTCCTTCTTAATATCATCGCCGATTTTGAGAACATTCTCTCCAGGAGCGGTTGGGCGGACTACTTCAATTGCAGAAGCATCTACAATCTGGACATTTTCAATCATAGCTACGGCATCGGCTCCGTTGGGAAGCATACCCCCGGTATGGATTTTAACTGCTTCGCCTCTTTGCACCGTAAGTGAAGAGGAACAACCCATGAGGACTTCTCCCCTGACTTTGAGATAAGCCGGGAATCCTTCGCTGGCGCCGTAAGTATCCGATGCCCGTAAAGCATAACCATCCATGGTCGAACGCGGGAAGGCCGGCAAGTTTTCCGGGGATTGGATGGACTCAGCCGTGATTCTGGAGGCAGTCTCGCTGGTCTTGAGTATTTCCGTCCCGGTTACGGGCTGGAGGTGACTTTCCAGGATCCGCCAGGCTGCCGCAGAAGTCACCACACTAAAGAATTCCGGCATATTAAACCTCTTCAATGTTCATTATATTGCAAATACTTCAATGCTAACTCTTCTATGATTATAAATTATTGCGTTATTTGGATAAAATGAAAGTATAATCGCCGCTGGATAGCGGCAGGAGCAATTCTTCGAGGTGGATATGAATTCGTGGCTATTCCTGATTGATTTGCCTGAAGATAGCCCTTAATATGATAACAGAGGAAAGTATAGCATGGCGGTAAAATTTTTAGTGATCCGTCTTTTGTTGGGAGGGCTGAACATCAGAGAAAAGAGATGAAAGAAGAGTTGATTGCTCCCTGCGGTATGAACTGCGCTGTTTGCAGCAGTTACCTGGCCAGGCAAAAAGAGCTTAAAGAGAAAGGAGTGCGCCTGCCTTATTGTGCTGGTTGCCGTCCAAGGGAAAAACAGTGTGCTTTTTTGAAAAAGCGATGCAACCGTCTTTTGCAACATGAGGTGAAGTACTGCTACCAATGCCCTGATTTTCCCTGCGGCAATCTGAAACATATTGATGCCCGTTATCAAAAGCTATACCGCCTGAGCTTAATTCAGAATTTAGAAACTATCCGAGATCAGGGGATAGCCCAATTGCTTCTCGAACAGCAAAAACAATGGCAATGCCCGCGGTGCGGTGGTACAATCAGTTGTCATAACGGCATCTGCTATAATTGTGAATTAGATAGATTGAAAAAGCAAAAGAGTCCTTACCGCTGGGAGAATGTGTAATTGCTCGGGATGCGTAAATTCACGAATCTGATACTGCATCAAAGGAGATTACATAATCTTGGAAATATTCATTAATCGATCAAAACTATCCCTGGTGCAAGGCGATATCACCAGGCAAGATACCGAAGCTATTGTCAATGCCGCAAACTCCGGATTGATGGGTGGAGGTGGAGTTGATGGGGCGATTCATCGCGCTGGAGGTCCAGCGATTCTAAACGAGTGTCGGCAAATTGTTGCCAGGCAGGGAAGACTGCCTGCCGGAAAAGCAGTGATGACGACCGGGGGCCATCTTTCCGCTAAATACGTTATTCATACTGTAGGTCCGGTCTGGCATGATGGGACCGCCTTTGAGGACAGGGTATTGGCGAGCGCCTATGAGGAAAGTCTCAAGCTGGCCGAACAAAATCACATCAGCAGTGTAGCCTTCCCTTCTATCAGTACCGGAGCTTATGGATACCCGGTTGAATTGGCGGCAAAGGTTGCTTTACAGACTGTGAAGACCCATTTAGAAAAGGGCACCACATTTATCAGCGAAGTCCGTTTTGTGCTATTTGACTCTCAGGCTTATACCGTGTATTGCAGGATATTAGCGGCATTAATACAGTAGGACTTACGCAAAAAGGCCTCGCTGTCAATTCGATTATTAGCCTCAAACTGCGTAAGTCCTGTTATTCTTTAGAGTATCCGTTATTGCAGGGGGGCTCCTCATTCCTTATATTCTCTGGGTTAGTATTGCGGCTAATTTAAATTTCCAGGTGTGGCGTCTTAATCGAGAATAAAATATTCTTAATAAAAGAAAGTAAGTGGACTGTTGAGGTTGGGGTGGGTAGAGGGACTTGAACCCTCGATCTCCAGGGCCACAACCTGGCGCCTTAGACCGCTGGGCTATACCCACCATGCTAGCAGCATTAACCAGTGGCAGAATTATTATAGCTAAATTTCTTCACGCATTCAATTAGCGGATACGATGGTGCTTTCTATTGAGTCTTGTACTATCAATTCTGCTGACAACTTTGAGATCAATTCAAAATTTAAATCTTAATAAGATTTTAATATCAATCCTGTAAGATGATGAGTGAAACTTGAAAATTACCAGTTGAGGAGGATAAGCCTTTGGAGAATTTGAAATAAGATTATTCACTATCAGGCAAAGCTGGTTTAATAAAATTAAAAATTTAGGAGGGAGGTTGAATAAATTGAATACTTTAAAAAGTAAAATAGTAACCATTCTCGTGGTTATTGTAGTTGCGGCAGCCGCTTATGGCATTGGGTCCGGTAAATTGTTTTCATCCCAGGAGGTTACGGCAGCGGATAGTTTATACGATGAGGATGTTGTAACCTCAATTTATAATGCTGCCAGTCAGGCCGTAGTCGAAGTCAATGTTACTCAGACCAGTACCAGTTTCTTCGGTCAATCTACAGAGGAAGGTCTGGGTTCAGGATTTGTGATCGATTCTGATGGATATATTGTTACCAATAATCATGTGGTAGAAGGAGCCTCTTCGGTAGAGGTTACTTTTGCGGATGGTTCTACGGCGGATGCCGAAGTCATGGGAACTGACAGCGTCCATGATCTGGCTGCCATCAAAGTGGATGATTCAGATGTGGATGGTATCACTCCTCTCACGCTGGATGATTCCGATGATGTGGAGTTAGGTGAGATGGCCATTGCAATCGGTAATCCCTATGGATATCAAAATACAATTACTGTTGGCGTCATCAGTGGGCTGGATCGTACGATCAGTGATGAGGATAGCAGTTTAACCGGCATGCTTCAGACGGATGCTGCTTTGAATCCAGGCAACTCAGGCGGTCCTTTGCTGAATGCCGATGGAGCGGTAATCGGAGTGAACACTGCTATTGAATCTTCCGCTACCGGTATCGGTTTTGCGGTACCTTCCAATATCGTAGAAAAGGAATTAGATACTCTTGAAGAAGGTACGGATTATGTTCGTCCCTGGCTGGGTATATCCGGAAGAACTCTCACTGAAGACCTGGCTGATGAACTGGAACTTTCCGTTGACTCCGGTGTCTATATCGTTTCAGTAGTAGATGGCAGCCCCGCGGATGATGCCGGATTGATAGGTAGTACCTCCAGTTCCAACTCTGAGGTTGGAGAAGGCGGCGATGTCATTACAGAGGTAGATGGCGAAGAGGTTACCAGTATTACCCAGCTTTCGGCTTATATTGCCGACCAGACTGTCGGTCAGACCGTCACACTTGAGATAGTCAGAGACGGGGAAACTCAAACTGTAGATGTAGAACTGGCAGAACGCCCGAGCACTACCAGCACCACGACTACTCCCGATCAGTCTCAGCAATCCCCCAGCTATCCCTGGGGCGGAGGAAATAATAATTTTCCTTTCCCCAATTCGGGTGGTAAATATTAGTCCTTCCAAACCTTTTAGATACTTTGTCCAGGGGCAGGCGAGAATTGAGCATTCTCGCCTGCCCTGTTTCTATTCAATAGTCCTTGCTATAACTCTTTAATTTCCAATGATAAGGCCGTTAATACTTAATTGTTTTAACGTTTTCTTGATTCCTCTCATTATGGACTTTATAATTTCACAGGGGGTATCAATTATTGGATTCAACATTTATTAATAATTTTTGCCAGCCCGGAGTTACTGTTGCACTGTCCAGCCTGGGTTGTAAGCTTAATCAGGCCGAAAGTGAAGACTTATCCAGACAGCTTGCTGAAGCGGGCTATACCATTGTCGCGGCGGATCAGAAAGCCGACATTTATATTTTAAATACCTGTACGGTAACTCATATTGCGGACCGTAAATCAAGGCATTGGTTAAGAATGGCCAGACGGAAGAATCCTGCGGCGCGTATTATTGCTTTGGGCTGTTATGCTGAAAGCGCTGCTCGGGACCCTGAAATGCTATCCGTGGTGGATCTATTTTTAGATAATTCTGCCAAGGATAAATTAAAACAGCTTCTGGAGGATGATCTCAAAATTTGTCTACCCCAGCCGAATCATGATCTGAAGCCTCATATTCGGACGCGTTCTTTTATTAAAGTGCAGGACGGCTGCAATAATTTCTGTACCTATTGCATTGTGCCCCTGGTGCGCGGCAGGGAAAAGAGCTTGACCCCGGAGCAGGTGGTAGATGAGGTCAAGAAAAGAGTAGCGGATGGCTATCAGGAAATCGTCTTGACCGGTACTGAAATCGGCCGTTATTACTATCAGGGAATGGACCTGACAGCCTTGATATCAAGAATATTACAAGATGCAGATATCCGGCGCTTAAGGGTTTCATCGTTGCAGCCGATGGAGATAACTTCCAGTTTGCTTAGCTTATGGAATGACCGACGGCTTTGCCGGCATTTTCACGTCTCATTACAAAGCGGGAGTAACTCCGTTCTGCGGAGAATGAACCGGCACTATTCTGCTTCTGACTATGCTGCAGCGATCAATCTTATCCGCTCTGCTGTACCCCGGGCGGCGATTACTACCGATATCATTGTAGGGTTTCCGGGTGAAACCGAAGCCGAATATGCGGAGAGTTATGATATTGTGGCCGGGATGCAATTCGCCAGAATCCATGTTTTTCCCTATTCGGCTCGTGAAGGAACACCGGCAGCCCGGATGTCTCCCCAGATTGCGCCCCGGATCAAGAAGCAAAGATGTTCTCATATGCTGGCCCTGGCAGAGGCTGCTTTGCAGGATTTTCAGCGGGGATTTTTAGGCTATACCGAAGAGGTCTTATTTGAACAGTCTACCGGACAAGTCTGGTCCGGATTTACAGATACTTATATTAAAGTCTATGCTATAAGTGAACGAAATTTAGCTAACCGGATTGTCCCAACACACCTGGTAGAACCGGATGGAGATGGTGTTAAAGGCGAGGTCTCCGGTTAATTGAATTAATTCGCACTGAGCAGCTTATGGAGGTTATTGGATTATGGATATGCCCTATACTACTAAACCCGAAGATATTATCCGGTTACTGGAGCTTCTGCCCTCAACCGAGATCCCGGAAGGGAAAATTGATTTAAACTATATTAAATCGCTGGGATTTTCACAGAGTTCCGCTAAATATCTTTTCAATATCCTGAAGATGCTGGGTTTTGTCGATGATCAGGATATGATTTCAGCAGAATGGAGAGCTTATGCACAAGAGGAGAAGAGCGGCCTACATTTAGCGGCTTCTATCCGCAATGCTTATAAAGAGATGTTTGATTGTCTCCTGTGTCCTTATCTGGAGGATGATGAGACACTCTTCGATTTCTTTAAACGGAGTGGCAAAGCCACTTCCCGGGAAGTAGACCTGATGGTCCAGACCTTTCGTAATCTGGCCTCAATGGCGGATTTCCAGGACCTCTTATCTCAATATGAATTTCCCGAGCCTGCCTCTGAAAAGGCTCAATCTGAACCTGAAGCGAAGGTTAAAGTAAATCCGAACCTCCAGCTCAATATCCAGGTACATATTGATCCCAATACTCCGGATGAAAAAATCGAAGCCATCTTTAAAAATATGCAAAAATATCTATTGTGGAAAAGAGATTAGTTTAGGATTTAGCTGTTCAGGCTAACCTTAGAGGAGAAAGCAGTGGCTGATTATACGCCTGAGATGTTTAATCTGGATTATGAGGATGCTGTACCTATGATCTTAAAATATCGAGACCTGGAGTCTTTTGAACCAAACCAGGAGTTCCATCCTGAGCAGTCTGCAATGGATATTTCTACTTATTTTATCAAGAAATACGGGAATGTCAGGGGTAAGGACTTTCAAATGCGTTTTCTAAGCGTAATGCAATTTATCGAACATTACCATAACGACCTGCTGCAGCAAGGGATAATTAACAGCCTTGAAGGTTCCAAAATACGTGTCAAAAATGAATTTCTGAAGATCTTGCTGGACTCATTCCGGGATCCTCAGCCACCCAGTCCTTTTCCCTCATCACCTCTTATGAATCAAGACCATGACTTTAATTATAAAAAAGTGCTTAAGGCTATTAAGCTTAAATTTCAGGGAACTCCCTGATCTCTTCATTCTCTCAAAACTAATCACTAACTGCGAAAAGCTGAATACTATTCCTTACTCCGGTCTCAAGATCTGTCTCATGCGTTTGTTAGGCATTAGAAAGCTTTCCTCCGAAATATCCGGCTGTGGGATTAGGCCCAGATTTTCCATCAGGGCGCTGATATTGATACTCCAGCCGAGGCCGAAGACTGTGGGAGTGAGGATGTGTTTTTCATATGGATCCCAGAAAGAGTCCTTTAAACGGTACCAGGTAGGCACGCGGAATTCATAGGGAATAAAGCCAAGTACCTTGCCGTGCCATTTTCTGGTCTCTTTGGGTTTGTTCAGTTCCTGAAGGATGGCGATGGCGACCAGTGCCGCAATTGTAATCTGGATGATTCTGATGGCTGTTGGCCTGTTCATAATTTCACCCTCATCCGATATTTTCGTTCTATTTAGAATGGTGTAGCTCGATATCTGATGCCGGAAATCTGAATATACAGTCTGTTTGGGCATATTCTATCGAGGAATACTAAATAAATTATATATTCTTTTAAAAGCTCTCCAATGCTCTACATCCTTACCGTCCAGAGCAGGCCTGCGTTGTCTGAATACGCTGATTCCGCTGTCCGCGCCAGTTCTTATATTACGTTTATCACCTATTGACACAGAATGATTTCCAAACTATGATTACTCTCACAATCGAGACCAGCCGGAGGAGAATTGGATTAGCATATCCTATTCAAATGCCAATCGGGTACTCAGCAATATTTACCGAAGTATCAAACTAAATAAGCAATTTATTAAGAGAGGTAGGTGTGAAAACATTAGTTATCTTTGATTCTACCTGGGGGAATACAGAAAAGATTGCCAGGGTTATCGGCGGGACTGTTTCAGGAGAGGTCAAGATCATCCGTGTTGGTGAGGTAAATATCGCCGAATTAAAGAATTTTGACCTTATTTTCTTTGGTTCCCCTACGCTGGGAGGAAGGCCGACAGAGAACATGCAGAATCTTTTAAATGACATTTCGGAGAACGCTATTAAATCCGTCCGGTTTGCCAGTTTTGATACCCGGCTTACTTCCAGATGGGTCAGTATTTTTGGCTATACTGCCGCCAAAATAAATGAAAATCTAAAAAACAAAGGCGCTAAGCCGGTTGCACCTCCCGAAGGTTTTTTTGTCAAAAGTAGAGAGGGCCCTCTAAAAGATGGAGAATTAGAACGGGCGGTTTCCTGGGTGAAAAGCATCAGCACGACGTTTGCCAGCCAGGCCTGATTGTCCAATATGGAATTGGGAGGATTTCTCTTTAGACATCCTTTCAATGTGCGAGCTTGAGATCCTTCTCAGGAGGAGAAAGCCTTATTTTGCCTGCAATCTGCTGATGATGTCCGATCCTCTTTCCTTCAATTTCTGATAGCCGTTTAAAAATGTTATAATTAGCATATTCTATTACTAAAGATAAGGAAGATTATTTCAAAGCTTTTATATCCGGTATTTTCAGATACCGTAATTAACCTCAAGGTGAATCTCCGGATTGATATGCAAAAGGGACTCTTTAGAGTTATTGTTCAAAATGAGCTGGATTCGGGGAGATAGCTTCAGGTATGATAGGTGTTCGCAATGACTTGCCTAAATAAAGGCTATCAATGAGGCCACCTTACCAACCCTGATTGAACAGAATTCTTTAGATCTTGTAGTAAGTTCAATTAGCGTTTTCAGATGAAGTCTTTGAGTTTATAATTAATTGATGATGGGCAGGAATTAATAAGTATGTCATATCGACCTTTTCACAGACAGGGCATTAATCCTATTTGGATTATTATTGGTGTTAATGTCGCTATTTTCCTGGCAACCCTTCTGAATAAAGGCCTTATCTATGAGCGTTTTGGTTTAATACCGGCTCAGATTACAGAAACCCCCTGGACAATATTCACCTATATGTTTATCCATGCTGGCTGGTATCATATTTTGTTTAATATGATCACACTCTATTTCTTTGGCACTTTTGCCATGAGCCTGGTGGGCGAAACCGCTTTCCTGCTAACCTATTTTATCGGCGGAATCGTGGGTGGCCTGTTTTATCTGATGTTTTCCTATTTTCTGGGAGGGGCATTTACTGTGCTCGTGGGAGCTTCCGGAGCGGTTTACGCTCTAGGAGGATTACTCATGGTAATGCGGCCTAAAACCCGCGTCATTACTTTTCCTATTCCCATTCCCATGCCTTTATGGGTGGCTATCTTACTCGGCTTTGTCCTGGTTTCTTTTAATCCGGGAGTAGCCTGGGAAGCTCATCTGGGTGGGATAATCTATGGTGCTCTAGTAGGACTTTATTTTCGGCGACGGGAATATCGCAGGTACTAATTATTTACTTTCTCGTAGCTTTGAATAAAATTGGGGCTGTGGGTGATGGGGTAACAGACTATTTAAGGAGGATATCATGGGGCTTTTAAGCCAAATCGACCCTGAGATCAGTTGTGCGATTGAAAAAGAGAAAAAGAGGCAGAAGGAGACGATCAACCTGATTGCTTCTGAAAATTATGCCAGCAGCGCTATTTTGGAAGCTCAAGCTTCGGTGTTATGCAATAAATATGCTGAAGGTTATCCGGCGCAGCGCTATTATGGCGGCTGTGAGAATATGGATACCGTGGAAAGCCTGGCTATCGAAAGGGCCAAGCAGCTTTTCCATGCCGAATATGCCAATGTTCAGCCTCACAGCGGTGCTCAAGCCAATATGGGCGTGTATTTTGCTTTGCTTAATCCCGGAGATACGGTAATGGGGATGAGCCTGGCGCACGGCGGTCATTTAACCCATGGCGCTCCCGCCAACTTTTCGGGGAAGATTTATAATTTTGTGCATTACGGTGTGAATCCGGATACGGAAAGAATTGATTATGATGAAGTGGAAAAACTGGCGATCCAGAACAAGCCGAAGTTAATAGTCGTAGGGGCCAGTGCCTATCCCCGGATTATTGATTTTGCCCGTTTCAGACATATCGCTGATCTGGTAGGCGCTAAATTATTAACCGATATTGCCCATATCGCGGGTCTGGTTGTCACCGGTATGCATCCCAGTCCAGTGCCTTATGCTGACCTGGTCAGCGGTACCACTCATAAGACTCTCAGAGGACCGCGATCGGGTTTTATCGTAGGCAAAAAAGAATATGCCGCCAAAGTAGACGCGGCTGTATTTCCAAGAATGCAGGGCGGTCCCTTGATGCATATTATCGCTGCTAAAGCGGTCTGTTTCCGGGAGGCTTTACAGCCGGAATTTGTAAAGTATCAGCAAAACGTGATCGCTAATGCTCTGGTTTTAGCGACTGAATTGGAGAAAGGCGGACTGCGCCTGGTCTCAGGCGGCACGGATAATCATATGCTGTTAGTGGATCTGACGAAGATAGGAGTCACCGGAATTGATGCCCAGATGGCACTAGAGTCAGTGGGCATCGTGGCCAACCGTAATGCGATTCCTTTTGATAAGAAACCACCCAAGATTGCCAGCGGAATGAGGTTCGGTACTCCGGCGGCTACTACCCGTGGAATGGGTCAGGAAGAGATGAAAATTCTGGCTAGCTGGATTGTCAAAATACTCACTAATGTAAATAATGAAAATATTCGATCTCAGGTCAGAGATGACGTGCAGCAAATGTGTCTTCGCTTCCCGGTTCCCGGCATCGATTACTAAACTAATACCAAGATGAAACACGCACATTCTCGTGCCTGGGAAATGTAGTTCCCGCCTTGGTATTAGTGTAGTATAGCGTTTTAACAAAATATAATCATATTAAATACTTCATTATGAATCTAATTTACCAAGAATAATAGGTATCTATTTTAATGAAACGTTATACTAGATACTCAGAGTCTATCCCGGCGTGATAAAAATCTCCTGCTAAAGCACAGCAGGAGATTTTTTTGTGTGCGCGGCATAGTGAATAGCCAAGTGGTGAAAGACCACTATAGGCTTGGTAGTGGGAACTATCAGCTAACAGCAAGGGTGTCCGTCGTGAGGCGGAATCTGAAAGAAGCTAGAGGGAAAGTCCCGGTTCGATGAACAAAAACTGCATAAGAGGCTGACAAAGGGCGGATGAGTTTGCCTCACAAAACGAAGTCCGACACTGCCCGAACCCTTTGAAGTAGAGGCAGCGAATACATGGGATGAAAGCTCTTGCTCTTACCCAGGGAGGTCTGCCGGTAGGCTAAGAGGGATGAATTTCTCCAAATAGCAACCCGTACAGTAATGTGCGATTGGAACTGGTAGAAGTCAGCAGAGGCCGTAGTACCACGGAAGTGGGAAGGGCTGAATAGAATACATAACTTGAGTGATGTCTCGAAAGTAGCGAACGACAGAAATACCCCAAGAAGGTTTACTTGCTGGAAGAAGGGATGGAATCCCAAGGGTAAGGCAGGTGTGTCGAGCAGGCTTCGGCGGCAAATACAAAGGGCATCCATCTTGCGATGAATGACCCAGTTTGGGAGAGAGTGTATTTCAAACCGCCGTATACCGAACGGTACGTACAGTGGTGTGGGAAGGTCGGCGGTTAATCACCGTCCCCTATCCCGATCTTCAAAAAGTGGTGCGCCTGGAGGGATTCGAACCCTCGACCACCGGTTTCGAAGTCTCTCTGTGTTGGAGGAATATGCCGGAATTGAGGCTAATTCATGTAACTATGTGTAATCCCCTGACAGCCTCAAAACCATAGAAAAAATGTTCTAAACTTAGTAGGCCTGACACCATTTTGACACCATTTATGTTGCCATTACCAATAACATTGTTTGCTCTTTATACATAGCTTTAATTACCAGTATGCATATTCACCGCAAATTCGACTTTTATCGTTCAGGGTCGTTATTTTGGATCTATGATACTTGGCATCACCTGTATCACAGCATCTACAATGGCTTTTTGCTCAAAAAATGGCGCTAGAGGAATTAATGCCAACTGGGCGTCTTTCGTACCCAAACGAGGCATTTTCATTCCAGATACTTTGGACATAGCATATTTAATAAAGAAGTTAGATTTTAATACTAGCCTTAGATAATTTGGGTTGAGCCCTTTA
>Ga0153915_10001554_pt1 | contig 21038 bp, 18 predicted proteins | sample Opewatmetagenome_2_FD_107003 | JGI IMG/M metagenome (GOLD analysis project Ga0153915, IMG submission 107003) | Freshwater wetland microbial communities from Ohio, USA - Open water 3 Core 3 Depth 3 metaG | ecosystem: Environmental > Aquatic > Freshwater > Wetlands | place: USA: Ohio, Lake Erie...
ACAAGGGAAGAAAGAGGTCTTCGTCTTCGAGAAGAACCGCACATTCGGACTCGAAACTAGTAGCAGGAACAGTGAAGTAATTCACGCCGGCATCTACTATCCCGAAGACTCCCTTAAGGCCAGACTCTGTCTTGAAGGCAAGAACCTGCTCTACGAGCTTTGTCGCAAGCATAACATCGCCCACAAGAAGTGTGGCAAGATTATCGTGGCAGCCGACGAAGGTGAGGTCACCTGGCTCGAACAGCTTTGCGAGCAGGGAAGAAGAAACGGCGTTGCTGACTTGATACTCCTCTCCCGGACGGAAGTGAAGAAACTAGAGCCGAATATCGAAGCTAGAGCCGGATTACTGTCCCCGTCCAGCGGGATCTTTGATTCCCACAACTTACTGAAGTTCCTCTATGCGCAGGCGAGGGAGAGGGGAACCGATTTTGTCTTCGGGACTGAGGTGATAGGAATAGAAAGAACAGGGGCAAAATACAAAGTTCAAATCAGGGACCGAGATGGCATCTCTGATGTTGTTGCCCATGTCATCCTGAACTGTGCTGGCTTGAACTCTGACCAGATAGCTCAGCTTGCAGGGATAGACATAGCCAGAGCAGGTTACAGGCTTCATTACTGCAAAGGGGAATACTTCAGCTTGGACTCAAAATACAGAAACCTCACAAGCAGGCTCATCTACCCTGCCCCGGAGCAAGCTGGACATGGAATTCATTGGAGACAGGCGCTCGATGGCAGGGTGCTACTTGGTCCCAGCGCCCATTATGTTGAAGAGATAGATTATTTGATCGACGGGACTCATAGGCAGTATTTCTACGATTCAGTCAAGAGATTCCTTCCCTCTCTTGAACTTGAGGATTTAGCCCCAGAATCGGCCGGCATAAGGCCCAAGCTCCAGGGACCAGGCGAAGACTTCCGAGATTTCGTCATCGCCCATGAAGAAAAGACAGGGTTTCCAGGCTTGATAAACCTGATCGGCATAGAGTCCCCTGGGCTTACCGCCGCCCTTGCCGTCGCCAGATACGTACGCACAATGATGTCGTAATCGGAGGTCAATCTATGGCCTGGATAGGTGGTATCTTCAGCAAGGTTAATATGAGCCAGGATGAGCCGACGAAAAAACTGGCTGTGATGGTGGAGATGGCCTGTCCCCCAAACAGACCGTCGACCGTTGCTTATCCCTCCTGCACAAGCTCCGTCCTCGATGACGTGCGTGGCCAGGCCCTCGTGCATGTATCTATCCCAACTGAGGGAACGCCTTCAAAACACGTTTATACGGACTACCGACAAAAGCTTGCCTTAATATATGACGGCCATCTTTATAGTCTCAAGAACACGGCATCTAAGTCTTCTCAAGTCCAGCAGAACATAAACGAAACGACTGCCGAGTCCGTGACCCATCTGCTGGCAGAACTTCCTGGCAACCTGGAACAGAAAGTCAAGAGAGTACTACTTGGTCTGGATGGTGATTATGCTCTGGCAATCAACGGTACTGACCAGATAGTGATATCACGGAATTCTTCAGGCACGAAACCGCTCTACTTTGGCGAGAACCAGGAGGTCTGCGCCTTCGCCTCTAACAAAAAAACTTTGTGGAAGATAGGATTAGATGAAGTCAGGCCCCTCAGGGCAGGCACGCTCGCCATTCTCGATCACGAAGGAGTCAGCGTACGACGGGCTTCGCCTCTACGTAAGAGAACGGTTGAGATCAGTAGCATGGCAAGGGCTGTGAATACCTATGAAAAGGCTTTTCGCTCAGCAATGACTAAAAGACTAGGTGCGATGAACCATGCACGCAAAGTAGGTGTGCTGCTGTCGGGAGGTGTGGATAGCTGTCTGATAGCCAAGATGCTGCACGATATTGCTTCTAGCATGGGAATGGAGATGATTGCATATAGTGTCGGTTTGCCTGAGTCACCGGATTTGGACTTTGCCAGAGAATTTGCCGGAGAACTTAGCATAAAGCATAGGATGAAAATACTGAGCCTTGATGTGGTCAAGGAGTACATTCCCAAAGTTATTGAAGCTGCTGAGGATAGCGATTTCGTGCAAGTGGAGACTGGCATCGGCCTCTATGCAGCATTGGAGATGGCCAGCCATGACGGCGTCACGGGGGTTCTTTCCGGGCAAGGGCCCGACGAACTATGGGGAGGTTACTCATGGTATCCCAAAGTTTTGGGTAGAGACGGTCGTCAGGAACTTTGCCGCCGGATGTGGGATGACTTCACCAGGGCGGACATAGAGACCCTGGACAGAGAAAACAAGATAGCTATGGCACATGGTATCGAGCTATTCTTTCCGTTTTTAGATACCGAAGTGATAGATGTGGCTATGAGCGTGGCATCTGAATTGAAAGTGACCTCTGAAGAAGACAACCTGGGCAAACATCCGCACCGTCAACTGGCAATACAGATGGGTATTTCCGAGAAATACGCTAATAGAGAAAAGCTTGCCATACAGCATGGCACGGGCATCCATGGCGTATTAGACAATATTGCTAAAAGAAACGGATTTGATCCTTCGTTGGTGAAAGATATCGGCTACAGAAGTGAGGAGATTACCACCGAGAAGATGGGCAGTTCCGCCAGGTACGGCTATCGCTACATCGACAAGAAACTCTGGCAAGTGCCTCAGCACGCACAGCTTTTTCTGCATGCGCTAGCATATAGGAAAGGCTTGCTGGATATATCAGTTAGAGATAGGGTTGGGCATTTCCTGGAAAAGGCTATGCTTTCCGGTAGACGGTTAGCGTAACGCGTAGTACTCCAATTTCGCCACGATTCTGCCATACGACCTTTGGGTATCGGTCATTCAGTCCTCGTGGAGGCAGTCCCTCCGAGACCTGGGTTGACATAACACTCTGACTGCTTGGTCCTAATTCGACTTACCCAGCAAATGGTATTCGCGGTGAGTCTCTTCAGCATACTTGTCGGAGGCATGGCTATAGCTGCTGACGTCGCCCAAACATTCATGACCCAAAAGAAATCGAAGAGGAACTGGATTGGCACCTTCCCCAGCCACGTAGGTAGCGAAGCAATGTCTCAAAGTTTCAGGAGTCGCTGTGATTGATAAGCCGCATCTTTTCGCGTACCTGATAACGATACGTTGGATAGACCTTACTGTCAGTCGCATTTTTTCGCCGCTCTTCCGGGCATCCACACTGCCACTGTGGCGAATAAAAAGTGGCTGAAAACGATCCCGGCGTGATTGCACGTAACACCCAATCCAGCGCACTGTGTTATCTGATACGAATACTGTGCGTGTGTTTTCTCCCTTACCTTTGAGGCCAAGTCGCTTCCGTTCTAAGTCTACTTGCTCGCGATTCAGATTGACCAGTTCCGATACTTTTAACCCTGTGTTGAACAGCGTTTCCAGAATAGCCTTATCCCGCAGTTCTATAATATTTGCTTCGGGGGATGGTGCTTCAATCAATCTGACTAAATCTTTGAGCTCGGGTACTTGAGGCCGCCTTGGGACAGCTTTCAGGTTTGTGACCGTTTCAGGTACCAAAGGGCACGGATAGTCAATATCGAGTAAGTAGCGCAAGTAAACACGGAGCCCTGCCAACTTATAGTTTATTGTGCAGGGAGCAAGTTGTGTTTCAATATGATTGGCTGGCTTCGCTGTGTTTCGACCCCGCGAGGAAAGGTATGCTTTATACGACGTAATAGTCTGCTTGTTGATTCTATCAAAGGGAATGTTACTCTCACCCAGAAAGCGACTGAAAGCCGCCAGATACCGTTCATAGTCATGAACTGTGTTCACAGAATAATGGTTAGCCTGTAGATTCGCCAGAAAGTCATCAATATGTGGTAGCATTCTAAATTGGTCCTTCTTTCTGCGCGCTGCGTAATATGTCACCTTGATCATCGCCACAGGTAAATTCTATGGCTCGCCTCTCATCGGGCACTAGTAGAATCTTCGAATTCGTCAACATCTGCAAATTCCGCCATAGTTTGTGGGCAGAAGTAGTACCTATCTCGACAAATAAATCCATGTGTCCATCTTCATAGATACCTAGGTCGGCAAATCCTCGACTAAGAAATGGTTCGGGAATTACTTCAAATCCCTGACTTTCGAAATACTCAGTAATTACATCCATCATTCTTCTATGCCAGCTGCCACCATGACGCGCAGACGTCTTCATGCCATGCCTCTGTGTCAAATCATCCCATAGGTCATGCCCATCTCTAGCAATGAATTCCTTTGCCTTGATTTTGCCCGTGACAATCAAGAGCGCGATTTTCCTGTAGGTATATCTACAGTCATCACAGCCTGGCACTTTGCCTACGACCGTTTGCTCAATGACTCTCTCCAGCCATTCAATTTCACGATTTATTGCCTCTTCCACAATGTGCCACGGCAATCCCGCATTTGCAGATTCTCCATGTATACTTGACATAACCCTTACCTCTGCCTGTTTCTACTGTGAAACGCTTCATGAACCTCTTTCAGACGCCTGTTAGTAACATGAGTGTAAACTTGGGTTGTTCTGATGCTTTCATGACCGAGCATTTCCTGGACCGAGCGAATGTCGGCACCACTTATTAACAAATCCGTAGCAAAGGAATGCCTCAGCGTGTGAGGAGTTGCCTCGATTGGCAAGCCAGACTTTCTTGCATACTTGGAGACAACGTTCTGGATAGACCTTGCCGTCAGTCGCATCTTTTCGCCGTTCTTCTGGGTATCTACCGCCCCACTATACCGAATAAAGAGCGGCTTGAAATTATCTTTGCGCGCCCGCAAGTAACGTTCAATCCATTGCGCCGCTGTATCTGATAGAAAAACTACACGTATCTTGCTTCCCTTGCCCTTGACACCGAATTCCTTGCGCTCTAAGTCTATCTGATCACGATTCAAGCCAACCAATTCTGATACTCTTAATCCCGTGCTGAATAGTGTTTCCAGAATAGTCCGATCCCTCAGCCCCGCATTATCTGTTATTTTGGGACTATTCAACAGTCTTTCTATCTGATCTGAGTTCAAGAAACTAACAGAGCGAGAGCCCTGCTTTGGAAGTTCAATCTTGTCAGGGGATAAAGTAGCTATATCGCGCTGGACCACTAGATACCGCAGAAAAGCCCTCAGCGCAATAATATGATAGCTCTGAGTGATCCGTTTCAACAGTAGACTATCGCGGCCGCGCAGATGCGCCAAATATAACCTGTACTTTCTGACAAGCTCCAGGTTTATGTCTTCCGGTGTTGTGGCAGGAGAATTCCCGTCGACCCAGCTGTGGAAGCGCTCCAAATAACGTCTGTAGTCACGAATTGTAAGAGGGGAGCAGCCTTTCTGGATTTCCAGATATTCTAAGAACTCGGCGATCAATAATTCCAGGCTCATGCTTAGTTCTTATGTTTCACGAATTACCCTTGTTCGCAGAAGGTACACTCTGCGAAACGTATTCATGTTAATACCTTTACGTTTTGATGTCAAGCGCCCTTCTATCTTCAATCTTCAATCCAAGATAATATGTTCCACTCCACTCGCAGGCAAAGCAGACATGAATCAGACGTTGGAAGGATGTAACTGCTTAGGGGAATCACCACTCCACCCAGTCATTGGCCCCTCCCCACTACCCCTATCCCCAGATGACTAAATGGTTTGCCCTGCCAGCCCGGCGCGAAAACGTCGATCAAACCAGCCCTCAAAAAGTGCGAAGGATATGAAGATGTACCCTTGCCTCTTTCATGGCCCCTTAAATCACCTTCCACAGAGGGTTTCTTGAAATTCCCGGCGTGGTATCAGGTTCCTAACTCCGGAAACCCAGTCCCAAGAGTTAAATTATCTCCTGTGTGACCAGTCATGTGCAGAAACGAATCGCAAATATAGAATTGTGCCTCGTCGAATTATGCCTACAACACTCCTTTTGTCACCCCCCTATGTCCCTGAGACTACTTAATACTTAGTATCTATTTGTCATTCCGAGTGTAGCGTAGAACGACATTGTTAAATCACGTCTTTACCCTTCTGGGTGATGAGGCTCAGGAGCCTGGCTGACGACTCCAATGCGACGAACTGTTCTTGTGTTTATCTAGCAGCACGTGGCTCGTTACTTGATATTTCATACGGCCATGCATCAATACTGCCGTCCATGAATTTAACGTTCCTAAAACCGGCGCCATCAAGTATCCGTTGTGCTTGATAAGCACGACGGCTTGTTTGGCAAAAGGTTACTATCTCCATTTCCTTTGGCAACACGTCAAGACTTTTTCGAAGTCCATTTAGAGGTATTAGTCTAACTTGTGGCGCTTCTATCCGATGACTCTCCCATTCACTTGGAGAGCGAACATCTAAAAACACAAAATCTTCTCCCTGCTTGATCTTGTTATTGATTTCCATGGGAGTGAGTGTCTTGGCATATCCGGCATGTTTGTTGCGAATGACGTTAGCTGCATCGTGTAACGGGTCCACAGCACTGTTATATGGCGGTGCATAGGCTAAGTCCAAATTGGCCAACTCATCGACGGTGGCACCAAATGTGAGAGCGGTAGCGAGTATATCGATACGTTTTGCTATCTCGCCTAGCCCCACTACCTGTCCACCTAACAACCTACCACTAGAGCTTTCGACAACCAGTTTCACCAGGATCTCCTTACCATCTGGATAATAGCTAGCGTATTCAAGCCCCGGAACGAGACATGTCGACACATCGTATCCATACTCCCGCGCCTGTGATTCACTGAGGCCGACTCGTGCTACATTGCAGGCAAAAACCTTAGCGATAGTAGTGCCTAATACACCGGGGAAGGTTTCAGCCCCACCAGTAACGTTAGTTCCAATAACCCTTCCATGTTTATTTGCTGTGGACCCTGCAGGAGCAAGTATCTTCTGCTGGGTAATGCGATGGACATTTTCAACACAGTCTCCTCCAGCATACACATCAATATCGCTTGTCCGGAGGTATTGGTCAACAGCAATACCTCCCGTATGGCCGATGGCCAGACCAGCTTCTTCAGCAAGGGCAATATTGGGCTTTATGCCAAGGGCCAGCAGTACCAGGCTAGCTTTTGTTTCAGTGTTTTCAGTGATAACTTTGCGTACCCATGCATTCTCATCGCCCTCAAACCCGATGACACGCTGCCCCAGTGCTAGCTTTATTCCCTTTGCCTGCAAGTGTCTTTCGACATAAGTTGCCATCTCAAAATCAAGTAGTGTTGGCAGCACACGATTCATAGCTTCAATAACAGTTACCTCTAGCCCTTCGACTGCAAGGGCTTCGGCCATCTCCAAACCAATCAGACCGGCGCCGACAATTACTGCCTTCTTGATTTGACGGGGTGACAGTAATTCCCGAAAGGCGTTGGCATCCTTGATTTTGGTCAACGTCAAGATGCCTTCTAGGTGTTTCCCAACGACATCGGGCACTATGGGTATACTACCTGTTGCCAGTACGAGTTTATCGTAGTCCAAGGTTGTCACTCGGTTGGTTTTCAGTTCAAGAATTTCGACCTTATGAGCTTTGCGGTTGATAGCCAAGGCCTTAGTTTTGATTAGTGTCTTTATATTCATTACGTCCCTGAAGAATTCAGGGCTCCGCGTCACCAATTTGCTCTGACTCACAATCGTTCCTGAAACATAGTAAGGTAGGCCGCAGGTTGCCACTGACAAATTGTCTTCTTGCTCGACTATCGTTATTCGGGCTTGTGGGTCGCATCGTCGTGCTCTGGCCCCAGCTTTTGGGCCACAGGCTGTACCACCAATTATGACTATGTTTTTTTGCTTATCCATATCTGTCCTCCAAGAGCAAGCAGTTACCTTATTCTTAGTCTAGCTTTTCTGAAGTCTTAGCCTATACTATATCATCCCCATACTATCAAGCGTCTTCCGAGATTTTCAGCAGCATTGGTGGAGACTCAGTAGATTGATTATAGAGACTCGACAGACTTTCAGGCGAGAACGTCTTCCATACCCGTAGCACTACTTTTCCTTGAAGCTGGCAAGCTCCATGGATTACAATCATAACGTGGCCAGCGAGCTAATTAAACAAAACATTGCCAAATTATTAGCTGCACTCCCTGACGGAGTCGAGGTGGTGGCAGCAGCAAAAACAAGGACGCCTCAGGAAGTCCTGGAAGCCGTTCAGGCCGGAATAGGAATCATCGGAGAGAATTATGTCAAGGACACAAAAGAGGCATATGCGTTGGTGGGAAGGAGAGCAAAGTGGCATTTCATTGGAACCCTGCGAAAGCATGATGTCAGGACAGCGGCCCTGGAAATATTCGACATGATAGAAAGTGTCGATTCCTTAGAAATAGCCAGGGAAATCGACAGGAAATGTGCTCAGATTAGCAAGACAATGCCGGTGTTGGTCGAAATAAACAGTGGCAGAGAGCCACAGAAATCAGGGGTGCTCCCGGAAGACGTGGAACGATTAGTGAGAGAAATATCCAATCTGGGCAATATTAGACTGATGGGACTCATGACCATGGGACCCCGTTTCGGAAATCCTGAAGACTCCAGACCTTACTTTGCAGAGACAAAAAGAGGGTTTGAAAGAATCAAAAGACTGAAGTTGCCTAATGTCGAGATGAAGTATCTTTCCATGGGCATGACTAATTCTTATCAGGTTGCCCTGGAGGAGGGCGCCAATATAATCAGAATCGGCACCCGGATATTTGGCGAAAGACATCAGTAATAATAGACGGCGTCTCTAGTTTGTCCCCCACAGACGACGAACTATCTTATTCAGAAGGTCGTCCAATCCCCATCCTTTGGCAGCAGAGATGAGAACAACATCCTCGCTCGGCAACACAATTTCTTCGTCAAAGTAGGGAATATTAGTCAATGCTTTGAGTTCTGTTTCACTGCTCAAGGCTAAGTCCAGCTTGTTGAACACGCTGATTCTTGGCTTGTCTTCTAAATTCAGCTCTCTCAGTATATTCTCTACTGTGAGGCACTGGTTGGCGGCATTCTTGTGTGTTATGTCAACTACATGCAAGAGCAAATCAGCCTCATCCAGTTCCTCCAAAGTAGCACGGAAGGCTGCAATGATCGAAGGCGGGAGTTTGTGAATGAAGCCAACCGTGTCGGTGATGAGGAATTGTTGCCCGGCGGGCAAAGCCAGCCGCCGAGTCACGGGGTCCAAGGTAGAAAACAGCCTGTTCTCCACATTCACACTCGCTTTGCTCAGCGTGTTGAACAAAGTGCTTTTGCCGGCGTTAGTGTAGCCGACGAGAGCTACGATGGCTGTACCAGTCTCCTTGCGACGGCTCCGGTATAGCGCTCGATGCTTCCTGACACTTTCTATTTTATGCTGAAGGAGATCAATGCGCTTATGGATAAGGCGACGGTCGGTCTCCAACTGTGATTCTCCGGGCCCTCTGGTGCCAATGCCACCGCCAAGCCGCTCTAGATGGCGCCACTGCCCGATGAGCCGGGGCAGAAGGTACTCGTACTGCGCCAGTTCAACCTGGAGTTTTCCTTCATGGGTTCGGGCTTTTCGGGCGAATATGTGTAGGATCAGAGCAGTGCGGTCAATGACTTTGACTCCCAATGCCTCTTCAAGGTTTCTCTGCTGCCGTGCTGACAGCTCGTCATCAAAGATTACTGTGTCGTATCTGGCTTGATCTTTGAGGTTGATTAGTTCTTCAATTTTACCCCTACCTATGTAATAGGCAGGCGAAGGCGCGTCCAGCTTCTGAGTTAACGTACCTACTACATTGGCGCCTGCTGTTTTCGTCAGATGGGATAGCTCTTCCAAAGAATCTGTAACTGACCAACCATGGTTGGAGACCCTACTTCTTACACCTACCAGGAGTGCTTGTTCTACCTTGGATTCGGTAGTGAAGAATTTCTGCTTTATCTACTCCTCCCCTGCCAGGATGATAGGCGATCCACTCCCTCCTCCAGACGATCATCGGAAATGGTCAGGGAGAATCTGATATAGCCCTCTCCCTCCTTACCGTAGCCGGTTCCCGGAGTTACCGCTATGCCGACTTCGTCCAGCAACTTCTTGGCAAAATCTGTGGATGTATAGCCCGGGGGAATCTTAGCCCAGATATAGAAAGTTGCCTTGGGCATTCTAGCCTTTAGCCCTATCTCGTAAAGGACTTTCACTAGTCTATCTCGACGCCGTTGAAAAACAGCATTATGCTTGGCAATGTGTTCCTGAGAGCCACGCAGAGCTTCCACAGCAGCATATTGAATTGCCTGGGGAACCCCCGAATCCAAATTGGATTTAACTCTAAACAAGGCATTCACCATGTCAGCATTACCGACTACCATGCCTATTCTCCATCCTGTCATGTGGTAAGTCTTGGACAGGGAGTGGAATTCCACACCTATGTTCCTCGCCCCAGGCATCTGCATGAAGCTCGGCGCCTTGTAGCCATCAAAGGCAACTTCAGTATAAGGAGCGTCATGGCAGATTGCCAAGTTGTGCTGCCGTGCGAAATGGACCGCTTTTTCAAAGAAAGCGAGGTCAGCTACAGCGCCTGTAGGATTGTTCGGATAATTAAGCCACATGAGCTTTGCCTTATCGGCAACCCCATCCGGAATAGCCTCAAAATCGGGCAAAAAATCATTTTCCTCTTTCAGAGGCATAGAGTAGGGTTCGCCTCCAGCTAATATGGTGCCCCGAGAAAATGGCGGATAACCCGGGTCGGGAACCAATGCCAGGTCACCGGGTTCGATGAAGCATAGCGCCATATGCCCAATCCCCTCCTTGGACCCAAGAAGCGGCAGGACCTCTTTAGCCGGATCCAGGGTAACCCCAAAGCGTCTCTCATACCACTCGGCAATGGCTTGACGAAGTTTCGGCAACCCATCGGTCTCCGGATAACGATGGTTTACAGGGTCATGTGCTGCCTGGCACATACGTTCAATAATATGAGACGGCGTAGGTAAATCAGGGTCACCGATGCCAAAATCGATTATGTCCTTACCTCTAGCCCGAAGCTCGGCGATCTTTCGGTTTATTTCCACGAAAAGATACGAAGGCAATCTATCAAGTCTTCTAGCTAATTCCATCAACTCCTTCCTTCAAGCCATTCACCCGTGAAGACTTCCTCCACCGGGCCAGCAAGCAACACCTCTCCTACCCTATCCCAGGATACGGTCAAAGTCCCGCCTGGAAGTATTATGTCAATCTGTTTATCCACATAGTCCAATAACTGAGCGGCCACAGCTATAGCGGAGGCACCGCTGCCACAGGCCAGAGTCTCCCCAACACCGCGCTCCCACACCCTAGCTTCCACCTTTCCCCTGCTCAAGACCCTCGCTATCTCAAAATTGGTCCTCCGGGGAAACATGGGGTGTCTTTCCAGTTTCGATCCTATCTCAGCCAGAGGAAAATCCGCGACCGGCTGGTGTAAGAAGCTAACGGCGTGAGGATTACCCACGGATAGGATAGACAAGGACAACTTCTGCGCGTCTATCACCAGAGAATAATTCAATATTGGTATTATGTCAACTTCAACCTTAACAGGAATCTGCTCCGGTTGGAACCGGGGCAAGCCCATGTCTACCTCGGCCCGGTTAACCTTATTCCTCAACATATAAGCTTTGAGTTTTCTTATGCCGGACAGAGTCTCAACGGTCAGAGTGCGATTGCTTTGCCCTGCCTGCAATGACGTTTTGCCAGTCAATCCTTTCTCAATAGCATACTTGGCAAAGCATCTCAGTCCGTTGCCGGAAACCTCAGCCTCAGAACCGTCACAATTGAAAAGACGCATCTTCAAATCAGCGACGGTCGAATTCTGCACCAGTATCAGGCCATCAGCTCCTACTCCAAAGTGGCGGTCACACATTGCTCGGGCCAGCTTTGCCCATTCTGCTTCCATAGTTCTAGCGTTGGCCAGGATGAAGTCATTACCGGTGGCCTGTAACTTGGAGAATTTCATGATATGAAGCCTTCTATGAGACCCTTGATTTCGTTCAAGGCGACAATGTTCGCTTTTCCTTCTGTCCCGCTCACGTCAAACCAGCGAATCCTGCTATCGCTGAGGCGAAACCAAGCGTACTGATGACGAACCAGACGATGGGTTTCATATTTCATTTTATCAATAGCCTCGGCCAAAGTCATCTCGCCTCGAAGGAATTGTCCTATTTCCTTGTAACCTATCCCCGACATAGAAGGCAACGAAGGGCTATAGCCTCTCTTGAGTAGCTGTCCCACTTCCTCAATCAATCCCTTTCTTATCATTTCATCAACTCGCCAATCAATCCTTCTGTATAACTCGCTTCTCTCCTGAGCTAAGCCGATGACCAGGATAGGGAAACTCGGCGCTTCTTTACGTTGTAATAGAGAAGGAGGCTGCCCTGTCGCGTAGTAGATCTCAAGGGCTCTTATTACGCGGCGGATATTGCTGGGATTGATCTTTTCACCTGCCTCAGAGTCAATAGCCTGCAATTCTCGATGGAGGCTCTGGCTATCGTCTTGCTCGGCTCTGGCTTCTAACCGACGCCTTAGCTTCTGATCGGGTGGCACCTGCGGTATTGTCCATCCTTCTATCACCGACCACACGTAAAGGCCGCTGCCACCGACCAGTAATGGCAATTTGCCCTTCTGCTGAATGGCCTTCAGGGCCTCAAAGGCTAGTTGGTGATACATAGCCAGGCCAAAATCTTCGTCGGGATCCACCACATCAATGACATGGTGAGGGACCGCTGCCCTCTCGGCTGGACTCGGCTTATTAGTGCCGATATCCATATACCGATAGACCTGCCGGCTATCGGCGCTTATTATCTCCGGGGAAAAGTATTGAGCCAGTTGCAGAGCAAGCTCGCTTTTCCCTACAGCGGTGGGGCCGACGATGGCAATCACTGGCTACTGACTACTTCTTTTTTGATTTCGGCTGTCTTCTCGACAATACCCACGAATTCCTCGGCTTTGAGGCTGGCTCCGCCGACCAGGGCACCATCGATTTCAGGATTGGAAACAAACTCAGCAACGTTGGCACTGGTAACACTGCCGCCATATAGGAGGCGCAAATCCTGAGCTAAGCTCTTGTTCCACAGGCTACCCACGACTTCACGGATAAACTGGACAGTAATCGCCGCCTGCTTGCCAGTGGCTGCCTTACCTGTGCCTATAGCCCAAACCGGCTCGTACGCAATAACCAAATCACGGACAGGCTGTACTCCACTCAAAGCTGCACTCACCTGCCTGCTGACCACCTCTTTTGTTCTCCCAGCTTCGTTCTCTTCAAGCCTCTCCCCAACACATAAGATGGGCTTGAGCCTGTTTGCCAGAGCCGCCTTCACTTTCCTGTTGACAATGTCGTCAGTCTCCCCAAAATACCATCTTCGCTCGGAATGTCCCAGTATGACAAACTCGCACAACTCCCTGAGCATCACCGGCGATATTTCACCGGTATAGGCGCCTTTAGCCTCAAAATACATATTCTGCGCACCGAGTTTAATAGATGAACCCTGCAGCATCATACTTATGCCGACCAGAGATACGAATGGCGGACAAACTGCCTTCTCTACCCCTTCTATCCTGTCCAATCCCTCGAGCATCTCGAGAACAAGCCGCTCGGCTTCAGTCGCCGTGGTATTCATTTTCCAGTTGCCAGCAATAAAAGGAATTCGCATTTCGCAGCCTCCCATCATTTCTTGTCCAACAAGACTTCCACACCGGGCAAGGTAACGCCCTCTAAGAATCTCAAGCTGGCGCCACCTCCTGTGGAAACATGGGTCATCTTCTCAGTCAATCCCATTGCTTGAACTACCTCAGCAGAGGAGCCACCGCCAATAATCGTGGTGGCATTGAGCGTGGACAAGAAACTGGCTATGGACCTGGTCCCCTGAGCAAATTGAGGTATTTCGTAGATCCCCATGGGGCCGTTCCATATGATGGTACGGCATTTCCTCAGCTCACCACAGAAAAGCTCAATGGATTCAGGACCAATGTCTACGATATGGCTACCCGCCGGTATATTAGTTGTCGGCACTACCCTAGTTTTGGCCCCAACTCTTATTTCGTCCGCGACAACCGCATCAATGGGGAGCAGAAACGCCACCCTCCAGTCCCTGGCTTCCTGCAACAACTTTCTGGCCAGGCCCAATTTATCGTCTTCCGTCAAAGAACGTCCTACCTCATGTCCCTGTGTCTTCAGAAAAGTAGCGGCCATGCCACCACCAACCAACAATACGTCAACCTTCTTCAACATGTTCTGCAATAGTTCTATCTTGTCGCTCACCTTAGCACCGCCTATCAGGCAGGCTGAAGGTCGCTCGGGATTGTGCAAGAGCTTCTCCATGACCTTTAGCTCTTTATCCATCAAAAGACCAGCCACCGCTGGCAAGTACTTGGCTACACCCACGGTAGAGGCGTGAGCCCGGTGAGCAGTGCCAAAGGCATCATTAACATAGATGTCAGCTAGCCTGGCCAGCTTCTGCGCGAAGCCAACATCATCCGCCTCCTCTTCAGGATGAAAGCGCAGATTCTCCAAAACTAAAATATCACCCTCTTTGAGTGTCGTCACCTTGCTTTCAACTTCCCGGCCTATACAATCGGATGCCGTGCTGACAGGCCTGCCCATGAGCTGCGACAACTTCTCCGCTATTGGTGCCATCCGCAGATTTTCCACTACTATGCCTTCAGGACGCCCCAAATGGGAGCAGATGACTACCTTGGCTTTATGGTCAACGAGATACTTGATAGTAGGCAGCGAAGCCCGGATGCGAGTATCATCGCTAATGGCGCCAGTGTCTCTGTTTAGCGGGACATTAAAGTCAACTCTGAGCAGGACCCTTTTTCCTCTAACATCCATATCTTCAACAGTCTTCTTAGGCATTCTCTCCTCCTAGAAATCGCGTTTCAATAGAAAGCTTGCAGTCTCCTTAAGCGGAGCTAGACTGGATGTGCCAAGCCCAGTAGCCTCGAGATGCGCCAGAGCTCTGCGATAGTATTGCTCAGCCACATTCTCAGCATAATTTCTGGCGCCCAAATTGTCCAGAATCTTGGTAACCTCTTCAATATCTTCGCCCTTGATAGATTTCTGAGAGTAAAGCTTCCCCAGGCTCTTTCTTGCTGCACCCTCACTACTTTGCAGTCCATAAACTACCGGCAAAGTCTTCTTCCTCTGACAGATATCGCCAGCAGACTTACCAACGGTGTCCTCTACTCCCCAGATTCCGAATATGTCATCATCAATCTGAAAAACCATGCCTAACTCCCTGCCGAACAACCGACAAAAATCCACCAATCCACTATCTTCCCTGCCCACGTATGCACCCAAAGAAGTTGATACGGCAAACAATGCTGCTGTTTTCTTGGCTGCCATGTCAAGGTAGTCCTCGATGGTAATGTCCGAACGGTTCTCATATTCGACATCTAGATACTGTCCCTCACAAAGCTCCAGACAAGCCAGGCTCAACATCTCAACGCAATTAGCGATCTTTTCATCAGTTATACCCTTCTCCTTCAGTCTCACCAGTGCTAAATAAGCCAGAGTGAACATAGCATCGCCAGCGTTTATCGCCTGGGACTGACCCCATAATTTCCACACAGTTGGCCGGTGATGACGCTTGTAGCTAGCATCTTCGATATCGTCGTGGATTAAGGAAAAATTATGGATGAGCTCGATGGCTGCGGCGGCGGGTATCGCCTGCGACGTATCACCTCCCACCGCTTGGCAACTAAGAAGGCAAAGGGTGGAGCGGATGAATTTGCCCGATTCTTCGCTACAGCAATGCCCACGCTCATCCCGCCAGCCCATATGATATCGTAGTATACTACCAAGCGCTGGAGGGCAACTATCGATAACCTTCTTTAACTCAACTCTTACTGCGTTGCGATAGGATGTGAAGGACTTCGGCAAGCTATGTTTTTTGCTCATGAAAGACAGTCCATATTAACGGCTAGAAAAACATATTGTCAACTAGGTGGGATTTGTGTCCTTTTCCAGAGTCTTTGGAGAAAGGACCAAAGGTCACAATAACCCAAACAAGACAGTTGCCAACAGAAAGCTTGCCGAAACTCTATCAGCACGCTATAATTAGCAATTTGGTATGAAGACTGCTAATCAATGTGTAATAAGAAATTCACTTTGGTTTTTCACGGGGATACCGGAAGTGCCAGTGCACGAATCTGAGCCCTTTGAAAAGACAAAATTCTTCAGTGCTAATGTCATAGGAGGTGAGTAGATGAGTTGCACTGTGTGCGGAAACCCATTGATTTACGACAGAACTGTTTTCCATTGTTCCTGTGGTGCCTTTATACACGCTTACTGCTGGGATGACCACGTACTACAGGCCCATCGCCCATCCTTTGAGATAGGAAGCGTCAGTTTAGATGGCGAATTCGAAGCGAGAGAGAGCAGAAAAGAGGAACAGGTCTCCAAGGTGCAAGCCTCTGGAGAGCACAGCTCCGAAGAACAAAAAGCACCTCTTCTGAAGTAACGGATACACATGCCTATCTATCAATATCGCTGTCTGAATTGTAACCTGCAATTTGAGGTCAAGCAGAGCTTTAATGACAAGCCCATAGCCGATTGCCCTAGCTGTCACGGAGTTGGCCGCCGCATCTTCTGTCCCGTCCCTATCATATTCAATGGACCAGGCTTTTATGTAACTGACTCCAGAAATGAAAGAGGACAAGGGGCGAATCCTGAAGGATCCAGAAGGAAAGATAACGGGGGTAGCAAGTCATGAAATGTCCTGTCTGTGGCAAAGAAGCCAGGGTTCGTATTTATTACTGTGCCAAATGTGCCGTTTATGTACACGAGAAATGCTGGCAGAAGCACGTAGCACAGGCTCACAAAGACTAGCTCAGCCCTGTGTTGTTATTATTCCCACCCCATCATCCCATACTTAATTTAATTGTCCCTGTAGCTCAGCTGGAGAGAGCGACTGCCCTCTAATTCCGAGCGACTTGTGCCAAAAAGTCCGTTTGTGTACAAAATAGAACAGTTGTGTTAATTAGCAAAACCCTGTTTTGTTCGTGAAGTTCCGTTATGTCCCGACCCGTCCCTAACATTTTAACGTCAAAATAACGTCAATTCTTGCCGGGTCTCAGTTCCTAGTTTTCGTTCTTGGTCTCAAGCCACAGGTCATCAGCTATCAGCTACGAGTTCTAACTTCTAATTCCCGCCTTCCAAGTTCCACCTTGATTAGCTACGAATTTTAGGTTCCAGGTTGTAGGCGTAAGGTGGAAGCTACAACGAGGCTACAACCTAGAAGTCAGTGGTTCCAACCTGGAACTGCAACAAGGGAGTAAGTCTTGAAGGCATAATCTAGCCGACTATTAGGTCGCAGAACAACGGCCTGGGCACTCGCTTGTTTCCATCAATTGAACCCGATGGAATAAACAAAATGGCTGATTGTGCATCGGAGGGCCAAGTAGCCCGGCATCTAGTTAGTGCCTACCCGCGCCAGCACAGCGGTACAGTGGAAGGAGCCTGTCGTATGAGAGGGCCTTTAGCGAAATTACGCCGTTCTAGTCAACGGCGACTGAGCTTCGGCAGCCGATAGCCTTTAGGACTTCTCTATAGTCTTTTAGGTTATCAAACAGATAGTCAGGCCCTGCTTTCAGTAGTTCTCCTTTCGAGTGAAATCCAGTAGCTACGGCGACTGTCAATGCACTGAACAACTTACCACATTCAATATCTCGGACTGAATCGCCTATAATTACGATATTCTTGTGTCTAAATTGCCAGCCGGTCGATTTTTCCGCCTCACTTATGGCAAGCCTCACCATGTCAGAACGCGTCTCTACCTCTGTGCCATAGAAACAAAACTTAAAATACCTGCCAAGGCCAGTGACACGGAAAACATGATCGACTATTCTTGAAGAGCTGCCAGTATATAGCACCACAATATGATCTGTCTTCGATAACTCGTCCAAGAGCTCCCTGACCCCGGGCAGAACATATTTCGCTGTGTCTTGGGCCAAGCTTTCGCCGAAGGTGGTTTCATAACTTTCCAGGAGTTGGCTGCTTTTCTTTTGGAGTACATCTTCAGGTATGTCCTTCAGTCTAGCCAATTCAGTGAAGTTCTCGGTGAGGCTCTTTCCAGTAAAGTCGATCTCGGTAAGTCTTGCGTCTACGTTGAAGAACTCTTTGAACACTCTTCGCGTTACCTCGTCGTGAACCGATAGAAAATCTACCAGCGTCTGATCCAGATCAAAGATAATGAGTTTCATCTCGTTGTCTGACGGCTAGCCTTGACTGTTTCCTCCTTCAGGGTGAACGCTCTAGGTCGCATGGCTTTGTCTTACAAATACGTTGCCAGATATCCAAAGTAATACATGATTCCACTTCAATAGATGAGCCATAAAACAGTCATGAAATGAATGACAGAAACATTGCAAATCTATGACATTTTAGGGATGATCGAGGCACCATGGAAATGTCCATTCGAGGAAGCCCATTCAGGCTGATGGTTGGTCTATCATGTAGCCCGTCTTAGGTATGGTGCGGATGATTGCTGTCTGGTCAGGTTCCTGTTCTATCTTATGTCTGAGGCGGCTGACCCAGGTTCTCAGTATCTGTACATCATCACGATACTCTGGCCCCCAGATTCTTGTTAGCAATTCGCTATACATCATAAGCTTGCCCGCATTTCGAGCAAGCTCGCTCAGCAGAAGCCACTCGATCCGGGTCAGCTGTATTTCTTTCCCATTCACGATGACGAGGTGGTTCTGGAGATTAATGGACATCCGCCCTAGGGTGATGAATTCAACGACCTTGCGGTCTTGGGCAGATACCAGACGCCGCCTTACGGCTTCAATCCGGGCTACCAACTCGTCGGGGCTAAAAGGCTTGGCTAGATAGTCATCAGCACCCAGCTTTAGACCCCTAACCTTGTCTGTGTCGGCTTCTTTAGCACTGAGGATGATGACCGGCACCGGGGAGAAAGCGCGGAGCTCTTTAAGAGTCTCAAAACCATCCTTTTTAGGCATTAGCACATCAAGCACAACCAGGTCCGGCTCCTGCGCCTCTACTTGTTCTAAAGCTTCAAACCCGCTGTTGGCAGTCAGCACTCCATACCCTGAAGCCTTAAGCTTAACCTCGAGAAACTTGAGTATGTGCGGCTCATCATCAACCACAAGCACGCGAAATTGCTTCATTATTCTGTCCTGTAAACATTACCTACACCTAAATGATATTCGTAGATACGGAGAAATGTCAATATCTCTCGCTTTCATAGCATCCAGGAGGCATGAAAGACGGTAAGCTCTGCCGAATCACTGTGCCTCTCAACCAAAATTAGAAATGTTATGTTTATGTAATAATTTTCGCATGGTTGTTATAACTTCTATACACCCCTGTTATTACAATGCTAAACAAACATAGTGCTGTTTTGATGTCGAATAGTAGCATGATGGTCACCTATTAACTCACATAGTACTAGCTGAGCCATATTGTTAATCGGGGGTTTTTGATTAGTTATCGATGAACACTGAAGGAAAGAAACAATGCGTGCTGGTGGTCGATGACCATCCGAAAGTACTGAGATTCATTGAAATAGACTTGAGACTCTGCGGGTTCGAAGTTATCACCACAACTTCAGGTAGCGAAGCCCTGGAACTGGTCAAGTCAGCCAGGCCAGATATCATGCTCCTGGATATAATCATGCCAGAAATGGATGGTTTTGAGGTGCTCAAGAAGTTGCGGGATTTCGCGCAGTTGCCGGTTATTGCCTTCAGTGCCAGCCCGGGGAACTACCATGATGCCATGCGCCTCGGTGCTAACGATTTTATGCCCAAGCCATTTCAACCCGATGAGATGGTCAGAAGGATTAAGGTGCTTTTAAGCCACTGATAGACCAGGATAAAACGGCCGGACTATTATGTCATCCTTTGTTTTGGGAGGGCAAAGGAAAATGTCGAGCCCTTCCCCGGCGCCGACTCCACCCTAATCCACCCACCTTGAGCCTCCACCAGCCGTTTACATACCACCAGCCCGAGCCCAACTCCCCTGGTCGGGCGTTGGGATATCTCCAATTGCTGAAATGGCTCAAATATCTTGGCCTGATCATCCGGAGATATTCCTAAGCCCCGGTCAATGATTCTGGTGACGACAAAGCCATCCTGCATTCGGCTGGAGACCGTGATTTTGCTGTCCTCGGGGGAATATTTAGTGGCGTTTTCCATCAGATTGAAGAGAATTCTTTCCACCCGCAGGGGGTCAGCCTCTACCTGCGGCAACTCCCTGGGGATGTCCAACGAGAATTGGTGACTTATCCCCTGCCGTTTCAATTTCTCAGTTACGTTCTTGACCGCATCAGCGATGCTCACCGTTTCAATCCGAAGCTGGAGGCGGCCAGCCTGGTACCTTGACAGCTCCAGCATGTTTTCTAAGATAGCCGCCAGTGAGTCTGCGCCCTCGGCAGCGTTTTGGAGGAGCTCGCGCCCGTCCTCTTGAGACACCCCTTTGGACATAGCCGTCCGTAAGGACCCGCTTATCACCGTTAGTGGCGTGCGGAGCTCGTGGGAAACAAGCCCGATAAACTCATCCTTCATTTTCTCCACCCTCTTGCGTTCGGTAATATCACGGATAAAGACGAAAGACCGACCACCTTCGTCCTCAATGAAATTAACGCTGACTTCAACGTCAATAGTCTGGCTATTCTTACCACGGTGTCGGGTTTCAAAACGGTCATACCCTTTCTTTTTTATGCGCTCGATGTGCCGAGCCGTCTCTTCCGACAATTCTACCGCCTCAACATCGGCAATGCTCATAGCCAGTAGTTCCTCCCGGCTGTAGCCAGTAAGTTTACAATAGCTATCATTCACATCCAGTATTCTTCCCTCTGCGTCAGTCAACCAGAAACCATCCATAGCTGTGCCGACTATTGTCCGATATTGTTCCTCTGACCACTTGCGCTCGGTGATGTCCTGGATGGTGCCAAACCCGCCCTTGAGCTCATGTTGCCGGTCGAACTCTAACTCAGCCTTCTCGCGGACCCACCTCACCTCGTCTCTGACAATGATGCGGTGCTCGATGTCGTAGCTCTCGCCACCGAGAGCCGCCGTCCACTTCCGGTCAACATATTCCCTGTCATCCGGATGGACCTTGGATAGAAAGCTCTCATAGGTCATAGCCGTTCCTTTGGGAATGCCAAAAATCCTATAGGTCTCGTCGGACCAC